>Ga0156290_149_pt1 | contig 84790 bp, 87 predicted proteins | sample RifCSPlowO2_12_FD_107938 | JGI IMG/M metagenome (GOLD analysis project Ga0156290, IMG submission 107938) | Omnitrophica WOR_2 bacterium RIFCSPLOWO2_12_FULL_63_16 | reverse complement strand
TTCAAGCTGGAATTCGGCCGGCACGACGGCCAGATCCTGCTCGGCGATGAGATTTCGCCCGACACCTGCCGCTTCTGGGAGCAGGGCACGCGCCGGAAGCTCGATAAGGATCGCTTCCGCCGCGATCTCGGCGATGTCGAGGCGGCGTACCAGGAGATGCTCCGCCGCGTCCTCGAATGATTCCGATTGCCCTTGGGTTGGTTGTGGGGGTTGTCGTCGGCCTGTTGTATCTGTTCGCGAAGGATCGCGCGGTTCAACGGACGCTCGCCAGCTCGATCCTCCTCGGCGTGGTGGTGGGGATCCTGGTGGAGCTGGCGCGGCGGCCGATTTTCACGGCCGTCTTTGCCGGCGTGGCGACGATCGTGCTCGTGGAGTTCATTCGCTGGGTCATGGCTGGTCGGACACGGCGAGACAAGGAGTGACGGATGTGGATTCTTTTGCTCGCGGTGGTTGGGCTCGTGGCGGGGGTGGCGTTGGTCCTGGGATTGGAGCGACGCTACGCCCGTCCCATTTTGGTCTTTGCGCTCCTGGGGCTGGTCGTGGGCGCGCTCATCGGCTCGGTCCGGGTCGTGCCGGCAGGGCATGTGGGGATCATCGACTTCTTCGGGCGCGTCAACCCCAACTCGCTCAAGAGCGGGATCAATTTCGTCAATCCGCTGGCGCGGGTCGTCCCGATGTCGATCCGGACGCAGGAAGACAAGGAGACGATGATCGTACCCTCGAAGGAAGGGCTGACGGTTGAGCTGGAAATCTCCGCGCTCTACCACCTGGGTCCGGAGCAGGCGGCGGAGGTGTACAAGACGGTCGGCCAGAGGTACCAAGAGATCCTCTTTGTCCCGCAGCTTCGCGCGGCGGCCCGAGGCGTCACGGGCGGCAGCGAAGCCAAAGCGCTCTACACCTCCGCGCGGGAGATGCTCGGCCAGGAGATCCAGAAGCACCTCCAGGAGCTCGTCCAGAACCGGGGGCTCGTGGTTGAAAACGTGCTGCTGCGCAAGGTCATGCTCCCGCGCACGGTGAGCGACGCCATCGAGCAGAAGCTCAAAGCCGAGCAGGAGTTCGAACGGATGAAGTTCGTCAACCAGCGCGAGGAGATGGAGGCGGAGCGCAAGCGCATCGAAGCCAAAGGGGTGCGCGACTCGCAGGCCATCGTCAGCGAGACCTTGACGCCGCAGTACCTGAACTACCTCTGGATCAAAAATCTTGAGCAGAATCAGAACGTGATTTACGTGGCGACCGAGGCGAACATGCCGATCTTCCAGTCGGTGGAATCCCAAGGGAAACCGCCGAGTGGTCAATGAAAGCCACGGTCGCCGTCACGTTGAAGCCGGGGCTCCTCGACGTCCAGGGCAAGGCGACCCAGCAGGCACTTGAGTCGCTCGGCTTCAAAGGGATTAAGCAGGTTCGAGTGGGCAAGCTGATCGAGATCGAGCTCAACCATGCGACGGTGGCCGCGACCAAGCGTGATCTTGAGCGGATGTGCCAGAAGCTCCTCGCGAACCCCGTGGTGGAAACGTACCGGATCGCGTTAGCGCGTTAGCGAGTTGGCGCGTTAGCGGATTGAACGCGCTAACGCGATCACGCGCAAACGCGCAAACCAACACGATGAAGTTTGGTGTGGTGATTTTCCCAGGATCCAACTGCGACCAGGACTGCGTGCACGTCCTGAAGGATGTGCTCGGGCAGGGGGTCGTGACGTTGTGGCATCAGGAGACCAGCCTCAAGGGTGTTAAGTGTGTGGTGCTTCCCGGAGGCTTCAGCTATGGCGACTACCTCCGAACCGGAGCCATCGCGCGCTTCTCGCCGATCATGCAGTCGATTGGCGCGTTTGCGAAGGACGGCGGCGTGGTGATCGGGATCTGCAACGGGTTCCAGATCCTGCTCGAGGCCGGCCTGTTGCCCGGCGCGATGATGCGCAACGCAGGTCTGCGGTTCATCTGCCGATTCGTCACGCTGCGGGTGGAACGCACCGAGACACCATTTACCAACCGCTTCCGTCAGGGGCAGGTCATTCGCCTGCCGATTGCGCACAACGAGGGCAATTACGTCGCCGAGCCCGAGGCGCTCAAGGCGATTCGGCAGCGCGGGCAGGTTCTCTTCCGTTACTGTGACGCCAACGGCGAGCTCACGGACGACTCGAATCCCAACGGCTCGACCGATGCGATCGCCGGCATCACCAACACCGCGGGCAACGTCATGGGCCTGATGCCGCACCCCGAGCGTGCCTCCGAGCCGGCGCTCGGCTCCGTTGACGGGCGGTTGCTCTTCGAGTCGCTCATTGAGGCGCACGCGCATGCCTGACGCGGCGTTGCTGAAGAAACTCAACCTCACGCAGGACGAATACCGGAGCATTGTGAAGATCCTGGGACGCGCTCCGACGACGACGGAACTCGGCATCTTCAGCGTCCAATGGTCCGAACATTGTGCGTACAAGAGTTCCAAGATCTACCTCAAGACATTTCCGACGAGAGGGAAGGGCGTTCTCATTCGTGCGGGCGAGGAGAACGCAGGGGTCATTGACATCGGAGATGGGTTAGGCGTGGCGTTCAAAATCGAGTCGCATAACCATCCGTCCGCCGTCGAGCCGCACGCCGGAGCGGCGACCGGTGTCGGAGGGATTCTGCGCGACATCTTCACGATGGGGGCCAGGCCGATTGCGCTGTTTGACAGCCTGCGGTTCGGCCCGTTGAACGGATCGGGCCGCACGAGGTTTCTGTTTGGCGGGGTCGTCAAAGGGATCGCCGACTACGGCAACGCAGTCGGGGTGCCGACCATCGGCGGGGAAATCGCCTTCGATGAGACGTACCGCGAGAATCCGCTGGTCAACGTCATGTGCATCGGGATCGTGCCGAGGGGCTCAATCGCCGTGGCGAAAGCCCGCGGCGCGGGCAACCCGGTCGTGTATGTCGGCTCCTCCACCGGGCGGGACGGATTGGGGGGCGCGAGCTTCGCCTCGCGGGAAATCACCGACGGCTCTGAGGCTGATCGGCCGGCGGTGCAGATCGGGGATCCGTTTGCGGAAAAGTGCGTGCTCGAAGCGACCCTGGAGGTCCTGGCGACCGGTGACGTCATCGCCATTCAAGACATGGGCGCGGCGGGCCTGACGTGCTCGACCTGCGAGACGGCTTCACGAGGCCGCTGCGGCATCGAGATCGACGTGGCCAAGGTCCCCCGCCGGGAAGAGGGGATGACGCCCTTTGAGGTGATGCTTTCCGAATCGCAGGAGCGCATGCTGCTCATTGTCAAGCGCGGACGGGAAGCGCAGGTTGCGCGGCGCTTCGCCAAGTGGGGCTTGCATGCGGTTCAGATCGGACGCGTGAAGGACGGAAACCTCATGCGGGTCAAGGACGGCGACCAGGTCGTCGCGGAGATTCCGGTGGGCGCGCTGACGCACGAGGCTCCGGTCTATCGACGCCCCACCAGGCGTCCCGCGTATCTCTCGAAAGCGCAGCGGCTCTCGTTACGGGCCGTCTCTCAGCCAAGGGACTATGGCGAGGCGCTGCTGGCACTGCTGGGCGCACCGACCATCGCCAGCAAAGCCCTGGTCTTTGAACAATACGACCACATGGTCCAGACCAACACCGTCGTGTTGCCGGGCCGGGCGGACGCCGCGGTCTTGCGGGTGAAGGGAACCGGCGCGCTGTTGGCGGCGACGACCGATGCGAACGCCACCTACTGCTATCTCGATCCGTATGAGGGGGGCAAGCTGGCGGTGGCGGAGGCCGCGCGCAATCTGGTGTGCGTCGGGGCGAAGCCGCTTGCGGTCACCGACTGCCTGAACTTCGGCAATCCGGAAGACCCTGAGGTGATGTGGCAGTTTAAGGAATGCGTGCGCGGGATCGCCGAGGCGTGCCGGGCGTTCGGCACGCCCGTCACCGGCGGGAACGTGAGCTTCTACAACGAGAGCCCGCGCGGCGCCATCGACCCGACGCCGGTGATCGGGATGGTGGGGTTGATCGAATGCGGAATGCGGAATGCGGAATGCGGAATGCAGCCGATCACGGCGAGCTTCAAGCAGGAGGGTGACGCGATCCTGCTCTTCGGCGAGACGAGGGAAGAGCTTGGCGGCAGCGAATACCTCAAGCTCATCCACCACCGCAAACAGGGCAGGCCGCCGGCGTGCGATCTGCCGAGCGAGCGGCGGCTTGGTCACCTCATGCTGGAGCTCGCGCATCGAGGACTGATCAAATCCGCGCACGATTGCTCCGAAGGCGGCCTGGCCGTGGCGCTGGCCGAATGCTGCATCACGGAGCCGGAGCATCTCATTGGTGCAGCGCTTGACCTGTCACCTGTCACCTGTCACCTGTCACTTCGTCCAGATGCGCTCCTGTTCGGCGAGTCGGCCGGGCGGATTGTCGTGACGTGCGAGCGATATCACCAGGAGCGTATCGAGGCGTTGGCGAAACGCGTCCGTGTTCCTCTGACAACGCTTGGTCGTGTTGGGGGCACCCGCCTGGTGATCCGGCCGCGGATCGACCTCACGGTGGAGCAGTTGAGCCGCGTGTGGCGAGCAGGCCTCGCAGGTGGAGCGCACGCGTAATGCGGCGATTGCTCCTCTTTGTGCTTGGACTGTGGAGCGTCATTCCCCTGACAGGGTTCATCACGCTTCGCTGGGTCAGCATGGGGAAGGAGTGGGTTCAACCCACCGTCATGTTTGGCATCTTGAACACCATTGGAATCCTGGTGTGCCTGAGCATGTGGAGCCTCTGGAAGGCGGTCAAGTCGCGGATGCCGCTTTCCGCCGGCGCGTGGCTGGTGATGATTTATCTTCCGTTGGCCATTCCGCTTTCCGTCATGGTGGTGATGGCGGAGCACCGCGGGCTATGGAGCGAGTCAGCGGCGATGATGCAGTCCTTCATGTCGCGGTGGATGATGTCGATGTTTGTGGTGGTCTCTCCGCTCACCTTGCTGGTGCTGATCGGCGGAGCCGCGATCGCCTCCCAGACGGTCCTCCTGGTGACGAATGTCGCGGCGAACGCGCTGTACTACTTTCTCCTCGGCACGGGATTTGAGCGATGGGTGATCCGGAGGGGCACGTCGCATGGATGAGGCCGTCAAGCATTCGTGCGGGCTCTTCGGCATCTACGGGCACCGGGACGCGGCGCGGTTGACGTATCTGGGATTATATTCGTTGCAGCACCGTGGCGAGGAGGCGGCGGGCATCGTCACGTTCGACGGCCGCGAGATGCGCACCCACAAAGGCATGGGCCTGGTGTCGGAGGTGTTCAGCGAAGAGTCGCTGCGCGCGCTGCCCGGCCGCATGGCGATCGGCCACACGCGCTACTCCACCACCGGCTCCAGTACCCTCAAGAATTCGCAGCCGCTGGTGGTCAGCTGCGCCAAGGGTGCCTTGGCGGTGGCGCACAACGGCAACCTGGTGAACGCGTACGAGCTGCGCCAACAGCTCGAGGCGAACGGCTCGATTTTCCAAACCACCGTCGACAGCGAGATCATCCTGCACCTGCTGGCTCGGTCGACGAACAAGGAGATCGAGGACGATCTGGTCGAATGCGTGCGGCTGCTGAAAGGGGCGTTTTCGCTGCTGTTCCTCACGGAGCGCGCGCTGATCGGCTGCCGCGACCCGCAGGGATTCCGCCCGCTGTGCATCGGGCGGCTCAACAAGACGTACGTGCTGGCCTCGGAAACCTGCGCGCTGGATCTCATCGGCGCCAAATTTGTGCGCAACGTGGAGCCTGGCGAAATCGTCGTCATCACCGCCGGCGGTCTGCGCTCGCTGCATCCCTTCAAGAACGAGGAGATTAAGCCCTCACACTGTCTCTTTGAGCATGTCTACTTCGCGCGGCCGGACTCGAACATCTTTGGCGAAAACGTGCAGGCGGTTCGCATGAACCTCGGGCGGCAATTGGCGCGCGAGCATCCCGCGCAGGCGGATCTGGTCATGCCGATCCCGGACTCCGGGAATTTCGCCGCGTTGGGCTTCAGTCTCGAGTCGAAAGTTCCGTTCATGATGGGGATGACCCGGAACCACTACGTCGGCCGCACGTTCATCCAGCCGGCGCAGGAGATCCGCGACCTGAAGGTGCGCGTGAAGTTCAATCCGATCCGCTCGATCGTCAAGGGCAAGCGGCTCGTGCTGATCGACGACTCGATCATCCGCGGGACGACGACGCGGGCCCGCGTCAAAAGCCTGCGGGAGGCTGGCGCGAAGGAGATCCACATGCGCATCAGCTGCCCGCCGACGAAGCACTCGTGCTTCTACGGCATCGATTTCCCGACGCGCAAGGAGCTCATCGCCAACCGGCTGTCCGTCGAGGAGATCTGCAAGTTCATCGGGGCGACGACGCTGGGCTACCTCTCGCTGGAGGGGATGCTGAAGGCCGTCAGCAAGCCGCCCGGCAACTACTGCACCGCCTGCTGGAGCGGGACGTACCCGATCCCCTTCGGTGGGGAGGGCGACAAGTTCGCGCTGGAGAAATTCTCCGGCCAAGGCCGCTGCTAATCGATTTTGGATTAATGAACAGGATGATCCATCTGCTGAGTGAGCGAGCGACGGATGAGCAGATCAAAGGAATGCTTGAAGTCCACGAATCGTACATCAAGGTGGCCGTGGATATTCGACGGGGCGTCCTGGTCGGCGGTGGGGAGTTCCATGCCGACTGCGAAGCGGTGCTGATTGAAGATGGCAGTCGACGCGAAAACGTGTGGGGCGCGGATTGGCTGCCGGCCGAGCAGGTCGTCCGGTATGCTGCGCTCATCAACATCCGTCCGCGAGTGAATCCAAATCTGGAGATTCAGGATCGCACGATTCGGCAGCGCGTCGACGTGATCGTCCGCCGCCTGCTACAACGATCATGAACGATTGGGAAACGCGTCGAGCGAGGTACCAGCGGGACAGCGTTTCAATCCAGCTGGGAGGGTTGGCCTCGAACCTCAACCGGATTGCCTGGTGCGCGGAACAGGCGAACCAACAACAAGCCCTGCCGGTGCTCCGGGAAAGCAAATACTTCACCGAGTGGGCGGTGCCGTCATGCGATATTGAACAGCAAGGCCTGTTGGCAGAGCTGCAGCGTGATCTTGCGGTGTGGGAACGGCAGTGGGGACGTCGTATGGATCCCTCAGCGATCGCGCAGGCGGCGCGACAGGGCTCGCAACGCCTGTTGGAAGCCGCCGGCGTGTTGAGGACATCGTGACCGCAACGACCTATCGGCAGGCGGGGGTGGATATCGAGGCGGCGGATCGGACGCTGGCGCGGTTGGCGCCGCTGATCCGGTCGACGCACGGACCGGAGGTGCTGCCGGACAGAGGGCAGTTTGCGTCGCTGGTGCGGTTGCCGAGCGGATTGCGCGATCCGGTGCTGGTGTCCTCCACGGACGGGGTCGGCACCAAACTGAAGGTGGCGGAGTTGTTGGGCGACCACGCAGGCATCGGAATCGACCTCGTGGCGATGAACGTGAACGACCTGGTGGTCTACGGCGCGCGGCCGTTGTTTTTTCTCGATTATCTCGCGGTGGGGAAGCTGAATCCGCGACGGATGCGAGAGCTGATCGCCGGCATCGTCAAGGGTTGTCAGCAAAGCGGCTGCGCGTTGGTCGGCGGCGAGACCGCGGAGATGCCGGGGGTCTATCGCAACGGGGACTATGATGTGGCGGGATTCTGTGTGGGCGTCGTGGAGCGTCGGAAACTGATCGATGGCTCGGCGGTGCGGGCAGGCGATATTGTCATCGGCCTGGCGTCGTCCGGCATCCATGCGAACGGGTTCTCGCTCGTGCGGAAGGTCTTCGGCCTCTCGGAGCTGAAACGATGGAGGCGTGAGTTGCTGACGCCGACGCGCATCTATGTCAAACCGGTTCTCGCATTGCTCAAACGGATTCCGGTGACGGCGATCGCGCACGTGACCGGCGGCGGGTTGGCGCGCCGGCTGCCATCGCTGGTCGCGAAGCGCCCCGAGCTGCGTGTGACCTGGCAGCCCGGTCGATGGACGGTGCCGCCGCTCTTCGGCGCGATCCAGCGGGCGGGCAGGATCTCGACGGACGAGATGTTCCGGACGTTCAACATGGGTGTGGGCATGGCCTTGTCGTGTCGGCCCCGGGCGTCCACCTCGGTCCTTGCGACCCTTCGGCGTCTTGGGGTTGCCGCATGGCCCGTTGGCACAATCGAGCGTAACAAGCAACAAGTGACAAGCGACAAGTGACAAGAACGAGGAGACTGACGGCATGAAGATTCTGGTCGTGGGATCAGGCGGACGAGAGCACGCGCTCCTGTGGAAGCTGAGCCAGTCGCCCGAGATTCGTGGCCTGTATTGCGCCCCCGGCAACGGCGGCATCGGCGAGCTGGCGCAGCTCGTCGATATCGGGGCCGAGGACATCGAGTCGCTGGCGGAGTTTGCCGAGGCCAAAGACATCGACCTGACCATCGTGGGCCCTGAGGGGCCGCTGGCGAAAGGGATTGTGGACATCTTTGAGAAGCGGGGGCTTCGGATCTTCGGGCCGACGAAATCCGCTGCGCGATTGGAATCAAGCAAGGCCTTCTCAAAGAATCTGCTGAAAAAATACCACATCCCTACGGGGCAATTTGCCGTCTTTGATGACGCCCAGGCGGCGCGCTCGTACGTGCGCCAGGTGGGCGCGCCGATCGTCATCAAAGCCGATGGGTTGTGCGGCGGGAAGGGAACCATCGTCGCGCACACCCTGAGCGAAGCCCTGGGCGCGATTGACCTGTTGATGGAAGACCGCATCTTCCGGCAAGCGGGGGAGCGCATCGTCGTGGAGGAGCGGTTGGTGGGCGAGGAGGTGTCGATGATCGTCCTGACGGATGGGGCGACGGCGATCCCGCTGCTGACCTCTCAAGACCACAAGCGCCTGCTCGACGGGGATAAGGGGCCGAACACCGGCGGCATGGGGGCCTACGCCCCTGCGCCGGTGGTGACCGGGACGCTGGCCAAGGGGCTCATGGAGCAGGTCATCCATCCGACTCTCAACGGCTTGGTGAGCGAGGGGATTCTCTTCAAGGGCGTGCTCTATGCCGGCATCATGCTCACCGCCGACGGCCCGAAGGTGCTGGAGTTCAACGTCCGCTTCGGCGACCCGGAGATCCAGGCCATCTTGCCGCTCTTGAAGACGGATCTCGTGCCGCTGTTGGACGACACGGTGGAAGGGCGGTTGAGCCAGCATCGGTGCGAGTGGCAGGCGGGCAGTTGCGTGTGTGTCGTCCTGGCCTCGGGAGGTTATCCGGGTGAGTTTCAAATCGGCAAAGAGATTCGCGGGTTGGAACGGCTCCAAGGCCGCGAGGGCGTCCTGGTCTTCCACGCGGGAACCAAGCGGGACGGGGAACGGTTTGTCAATTGGGGTGGCAGGGCGTTGAACGTCGTCGCCGTGGATGACGAGATCGAAGGCGCGGTGAAACGGGCCTACGACGCGATCGGGCAGCTGGCATTTGACGGGATGACGTATCGGAAAGACATCGCCTGGCGCGCCCTCAAGAAACCCGTGAGCCATTGAATGGACTGACGAAGGACGCGCATTGATGAAACAACCCGTCGTGAGTATTGTGATGGGCTCCGAGTCGGATTGGCCGGCGTTGGAGGCCGCCTCGAAGGTGCTGAAGGATTTCGGCGTGCCGCACGAGGTGCGAGTCCTCTCCGCGCACCGAAGCCCCGGGCCCTTGCGTCGCTATGTCGAAGGCGCTCCGAGGCGAGGCATTCGCGTGTTCATCGCGGGAGCGGGAGGCGCGGCCCATCTGGGAGGTGTCGTCGCGGCCCACACGACCCTGCCGGTGATCGCGGTGCCCATCGAGACGAAGTCGCTCAAGGGACTGGATAGCTTGCTGTCGATGGTGCAAATGCCCACCGGGGTGCCCGTGGCGACGGTGGCGATCGGCAATGCCACCAACGCCGCGCTCTTGGCGATTCAAACGCTCGCCATCCACGATCGCGCCTTGCAGCGGAAACTGGCGGCGTATAAACACCGGTTGACGGCGAAGAATCTGAAGGCTGACCGAATGTTACAGGCCACACTGCGGGGGCGGTCGTGACGGCAGTGCCCAGGCATCCGAGCGCCCCGCAGCCTGAGCTGATCGCCGAAGCCGCGCGACGGCTGTGCGCCGGAGGGCTGGTGGCGTTCCCGACCGAGACGGTCTACGGGCTCGGCGCGGATGCGACGAACCCGCAGGCGATTGCGCGGCTCAACCAGGTGAAAGGCCGCCCGCCGGAGAAACCGTACTCACTCCATCTCTACGACGCCGCACAGGTCCTCCAGTTCGTTGACGACATTCCGCCGGCGGCCGAGCGCCTCATGAAACGCTTCTGGCCCGGTCCGTTGACGATTGTGATGCCGTCGAAAGGCGGAGGCACCGTCGGCTTCCGGTTGCCCAGCCACCCGGTGGCGTTGGCGTTCCTGCGATGCTGCGCCCGCGCGGTGGTGGCGCCGAGCGCCAACCGATCCGGGTCGCCCCCTCCGACGGATGGGAAGGAGGTGGCCGAAGCCTTGCAGGGATCCTATGACTACCTCCTGGATGCCGGTCCGACGCCGCTGGGACGGGAGTCCACGGTCGTCTCCGTCGTCGGTGGAACGCTGACCGTGTTGCGTGACGGGGCGATTCCCGAAGCGGTCCTGAGAGCCACGGTGAAAGACGTGACAAGCGACAAGTGACAAGTGACAAGCGACAAACAACGGTTCCTAATGAAAGGTCTTGACCTGTCACCTGTCACCTGTCACCTGTCACTGTTATGAAACGCGTGCTGTTTGTGTGCACCGGCAACAGTTGTCGCAGCGTGATGGCCCAGGGGCTGCTGCAGCATCGGTTGAGACAACTGGAGTTCCGTCTGCGCGAGCCGATCGAGGTCAGTTCGGCCGGCGTCTTTGCCATCGAGGGGATGTCCCCGACGAAGGACACCCTCGCCATGCTCCAGCGCGAAGGCGAGGATTTCTCGAGCCATATGTCGAGGATGCTGACGGATGAGATGCTCCGTCACGCCGACTTGGTCGTCGTGATGGAGCGCTTCCACAGGGACGAGATCCTGCGGCGCGTGCCGGAGGCGAAGGCCAAAGTAACCCTCTTGACATCCGTGGGCCGATCGGCGGACCCGGACGGACCAGACGTCGATGTCCCTGATCCCATCGGCAAGCCTCGCGAAGTCTACGAGGCCTGTTTCGAAACGATCCGGCAGGGCGTGGAACAGCTCATCAACCAGCTCGTGCGAGGGGCATCCTCGTGATGGGCCACGCGCCGCGTCTTCAGATGAGGCCGCTGCGGGTGGCGATCGGAGCCGACCATGGCGGGTTTGCGTTGAAAGCCACGTTGATCCCCGTGTTGAGCGCCCTCGGCTGCGAAGTGGCGGATCTGGGGACGCATTCCCCTGAACCCTGCGACTATCCCGCCATCGGCTTCAAGGTCGCGCAGGCGGTTGCCGGCGGTCGATTCGATCGGGGGGTGCTGTTATGCAAGTCTGGGATCGGGATTGCGATGGTCGCGAACAAGGTTCCCGGCATCCGCGCGGGCGCATGCCAGACGGTGTTCGACGCGCAGCGCAGCCGCGCGCACAACGACGCGAACGTCCTCGTCTTGGGGGCCGAACGCCTACCGCTGGCGCACGCGAAGCGGATCGTGCGGGCGTGGTTCGCGACCCCGTTTGAAGCCGGCGGACGCCACGAGCGTCGCGTGAAGCAGCTCGCGGCCATCGAGCGAAGACTCAAGAGACATGAGACAGGAGACAGGAGACGACAATAAGGAAGGGCATGGACGCGCTCAGACGGGTTGATCCGGAGATTGACGACGCGATTCAAAAGGAGCTGCAACGGCAGCACGAGCATCTAGAGCTCATCGCCTCGGAGAACTTCACAAGCCCTGCGGTGCTGGAAGCGCAAGGCTCCGTGCTGACGAACAAATACGCCGAGGGCTATCCAGGCGCCCGCTGGTATGGGGGCTGCGAATTCGTGGACGTGGCGGAACGGCTGGCGATCGATCGGGTCAAAGCGCTCTTCGGCGCGGAGCACGCCAACGTCCAACCGCACTCAGGCACCGAAGCCAATATCGCGGTGTTCTACGCCACCTTGCAGGCGGGTGATGCGATCCTCGCGATGAGTCTCGCCCACGGGGGACACCTGTCGCACGGCCACCCGAAGAATTTTTCCGGAAAATATTTCACCATCATCCCGTACGGCGTCAACAAGACGACCGAACAGCTCGAGTACGACGAGCTCGACGCGCTGGCGCGCGAGCACAAGCCGAAGATGATTCTCGCCGGCTACTCCGCCTACCCGCGCGTGCTCGACTTCGCGCGCTTCCGCCAGATCGCAGACGCGGTGGGGGCGTTGCTCCTCGTGGATATGGCCCACTTCGCGGGACTCGCCGCCGCCGGCGTGTATCCCAATCCCACACCGCATGCGGACCTGGTCACCTCGACGACCCACAAGACCCTACGGGGGCCTCGCGGCGGGTTTATCCTCTGCAAAGCCGCCCATGCCAAAGCCATCGACTCCGCGGTCTTCCCGGGCATCCAAGGCGGGCCGTTGATGCATGTCGTCGCGGCGAAAGCCGTCTGCTTCAAAGAAGCATCGACCGATGCCTTCAAGGCGTACGCGCGGCAGATCGTCGCCAACGCGCAAGCCCTGGCCGCCGCGATGAGCCAGCGGGGCTATCGCATCGTCTCCGGAGGGACCGACAACCATCTCCTCCTCGTCGATCTGACCCCGAAACACTTGACGGGCAAGGAGGCCCAGGAAACGCTGGATCAGGCCAGGATCACCGTGAACAAAAACGCCATTCCCTTTGATCCGCTCCCTCCCTTGAAGGCCAGCGGCATTCGCCTGGGCACCCCCGCGGTGACGACGCGGGGGATGCGGGAAGGCGAGATGATCCGCATCGCCCAGCTCATCGACGAGGCGCTCGCGCACCGCGTGGAGGCGCAGGCCCTCGCCCGCGTGCGCGAACAGGTCCACGACCTCGTGGAGCAGTTTCCCCTCTATCCCGAACTTCGTCGCTGATGACGTGTCCCTTCTGCGGTCATCCCGACCACAAGGTGGTGGATTCTCGGACGAGCGCGGACGGCCAGGCGATCCGCCGTCGGCGGGAGTGCCTGTCCTGCGGGAAGCGGTTTACCACCTACGAGCACCTCGAGGAGCAGCGCCTGATGGTGATCAAGAAAGACGGGCGCCGCGAGCCCTTCGATCGCAACAAGTTGCTGGCGGGTTTCGTCAAGGCGTGCGAGAAGCGTCCCGTGAGCATGGATCAATTGGAAGATCTGGCCGACGAGATCGAACGGGACCTCTCCCGCACCTTCGAGCACGAGGTGCCCTCGCAAGAGATCGGCGAGCGCGTGATGCGCCGTCTCCACGACGTCGATCCGGTGGCCTATGTGCGGTTTGCGTCGGTCTATCGCGAGTTCAAGGATGTGGAGCAGTTTATGCGCGAGCTGAAAGACGTCTTGGCCAAACAAACCAACCCGGGAGGCTGACGATGCCCGCACCGACCCGCCGGATGCTGATCGTGGATGATGAGCAGCGGATCTGCCAGGCTCTGGCAGAATTTTTCCGCCTGCGGGGCTTCGTCATTCGCGTCGCGCACAGCGGAGAGGAGGCCTTGACCTGCCTGAAGGAAGGCCCGATCGATGTCGCCCTCATCGACATCCTCTTGCCAGGCATTCACGGGCTGGAGGTGGTCAAGCAGGCCAAACAGCTGTATCCCACGGCGCTGGTCGTCGTGATCTCGGCGCTGGCGGATGACCACCTTCGGAGTCAAGCCAGAGCGCTCGGGGTGGAGGCCTACGTGACCAAGCCGTTTGACCTTTCGGAATCGACCTGGTCGACGGTGCTCTCGCTCGTCGACGCCCCGGAGTGACCGGCTTAATCGGGTGGGATCTCGGGGAAGGTCTTGAGACGGGCTTGGTCTCGAAGGGTTGCCAGCCACGCCGCCACGTGTTCCTGCCGCTTGGCTTCTAAGCGTGTTGCTCGAAACGCCTCGCGGGCTTCCTCAAACTGCGTCTCATCAAACGGGATCCGCTCCTCCACCACGGCGATCATCGCGTCCCCTTGGGGACCTTCCGAGATCTCAGAGAGCTGCCCGGGCTCAAGAGCAAACAGCCCGTCGGTGACGTGAGGAACGACCCCCAGCGGGCCAAGAGGATCGTGCCGCGTGAGAGGGTCGCTTCGCTGAGGAGCCACACCGAGTGTGGCGCACGTCTCATCGAAGGTGAGGCCCTCGGATCGTTTGGTCACAAACGAGGCGCGAAGCTGCTCGGCACGGGCGCGCGCCTGCTCGCGGGACCGTTCCAGGACCATTCGCGCAATGAGCGCTGCCTTGATGCCGTCAAACGCCGGGATGGTTGAAGGCTGTTCATCCGTGGGACGGAGGACGAAGACCCCGCTGGGATGTTCGAGCACCTCCGTCATCTGGCCCACCGGGACGGCGAAGGCGGCTTCGAGCATGGACGCGGTGAGTCCGTCGGGAAGTTCCGGGGCGCCTTGCGCCAGCGGCCCGACGGTCTTCGGCGCAAGCTCGCGTTTGGAAGCCATCGCCTCGAAGGTCAGGCCGTCACGTTGGTCAGCTCCTAGATCGAGCGCCAGATCCGTGAGGCGGGCCTGCGCCCGCTTGAGGACGAGGCGATTCAGGATGTCGACACGGGCCTCCTCGAGCGGTCGAACGGTCCCATCGTCGCGCGTGAATTCCTCCTGATACAGCTCGTAGTGCCGTTGCATGTCCTCGTCAGGCACGCCTCCGGTCGTTGCGAGGGCGTCCTCAGCCGTCATCCCCACGTAGTCGATGGTGCGCTGCGCAGGACGCCGAAACGCCTCAGCCTGCTTCGCGAAGTAGGCGCGGGCTTCCTCATCGGTGACGGCGCTTCGGATGGCCGATTCGAAGTCGGTCGGGGTGATGACGACGAAAGCCACACGGATGCGCTCGTGCCGCTGCGCATACGCCCGGCGCAGCTCCTCCTCGCTGACGACCACTTCGGCGACGACCTGCTCGAGCAGCTTGGCCGTCCGCAGCTCGTCGCGCACCCGCGCTTCAAAGGCCTGCGGGGTGATGCCCAAGGCGCGCGTAAATTGGAAGTAGAGCTCCGGCAGGAATCGGTCGCCCTGTTGGAATTGCGGATGCCGGCGGACGGCCGCGGCGACCTCCTCGTCGCTGACCCGTTGGGTCCGCCGGGCTTCTTCTTTCAGGATCAGCCGCTCCCAGGTCTGCTGGCGCAAGGCCTCCTCAAGGCCCACCGGGATGCTCCCGAATCGGGCTTGGAGCTCCATCCGGAGAAGGCGGGACTCCTCTTGGAAGACGTCCCACGGGATCTTGCGTCCAAAGATCTCGCCGGCCGCTCCGCCGGGTCCATGCGAGGGGCTGAGGGCCCCGGCGTGGAAGAACAGGATGAAGGGCAGGACAAAGACGAGCACGAGCAGCCAGAGGACGATCACCTGGCGTTTTTTCAGCCTCAGCAACTGGCGGAACATGCGGGTATCGTAACGCATCTATCGAGCCGCCGCAAGCGGGCGAGCACACGAGCAGGTGGTGGTCAAGTTTGACGGGTGGCGCGGAGCCAGGGCTCCCGCCGCCCGCCCGCAGGTGACGAGCGCGGCTGTACAGCCGCCCGTCGCCGAGGACGGACGGCGGGATGGCGCAGCGACAGGCCCTGTCAAACTTGACCAGTACCCACGAGCAGGTAGTGCGTCAGTTTGACGGAGCGTGTTATAATAGCTTCCCATGCGATGGCCGAAGTGCTCGTATCGGACATTCATCGTCAACGCGATCTTAACGGTCCTTCTTCTCTTGTTATTGTCGGCGCTACTCTCTGATAGACCCCAAATCCGTATTGATCTGAATCACTCTGGACATATTCTTTCAAATCGCTAGTTGACCTTTCCGTATGTTATGGCATACTATCCGTATGCCAAAGCGCTCAAGCAAACGTGGTCTACCAAAGGACCTCAACCAGTTAGCGAAGTGGATCGCTGAGGTTTCTACCGACGGTAAGGATGCCGCCGCCGTTTATCTAGGTAAAAAGGGTGGGATGAAGGGCGGACCTGCAAGAGCGGCAAAGCTGTCAGCCGAAGCACGAAGTAGGATCGCGCAAAGCGCCGCGTATGCCAGGTGGAAGAAAGCCAAAACCCGCTGAGGTAGCATTCTCGATGACAACTCCCGCCAAGAAGAGATCGCCAAAATACCGCTGTTCCAAGCAAGTCAACGCGCTGCTTGAAGAGTTTCAGTCCGACCTGTACGTCTACAGTGGTCCCATTGAGGACAGCGGAGTTGACCAGTTGTGTCGCAAAATCGCTGCCAAAGGCAAGGCGAAGCGGACCAACGTGTCTCTCTTCCTGACAACGCATGGTGGAGACGCGCATGGGGCATATCGTCTTGCCCGTTGGCTGCAGCGCTCGTATGAAAAAATCCGCTTGTTAGTGGCGGGACCGTGCAAGAGCGCTGGTACGTTGCTTGCCGTCGGCTCCAACCACCTCGCGTTTGGCGACTACGGCGAATTGGGTCCGCTCGACATTCAGATCAACAAGCCCGATGAGATTTTCAACATGGAATCTGGGCTGGACACGCTGCAGGCATTGACGACAGTTACGACCCACGCCTTCAAGAGCTTTGAAACCTATATGCTGGAATTGGTGACTAAGAGCGGTCGGGCGATCTCGACCAAGACGGCGTCAGATATTTCCAGCCAGTTGGTGAGCGGCATCTTCACTCCTGTGGCTGCCCAGATTGATCCTTATCGCGTTGGGGAGATTGAGCGTCAGATGACGATTGCTAAAGCGTACGGCGACCGTTTGGAGAAAGGGAATTTAAAGACCGGAGCACTTGAGCGGTTGATTAATGATTATCCCTCACACGGTTTCGTGATTGATGCAGCGGAAGCCGCCGAACTATTCAAGTCGGTCTCTGCCCTTGACCCAGCTGAACAGGCATTGGTGGATGAAATTCAGGGACGAATCGTCAGAGCGTCAGCGGAACCCCTGGTGGTTGACCTGGGGGCTACTGTCAAAGAGGATGCGGAACTGGAAAAGGAGGACAGCAATGTCAGAGAACAAGCTGACGGCGGCGGTATTCAGCCGGATGCTGCAGGAAAGCCTGAAGCGGCTGGATCGAGCAAGCCGAACGGGAAAAGCCACGAAGGGGCTTCGTGACGACGCCACCTGTAAGGATAAGAGTAAGGCGTTAAGAGACCGTGAGTCAGCAAGCAAGTTGAGAGAATAATGTGGGGTGAATCTTTTTTGTTGACTTATGCTTGAGCGCTCAAGTATACTAGGTGTATGAACAGGCTAGATATGGAACGACAAACCACCATTCTCCAAGCCCTCGTCGAAGGCAACTCCATGCGCGCCACCGCCCGGATGGGTGACGTGTCATTCAATACGGTCGTCAAGTTGCTTCTAGACGCGGGTACAGCGTGTGCCGCCTACCAGGACGAAACGCTCCGCAACCTCTCCTGTAAGCGCCTTCAATGTGATGAAATCTGGTCCTTCTGCTACGCCAAAGAGAAGAATGTCCCGAAGGACAAGCTGGGCAAGTGGGGCTATGGGGACGTGTGGACCTGGACGGCGATCTGCGCGGATACCAAGCTCGTCCCCTCGTGGCTTGTGGCTCCGCGCAACCTGACCGCCGCCCAAGCGTTCATGGGCGATCTCGCCAGCCGCCTCAAGTACCGTCCGCAGATCACGACAGATGGCTTCCGGGTCTATATCGAGGCGGTAGAGGGGGCGTTTGGCTCTGAGGTGGACTATTCGATGCTCGTTAAAATCTACGGCAACGATCCCAAGCCTGAGCAAACCCGGTACAGCCCGGCGGTATGCCTGGCGGTCCAGGGAACCAGGATTCAGGGAAACCCGGACCCCTGGCACGTCTCCACGAGCTTCGCGGAGCGGCAAAACCTGACCATGCGGATGAGCATGAGGCGTTTTACCCGCCTGACCAACGCCTTCTCCAAGAAGGTGCAGAACCTAGAGGCGGCAGTAGCCCTCCACTTCATGTACTATAACTTCGTGAGGATTCACAAGAGCCTACGAGTTACGCCAGCGATGGCGGCAGGGGTAACGAATAAGTTATGGGAGCTTGAGGATGTGCTTGACCTCGTAGCTCAAAAAATCTTCAGGTCAAACTGATGCACTACCCACGAGCACAGTTCGTTGACACCCCCCCAGCACCTACGGTACAATCGTGGCGCCTCATCACGTCGATGAAACGGCCGCGCAAGCATTGGGCCATCAATCCAAGAACACGCATCCATGAAAGCAAAAAGCGCTACTCGAGAACGCGCGACAAAACCCGCGTTCGCAAAACGCTCCACGTCCTTGAGCTCCCCGACGAAGCTGAAGATCGGCCTGCCCAAAGGCAGCCTCCAGGAGGCCACCGCTAAGCTCTTCGGGCGAGCCGGCTTTTCGGTCGTCATCAGCGAGCGCTCCTACATGCCGTCCATCGATGACCCGGAACTCGAACCCATGCTGCTGAGGGCCCAGGAGATGTCGCGGTACGTCGAGGGGGGCCTCCTCGATTGCGGGATCACGGGCCACGACTGGATTCTGGAAAACGGCTCGCAGGTGCAGCGGGTGGCGGAGCTCCGGTATGCCAAGCGGACCGCGCATCCCGTCCGGTGGGTGCTGGCGGTGGCGGCGGCCTCGCCGATTCGCGCGCTCTCGGATCTCAACGGCAAGCGCATTGCCACGGAGCTGGTCCACGTCACCAAGTCGTATCTCGCCACCCACGGCGTGCGCGCCAAGGTCGAGTTTTCCTGGGGGGCGACGGAAGGCAAGGTCCGCGCCGGCCTCGTCGATGCCGTGGTGGAATTGACCGAGACGGGCCAGACCCTGATCGCCAACGGCCTGCGCATCATCGAGACGATCTGCCAGTCCACCACCCAGTTCATCGCCAATCGGAAGGCGCTGGCGGATCCGTGGAAGCGGCGGAAAATCGAGAGCCTGAAGACGCTGTTGCTCGGCGCGGTCGAAGCCGAGGGCAAGGTGGGGGTGAAACTCAACGTCTCCAAAGCCGACCTGAAGACGGTGATCAGCGTCCTGCCGGCGATGAAACGGCCGACTGTCTCGCAACTCTGGAAAGAAGGCGCGGGCGAAGACTGGTGGGCGATTGAAGTCGTCATTGACGAGTGCTCGGTGAAGGAGCTGGTGCCGAAATTGAAAGCCGCCGGCGCGCGCGACATCATCGAGTACCCGCTCAACAAAGTCATCTACTAACGGGCCTGGCAGGTGATAGGTGCTCGTGAACGTGTGTTAGCTTTGCCTTGAACCCGTTAACTGGAGGCGACATGCCCAGTGGGCGGAAGCGCAAGCTTCAGAAGATCCGCACCCACAAGCGCAAGAAATTGCGCAAGCGGATGCGGCATAAGAAGCACTAACAGGAAGTTTCAAAAACCTCCCGTCAGTGACCCAGTGGCCAAGGAGTCAAGAGAACACGTGGCCACGGAGTCACGTTCCCACCTTGCTGCCCTGAGGTTTTGAAACAGGCGAACCGTGAGCATGGCATGGAAGGCGTGCGTCAACGCAGCAGTCGGTGTCGGATTGTGCCTCGGCGTGGGCTGCGCCAGCGCCCCGATGCGCTCCCCTCAGGGGGAGCGCCGTCCCTCCTATGGGCTGTACATGCGCGGGTTGATGCTTGAGCGCTCCACGCAATTGGCCGACGCGTTGGATGCGTACCAGCAGGCGCTTGAGCACGACCAGGACTCGCCGTTCCTCCACGTGCGCGTGGGAGCCACCCAAGTGAAGCTCGGCAAGACCCAGCAGGCCCTCAAAAGTTTTCAGCGCGCCCTCAGCCTGGAGCCGTCCCAGCCGGATGCGCTGCGGTGGATGGCCATGCTCCACACCTCCCAGGGGCAGATTGACGAAGCGATTCGCATGTATGAGCGCCTCAGCCAACAGGAACCGGCGGATCGCTTCGTGCTCAGCACCCTCGCGGATCTCTACGTGCTGCAGGGACGACTCGACGAGGCGATTCGCATGTATGAGCGCTTGATCGAGGTGGAGGGCCCGTCCCAGCAGCTCTACTTCAATCTTGGCGTGCTCTACGGCCGGCTGGGGCAATTCCCCCAGGCGATCGAGCATCTCTCGCGCGCGTTGGAGCTGGTGCCTGATTCCGTCGAGGTGCGGGTGGCGCTGGGGTTGACGTACGAGCTGGCGGACCAACCCGTGCAGGCGGCGGCCCACTATGAGGAAGCGATCCGGCTGGATCCGTTGAACACCCGTCTCTATCACCACGCGGCGCGGGTCGCTGCGAATCAAGACGACATGCCGAAGGCCGTGCGCCACTACCAGACCCTCTTGGATATCGATCCGCAGGATCTCGAAGCCGTCGTGGGCCTGGTGCGCCTCTGGATGGCTCAGGGTGACTACGGCGAGGCGCAGCATCTGCTGGCCGCCAAGTTGGGCGTGATGGGCGAGCGCCCGGAGCTCTACCTCTTAGTAGGGCTGGTCTATCGGGAGGCCGATGCCCCGCTCGAGGCGCTGCGCGCCTTTGAGCGCGCGCTGGCGCTGAAGGACGACGCGCCGCAGGCGCACTTCTATCTCGGCGCCCAGTTGGAGCGCCTCCATCTGGAAGACGAAGCGCGCGGTCACCTGCGTCGGACCATCGAGCTCGATCCGAACCACGCCGATGCCCTCAACTACTTGGGCTACATGGATGCCGAAGATGGGGTGGACCTGCGGGAGGCGAAGGCGCTCATCGAGCGCGCCGTCGCCCTGGATCCTGACAACGGCGCCTACCTCGATAGCTTGGGGTGGGTGCTGTACCGACTCGGTCAGGTGGAGGACGCGATCCGCCATCTCGAACAGGCGGTTGGCCTCGTGGCGGATGACCCGACGGTCTTCGATCATCTCGGACAAGCCTACTTCACCCTGGGCGATCTCAAGCGCGCCCAGCGCGCCTGGCAGAAAGCCTTGGAGTTGGACCCCGGTCTCCAAGACGTCACGCGGCGCCTTGAGCAGTTGATGAACCGGCAGGCCCATGACGCCACCAGCCGGCACTAAGGTGACGCGGATGCCTCCTGTTGAGGGCCGTCCCGACATCACGATGCTGCGCCGACTCGCCGTCGACCTGCGCCAGGACATCCTGCGCACCATCGCTGCGGCCGGCAGCGGGCATCCCGGCGGCTCGCTATCCATGGTGGAGCTGCTCATCGGCCTGTATTGGCACGCGCTGCGGCATGATCCCGCGCAGCCGTTCTGGCCGGATCGGGATCTGTTCCTGCTCTCCAAAGGCCATGGCTGCCCGGCCCTCTACGTGGTGCTGGCCGCTCGAGGCTACTTCCCGAAAGAGGAACTCAGGACCCTGCGTCGCTATCCCACCCGTTTGCAGGGCCATCCGGAGAAAGACTCCCCGCCGGGCGTGGAGATTGCCTCCGGGTCGCTCGGCCAGGGCTTGTCGATGGCCAACGGCATCGCCTTGGCGGATCGGCTGGATCGCCGTCGGCGCCGCATCTTCTGCCTGATGGGAGACGGCGAGATCCAGGAGGGCCAGGTGTGGGAGGCGGCGATGACCGCCCACCACCACAAGCTGGAGGCCGTGTGCGCGATCGTGGACGCGAATCAGCTGCAGCAGAACGGACCGGTAGCGCAGATTCAAGATATCGAGCCGCTGGCCGACAAGTGGAGGGCGTTCGGGTGGCATACCCTCGAGATCGACGGGCACGACATCGTCCAAGTGATCGACGCCTATGACAAGGCGCAGACGGTCAAAGGTCAACCCCAAGCGATCGTCGCTAGGACGGTGAAGGGCAAGGGGGTGTCGTTCATGGAGCTCAACCCCGCGTGGCACGGGGTGGCGCCGAAACCTGATGAGCTCGAGAAGGCGTTGAGCGAATTGGACGCCGCCAAGGCGAAGCTCTCATGAGCGACAAACCGACGCGGGACGGATTCGGCGAGGGGCTGTTGGAGCTGGGGCGCAGCAATCCCAACGTCGTCGCCCTCTCCGGCGACCTGGAGGATTCCGCGCGAGCCGTGTGGTTCAAGAAAGAATTCCCGGATCGCTTTTTCTCCGTCGGCATCGCGGAGCAGGACATGATCGGCACGGCGGCGGGCCTGGCCTGGGCCGGCAAGATTGCGTTTGCGTGTTCCTTCAGCCAGTTCGTCACGGGGAAAGCCCTGGAGCAATTTCGTCTGGCCGTCTGCTATCAGCGGCTCAACGTCAAGACCGCGGGGTCGCACGGGGGTCTGTCGGTCGGCGCGGATGGGGCGACGGCGGAAGCGCTGGAAGAGCTGTCCCACATGCGCGTGCTGCCGCACATGACCGTGATCGTCCCCTGCGATGCGATGGAGGCCAAGCAGGCGACCATCGCCTCGGCCTCCTACCCCGGCCCGGTCTTCCTTCGGCTCGGCCGAGCGCCGGTGCCGACGGTGACGAAGCCCGACGACGCCTTCACGATCGGCAAAGCGAACGTCCTGCGACACGGCGCGGATGTCGCGATCATCGCCTGCGGGACGATGGTCGCCCACGCCCTCGAAGCCGCCGCACGGCTCGCGCGAGAGCGCATCGAATCCCGCGTCATCAACCTCCACACGATCAAGCCGATCGATGAAGACGCCCTCATCGCCGCCGCCCGCGAGACCGGTGCGATCGTGACGGTGGAAGAGCATACCGTTCTGGGCGGGCTCGGAGGCGCCGTCGCGGAGGTCGTGGTCAGGCACCACCCGGTGCCGATGCGCTTCGTCGGCGTCCTCGATCGCTTCGGGACCTCCGGCGATCCTGCCGAGCTGCTCCGCGCCTTCCACTTGATGCCCGACGACATCGCTTCCGCGGTCAAGGACGTCTTGCACGCCAAACGTTAGCGCGTTCGCGCGTTGGCGCGTTGAACGCGCAAACCCGCAAACCGGCTAACGCGCCAACCCGTTGACATGCTCCGCCTCCACGCACCGGCCAAGCTGAACCTCTATCTGCGGATCCTCGGGCGTCGTCCTGACGGCTATCACGAGCTGGAGACGCTGTTCGAGCGCATCGATCTCGCGGATGAGCTGACGTTCAAGCCGCAGGCACGTGGCATCACCATGACCTGTGATGATCCAACCCTGGCGTGTGGAGCGTCCAATCTCGTCACGAAAGCCGCGCACCTTCTGCAGCAGACCTGCAACGTCTCTCAGGGCGCGGCGATTCACTTGGCCAAGCGCATCCCCATCGCCGCGGGGCTGGGCGGAGGCTCCTCCGATGCGGCCGCGACACTCATCGGGTTGAATCGGCTCTGGGCTCTGCGGCTTTCGGCGCAGCGCCTGCGTCAACTCGCAGGGCCGTTGGGGGCCGATGTCCCGTTTTTCTTGGAGCGGGGGCCGTTTGCCGTGGGTCGGGGGAGGGGAGATGCGTGCGAGCCGGTCGCCGGCGGGTGCCCCACGTTGTGGCAGGTCGTGGTCGTGCCGACGGCTCGTCTGTCCACCCAGGACGTCTACGAGGGGTTTGACGCCGCCAAGCCGTTGAAGAAATCGTCCTTGACGGTGAGTCGGCGTTCGATTAGCATGCTCCTGCACGCCTTACGCAACGGCTCGCTCAGCGAGCTCGCGAGCGGGTTGAGGAACGATCTACAACCCGAAGCGATCCGGCGTTGTCCTGTCATTCAAGACATCCAGGGGTTTCTGCAGTCGTGTCCGTGCCTCGGTACCATGGTAAGCGGCAGCGGTCCTTCCGTTTTTGGGCTGTGTCAGGATCGCGCCCATGCCGAGACCGCCTCGCGGCGCCTCCGAGAGAAGGGTGGCTCCTCGTGGCGGATTGCGGTGGTGAAGACCGCGACACGCTAATCCACGTCGGAAAGTTGTGTTCCCTCGGGATTGGGGAGTAGTGTAACGGTAGCACAAGAGCCTTTGAAGCTCTACGTCCAGGTTCGAGCCCTGGCTCCCCAGCGCAACGCGCTGGCGGGGCGGTCGTGGGAGCCACAAGAGAGGACCACGTGATGAAACCACTCAGCGTCATCATTCTGGCGGCGGGCAGCGGCACGCGGATGAAGTCGGAATGCCCCAAGGTGCTCCATCCGATTTGCGGGCGGCCGATGATCGGCTACGCCCTGGATCTGGCGGCCTCCGCCGGGGCCAAACACCCCATCGTCATTCTCGGTGAGGCGGCGGATCAGATCGCGCCGCACCTGCCCAAGGACGTGAAGGTCGTGATCCAATCCAAACCCTTGGGGACCGCCAACGCGGTGCTGCTGGCCAAACGCGCCGCGGGCAGCCTGTCGGGAGACGTGTTGGTCCTCTACGCGGACACGCCGTTGTTGCGTCGCACCACGGTCCAGCGGTTGATCGAATCGCACAACCGGGCGAATGCCACCTGCACGCTCCTGACGACCCATCTCGCCGATCCGGCCGGCTACGGGCGCATCCTGCGGGAAGCGACCGGGGAGGTCGTCGGCATCGCGGAAGAAGCGGACGCCACGACCTCGCAACGCGCCATCCGCGAGATCAACGTCGGGCCGATCTGCGTGAAGGCGCAGCTGCTGTTCGAGGCCCTGGCCACCGTCCACCCCAGCCAGGCCAAAAAAGAGCTGTACCTGACCCAGGCGGTCAACCGGCTGGCCAAACAGCCGGGGACGAAATTCCAGGTGGTCCGGTTGGAGATGGCGGCTGAGGGGCTGGGCGTCAACTCGCAGCAGGACTTGGCGAAAGCCACCGCGGTCGTGCGGCAGCGGATCCTCGAGGGCCATCTCACCAACGGTGTGACGATTGTGGATCCCCAGATGACGTATATCGATCACGGGGTATACATCGGGCATGACACCGTGATCCACCCTGGCACCGTGATTGAGTCCGGGGTGAGCGTCGGACGCCGATGCGCCATCGGGCCCTTCGCCCGCCTGCGGCGGGGGGTGGTGCTCGGGGATGAGGTGCGGGTGGGCAATTTCGTGGAGTTGGTGCGGACCAAGGTCAGCACGCGTGTCCGCATCAACCATGTGACGTATTTAGGCGATACGACGGTGGAAGAGGACGTGAACATCGGCGCGGGCACCATCACGGCCAACTATGACGGGACGAACAAGCTCCCCACGACCATCGGCCGCGGAGCCTTCATTGGATGCGACACGGTGCTGGTCGCACCGGTCAAGGTCGGATCCGGTGCGGTGACAGGGGCCGGCAGCGTCGTGCCCAAGGGGCACGATGTGGCCCCTCGCAGCGTCGTGGTCGGGGTGCCGGCGCACCTGTTAGAGCGGGCGAAGCCTGCCGCGAAGAAGCAACCTGTCCGGAAGAACCCGTCGAGGCAGAAGCCTGTCACAAGACGACCCATGAACACCGCTCGTCGGATCGTGAAACGAGCCGTTCGGAAGGCTCCGAAGGCTCGGCGAGCGACACACACCGCGAGGCGACGACGGTAATGCCAGCAACCCTGCGTGCCACGAAACCTCGAACCCTCCGACGTCCTCAACCGGTCGATTCCGGGCTGGCGATCTTAAGCGGCAACGCCAACCCCCCGCTGGCCAAAGCGATTTGCAGGCATCTGGGGGTGGATCTCTCGAAGTGTCTCGTCGGGCGGTTCAGCGAAGGGGAGATTTCCGTCAAGATCCAAGAGAACATCCGAGGCAAAGACGTCTTTGTGGTGCAACCCACGTGCCCGCCGCCGAATGACAACCTGATGGAACTCTTGATCATGCTCGATGCGATCCGCCGCGCCTCCGCGCGTCGCATCACGGCGGTGATCCCCTACTACGGCTACGCCCGTCAAGACCGCAAGGATCAGCCGCGGGTGCCCATCACCGCGAAACTGGTCGCCAATCTGATCACGACCGCCGGCGCCGATCGGATCTTGACGATGGATCTTCACGCCGGGCAGATCCAGGGGTTTTTCGATATCCCCCTCGACCATCTCTATGCCATCAACGTCTTCGCCGACTACCTCAGGCGCAAACGCCTGAAGCCGCTGGTCATCGTCTCGCCGGATGTGGGCGGGATCAAGATGGCGCGGGCCTATGCCAAGCGGCTGCACGCGGGCTTGGCCATCGTCGATAAACGTCGCAACACCCCCGAGTCCACCGACGTGATGCATATCCTGGGGGACGTCTCCGGCAAGGCGTGCGTGCTGGTCGATGATCTCCTGGCCACCGGCAGCTCGCTCGTGGAGGCGGCTTCGGCGGTGAAGCGCTCAGGCGCGAAAACGGTGTTCGCCGCGGTGACCCATCCGGTGCTGTCCGGTCCGGCGGTGCAGCGCCTGGCCGGCTCGGCGATTGAGGAGCTGATCGTCACCGACACGATCCCCCTGACGAACGTGCAGCCGCGTGCACGCCTCACCGTGCTCTCCGTCGCCCCCCTCCTGGCGGAGGCGATTCGGCGGATCCACGATGAGCAATCGATCAGTTCGCTCTTTGACGGCATCCCGGGGTAGGGGTAATGGAGGACTGATGGCGACGACACAACGCATGACCTTGCAGGCCACGCAACGCGTCCAAGAGGGCACGCGCCCCTCACGGCGCCTGCGCCGGCAAGGGATGATTCCCGCGGTGCTGTATGGCAAGAAGACCCCTCCCGTCTCCCTGCTGGTTGATCGGCTGGAATTCACGAAGTTCCTCCATGGCCGCCACGGCGAGCACGGCGTCCTCACCTTGCAGGTTGCCCAAGATGGCAAACCGGTGGAAACGCCTGTGCTGCTGAAGCGCCTGCAGCATGATCCCCTCCACGGCGAGGTAACGCACATTGACTTTCACGCCGTGGTGTTGACCGAGCAGATTCGCGTGAAGGTCCCGGTCGTCTTGAAGGGGGATGCCGTGGGGGTCAAGCAAGACCGTGGGATGCTGGAGCACTTCTTGCGCGAGGTGGAAGTGGAGTGTCTCCCGACGAGCATCCCGAACCAGATTGAGCACGACATCAGCCAGATGAAGATCGGGGATGCGATTCACGTGAAGGACCTGGCCGTGCCGGACGGCGCCCGCCTACTCTCTGATCCGGAAGGCGTGATCGCGTCGGTCCTGATGCCGAAGGAAGAGAAGGTGGAGGAAGTCCCGGCTGAAGCGGTCACGGAACCGGAGGTCATCCGCGAGAAGAAACCTGAAGCCGAAGGCGAGGAAGCCGGCGCCGAGAAACCGGCGAAGGACAAGGAAGAGAAGGCGCCCGAGAAGGGCGAGAGGAAAGAGAAGCAGTAAGCACGAAGCACCAAAATCGTAGTGCATGAAGCTGATCGTGGGGTTGGGCAATGAGGGCGGTCGGTACGAGGGCACGAGACACAATGTCGGGATGGAGGCGGTGCGACAACTCGCACGCCGGCATCGAGTCGCGTGGGCGTGTCGTCGTCCTCGCTCCGTGTATGGAGATTGGCACGCTCCGCAAGGCCTGATTCGTCTTATGTGCCCCTTGACGATGATGAACGCCTCCGGAGAAGCCTTCACAGCCGCGGCCGATTGGCGCGTGGCCCCCACAGACATCCTCATCCTCTGTGACGATGTGAATCTTCCGCTGGGTCGATTGCGGCTTCGTCCTGGTGGGAGCGACGGAGGACATCATGGACTGGCCTCCTGTCTTGAGGCGCTGGGCACGCACGAGGTGCCACGGCTGCGTCTGGGCGTGGGATGCGAGCCGTTGCCAACGGATCTGACCGAGTTTGTCTTGTCGCCTTTCACCGTCGAGGAGCAACGGCTCATCGATCAGGCCGTCAAGCGGGCGACGGAGGCCTGCGAGGTGTGGGCGAGGGAGGGCATGCCGGTCGCCATGAATCGCGTCAATGTTCGCAACAAGGGGGTGCGTGGTGAACCGTGAGTACGAAGCCTTGCTCATTTTGAACGCATCCGGCTCGGAAGCCGAGCTGGCCCAGGCCGTGAAACAGGTTGAGGAGCCCATCAGGAAGCTGGGCGGGCAGATCGACAAGTCCGAGGGGTGGGGCCGGCGACGTCTCGCGTATCGGATCAACCGCCACCTCGAAGGGCACTACCACCTGCTCCGTTTCCAGGCGGATCCGAATCAGGTGGAAGAAGTCAAACGGCTGTTGCGCCTCAATGAGGCCGTGATGCGGTTTCTGATTCTGCACCAAGCCAACGGCGGCGTGCCGGAGGTGCCGGCGCTTTCCAAGACACACGCGGAGGCCGCCGAACCTGTCAGACATCCAGCGAGGGTGTGACCATGGCGAATCTCAATCGGGTGTTGCTGATCGGCAACCTGACGCGTGATCCGGAGCTTCGCTATATCCCCAGCGGGGCGGCGGTGACGAGTTTCGGGCTGGCCATCAATACGACCATCGGCCGTTCGGACGGTGGGGATCCAAAAGAAGAAACCTGCTTTGTCCGCATTGTGGTGTGGGGCAAGCAGGCCGAGAGCTGCAAGCAGTACCTCGCGAAAGGGCGGCTGGTGTGCGTGGAAGGGCGGCTGATCTACCGGAGTTGGGAGCAGGAGGGCAAGACGCGTTCGACGCTCGAGGTGCGCGCGGACCGCGTGCAATTCCTGGGCGGCGCCCGCCGGGCGGAAGAGGCCTCCGCGCCTGAGGGCACATCCGGGGCCCTGGCGGTGGACGAGGCCGAGGGCGCGCGCACGGCAGAGGGCGACGAACCGCCGTTTTAACAGGAGCTGACACATGTGGATCAAGCGGGATAAGAAAGACGCGAAACGAAAGGCAGGGCGACGTCCGGCCACCTTCCTCCGGCGGGGCACGCCCAAGAGCTGCCGGTTGTGCCAGGAAGATCTCCGAGAGGTCGATTACAAAGACCTCGAACGGGTTGGACGCTTCGTGACCGAACGAGGCAAAATTATGCCCTCGCGCATCAGCGGCGCATGCGCCAAGCATCAACGCAGCTTGGCTGTGGCCATCAAGCGGGCTCGCTACATGGCGTTGTTGCCGTACGCCGCCTGAACAAGCGACAAGCGACAAGGGACAAGGGACAAGGTAGGTGAGCATGGAGATTATTCTCTTGAAAGCGGTTGAACGGCTAGGCGCTGAGGGGACGGTGGTGCGGGTCAAGCCGGGGTTCGCGCGCAATTACCTCATCCCGAGAGGCCTGGCGACGGCCGCCAGCCCCGACGCCTTGCGCGAGGTGGAAACGCGCAAGCGCCACGCCGAGCGCAAAGTCGCACGCCAGCGAGAACAGGTTGAGCAGCTCAAGCGCAAGGTGGAAAGCCGCTCGCTGACCCTCAAACTCCATCTCGGTGAAAGCGACAAGGCCTTTGGGTCGGTGACCGCGCACGAGATCGCCGAGACGTTGAAGCAGGAAGGGCTGCCGGTTGAGAAGCATCAGATCGTGTTGGACGAGCCGATCAAGGCGTTGGGGATTTACGAGGTCCCCATCAAACTCCCTGCCGAGGTGACCGCCACCCTCAAGCTCTGGGTGGTGAAAGCCTGATCCCCATGGAACTGACTGACGTCGCTGCGACGATTGAGCGGCTCCCGCCGCAAAACCTCGAAGCAGAAATGGCCGTCCTGGGCTCCATGCTGCTCGAGGAGGACGCCCTGGTGCGCGCGACGGAGCTGCTCGAGGCGAGGGCGTTCTACAAGGAAGCCCACCGCCGGATTTTCTCGAGTATGCTCTCGCTGTACCAAGAGCATGTCGCCGTGGATCTCGTGACGTTGACCGATGAGCTCAAGAAGCACAACCTCCTTGATGAGGTGGGCGGCCCCAGCTACCTGGCGACCTTGACGAGCCTGGTCCCCACCGCCGCCAACGTCGAGCACTATTGCCGGATCGTCAAAGAGCGAGCGATCCTGCGAAGCCTCATCAAAGCCGCCACCCAGATCACCAGCGACTGTTACGAAGACGCGACCGCTCCGGACATCCTGCTCGATCAGGCCGAGCAGCGCATCTTCGAGATCGCCTCGCAGAAAGTGAAGGGCGATGTCGTGTCGCTGAAGGAGCTGATCAAAAGCTCCATCGAGACCATCGATGCGCTCTACCAGCGCAAGGGGTTCATCACCGGCCTGGCCACAGGCTTCACCGAGCTGGATCAGATGCTGGCGGGCCTGCAACCGTCCGATTTCATCGTCGTGGCCGGGCGGCCCGCGATGGGCAAGAGCAGCCTGGCGCTGGGGGTGGCCGAATATGCGACGGTCGTCCAGAAAATTCCCGTCGCACTCTTCAGCTTGGAAATGTCCAAGGAGCATTTGGTCCAGCGGATGCTGTGTTCCCATGCGCGGATCAACGCGCACAACGTGCGCACCGGCATGCTCTCGACCAGCGACTGGCCGAAGCTGACCCAAGCCGCCGGCAAGCTCTCCGAGGCCCCCCTGTTCATTGATGATACCCCCGGCCTCTCTATCCTGGAGCTTCGGGCCAAGGCGCGGCGGCTGCGCAGCCGCCACGGCATCGGCCTGCTGATCCTTGACTACCTGCAGCTGATGGAGGAACCCACGCAATCCGAGAACCGGCAACAGGAGATCGCGGTGATTTCTCGCAATCTCAAAGCGCTGGCCCGGGAACTGCACGTCCCCGTCGTGGCGGTGAGCCAGCTCTCCCGGGCGCCCGAGCGGCGCGAAACGTTCCGGCCCCGGCTGTCCGACTTGCGCGAAAGCGGGGCGATCGAGCAGGATTCCGACGTCGTCCTGATGCTTTTCCGCGAGGACTACTACAACCCGACCGATGACAACCAGGGGATCGCCGAAGTCATCATCGCCAAACAGCGCAACGGCCCCACCGGCTCGGTGAAGCTGGCGTTCATCAAGGAGTACACGCGATTCGAAAATCTCGCGCAGACGTAGCTCGCCTCGCCATGGGGCTTGGGCTCGGCCTGTGGGCCATGGGGATGGGGTGCGTGCCCGCGCAGGCCGAGGAGGTACCGAGCCCACGAGTCGTGTCGGTTGAGGTCGAAGGCACGCGCACCATCGCGACGGAGACCTGCGTGGCGCGCCTGCAGACGCGTCCCGGATCACCCTACCTTGAGCACATCGTCACCGAGGATATCCGGCGCCTGTTCGCGCTGGGGTATTTCACGGATGTGCGCGTCGAGACCCAGTCGGTGGCTGAAGGGCTGCGCGTGATCTTCCGCGTCACCGAGAAACCCGCGCTTGGGGAAGTGGCCGCGGAGGGGTTTCGCCGCCTGGGCAAGGACAAGATCCTGCAGCTGCTGGGCCTGAAGGCGGGAGCGCTGTATGACGCGCGCCTGCTCAAGGAAGGCCTCGACCGGGTGAAAGCGGAGTATCGGCGGCGAGGATTCGCGAGGGTTGAAGCGGCCTCATCGACCCAGGTGGATGCGTCGGCGAATACGGTGACCGTGTACGTCGTCATCGATGAAGGCCCACGGATGCTCATCAAAGACACCCTGGTGGAAGGCAACCTCGCCTTCTCCGACGCGCGCATTCGCAAGGTCATGAAGACCAAGCGCCGCCAATGGTTCATCCGGGGGGTCTATGCCGAGCAGGTGCTCGAAGAGGATCTTGAACGGATACGCGCCTTTTACCGCCGGGCCGGCTATCAGGACGTCCAGGCGAGCTCGGAGGTGGCGGCGGCGCCTGAGGGCGAGGGGCTCTACCTGATCGTCACGATTGCCGAAGGGTTGCAGCATCGCATCGGCACGATCAGCCTCGCCGGCACGGTCGTGTTCCCTGAGCGGGAGATCCGCCAGGTGCTGACGATCAAGCCGGGCTCGGTCTACCAGCAGGAAGCCCTCCAGGAAACCCTGCGTGCGATCAAGCAGTACTACGGAGACCGCGGGCACATCAACGCCGACGTCGCGCCTGACATCCAGCTCGACCCGGACACTAAGCGGGTGGATGTCACCTTCCGCATTACCGAGAACGAGCTGGTCTACGTGCATCGCGTGGAGGTCCAGGGGAATCTCCGGACCCGGGACGTCGTGATCCGTCGGGAACTGCGGATCCATCCCGGGCAGCCCTTTGACGGGAAGCTGATCCGGCGCTCGATCGAGCGGCTCTACAACCTCGGCTATTTCGAGGAGGTCAACGTGGAGACCGCCCCGACCGACGCGGCGAATCGGGAAGACCTCCTCGTCAAGGTCAAAGAAGCCAAGACCGGCAGCTTCAGTTTCGGCGGCGGGTTCTCCTCGGTGGATCGGCTGGTGGGCCTGGTGGAGATCGAGCAGCGCAACTTCGACTGGAGGAACTGGCCCACCTTCACCGGGGCAGGGCAGGACCTGCGGTTCCGCGTGGAAGCGGGATCCGTTCGCCGGAATTTCGACCTGTCGTTTACCGAACCCTGGATCTTTGCTCGCCCCATCTCATTCGGGTTTGATGCGTTCAGCCGGACGAGGCTGCGCAGCCAAGACCTCGGCTTGGCCTTTGAGGAGCAGAGCGTGGGGGGCGCGCTGCGCCTGGGGAAGGATCTCACCGATGCGCTGCGCGTGACCTGGAACTACCAGCTCTTCCGGACGGACATTTCGGATATCGTGGAAGAAGCCTCCGCCGATTTGAAGGCCGAGGTCGGCCGCAGCGACGTCAGCCTCAGCGGTCTGGGCATCAGCTGGGATTCCCGAGACAACCGGTTCGATCCAACCGCAGGGTGGTTGGTGTTTGGCTCCGCGGATCTGGCCGGGGGGGTGCTGGCCGGGGATCGCGATTTCTACCGGCTTCAAGGTGGAGCGAGCGCCTATTGGCCTCACGGGAGGCGGTTTGTGCTGGAAAGCCGCCTGCACACCGGCCTCGTGCAGGCGTATTCAGGCAGCAGCACCGTGCCGATCTTTGAGCGGTTCTTCGGCGGCGGGGCGAACACGGTCCGCGGGTTCCGCGAGCGGCGCATCGGGCCTCGCGATCCTCGGTCGAACGACCCAATCGGCGGGGAGGCGACGTTCATGGGCGGTGTCGAGGAAGTGGCGACCCTCATGAGCGACGAACGGGGCAAGCCGATTCTCAAAGGGACCGCCTTCTTCGACGTGGGGGATGTGTGGCAGAAGGTCGACGAGTACGGTGAGTCGTTGAAGGCCGGCGCCGGCATGGGCGTTCGGGTCACGACCCCGATCGGTCCGGTTCGACTGGATGTGGGTTTTCCGATCAGCCGGCTCGAAGACGAGAAGCGCAAGCCGCGCCTGCACTTCAACATCAGCCGCAGTTTTTAAGAGCTGCGACAGGCGACAAGCGACAGGCGACAAGCGATCCAAAAGGAGACAAGGCGATGAAACGTCAACACACAGTTCGATCAGTTCGGCGCGTGGAGACAAGATCGCTCAGGGGCTTGACCATCGGGATACTCGTTGGTTCGCTCTGGGCTTGTCCCTTGTCGCTTGTCCCTTGTCGCTCCGCGTGGGCGGCGGAGCTGAAGATCGGCTATGTCAATGTGGGGGCGGTGCTGGAGGGGTATCAGCGCACGAAGGCATCCGAGCAGGCCTTGGAACAGAAAGTGCAGAAGAAGCAAGCGGAGCTCGAGACCCGCGCCACGGAGTTGAAGAAGATGCGCGAAAGCCTCGAGTTGTTAAGCGCGCAAGCGCGAGAGGCCAAGGCGAGAGAAGTCGAAGAGAAGGCTGATGAATTCCAGCGGCTGAAAGCCCGCAGTCAACGCGACCTCGTGCGAGAGCGCAACCTGGTCGGCAAAGCGTTGCTCGAGGAAATTGAGGTAGTCATCACCGACTATGCGAAAGCCAACGGGTTCGCGGTGATGCTGGATCAGCGTTCCCTCGTCTACGGGCAAGAGGCGTATGATGTCACCGATGAGGTCCTGAAGCTCCTGAACGAGCGGTATGCCGCGAAGCAGTCCTCAGCGGCGCCACGGTGATGAGCGACTGCCAACAGACCCTGGCCAAAGACGTCACCATCCGCGGGACGGGGCTCCATACCGGTCAGCCCGTCACCATGCGGGTCCTGCCGGCTCCGGCGGATGCGGGCATCGTCTTTATCCGGACCGATCTGCCGCATCGGCCCGCCATTCCGGCGCTCGTGCCTTACGCCGTCGACACCAGCGTGGGCCGGCGGACGATTCTCGCCAAAGACGGCGTGGAGGTGCAAACGGTCGAGCACTTCATGGCGGCGCTGTGGGGAGCGGGCATTGACAACGCCTACGTCGAGCTGTCGGGGCCCGAAGTCCCAGGGCTCGATGGATCCGCGCAGCCGTTTCTCGCCCAGGTGCAGGACGCGGGCTTGACCGCCTGCCCCGCGCCGCGGAAGCGTTTTGAGGTGCGCGAGCCGGTCATCGTGGAAGCGGGTGAGTCGTGCGTGGCCGTCTTCCCGGCTCCTGAGTTCTCCATCGCCTACACGCTCAGTTACGCCCACCCGGTTCTCAAGGCGCAATTCGCGGCCTTCCCGCTCAACGGGGAGTCGTTTGCCAGGACGATCGCCCCGGCGAGGACGTTCTGCCTGGAGGAGGAGGCCGAGACGTTGCGGGCTCAAGGATTCGGGAAGGGGTCCACCGTTGAGAATACGCTGGTCATCGGCCGCAAGGGGGTGATCCAGAACACGCTGCGGTTTGACGATGAGTGCGCCAGGCATAAAGTCTTGGATTTGATCGGTGATCTGTATCTGCTGGGCGCGCCCTTGCAGGGGAAAGTGGTGGCCGTCAAAAGCGGCCACCGCGTCAATCTCAAACTGATCCGTAAGCTCACCCAAGCCCGCGAGCAGTGGCGGCTGGGCGCACTCCAGTCCAAAAGCCGCGAGGGTCTCGTCGGTCCGCAGCTGGACATCACGCAGATCGAGAAGATCCTTCCCCATCGCTACCCGTTCCTCTTTGTTGATCGCATTCTCTCACTGACCGACACGAAGGCCGTCGGGATCAAATGCGTGACGATCAACGACTATTTCTTCCGCGGCCACTTCCCGGGCCGTCCGATCATGCCGGGGGTCCTCATCATTGAAGCGATGGCGCAGGTCGGCGGGATCCTCATCCTGAACAAGACGGACAGCATGCGGCGGTTGGTGTACTTCATGTCGGTGGACAAGGTGAAGTTTCGCAAGCCGGTGGTCCCCGGCGATCAGCTCGTCCTGGAAGTGGAGCTTGGGAAGCTGCGCGCTCGGATCGGCCAGGTGAGCGCGAAGGCGTTGGTGGACAACAAGCTGGTGTGCGAAGGCGAGTTGATGTTTGCCATTCAAGATGAGTAGTCCTCCCGTGGCGACCGAATCTCCGGCGGCTCCAACCATCCATCCAACGGCCATTGTGGATCCCCAGGCCGAGCTCTCATCCGGGGTCGTGGTGGGGCCGTATGCGGTGATCGGCCCGCAGGTCCGCGTGGGCCCGCAGACCGCCGTCGGCGCCCACTGCGTCCTCGAAGGGTGCACCACCATCGGCGCTGACTGCCAGATCTTTACCGGCGCGGTGATCGGCAGCATTCCCCAGGATCTCAAGTACGAGGGGGAGAAGAGCGAATTGATCATCGGGGACCGCAATCGCATCCGGGAGTATGTGACGATGAACCCCGGCACCAAAGGCGGGGGGGGCAAAACGGTCATCGGCTCGGACTGCCTGTTGATGGCCTACGCCCATGTGGCCCATGATTGCCAAGTGGGCGATCACGTCGTCATTGCGAACAGCGTCGCGTTGGCCGGGCACATCCTTGTCGAGGATCGGGCGATCGTCGGGGGATTGGTCGGGGTTCACCAGTTTGTTCGAATCGGCACGCTGGCGATGGTGGGCGGCTGCTCGCGGGTCGCGCAGGACGTGCCCCCCTACGCCACCTGTGTGGGGTATCCCGCGAAGGTCTTCGGGCTCAACAGCGAAGGCCTGAAACGGGTGGGGATGCCCGAGGAGATTAAGGAACGCCTCCACCGGGCCTTCAAGATCCTCTTCCATTCGAAGCTCTCCATGTCCAATGCCCTCCAGCATGTCGCGCAGAACATGCCATCGTGCCCCGAGGTGGAGCATCTGCTGGAGTTCATTCGTCAGTCCAAGCGCGGCGTCTGCCGCGCCTGATCCGCCCCTTTGTTGATGAGTGATTCCTGCGCGATCATCGCCGGAGCCGGATCGTTTCCCATCCAGGTGGCTCAAGAAGCCAGGCGGCAGGGCCTGCGCGTGGCGGTCATCGGGCTCAAAGGGTGGGCCGACCCAGCCCTCGCCCAGCACGCCGATAGTTACGAAGAGCTCTCCGTGGGCCAGCTGACCGCCTTGATCGAACGGCTCAAAACCCATCACATCCGCCAGGCCATCATGGCGGGCAAGGTGACGAAAGGGGTGTTGTTTGACTCGCGCGTGCAATTGGACGGCGAGACGCTGGGGCTGCTGGGCCGGCTCAAAGATTTTTCCGTGAACAGCCTGCTCGGAGCGATCGCGCAGCGGCTGGCGCGCGAGGGGATCACGTTGCTGGATTCCTCCACGTTCCTGGGCGAGGCCCTCTGTCCGGAGGGCGCGCTGACGCGCTCGCGCCCAAGCGACGAGGAGCAGGAGGACATCCGCGTCGGCGTGGAGGTGGCTCGACAGATCGCCTCCCTGGACATCGGCCAGACGGTGGTCGTGAAACGCAAGGTCGTGGTGGCCCTTGAGGCCATGGAAGGCACGGACGCGGTCATCCAGCGGGCCGGCCAGGTGGCGGGGAGAGGCTGTGTGGTGGTCAAGATGGCCTCACCCAAACAGGATCGCCGATTCGATCTGCCGGTGCTTGGGCCCCAGACCATCGCGGTGGCCGCAGCCGCCGGGGTGCGGTGCGCGGCGGTCGAAGCCCGCTCGACGGTGTTGCTGGACAAGGCCGTGCTCATCGAGCAGGCCGACCGCGTCGGCCTCGCGCTGGTCGGGGTTGTTCCTCCGCATGATTCCCATTCGTGACACGATTTCCGCCCGCCACACCGCCTATCTGGTCCGCGCGCTGGTCCTCGTCAACAGCGTCATCTTCCTCTGGGAGCTGCTGCAGGGGCCGGACATCCCGGGCTGGATCTATCGCTTCGGGGTGACGCCTTCCGCCTGGACCGCGACGGTCCCCTGGGATGTGCCGGAGTGGCCGCGGCTGGTGGTGACCTTGTTCACGTCGCAGTTTCTCCACGGCGGCCTCCTGCATCTGGCCTCCAACATGCTCTACCTGTGGATCTTCGGCGACAACGTCGAGGATCGTCTCGGGCACGGCCGGTTTCTCCTGCTGTACCTCGGCAGCGGGGTGGTGGCGTCCCTCACGCAACTGGTGATTCAGCCGGCCTCCTCGGTGCCGATGATCGGGGCCAGCGGAGCGATCGCCGGCATCCTGGGAGCCTATTTCCTCCTGTTTCCGTTTGCGCGGATCACGACCCTGGTGCCGCTGATCTTCGCCTGGCAATTCGTGCAGTTGCCGGCGTTTGTGTTCCTGGGGATATGGTTTCTGCTGCAGTGGGTGCAAGGGATGACCACCGTCGGGCGGGTCGCGGACGTCGGCGGCGGGATTGCCTGGTGGGCCCACGTCGGAGGATTTGTCAGCGGCCTCCTGTTGACCAGGCTGTGGGGGATCCGTCGTCGCGTGGCTGACCTATGAAGACGGCTGACAAGGTTCTCCTGCACGACAAAGCCGCGTTTCGCACGGTGGAACCTCCGTGCCCCTACGTCGGGAGCTGCGGGGGCTGCACCCTCCAGGATCTGGAGTACGCCGACCAGCTGACCCTCAAACGCCAGCGCCTGTTGCGGACGTTAGGGACGCTTGATCCGAGCCTCACCCTCGAGCTAGTACCCGTGGAGGATCCGTGGAGGTATCGCAACAAGGCTGAACTGACCTTCAGCGCGCTGGGGCCAGCGGCGGATTCCCTGGTGCTGGGCTACCACGCCGCCCGTTCGTTCTGGCGCATCGTGGATCTCGACGACTGCCTCTTGCTGCCGGAGGCGGTCAGCCGGCTGATCGCCGACATTCGAGAGCTGGCGCAGCGCACCGGACAGCCGGCCTACAATCCTCGAACACACCAGGGATTTTTCCGCTACCTCGTCATCCGGCATAGCCGCTCGAGGGACAAGCTGCTGATCTGTCTGATGACGACGCGGGGTGAGCGGTCGCTCATCGAGTCCTTCGCGGATGAGCTGTTGCGCAAACACCCCGCGATCAGCAGTGTCTATTGGGGGATCGCGACGAACGTGGCGGATGTCGCGATGCCTGAGGAGCTCTTCTTGATTCGCGGGGAGACGTATCTCGAAGATCAGGTGGGGGCGTTGACGATCCGTCTGCATCCGCTCAACTTTCTCCAACCGAACAGCGCCCAGGCCGAGCGGATGTATGAGCAGGTGCGCCGGTGGGTCAGCGCCTCCGGGCAGGGGGTGGCGTGGGACGTGTACTGCGGGATCGGCTTGATCGCGTTCTACCTGTCGTCAGGATTCCGGACGATCTACGCCATCGACTCCGAGGCACGCAATCTGGAGCTGGCGCGGGTGAACGCACAAGCCAACGGAATCACCAACGTGCAGTTTCAACTCGGCCGAGCGGAGGACGTGTTCCTGAACAAACGCTTCTGGCTCGGGGAGGCCCAGCCGGACGTCGTGGTCGTCGATCCGCCCCGGTCAGGATTACACCCGCGCGTGATCTCGACCGTGCTGGCCGCCCGGCCCAAGCAGCTCATCTGCCTGTCCTGCAACGCGCAGACCTTGGTGCGGGATTCGCGCCTGCTCATGAACAGCTTCCCACGCTACCGTCTGCGCGATCTCGTGGCCTTCGATCTGTTTCCTCACACCCCTCATGTGGAGGTTCTCGCGCTCTTTGAGCGATAGCTAAGGACGCGGACCAGCTCGGGGTGAATGTCTCCATTGGAAGCCAGCAGGAGACCGCGCCTGGCGTTGGGCAATGCGCGTCCCCCGAAATCGGTCACGCGCCCTCCCGCTTCGCGCACCAGCACCATCCCTGCGGCGACATCCCACGGCCACAGGTCATGCTCGTAGAACCCGTCGAATCGCCCGCACGCCACATACGCGAGGCTGATGGCCGTTGAACCGACGCGGCGCACCCCGTGACTCCGCTGCTGCAGCTGCTCGAACCATCGCAGATACCGCGCGGGATCGTTGTGGAATTGCGAGGAGAAGCCGGTGGAGAGCAAGCCGTCTTTCAGATGTCGGACGCGTGAGACGCGGATGCGCCTTCCATTGAGCTGCGCGCCCCCTCCGTGCACGGCCGTAAACAGCTCCTTTCGGATCGGATCATAGATGACCCCGAGGATGGGCCGGCCCTGACGGATGAGGCCGATGGAGACGGCGAACCAGGGCACGCCGTGCACGAAATTCATCGTCCCGTCCAACGGGTCGATGAACCATTGATAGGCCGCGCGCGGCTTCAGACGCCCGTATTCCTCCCCGTAGATCCCGTGAGCCGGAAAATGGCGGGTGATGTGCGCGCGGATGAGCCGCTCAGAGGTGCGATCCACATCGGTGACCAGGTCGATCGGGCTGCGTTTGGTGGCCACACTCGCGGGGCGTCCGATGGCACGCGCCTGCACGCGGCCCGCTCGACGCGCCGCCTCGACGGCCACCTCAAGACAGCGATGAGGGAATGACGTCGACATCACGATAGTATACGGTATACTCAACGCAGGCGCTGAGATGATTCTCGCGATTGATCAGGGGACCACCGGCACCACCGTGCTGCTCGTCGATCGTCGGGGACGGGTGGTCGGACGGGGCTACGAGGAGCTTCCCCAGCACTACCCCAAGCCGGGATGGGTTGAGCACAACCCGCATGAAATCCTGACGATCACCCTGCGGGTCATCAAGCGGGCGCTGGATGGGGCGCATCTGCCCGCACGGCGCCTGAGCGCCATCGGGATCACCAACCAGCGCGAGACCACCATCCTCTGGGATCGGCGCACCGGCAAGGCGGTCGCACCGGCGATCGTGTGGCAGTGCCGTCGAACCGCCCCGATGTGCGAGGCGCTCAAGCGCCGCAAGGCGGAGCCCCTCATCCGCCGCACAACCGGCCTGGTCCTCGACGCCTATTTCTCCGGGACGAAAATCCGCTGGCTGTTGGACCATGTCGCGGGCGTTCGCCGGTTGGCCCGGCAGGGGCATCTCGCGTTCGGCACGGTGGATGCCTGGTTGTTGTGGCACCTGACCGGCGGGAGCATCCACGCGACCGACTACACGAACGCCTCGCGGACGCTGTTGTACAACATCCGCACCCGCGCGTGGGACCCCGCGTTGTTGCGCCTCTTCGGCGTGCCGCGCAGCCTCTTGCCCGAGGTGCAATCATCCAGCGGACTCTTCGGAACGAGCTGTGCCGTTGGACCGTTGCCTGCGGGCATTCCGATTCTGGGGCTCGCCGGGGATCAGCAAGCGTCGATGGTGGGTCACGGCTGCCTGCAACCCGGCACCGCTAAAAACACGTACGGTACCGGCTGCTTTCTCCTGGTGAATACCGGACGGCGATACGTGCAGAGCCGTCATGGGTTGATCACGACCCTGGCGGTCGGCGAAGACCGACAGCCGGTCTACGCGCTGGAAGGCAGCGTCTTCATCGCCGGAGCGGCTATTCAGTGGTTGCGGGACGGCCTGAAGCTGATCGACACGGCGCAGGAGACTGAGGCGGTGGCCCGCCAGGTCCACGACACGGGCGGAGTCTATGTCGTCCCGGCGTTTGTGGGGTTGGGGGCGCCGTACTGGGATATGTTTGCGCGCGGCGCGATGGTGGGCCTGACGCGGGGCACGACGCGCGAGGTCATCGTGCGCTCGACCCTGGAGTCGCTGGCGTACCAGACCCGCGATGTGGTGGAGGCAATGCAGCAGGACAGCGGGATGCGACTGCGACGTCTCCAGGTCGATGGAGGAGCGGCGCAAAACAATTGGCTCATGCAGTTTCAAGCGGACCTACTGGGCATTGAGGTGGCGCGGCCCCACCTCGTGGCAAACACCGCGAAGGGCGCAGCCTTGTTAGCCGGGATGGCGCTTGGGTGGTGGAAGGCCGATCGACTCGATTGTGTGCTGGAGCGTGCCGAGCGAATCTTTCGGCCGCGGATGTCCTCAACCCAACGTCACCGACTCTACCAGGGTTGGAAGGAAGCCGTTGAGCGGGTTCGGTCGAGAACGAGATGAATCGACGTAGCGAACTCCTCGCCCGCTTGAGATCCAAATCGTTTGACCTGCTGGTCATCGGCGGCGGGATTGTCGGGGCAGGGATCGCCCGCGATGCGGCCATGCGGGGCCTTCGGGTCGCCCTCATCGAGCGAGGAGATTTTGCCGGGGGTGCTAGCTCCAAGACCTCGAAGCTCATCCACGGCGGCCTTCGCTATCTCGAGCAGGGTCGGCTGCGGCTTGTGGCTGAAAGCCTGCGGGAGCGGCGCATCCTCCGGACCATCGCCCCTCAGTTGGTGTGGCCGGCGACCCTCGCCATTCCCGTCTATCGAGGCGATGTCCGGGCGCCGTGGAAGATCGCGTGCGGATTGAGGCTCTATGACCTGCTCGCCGGGCGAGGCGGGCTGACCCGCCATCGGCTGCTGTCGCCTCGCCGGGCGGTCCAGTACGAACCACGGTTGAATCCCGACGGGTTGCGCGCCATGGGCACCTATGTCGATTGCCAGATGGATGATGCCCGGTTGTGCCTGGCGAACATCCTGCAGGCCGTCGCCTTCGGAGCGGTCTGCGTCAACTATGTGACGCTGCTGGCCTTTCAGAAAACCGCGGGCAGGCTCACCGGCGCATTCGTGGAAGATCGGCCAACCGGCGAGCGCTTCAGCCTCAGCGCCCGCGTCGTCGTCAACGCCACCGGGCCGTGGTCTGACGCGGTGAGAAGGCTGAGCGTCCCGCACGCCGGCACGCGGCTTGCTCCGACGAAAGGCATTCACGTCGTGGTGCCTCGGCTCTGCGCCCATCCCCTCTTCGTCCAGGCCCGTTCCACTCGACGGATGATGTTCCTGGTGCCCTGGGCCGAGGCGACGTTGCTCGGGACCACCGAATCAGACGCCCCGGATCTCGAGACGCTCTCGGCGACCCCGGAGGAAGTCGAGTCTCTGTTGACGGAGGCGAACCGCGTGGTGCCCGGTGCGCGGCTCACAGCCCGCGATGTCATCGCGACGTTCGCCGGCGCAAGGCCGCTCCTGGCGTTTTCAGGATCCGCCACGCGCGCCTCACGGGAGCATCGCCTTGAAGTCGATGCGGCGGGGTTGGTCAGCGTGATGGGGGGCAAGTACACGACGTTCCGCTTGATGGCGAAGCAGACGCTGGATGCGGTGCTCAGCCGCTGGCGGTTTCGGGCCGAGGCGTGCCTCACGCATCAGGTCGGCCTGCTTGAGCCTGTCCATCCCGTCGTGCTCACTCGCTGGCAGGAGGTGACACGGGACATTCCGGAGCCTCTCCTTGCCCGCTTGCTGATCCGCTACGGGACCGGCACCTTTCGCATCCTCCACCTGCTGGAGTTCGAGCCTCGCCTCATCCAGCCGGTCTGCCCGCACCACGACGTCATCCAGGCGGAGTTGGTCTACGCCCTCCAGGACGAGCTGGCGTGCACGGTCAGCGATCTGCTGGTCCGTCGGACCGCCATCGCCTTCAGTGCCTGCCAGGGACTCGACGGGCTTTCGACACTCACCGATCTGCTGAAGCGGTACGGGCGATTCTCGGATGAGGAGATTGCCACGCAGGTCCATGACTACCATCAGGTTCTGTCCGCCAGTCTCGCGTGCCGTGGGGGGGAGGTCGCCTCGCCTGGCGGCCATCTCGCTGTCGTGGATGACTGAAATGTCGAAACGCCCTGGGGCCGCAGGGCCTGCCGCTGCGCCTTCCCCACCGTTTTGCTTCGTTTTGCTTCGCAAAAACGAAGCAAAACGAAGCAGTGGGGACGGCGGGAGCCTTGGCTCCGCGTCACCCGCGGCCTGGCGGCGTTTCGACCCCGCCATCGGGCCCCGGCCTTGGCCGGGGGCCCCGTCGGCTGTACTTCAGCGGACCGGTGGGCGGGATGTTCGCCCCACACGGGGCGTCGTGGAGGGGGCCACGGGCTTGCCCGTGGGGCTCCACAGTGCAAATGACTGACACCGCAGCTCGTCAGTACGCGAGGATTCGGTACCGACTCTTGCTCGCTGAGCTCCTCGGTTGGATCGTCTTCCTGCTCGCCTTTCAGGGACTTGGGTTCTCTGACGCCGCGGCTCGGCTTGTGGTCACGCTGACCTCAGTGGAGTGGCTGCGCATTGCGGCCTACCTGGCGGTGTTCGGCCTGGTCAACTATGTGATCTTTTTCCCGCTGCATTGGTACGGCAGCTTCACGCTGGAGCATCGCTTCGGGCTGTCTCGGTTGACGGTGGCGGGCTGGTTCAGTCGCGAGGGCAAACATGTCCTCGTCAGCGCCGTGGTGTGGGGAGCCCTCCTCGAGGGATGGTACGCCATCCTGCGCCTCGCGCCGACCACGTGGACGATCTGGGCGACGATCGGCTGGGTGGGCGTGAGTGTGGTGCTAGCCCGGATCTTCCCCACGATGCTGCTGCCTTTTCTTTACAAGACCTCACCCCTTACCGATGCCTTGCTCATCCAACGGCTCCTGTCGTTGTGTGAGCGGCTCGGGGTCAAGGCGCTGGGGGCGTTTCGTGTCGGCCTCGGCGCCGAAACCCGCAAAGCCAATGCGGCGTTAGCCGGGTTGGGGCGGACGCGCCGCGTGCTTTTGTCCGACACGCTGCTTGAGCGTTTCAGCCACGAAGAAATCGAAAGCGTCCTCGCTCACGAGCTGGGCCATCACCGCGCGCGGCACATCACGAAAATGCTGTTGATCAGCGCCGCGGGCTCGTGGATCGCTTTCTCGCTCATCGCATGGGCCTCGCGCTGGTGGGTCGCCCGGCTGCAGCTCTCGGGATTGTCGGACATCGCCGGGTTTCCCGCGCTCCTGTTGGCCTTGTCGGTCATCGGCCTCCTCGGTCTGCCGTTGCAGAATGCTATCTCGCGCGCCTTCGAGTGGGAAGCGGATCGGTTCGCCGTCTCGGTGACACGCGCTCCGATCGTGTTTGCGAATGCCTTGCGCAAGCTCGGCGAGCTCAACCTCGCCGACCCCGCCCCACCCCGCTGGATCGAATGGATGTTCTATGATCACCCCGCGATCAGCAAGCGCATCCGAGTCGCAGAAGCCTCGAAATAACCCGGGTGTGTCGCGTCTCGGGAACTATGGAGCCCGCTCGCGTGTCTAATCCTACCGAAGAGGAACGCCATCTCGTCCAGCGGTGCCGGCAGGCCGACGCGGCGGCCTTCGATCAGTTGGTGCTCACACATCAGCAGCAGGTTTTTGCGGTCGCCCTGCGGATGCTCGGCCACTGGGACGAAGCGAAAGACGTCGCCCAAGACGTGTTCGTCCTGGCCTACCGGAGGATCGGGACGTTTCGGGGCGAGGCGAAGTTGTCAACATGGCTCGTCGCGATTACGATGAATCTGTGCCGCAACCGCCGGCGCTGGTGGGCCAGGAGGAATCGGCTCATCGTCGCCTCGCTGGATGATCCGGTCGAAGGGGAGGAGGGACCAATGGACCCGGAAGTGGCCGATCCGTCACCAACCCCCGCGGCGCAGGCGATGGGGCATGAGCAGCAGCACCAGCTGATGGCGGCCTTACAGCTGCTGGATGACGAGAGTCGTTCGGTCGTGGTCTTGCGGGATATCCAGGGTCTGTCGTACGAAGAGATCGCGCAGGCGTTGCGCTGGAACCTCGGGACCGTGAAATCGAGGCTGAGCCGAGCCCGGCTTCGGTTGAAGGCGCTGGTGGACGGGAGAGTCTGATGGACTGTCAAGACTATCGTCAATGGTTGTCTCCGTATCTCGATGGGGCGCTGGAGACCGCACGACGCGCCGAGCTCGAGCAACATCTGGGCCGCTGCCCCACCTGCGGCAGCGAGCTGGACTGTTTGAAACAGCTTCTCGCTTCGTTCAAAGGCCTGAAGGCGGTTGAGGCGCCTCGGGATTTGCTGGCGGGTGTCCACGAGAAACTCGCGGTCAAGCCGCGCTGGAAGCCCCTGCTGGCCTGGTGGCCGCTTCCGAGATTGCAACACAGTCTGGCGCTCGCGGTCACCGTCCTCTTAGTTTTCCTCGTCGCTACCCCCCTCTACCTGCAACACGCTCTGCCGGGGCGCCTCCGGTTGGCAGGCACACTGAACAAGCAGACCGTGGCGGACCGTAAGTCAACACGGGAAGCTGACCGATCCGCGGTGGGCGAACGCCGTAAGCAAGTGAGCTCCTCAGAGTTCCTCAGCGCCATGGCACCGCGTCTTCCTCAAGCTCCTGTTGCAAAGATTGCTGAGAGACAACGGCCCGGTGAAGGGGGCGACAGTGACGTTTTCTTCTCTGAAGCTGGCCGCGCGAACGACCATGACCGGTTGATCAGGTGGGCCGTCCCTGATCGGGTCCAGGCGACCGTACAACTGCATGGATGGCTCTCCCCCATCCCAGGAGCGACGATGACGACGCACGGCGATCGTCTGATCGTGCGGCTTCCCGCCTCCCGCTACCCGACGCTCTTGGCTGCGCTTCAGACGTATGGACACCTCGCCTCTGAGCAGGAAACCGGTCAGAAAGCTGAAGCGAACGTCAAAGCCGACGAGCTCGCCGCCACCTCTTCCGTCTCGGGTACGTCTGGGGTCTCCCCTGCCGCTCGGCCCGTTGAGTCACTCCTCGTGATCGAACTCCAACTCGTGCCCTCCGAGTAAGCCCCCGCGCATTTTCCCTGGAACTTTTTCGCCTCCGGCGTGTCTCATCACGTAGATAAGGAGGCGACGATGCCCCAACAGGCGATCGATCTCGTGCTGGTAGCCCCTCCGCTGTCGGATGCGGATATCCGAGAACTCAAGCGGAGGCTGGAACAACTGCACTCAACGATGCAAGGAGGCTCCCATGTCCCGTGCAAGCCGCATGGCAACTAACGTCGTGGTGATGGCACTGTTCGGATGGTGCCCCCTCCTCGGCGCCACCGAATCCTCGATCGCCCCAGGATCGCCCGCCTGGGTGGTTGAATCGGCGGAGTACACCGGCGAGGTCAAGGAGCAGATCGCGCGTATCGAAGCGCGCTATACCATCCGCGTCATCCGCGAAGGATGGACCGAGGTTCCGCTGCAACTCGATGGGGCCACCGTGACCTCCATCGAGATCCGCTCGAAAGCCGGGGAAGCGCACGTCGTGGCCCGGAACGGATCGTATGTCCTGGCGGCCTCGAAGAAGGGCGCCTACACAGTGGAGGTGAAGTTCGCAGCCCTCCTGACGCAGGACAGCCAGTCTGAGGGGGTTCAGTTCAGTATTCCGACGGCGACGTTTTCAACCGTCTCCCTCTTTGTCCCGCGCAAGGATGTGGAGCTGCGTCCGCAGGATCAGCTCTATGTGGAGCGGAAGCCGGATGGTCTGCGGGAGGGTGTCACGCTCGTGGCTCGGGTCGGGGCTGCTGACCGGATTGATCTGCGATGGAAGACGAGACCCGCCGCACCGGTCCATGTGGAGCCCGTCCTCTACGCGGAGACCTCTCACCTCGTCATCCTCGAAGAACAGCTCGCGCGTCTGACCACGATGGCAGCCTATCGCATCGCGCAAGGGGAGACGAAGGAGTTTCGTCTGCGTCTGCCGTCGGCCATCAACGTGCTCAACGTCCGAGGCGCAGGGATTGAGGACTGGAAGGTGACGGAGATCGACGGGCACAAGACACTGACGGTGACACTCGGAGGAGCCCTGAAAGAGACGACGTATCAGCTGATCGTCGAGGGGGAGGAGACGATCACGGAGGCTGCCACCGAGTACACCCTGCCGGAGATTGAGTTAGTGGGGGTCAAGCAGGAACGCGGGTATCTCGCCATCGCCAGAACCGGCAACATCGAGATCGCCCCACGGACCACGGAGGGGATGAACCGCGTCGACGTCAGGGAGCTTCCCGACGTCCTTCGGACTGGGACCTCCGCCCCGGCCGTCCTGGCCTTCCGCTACCACCAGCATCCGTACCGAGGGATGTTGGCATTGACCCGACATGAGGATCACGCGGTCTTGGCGGCCGTCGCCGAGCGCGGCGAATTGGTGACGGTGCTCTCTCGACAAGGCCAGCTCCTGACCCGTGCCACCTACCTCGTGAAGGCCAACAAGAAGCAGTTCCTCGGCGTCACCTTGCCTGAAGGGGCGACGTTATGGAGCTGCATCGTCGATGGACGGTCGGTCAAGCCGGTCAAGGGTGACGGGGACGTGTTGCTCGTTCCGTTGGACACAACGAGCGACTCCGCGCGGGCGGTGGCGGTGGAGCTTGTCTATTTTGAGCAGCGGCCGGAGCTGTCGCGCCTCGGCCAGTTGCGACTCCACGGCCCGAGGCTCGATGTGCCGACCACCGTCGCCAACTGGTCGCTCTTCGCACCCAAGCAGGTCAAGTTCTTCAAGTTCAGCGGCAACCTCGATCGAGGGGTCGCCGCGGGTGGCTTCGTGGAGGAGCCATTTGTGTTGGCGGCGATGTCCGCTCCTCTGTCGAACCAGGCGGGGTACGAATACAAGGACGAACGGTTAAAGGAGGGAGGCAACAAACAGACCCAAGAGAAATTGCCTCGAACGATCCGGGCTTTGGAGCACAACAACAAGGCTGTTCTCCTCGAGAAAGCGCAATCTGGTGACGCGTATGGCCGATCCGAAAGCTCCTCTGTCAAGAGACTCGTTGCGCGAGATCGACAGACAGGCGGAAGCGGTGACGACGCTTCGGGCTCTGACGACGGGCTCGTCGATCAAGTGATCAAAGGGCTTGGTCAGCTTCAAGAACGCGGCATCTTGCCGCTCAAGATTCAGCTGCCGAAGGCCGGTACCGTCCATCGGTTCAGCCGGCTGATGACGGTGCAGGAGGCGCTGGAATTGGACGCCACCTTCGTCCGGCTGCCCGAGCCGTGGGTGCCGTTGACCGCGATCGGTCTGTTCCTGTTTCCGGTGGGCGGTGTGGTCGTCACTCGTCTTCGGCGGGGGTAGATCGATGTGATGCGAGAGCCCCGCAGGCAAGTCTGGCATGCGGGGCTTTCGTTTTTGACGGATGTCCTCGACGCTGCTATAGTACCCAACGGGGGTGAGAACGATGCTCGCGTTACTTGACGTGGTGCCGATCGGGACGGGCAGTGCGAGTCTCAGCGGCCTCCTGGCGCAGGTGGTCACGCTCATTGACCAGAGCGGGCTCGACTACCGGGTGGGTCCGATGGGGACGACCGTGGAAGGGGAGTGGGATCAGATTATGGCCTTGGCCAAACGATGCCGCGACGCCACACTCCACACAGCGGATCGCGTCATGATGACCATCCAGATCGACGATCGCAAGGACCAACCCGGTGCTGGCCGCATCACCGCGAAAGTGCAGTCCCTTGAAGCCAAAGTCGGCAAGCCCCTCAAGCAGTAGGTATCGTCTGAAGTTGATTACACAGATTTGAACCACTCAGATTACACAGATTACGTCATCGGTGTAATCATCCTCGTTAATCTGTGAAATCCAAAATTAAGGCACGACCAAGAAGTCGCCTCGTTCCTCTCCGCCTGCCTTCTGGCGGGCACGGCTCGCGCATGCTTCGGTGGCCTCGGAAGCGGTCGCTGGTCATGGGGGTCTGCGCGGCGGCGACGCTCCTCGTCGCGGTGCTCCGTTCGACGCCTCAAGAGCCGGCGACTCCTGCCCGTCTCGCTGAGCAGGGGTCAGGCGAGGGCGTCTTGGTCACCCGCGCAATCGACGGCGACACCATCACATTGGCAACCGGTGAGCTCGTTCGGTACATCGGCGTCGATACGCCGGAAACACGGCGGCGCGTGGGCGGTCGGTGGGTGGAAGACCCGGAGCCGTTCGGGCGCGAAGCCGCCGAAGCCAATCGCCGGTGGGTGGACGGAAAGCGGGTGCGCCTGGAATATGACGTGCAGCGGCATGACCGGTACGGGCGGGTGCTGGCCTACGTCTACGTCGAGGGCGAGATGATCAACGCCAAACTGCTCGAGGAGGGATTCGCCCAGCTGTTGACGATTCCGCCCAACGTCAAATATGTCGAGCGGTTTCAAGCGCTCGCCAGGCAAGCCCGCAGGGAAGGGCGAGGCCTATGGCACGGCGGAGGTTAGTAATTATTGAGAGGCGAGGCGCTGTTCGAGAAGCTGCCGGAGCTTTGGCGAACGGCGGAGGACGGAGAGGTCCGGATCCTTCAGGAGGTACTCGAAGTCATCGTAACCCAACGCCAAGGCATGGGCGAGAGTTTCAAACGCCTCATCCAGACGGTTGAGCAAGGCCAAGCTGCAGGCGGCGTTGTACCACGCGAAGGAATCCTCGGGCCGAAGCCGGGTCAGCCGCTGATCCACGGCGAACGCCTTCTCGTGCCATCCTCGTCTGGTATACGCTTCACCGACTGCGCGCAGCGCATCGATGAAATCCGGGTCCTCACAGAGCAGGCGTTCGTAAAAGGCAATCTCGAAGTCGAGCAGGTCTTTCGTGCGGGAGCGCTTGGGCCGTTCCATAATATAGAGAAGACGAGCGAATGATCTGAGTGTATTCTCGTCATTCGGACGGAATTGTCAAGCTATAATACAATGCGGATGATCCCTCAAGACCTGAGAGACCTCTTACAACGCGCGCAAGAATTCTTGCGCAGCCGGCAAAGCCCTTGTTACCTCGTGGGGGGGCTGCTGCGGGACCAGGTGTTGCAGCGGCCGATCCGTGGCTGGAACGTGGATCTGGCAGTTCCCCGGCAGGCGATCCCGCTGGCTCAGGCCTTGGCCCAGAGGCTCTCAGGGACCTTTGTCTTGCTGGACGAGACGAACGGCTGTGCTCGGATCATCGTCGGCACCGACGCCGGTCGCGTCGAGCTGGATCTGGGCGACTTCCGTGGAGCGACTCTGGACGAGGACCTGCGGCGCCGGGACTTTACGATGAACGCGATGGCGATTGATCTCGCCGCATGGTTGCGCAATCCGGACAACCCGCAGCCCCTCATCGATCCGCTGCACGGCCGTCAGGCTCTGGCGTCTCGCACGCTCCTGGCCTGTTTTCCGGGCACCTTCGAGGATGACCCGCTGCGGATCCTGCGGGCGTTTCGCTTTGTCGCAGAGCTGTCATGCGCGCTCGATGCCAGCCTGCCTCCCCTGATGGCCGCCTGCGCAGGCAAGCTGGCGCAGGTCTCCGGGGAACGGATCCGGGATGAGGTGTTTCTGATCCTGGAAACCGATCACGCCAGCGTGGCGTGGCGGCAGCTCAACGACCTGCGGATCCTCGATGCGCTCTTCCCCGATCTGATTCCAGGCCGCGGGATCGATCAAGGACCGTTCCATCACCTGGATGTGCTGAACCACCAACTCGAGACCGTGGCTCAGGCCGATCGCATCCTGGCCGACTTGGCTGAATTCAGCCCTGAGCTTCGTCCACCGCTGGCGGGATATCTGGCGGTCGAACCGGTTGAGCGACGATCCCGCAAGGCCTTGGTGAAACTGGCGGGCTTGTTTCATGATGTGGGCAAGCCCGCGACCCGTCGAGTCAAGGCGGACGGCGACATTTGGTTTCTGGGGCATGAGCAATTCGGCGCGGAGCTCGTCGAACCCGTCACCCAGCGCCTGCGCCTCTCGAACCGCGAGGCGCAGATGATCCGCCGCCTAGTACTCTACCATTTGCGGCCCGGATTCTTAAGCCGGGAGCCGGTGCTGACCCGGCGGGCGATCTTTCGATTCTTCCGCGATCTCGAGGAGGACGGGCCGGCGTGTCTGTTGGTCTGGTGGCTCGACCGGATGGCCACGCGCGGGAGCGCCTCTCGGCTTGACCAGATCGATCAGCAGCGCGCCCGCCTGGAGGAGCTGCTGCGGGCGTATTTCTTCAAACCCGAAGAAGCCGTCAGGCCCCCGAAGCTCATCGATGGCCAGGCGCTCATGCAGGCCCTGGCGCTTGAGCCGGGTCCGCTGATTGGGAAGCTCCTTCGCGCCATTGAAGAGGCGCAGGCCGAGGGGACCATCCATTCCAAAGATGAGGCGCTGGCCCTTGCCCAACAGTCTCTCCGTCATCAGACCCCGTAAGCGTTCCTTCCAACTACTGGTGGTCGTTCTCGCGGGCCTCGCGCTCCACGGCTCACTGGTCGGGGCTGAGGAACTCCTCGCGGGAACGGCGAAGCTGGATCTCACGCCTCCCAAACGCGTGCCGCTCGCCGGGTACAGCCGTCGCAAGGGCGCGCTCTCGGTGGGCGTCCACGATCCGGTGTCCGTCCGCGCCCTCGTCCTTCGCGAGGGAGCCACCGCCGTGGCCCTCGTGAGCTGCGACCTGCTGGTCATCGATGAAACCTTGTTCCAGGCCGTGGAGGAACGGCTGCGGCGCGAGCCGTCCCTGCCGCCGATATCGGTGGTACTCGCCGCCACCCATACCCACTCAGGCCCCGGGGCGTACGGGAAGAAATTTCTCGAAAAACTGTCCATGGGGCATGCCGATCCGGAGGTCTTTACCTTCTTGTCCGCTCGCATCGCCCAGGCCGTGGTGACGGCTTCAGCGCAGAGCCAACCGGTGACGGCGCGCGTGGCCAGCGCAGCCACCACGGGACTCGTCATCAATCGCATGAACGCCGAGGGACTCACCGATCCCGAGCTGAGCGTGGTGGTGGTTGAGGATTCGAAGGGAACGCCCGTCGCGGTTGTGGCCGGATTTGCCGCGCACCCGACGACGCTGGGCGCGTGGAATCGGCAGCTCAGCGCCGACTATCCGGGGGTGTTGGCGGAGAAGGTCGAAGCCCGGTACCCGGAAGCCGTGTGCCTGTTTGTCGCCGGAGCCGTCGGCGATCAGGGCCCGGTGAAACAGGGAAGTGCGTTTGAGGCCGCCAGGCATTTGGGCGATCTCTTAGCGACGGAAACCGTGACGTTACTCGAGCAATCGTCTCGGCGTGAAGCGATCGGATTGACCGTGGCGCAGCGCGTCGTACCCCTGCCGCCTGCGCGGGTGCGCCTCGGGTCATGGGCGCTTCCGACATGGCTGAGTCGTGGGATGGTGGATGACGACGCCACCGTGTCCCTGGTCAGCGTTGGATCAGCGCTCTTCATCGGGGTGCCGTGCGATCTCAGCGCCGAGCTCGGCATGGAGCTCAAGCGCTATGCCCGGGCGCGGGGCTTCGAGCCTCTGATCGTGGGGTTCGCCAACGACTACATCGGTTACTGCATGGCCGAGTCCGTCTACCACACGGATGCGTATGAGGCCACCATGATGCTCAACGGCCCCTCAACGGGCGAGCTGATCGTTGAAGAATTGAAGCAGATGATTGACCAGATCGTGACAAGCGACAAGTGACAAGTGACAAGCTCAAGAGACCACGTATGAAGCGTGCAAGCGCGTTGCTGATCATCACACTTGTCACCTGTCACCTGTCACCTGTCACCGCCGAAGCGGCGCGCGTCGAACATCACGACGGGCTGCCCATTGTCTACCTGGAGGGCGCGCCAACGGAACTTGGACGCCAGCATGGTGAGCTGCTTACCGATGACGTGCGCCGCGCCACCGCCACGCTGCTGGGCTATTTCCGCGCGTACCTCAAAGTGCCCCTCATCCGGTCTGTGGCGGCGAACTGGTGGCTGGACCGTTCATGGGCTCAGGCCAAGCCCTTTGTCCCGGCTGACTATCTCGAAGAATTACGCGCGCTGGCGTCGGCCTCAGGGGTGAGCCTGCGCGATCTCTGGCGCTTCCACGCGGTTCCCGACCGCACCTATGCGTGCTCCGGGTTGGCGGTGTGGGGGCGCGCGACCTCAGGCGGCAGGCTGATCCACACGCGCAACCTCGATTGGACCATCGAGGTCGGCATCCAACGCTACGCCACCGTGTGTGTCGTGCGTCCTGCAGGCAAGCACGCGTTTGTCAACGTCGGCTGGGCCGGATTTATCGGCGCGCTCACCGGGATGAATGACCGGCAGATTTCGATCGGGCAGATTGGCGCTGAGACGGTCGACGCCACCTACGCCGGCATCCCGATGGCGTTTCTCATGCGGCGCGTCCTCGAAGAAGCGGACGACCTCGATGAAGCCGTTCGCCTGATTCGCGAGGCGCCTCGGACGGTGGGGGTGAACTACGTGGTGGCAGACGCGAAGGCCAACCGGGCGGTCGTCGTCGAGACGACCCGCTCGCACGTCGCGGTCTTTGAGGCGGATGATGCCACAGAGCATGGTGTGGCGTACGCGCGCCCCCTGCCCGACGCGGTCTTCCGGGCGGATACGGCGGTGGATGCTGGTATTCGGGACCGGCAACTCGCCTCAGGGGGCAACCCGCGCGCACCGGGCCTTGAGTCGCCGGCAGGGTCAGCCTACGAGGTGAGGTACCTGGGGCAAGCCGCGGGCATTCTATCGCGCTACGGCCGGATCAATGTCGAGGCGGCGAAGGAACTCGCGAAAGCGGCAGCACCCAGCTCGAACGTGCAGAGCGTCATCTTCGCCTGGCCGGAGCTCTGGGTGGCCAACGCGCAGGGCCCAACGCGCGCCGCCTACACCACCTATCACCGCCTCGATCTTCGGGAGCTGTTCGCTCTCGACACCTTCGAGGACTAGTTCGAAGTTCGAAGCCGGAAGTTCGAAGTGGATGTTCGAGGTTTCCAGTCACTTCGAACTTTGAACTTCTCGCTTCGAACTGATGAGGCTATTCCCCCAGGATCTTGACGACGACCCGCTTCTTGCGCTTGCCGTCGCACTCCGCGTAAAACACCTGCTCCCAGGGCCCCAGGTCGAGCGTGCCCTTGGTGATCGGGAGCATCGCTTGGTGGTGGATGAGGGTGCGTTTCAGGTGGGCGTCCCCGTTGTCTTCGCCGGTTGCGTGATGCTTGTAGTCCTCACGAAACGGTGCGAGCCGTTCCAGCAGCTCCCAGAAATCCTGCCACAATCCCTCTTCGTCATCATTGACCCAGATGCCCGCCGTGATGTGCATGGCCGAGACGAGGCAGAAGCCTTCCTGCACTCCGCTTGTCTTCACGAGCTGCTCAACCGTGTCGGTGATGTTGATGAGATCGCGTCGCGTCTTTGTGTGAAACCAGAGATATTCCGTGAACGACTTCATGCTTCCGCCTTCCTGCTTCCGGCTTCCAGCTGGGTCAGTTCAAGGGGCAGGCCGAAGTTGACATCCTCTTTCACCAGCTCCCACTCCTCGACGCGGGTGGCCCCGAGCCGTTGGAGAGAGGCGACCACCTCCTGCACGAGATGCTCCGGCGCTGAAGCCCCCGAGGTCACCCCGACGCATCGCACGCCCTCAAACCACCTCGGGTCGATCTCGTTCGCCTGATTGATCAGGTGCCCGCGGCGTCCTGCGCCCTGCGCGACCTCGACGAGGCGGATGGAGTTGGAGCTGTTCTTGGCCCCGATGACCAGGATCGCCTCGGCTTCCTTGGCGATGGCCTTCACCGCGTTCTGCCGGTTCTGGGTGGCGTAACAGATATCGTCTTTTGAGGGGGACACCAGTGTGGGGAATCGCCGTGTCAACACGTCGATGATCGCCCTGGTGTCGTCCAGGCTCAGCGTCGTCTGGGTGATGGCCGCGACTTTCTGAGAATCGGGGACCTGGACGCGTTCGGCGTCCTGGGTCGTTTGAATGAGGCGGATCGACGCCGGGGCTTCCCCCATCGTGCCGATCACCTCATCGTGCCCTTCATGCCCGACGAGGAGAATCGTGTAGCCTTCGCGGGCATAACGCTTGGCTTCGACGTGCACCTTGGTCACCAGGGGGCAGGTGGCATCGATCACCCGCAGCGTCCGCCGTGCGGCTTGCTGATGGACGGCGGGGGAGACCCCATGCGCGCTGAAGATCGCCAACCGGCCTTGAGGGACCTCCTCGAGGGCTTCCACGAACACCGCCCCTTTGGCGCGCAGGCCGGTGACCACGTGGGGGTTGTGGACGATCTCCTTGCGGACGTAGATCGGGCCTTCCACATGCTGGAGGGCCTGCTCGACGATCTCAATCGCCCGCTCCACCCCCGCGCAAAACCCGCGTGGCTTCGCCAGGATGATTTTCTCAAGCGACATGGGAGTCCTATTGTAGCTCGTCGGTGGAAGGACTGCCAAGCGTCTTTCGGAAGAATCGGAGGCTGGCGCGCTTGAGGTAGGGGAGGGACAAGTAGGACGTGTAGTGCCCCAGCGGGATGAAGGTCGCCTCGGGTCGTCCCACGGCTTCCCACAGCCGGATCGCATTGGTTCGGCCGATCGTGTGGTCGGCCAGGGCAATCACCATGAACATCCGTGACGGGTCGACGTACGGCGCCAGGGCGACGGGGTCCGTCTTCACCGTGTCCCGCACGCGCCCCTCAAAGGTCGCCAGGTCCATCTGGTTGTGCTCGAGGTACCGTCGGCGAGGCTTGGCCAGCAGCGGATCGCGGGAGGTGGCAAGGATCGTCGCAATGGGACCGCCGGCCAAGACCACCACGTGCGCCTTCAACCTCGGCTCCACCGCCGCGGCGATCACGCCGGCCATGCCGCCCATGCTGATCCCGAACCCTCCCAGACGCTTCGGATCCACCCGCCCCTCGCCCTCCATCCAGTCGACGACCTGTCGCATGCGCACCACGGCCTGCCGGAGCAGCAGCTCCAAACGCTCGATCGGATGTTCAGGAGAGACCTTGAGCGTCTTGCGGTGGACGAGCGCGACATGCCATCCGCGCGCGGCGAAGTATCGGCAGATGCCGTGCTCAAGCGGGTAGTCGCCGCCGAGGATCGGGTTGAACAGAATCGCAGGCCGCTGGCCGGGTTGCTTCGACTCGAACCACTCGAACTCCACAACCGGCTCGGTCGGCTCGAATCCTGAGGCGGAGAGCGGAAACTGCATGAGCCATTCGGTGACCCGCGGCGTGTCCTTGGTGAGTTGGCGCGTGACTTCTTGGGGGCGCGCCGGGTAGTCGTAGTAGGCCGCGATCTCAGCGGAGAGCGGCTGGGCCGGTCGAGCGGCGCGGAAGGGGACGTGAGCGCACCCCATTGGAGCACCCAGCAGACAGCACACAGCAGACAGAGGGAGCCATCGAGCGGTAGGCCGCCAACCGTTATTCTGTGTGCTGTGTGCTTGGTGCTGTTGGCTCGTCATTGGGTGCGGGGCGGACGTAGATCGGGTTGGTGAAGAGCCAGGGTTTGCCGTTGAGCGACGCCTCGAGGCGATAGGCGCCCGGATCGCTCACCGCCACGTCCCAGCTTTTCTCGGAAGCCGTCGCGATCGCCTGCCCGTCTTTGAACAGCGTCAGGAGTGCTGGTTGTGGGAGGATCGCGGTCAGGTGCAGGTTCGGCTCGAGGCGGATCTCATCTCCCATCACCCCGAGGACTCGCTGGCCGTCGTGGGCGAAAAAGCGGACACCGCGCTGCGCATCAGCCACGAGGGCGAGTTCCCAATAGGCGTGTCCCTGGCGCAGGGCCTCATAGACCAGGTCAGGGGTGAGGGGCGTCGAGGGCACCAGGAGGTGCGTGCGGACCATCTGGAACATGATGTCATAGGGGGCGAACTTCAGGCCCCACAGGTGGAATTCATGCGCGTCGGTCGCACCGATCCCCACCACCTTGCCGTGCCGCGCGACGAGCTCATCCCAAGCGCGCAGCGGATCGTACGGCCGGTCGATGATCGAGAGGTAAAACGGCTCCGGCGGGGCGGTGAGCGTCCACAGCGCCAGGCGGAGCTTGTTCTCATCCAACGTGTCGTGCGCGACGTTATACGCCTCGATGCCGGTGAAGCCCCTCACCGTCCAGTCCTTCCAGCGCCCCTTCTTGAAATACGGATGGGCGATGAATCCCAACCCTCCCTGGCGAGCGACCTCATCGATGATCTGTTGGGTGGTGAGCTGATGACGGTCGATCTCCTCAGTGACGTTCAACGCCAGATAATGCCCGCCTCGAGTCGAGAGCTCAGTCCCGATCAGCACGAGAACCGCCCCATGCCAGCCCTGCTTGCCCTCGCGAAGCGGCTGGAGGGTGTTGTGCTCCGTGAGGATGACGTAGTCGAGCTGCTGCGCGTTGGCCGCCCGCACCACGTCCTCAAACGTCCCATGCGCGTCATGGGAGTACGTCGTGTGGATGTGGAGGGCGCCCGCCACGTCGGCATACCCATCGTCAAGGAGTTCCCCTCCAGCCGCCACCGCCTGCGCCAGCGGCTGCTTGATCGTCCCGAGGACCGCGCACCCTGAGACAGCACACAGCACCAAGCACACAGCACACAGCAATGCGCTGTGCTGTCTGCTGTGTGCTGTCTGCTGTGTGCTCGTCATGCGGAGCGGCCGGTGAAGCGGAACTTGGCCAGGCGCACCGTCGGCATCACGGCGCATCCGGCATCCTGAGCCGGGTCGGCGATCAGCCGCCGTTCCTTCGACACGCCCAGGACGTGCCCAAAGGCCTCCAGGAAGCTTTGGGTAAATCGCATCGTGGTCACCGGGTGCCGCAGCTTGCCGTCTTCGATGAGCCACGTCCCCTCGCGGGTCAGGCCGGTCATCAGGGCTTCGCGGGTGTTCAGCAGGCCGCTGACGTAATGGAAGCGGGGAATCAGCAACCCTCGTCGGCAGGAGCGGATCAGCTCCTCTCGTCGCGTGGTCCCCGGCTCAAGGAAGAGATGCAACGGCAGCGGGCCGTCGGGCTGATCAGGCGGTTGGGCGTGGCCCGTGGAAGGCTGTCCGTAGAGATGTCCGTAGGTCGTATCATAGACGATGCCGGTGGCCACGCCCCGGTCAATGAGGGCGACGCGTTGCTTGGCCACCCCCTCGTAGTCGAACGGCTGACGCAGCCCTGCCGGATCGTTGCCGTCGTCGCTGATGGTGATCGACCGGGCGAGCAGCGCCTCGCCCATGCGGCCGGACAGGCAGCTCGTGCGCTCCTGGAAGCTTTTCGCCCCGAAGGCGATGTAGCCGAGCCACGTCACCAGCTCCGCGACGGCCTCCGGCTCGAGGATGACCTCATAGGTGCCGGTCGGCAGCGTGAGGGGATCGTGTCGATGCAGGCACAGTTTCAGCGCGCGCTCCAACAACGCCTCGACATCGAGGTGGTTGATGTGCGGTTCGACCCCGCTGGCGTAGCCCGAGAGCTTGCGATACATGGTCACGAGCTTCGCGGCCGCGGCGGTGGACGCGGCGTAACAGGCCACCCCGTTGGAATTGGCGACGGCCAGCTCCGCCTCCGAGACGGTGAAGGAGCCGGCGAGTGTGGCGCCGACGCCTTGGCAGATCTGCAGCAACCGCTTCAAGACGTTGACGAAATGCTGCGCGGGCATCTCGGCGGTTGCCGGATCGTAATCTTGCAGGGTGATGTGCTGGTAGGGGCCTGGCAGAGGAGCTAGGAGGGTGGTCGGCGGGGCATGGCGGGCGATCTCGAGTGCGGCGCGGAGTCCCCGGTGCAGGCTGGCGTACTCCAGGGTGTCGGTGACCGCGATCCCGACCCGCCGGTTGACGATCACCTTGATGGTGACGCTCAAGCTCTCCTGCACGAGGTCCTGATGGATCGTCTCGTGGGCGAAGCGCGAGACGCGCAGCCGCTCGGCATCCGCGCAGACGCTAGTCGCATCGGCCGGCGAGCGCGCAACCAGCTTTCCCAGTTCCTCAAGCAACCGTGCGTGACCAATCATTTCGAGTGACAAGTTACAAGCGACAAGCGACAAGTATCAAGGCCATACATGGGTCACTTATGACGTGTCGCTTGTCTCTTGTCGCTTGTCCCATGGTCGTTAGCGGGCGGGAGCGACCGTCACGCCATCAAAGCGGGCATAGGGCGCGCCATGCCCCACGTGCATCAATTGCACCGGCTCGCCCTTGGCGCAATTCGGCACCCCCCACAGCCGCCAGGTGTTGCGATCCGACAAGCCGGTGCAGCGCTGCCAGAACTGAGGGGTGATGCCGGTGTAGAGCGGATTGTTCACCACCGCCCCGAGCTTGCCGTTGACGATCTCCCATCCGATTTCCGTGGTGAACTGGAAGTTGAGCCGCTGATCGTCGATCGACCAGCTCTTATTCGTCGAGAGCAGGTAGCCGCGTTTCACATCGTGCAGCAAGTCCTCGAGGGTCGCCTCGCCCGGCTCGAGGTTCACGTTCGTCATGCGCACAAGCGGCGGCACGTCCCACCCGTCCGCGCGCATCGCGCCGGAGCTGTGGCGCAACCCCAAGCGGGCGGCCGATTCGCGCGAGCTGAGATACCCGACGAACACGCCTTCGCGCACCAGCTCGGTCCGTTGGGCGGGCACCCCTTCGTCATCATAGCCGAACGTGCCGGCCCCGCCCGGCGCCGTGGCATCCGCCACGATCGTGATGAGCGGGGAACCGTAGCGCAGCGTCCCCAGGCGCTCCGGCGTCAGGAAACTGCCGCCGGCGTAGCTGAGCTCCTGGCCCAGCGCACGGTCCAATTCGGTCGGGTGCCCGCACGATTCATGCAGCTGCATGACCATCTGCGTGGGGTCGAGGATCAGCGTGGTCTGGCCGGCCCTTGGAGGGGTAGTGCGCAGCAGCTGGAGCACCTCGCGTTGGATGGTTTTGGCGCCTCCGACGAGGTCCAACTGTTTCACGTACTCAAAGCCGGCTTGCGCCAGCGCCCCGTGATGGGAGTTGGGGTAGCTGCGCACCTGCACCTCCTCGCCTTGTTGGGCGACCACCTCCAGGCCGGCCCCGCTTTCGATGGCGCGCTGCTCGATCGCCGCCCCTTCGGTGGAGGCGAAGCACTTGGTCGATTTGGTGAAATCCATGTGGGCGGTGACCCGCTTGATCGGTTTCGGGCCGCGGACCGTCGCCTCCGCCCACAGGAGGTAGTCGAGCTTTTTGCTTAAGGGGACCTCAAAGGGGTCGATCTGCCACGAGGAGCGCCACGTCGCTTTGACCGGCTCAACCGGAGCGAGCCGGACCACCTTCCTATTAATAGAGGAAGAGCTCTTGGCGATGTCGATCGCCTGCGTGGCGGCCCGGCGCAGGAACGAGGGTGTCAGATGCGGGGTGGAGGCGAAGCCCCAGGAGCCCCGGATGAGCACGCGGATGCCCACCCCCGCGGTTTCGAAGAGGCTGATCGGCTTGACCTGGCCGTTCTCTACGATGAGGCTCTCGTGCAGGATGCGCTCGAAGCGCACGTCCGCGTAATCGACGCCGCGGCGCTTGAGGTCCTTGACGAGCTGCCGGACGAGGGCGGTGGGGACGCGTTCGTTGCTCATGGTCATGGTATACTAAATGAAACCGCCATCCGCTACAATAGCATCCCCACATGACGGTCATCGTCAAGGTTGACAGGGCTTACCGCGTGTTCGTCCGGACCGCCAGCTGTGCTCGGGCTGCACGTTCGGCCGGACGTTCGCTTCGCCCCAGCGTGGCTCCGCTCACTCGGCGCTCCGGCCTCGCTCGCCCCACACGTTTTGCTTCGCAAAACGAAGCATGTGGGGCACCATGCCCGCTCGGCCTCCGCGACGCCGGCCGCACGTCAGCCCTCGCCGCTGGCGGTATGCCAGGCGAAACCATCTCTCCAGCGTCATCATCTGTCAAGCCTGAGCACCACTCACATGCTTGATTATCTCTCGTGTGAGCCGTTGCATCGAGCGGTCAAGCGGCTTGGCCGGCAGGAGCTGCTGAGGCGTTTGCACGCCGTTCAGGCACTGAGTGCGGTGCGGGGGCTTCGGTTTCTCGCGGGCCACAACAAGCCGCAGACGATTGAGCTCGCCCTCGTGCCCTGGATCCTCAGCCCGGCCCAGGTCAAGTTCTTTCATGGCGCCGCGCGCCTGATGGTCGAGGCGCTGGCCCGCCTGCCGGCCCTGTACGCCCGCGATCCCGCCATTCGGCGCATCCTGCCCTTGACGGCGGCGCAGGCCTCATGGATCCTCCTGGCCGGCCAGCGCCACAGCCGGCCTCTGGCGCTGCTCGGGCGGCTTGATTCCAACGCGACGTTTTCCCACGCGAGGTGGCGCGAGACCTTTCAGATGCTCGAGCCGAATACCGTCGGGGTCGGCGGCATCCATTATGCCCCCGCGGCCGCCTCAATCGTATTGGATGTGCTGGGCGATGCCTTCGAGCGGGCGTTTCCCGGCCGTCGGGTGGTGCCGATGCCTGACCCGCGCGACCTGTTGCTCGACGAACTGGTCAGCGTCTCCCGCCGGTTGGGACGCCGGCTGCGAGGTGTCGCGTTGATCGAGAACACCGATTTCACGACCGGCACCGACGAGTTCGAAAGCCTGGCGAGGTATTTCGCCGGGCGGGGCCTGAAGGCCGTCGTCGCCGACCCCCGGGCGCTGCGCGTGGGCCGGCGCGGCCTGGTGGCGAACGGCCAACCGGTGGATCTCCTCTATCGTGACTGCGAGCTCAACGAATTTCTCGACATGGAGCGCCACGGGAGGCGGCTTGCGGCCCTGCGGCAGGCGATTCGGGAGGGCCGGTTGATCTCCGGCCTGCTGTGGGAATTCGACCAGAAGTCCTGCTGGGAGATCTTCACCGATCCCACCCACGCCCGGTACTTTACCACGCAGCAGCGGTGGTTCTTCCGCCGCCATCTGCCGTGGACCAGGCTGGTGCGCCAGACCCAGGCATCCGACCCGTCAGGCGCGCGCGTGGCGCTGGCGTCCTATATCCGCCGGCACAAGAATCGTCTGGTCCTCAAGCCCAACACCCTCTACGGCGGGCAGGGGGTGGTCGTGGGCGATTGCGTCTTGCAATCCGTGTGGGAGCGCACGCTCAACAAAGCCCTCGGGGGGCGCAGCCGGTACGTCGTGCAGGAGCGCGCCCGCATCGCGACGGAACGGTTCCCCCGGCTCAATGGCGGGAGCGTCTGTGATGTCCAGCGGCGCGTGGTCTCCGGCTTCTTTGTCAATTCGACCGGGGTCGGCCTGATCGGCCGCTTCTCGGAAGACCCCGTCGTCAATGTCTCCCGCGGCGGCGGCCTCCTCAGCGCCCTCATGCTCACATGACAGGGACAAGTTACAAGCGACAGGCGACAAGTCAACACGGATGAGTGAGCGGTGACATCGAACTTGTCGCTTGTCCCTTGTCGCTTGTCACCACGCGCAGGATGACCTCCGTCCATGGGTGAACGGATTGTGCTCGATCTGGAAACGCAGCGGGAGTTCAGCGAAGTCGAGGGGCGTCGGCATGAGCTCCTCGGCGTCTCGGTCGTCGGGATCTACCGCTACGGTGCGGATCACTACGAGACGTATCTGGAAGCCGAGCTGCGTCAGCTCGTCCCCCTCCTGCAGGAGGCGGAGCTGGTGATCGGCTTCAACATCAAACGCTTCGACCTGCCGGTCCTCTCGCCCTATCTGCCCTTTCCTATTTCGACGATTCCGGTCTTGGACATCATTGACGATGCCGTCAAGCAACTGGGTCATCGCGTGAGCCTGGAGAGTTTGTGTCAGGCCACCCTGGGAAAGGGCAAGAGCGGCAGCGGGCTCCAGGCGCTGGCCTGGTTTAAAGAAGGGAAGTTCGACCTCATCAAGCAATACTGTCTCGACGACGTGCGCCTCACCAAAGAATTGTTTGATTATGGCAAACAGCACGGCACGCTCTTCGCCACCAGCCGCTACGGAGCGGAGAAATTGAACATTCCGGTCTTCTGGCCTGAGCGAAAACGCGACCTCGCAATGATCGCCAAGGTGTTGGCGGAGGCCTTCCAGAAACGGCTCCAAGTGGAGATCGAGTACCTTTCCGCCAGCGTGCAGGCCGGCGAATCGGCGCAACGCGTCCGTCGGGTCGATGTGTACGCCGTGAACGAACCGTATTTCGAGGGGTACTGCCACCTCCGCCAGGACGTCCGCCAGTTCCGGATTGACCGCATCCTCGACATCAAGCCCACGTGGAACCGGTACACGATTCCCGCGGACTTCGTGCCGACGGCCGTCGCCGAATGACCATCGGAAGACCCAGTTGTTGGACTCAAGACCCGAGACTCAAGACTCAAGTCATAGTCTTGGGTCTTGTGTCTTGAGTCTTGTGTCCCATGAAGATCGTGCTCCTCGGCACCGGCACGGGGATTCCGGATCCGCGCACGCCGCGCGGGTACGCTGGCGTCTACGTGAAGGCGGGCAGGGAACACCTGGTGCTCGACGCGGGCCCCGGCACGCTCAAACAGCTCATGCGCATCGGGGTCAGCTACCTCGACCTCGACCGCCTCTTCCTCACGCATTTCCATCCGGACCACTGTCTCGATCTCGTCTCGATCCTCTTTGCGATGCGCATCCCGTACCCTGCCCGCACGCGACCATTTACGGTCTATGGTCCTCGCGGGCTGAAGCAACTGTACCGGCAGCTCAACACCGCCTTCCATCGCTGGATCGAGCCACAGACGTACCGCCTGACCCTCAAGGAACTCGGCGAAACGACGCTCGCACTTCCTGGCGGCACGGTGCGGACGAAGCGGATGAACCATGCGGAGGGACGCGCGCTGGGCTATCGCCTCGAATCCGCCGGGCGCGCGATCGCCTATTCAGGCGACACCGACGTCTGCGACGACATCGTTCAGTTGGGTCGCCGGGCGGATGTGTTGATCCTCGAATGCTCCATGCCCGATGAGCGCAAAGTCGCCGGCCACCTGACGCCGACGGCCTGCGGGCGGATCGCCGCCGAGGCGCAGGCCCGCCGCCTGGTCCTGACGCACTTCTATCCGATCGTCCATCTCGCCACCGCCCGCCGCCGCATCCGCCGCTCGTACGCCGGCCGCCTCACCCTCGCGCGCGACCTACAGGCCCTGCATTGCTGATCGCCCACCTCGCCGGATTGCTTTGACAGCCCTCCTTCGAGGGGGGATAATACCAAGCACAAGAATAGAGGAGGAAGTCACCATGAACGTGCTGAAGACCGGATTCTTGTTGGCGTTGCTGACCGTCCTGCTGGTATTTCTCGGCCACCTGATAGGTGGAACGCAGGGGGCGACGATCGCATTGGCGTTCGCCCTGGTCCTCAACTTCATCACCTACTGGTTCAGCGATAAGATCGTCCTGGCCATGTACCGGGCCAAGCCGCTCGGCGAGTCTGAGGCTCCGCAGGTCTACCGGGTCGTGCGGGAAATCGCCTCGCGAAGCCAGATGCGCATGCCGAAGCTGTACTGGATTTCCACGCGGACCCCCAACGCCTTTGCCACGGGGCGCAGCCCCAGCCACGCGGCGGTGGCCGTGACCTCCGGGTTGCTGGAGCTCATGGGCGAGGAGGAGCTGAAGGGGGTCCTGGCGCATGAGCTCTCGCACGTGAAGAACCGCGACACGCTGGTCATGACGTTGGCCGCGGCCATCGCCGGGGCCATCATGTACCTCGCGCGCATGGCGCAGTGGTCGTTGTGGTTCGGCGGCGGCCGGAGCCGCAACAGCGAGAACCGAGGAGCCGGGGCGTTGCAGCTCGTCGTGCTGGTGCTGATTGCCATCCTCGCCCCGCTGGCCGCGATGTTGATTCAATTGGCGATTTCGCGGACGCGCGAGTACGGCGCCGACGACACGGGCGCGCATTTGGCGGGCAGCCCCTACGGGCTGGCGGACGCCCTGGAGAAATTGCACACAGCCTCGCGCGAGTACCCGCTGCCGAACGCCAATCCCGCCACGGCGCACCTGTTCATTGTCAATCCCCTCTCGGCCGGGGCGATCGCGCGCCTGTTCTCCACGCATCCGCCGGTTGAGGAGCGCGTGCGTCGGTTGCGGCGGATGCGGCTGTAAGAGCACCTCACTCGAGGCCTCCCATTTTCCGCGCGATCCTCGTGAGTCTCGCAACGCTCCTCGGTTCGGCGATCGCGGAGGCGGCCCCCGATCAGGCGGGTCCTCCCGACGTGCAGCTCTCCGTGCAGGTTGATCGCACGACCGTGGATGTCGGAGAGCAGCTGGCGTTGACGATCACCGTGGAAGGCAATGTCCAGCAGGTCGAGCTGGAGCCCGTGGAATTCCCCAAGGCTTTTCGCGTCGTCGCGCAGAGCCGCTCGACGCACCTGGCGATGGAGGCGGGCCAGGTGAAGCGGTCGATCAGCCTTGTGTATGCGCTGACGGCGCTTGAGCCTGGCCAGTTCACCCTCGGCCCATTCGAGGCGAGGCGCCGAGGACAATCTCTACTGAGCGATCCGTTGGAGATCACGGTGAACAAGCCGGCTCTCCCGCCTACGCTTGAACCTTCCGAGCGGTTCGTCCTCTGAACACTCGCTGATACCCGCGTCTCTACCCCAACCCCTAGGCATATTTTCCGTCGAGGGACTCAAGATCTTGTGTTTTCGCTTAAAATTTACTTGACAGAGGCCTGGCCCCTAACCACAATGGCTTGTGGATTGGCGTCAGGCAGGAAACAAGATATAGGGTTGGGTATACTACAGGGGGGAGCCGAATGGCTGAGCAGATCAAGTCTGGGATTGGCGCGACGGTTGCCCCCGTGGAGCGTTCAGAGGCTCCTGCCCTTCGCGCGCGGGGTCTGACGATCCCCAGACGATGGACCCGTCCAGGCATCCACCCCTTTGATGAGATCGCCTGGGAGCTGAGAGCCGCCACCATCGCCAATGAAAAAGGCGAGGTGGTGTTTGAGCAAAGGGATGTGGAAGTGCCCAGCGCGTGGTCGCAGCTGGCGACCAACGTCGTGGTCTCCAAATATTTTCGAGGGGCCATCGGCACCCCGCAGCGCGAGCGCAGCGTCAAACAGCTCATCGGCCGGGTCGCCAACACCGTCACCGACTGGGGCATCACAGACGGCTATTTCGCCACGGCGGAGGACGCCGAGACCTTTCGGGCGGAACTGACCTACCTGCTCGTCCATCAATACGCCGCCTTTAATTCGCCCGTCTGGTTCAATGTCGGGATCGAGCCCCGTCCTCAGTGCTCGGCCTGCCAGCCCTACCACGCCCTCATTAATACCGCCGAGGGTCTTATGCCAATCGGTGAGATTGTCGAGCGCAATCTGATCGGACTCCCGGTCTACGACGCGGAGGGACTGACGCAGGTCGTCGCGGTGAAGCACAACGGACGCAAGCCGGTCTACCGCGTGACCCTCAACGACGGATTCTCCATTGAAGCGACCGGCGATCATCTCGTCTGTGCGCACGAGGTTCGACGGACTCAGCGTCTTGAATGGCGTCGGGTTGATGCGCTGAAGCCCGGCATGGTGATGCGCGTGTATGCGCACACGCCGGTGACCGTGACGGCACCAGCGGAAGCCACAGTCGTTGCAGAAGCTGCGCTGGCCGGTTGGTTGCAAGCTGACGGGTTCGTTGGACAGTACGATCATGGTACGAATCAATCATTGACTATTGAGTTCATAACGGTTGATGACCAGGAATTTGATTGGGTGATGCAGCATATCCAGCAAGTCTTTCCTGTTCATCATCACCATGTCAGTGAAGTGGCGACTCAGGATCAGACGCTTCGATGTCGGCGGATTCGATTGTATGGCGAGGCCCTTCGGCCATTTGTTGAGCAGTATGGATTGCTGCGACGCGGGGAGGACCTTCGGATTCCTCAACCTCTATGGACGGCACCCAATGACGCAGCTGCTGCCTACGTCAAGAGTCTATTCCAGTCCGACGGCTATGCCGCCGTCCATGTGCCAAGCGCGCACGTGGCGTTTGCGGTGACGTCCAAAGGCTGGGCGGAGGAATTACAACGACTGTTGACACGATTCGGTATTTACGCTCGATTGCGTCAAAAGAAAGAGCGTCGGCCGGATCGGTACGATATGTGGGAACTCGACATCTCGATTCGATCCGAGCGGGAGGCGTTCCAACGTTCTATCGGATTTATCTCTGAACGGAAGAATGCGAAACTGCGACAATCTTTAGAGACCCCTGGCAAGCAGTGTCCAGCGGTTCGGTATTCCACCATTGTCTCGATCGAGCCGATCGGTGAGACGGATGTGTACGACATCCAGACGGTGAGCGAGTGCTATTTGACCAACTCCGTCCTCGTCCACAACTGTTTCATCCTCTCCGTCGAGGACACGATGGACTCGATCCTCGAATGGTACCGCAACGAGGGGATGATCTTTAAGTATGGTTCCGGCGCCGGGGTGAACGTCTCCCCGATTCGCTCCGCGAAAGAAAGACTCGCCGGAGGCGGGACCGCCTCAGGGCCCGTGTCGTTCATGCGTGCGGCCGACGCCTCCGCCGGCGTGATCAAGTCAGGCGGAAAGACCCGACGTGCGGCAAAAATGGTGGTGCTCAACGCCGATCATCCTGATGTCAAACCGTTCATCATGTGCAAGTGGAAAGAGGAAGAGAAGGCGCACAAGCTCATCGACGCCGGCTACGACAGCTCCATCGACGGCGAGGCCTACTCCTCGATCTTCTTCCAAAACGCCAACAACTCGGTGCGGGCCACCGATGAGTTCATGACGCGTGCGCTCAATGACGAGGAGTGGGGGCTCAACGCGGTGACGACGGGCGAGGTCATGGAGCGGGTGAAGGCCCGCGACCTGCTGCGGCTCATCGCCGAGGCGACCTGGCACTGCGGCGATCCGGGCATGCAGTTTCACACCACCATCAACGACTGGCATACGAATCCCAATACCGGCCCGATTACCGCGAGTAACCCTTGTGCGGAGTATATGAGTTTGAATGACAGCGCGTGCAACTTAAGCAGCATCAATCTCCTGAAATTCCTCGACGAGCAGGGCGACTTTCTGATCGAGCCGTTCAAGTATGCCGTGCGGATGATGATCCTGGCACAGGACATCATCGTGGACAACTCCTCGTATCCCACGGCGAAGATCGGGCAAACGGCTCGTGACTATCGACAGCTCGGGCTTGGCTACGCCAACCTGGGGGCGTTGCTGATGTCGCTGGGGATCGCGTATGACTCCGATGAGGGACGGGCGTGGGCCGGGACGTTGACCGCGCTGATCTGCGGCCACGCCTATGAGATGTCAGGGCAGATGGCCGAGGCCCTTGGTCCCTACGCCGGGTTCGCGAAGAATCGCGAGCCGCATCTGCGGGTCCTGCGCAAGCACCGGGCCCATGTCGACAAGATCACTCCTCGGTTCGTGCCACAGCCGTTGCTGCAGGCCGCGACCCGTGTCTGGGACGAGGCGATCAAGCACGGCGAAGCGCACGGCGTGCGCAACGCCCAGGTCACGGTGCTGGCGCCGACCGGCACGATTGCGTTTATGCTCGACTGCGACACGACAGGGATTGAACCGGACATTGCGCTCATCAAGTACAAGCGGCTGGTCGGCGGCGGGATATTAAAGATCGTCAACCAGACCGTGCCGATGGCCCTCAAGAAACTCGGCTACTCACAAGAAACCGTTGACGCCGTCCTGAAACATCTCGACGAGCAAGAGACCATCGAAGGGGCGCCGGGTCTCAAGCTGGAGCACCTGCCGGTGTTCGACTGTGCCTTCAAGCCCCTGCACGGCACGCGCTCCATCCACTACATGGGCCACGTGCGGATGATGGGCGCGGCGCAACCGTTTATCACCGGGGCCATCAGCAAGACGATCAACATGCCACAGGACGCCACGGTGGAAGAGATCATGCAAGCCTACATTGAGGCGTGGCGGATGGGCCTCAAAGCGGTGGCGATTTACCGCGACGGCTCCAAACGGGTGCAGCCGCTCTCCACCTCCGGCAAGAGTGGGGGCGCCAACGCCCCGGCGGGGCAGCCGTACCGCCGGCGCCTGCCGGATGAGCGCCAAGCCGTCACCCACAAGTTCTCCATCGGCGGCCACGAAGGGTATCTCACCGTGGGCTTGTTCGAGGATGCGACGCCCGGCGAGATCTTCATCACCATGTCGAAGGAAGGCTCCACCCTGTCCGGCATGATGGACAGCTTCGCGACGATGGTCTCGCTCGCCTTGCAGTACGGTGTGCCGATGAAGGTGCTCGTCACCAAGTTCAGCCATGTCCGGTTCGAACCCTCCGGCGTGACGAACAACAAGGACATCCGCTTCGCCAAGTCCGTCGTCGACTACATCTTCCGCTGGATGGCGCTGAAGTTCCTGCCGAAAGACGAAGCGCAGGAGTTCAAGGTGACGGACGCGCCCGGCGCGAAACCACCGGCCAAAGAAGCCTCCAGCGGCCTGTCACCCAATCCCATGGAGCAGCAGGAAAAGCAAACCTTCGTCGCCCAAGCCGACGCCCCCGCCTGCTCCGACTGCGGCTCGCTCATGGTCAGGAACGGGAACTGTTATAAGTGTTTGAATTGCGGTTCGACCTCGGGGTGTTCCTAACGACACGAGAGGTGCGGGATGGCGCCGACGCTGAATACGGAGCTGTCGAAGAAGTGCAAGCGGTTCGTCATGGCCCACTGGGGCAAGGACGGGCTCAAGCAGGTCAAGGAGCGGCCGGTGAGTTGGGTGCGCCATGAAGCCAATCCGCACCTCAAGCTGCTGCGACGACGCGGCAAGCCGCTCCCCCTCATTGCGGTGCAGGGGGCGGTGCAGCGCATCTACCTGCGGTTGTCCACCGAGCAGCACGCGGTGCGCTGATGGCTGAAGCGCCAGCGAAGAGCGTCCACACAATGGAACCTATCCGGTCCACGGGACGGTTGCTCGTCGACTGGGAAATCCGCGAGTACGCCAAGAAATACCGGATGCTCGAGCCGTTTGAGGAGAGCCTGAAGCGGGATGGGGTGATTTCCTACGGGCTGTCCTCCATGGGCTACGACATCCGGCTGACGGATGAATTCAAGATCTTCACCAACGTCCGGCAGGCCGTCGTGGATCCCAAGCAGTTCAACCCCGACTCGTTCGTGGATTTCAAAGGCCCGATCTGCGTGATCCCGCCGAATTCGTTTGCCCTGGCGCGCTCCATCGAGTATTTCCGGCTGCCGCGTTCCGTGCTCGGCATCTGCTTGGGGAAATCCAGCTATGCCCGCTGCGGCATCGTGGTCAACATCACCCCCCTGGAGCCGGGCTGGGAGGGATATCTGACGATTGAGATCTCCAACACCACCCCCCTGCCGGCGCGTATCTATTCCTTCGAGGGGATCGCCCAGGTGCTCTTCTTTGAAGCGGGTTCCTTGCCTGAGATTTCCTACGCGGACCGCAAGGGTAAATACCAAGGTCAGACCGGCATCACCCTGCCCAAGGTCTAGCGACAAGCGACAAGTGACAAGTGACAAGCGACATGAACGAAAACCAAGCCGTGGCCCGTCCCCCGCGCGCGCCGTTCCGGTTCCTGCCTTGATGTTCCAAATCCCCTGCCCAGATTTTTCGTTGACGGACAGCCTGGAGTGCGGGCAGACGTTTCGGTGGCGCAGGCTTCCCGCTGGAGGCTACTACGGATGGATTGACGGCCGCACGGTCAAGGTTCATCAGCATGGCTCCACCCTGACCGTGGAATCGTTGGATCCGGCGCTGACCCCGCAGCGCGTGTCGCAGTACTTCGCGCTGGATCTGGATCTGGCCTCGCTCCTCTCCTCCATCGACGTCGATGGACAAATCCATGAGGCGATTGGGCGCCATCGCGGCCTGCGGGTGCTGCGCCAGGATCCGTGGGAGTGCCTGGCCTCGTTCATCTGCTCCTCGTACAACAACATCGCGCGCATTCAGGGCATGATCGAACGGCTGGCCCAAGCCTACGGGGTGTCGGTGGGCTTCAACGGGTATCAAGGCTACACCTTCCCCATGCCGGAGACCATCGCCTCAGCCTCTGAACGCGAGCTGCGCGCGCTGGGGTTGGGGTTCCGGGCCGGCTATCTGAGGGCCACCGCGCGCCTGATCGCCGAGGGGGGATTGACGCTGGAGGCACTCCGAGGGGTCGGGTATTCGGCGGCGAAGGCCGCCCTGCTCCACTGCGAGGGGGTCGGCGATAAAGTCGCGGATTGCGTGGCGCTGTTCGGGCTTGCGCAGTACGAGGCCTTCCCGATCGACGTGTGGATTGAGCGGGCCATGCGCTACTATTTCCGTCGGCAGAAGATGACGCCGAGGCGCCTCCACGACTTCGCGGCGAGGCACTTCGGGGCCTACGCCGGCTACGCCCAGCAGTATTTGTACCACTACGTGAGAAACCTGCGGGCTAGCACACAGCAGCTAGCACACAGCAGACAGATAGTGGTAGGGGAGTCCCTTGGCCACAGCGGATAATCGCCCACCTGTGTGCTGTGTGCTGTGTGCTAACCGATGGGTGGTGAAGGGGGCAGTTCGTGAACGGTCTTCTTGAGGATGTTCCCTTGCTCGTCGATCTCGTAGATGATGGGGGCGCCGGTGGCCAGATTCAGTTCCAGCACCTGGGCTTCGGTGAGCTGGTCCAACGCCATGACGATGGCTCGCAGGCTGTTGCCGTGGGCGGCAACGAGCACCGTCTGGCCGCGTCGGACGAGGGGCATGATCTTGGCATGGAAATAGGGCAGGGTTCGAGCGGCGGTGTCTTTGAGGCTTTCGCTCAATCCCTCAGGGTTCAACGCCGTCCGATCCTTCGGCGGGGCGATGTCGTAACTGCGCCGCCAGAGTTTCACCTGCTCAGCCCCGAAGCGCTTGGCGGTTTCAGCCTTGTCCAATCCTTGCAGCGCCCCGTAATGTCGCTCATTCAAGGCGGCGTCGGATTCGGTGGGCACCTCAGGCTGCCCGATGGTCGACAGCACGATGCGCAGGGTTTCTTGCGCGCGCTGCAGGTTGGAGGTGAAGGCGCACTCGACGCGCAGATGCCGGATCAGGCGCCCGCCCCGTCGGGCCTCCTCGCGTCCCGCCTCCGTCAGGGGCACATCGACCCATCCGGTGAAACGGTTTTCGAGATTCCACTGCGATTGCCCGTGACGAATCAACACCAGCGTGCCCATTGGCTCTCATTGTAACCAATGGATGCTCAACTTGACAACATGCATGGCGTGTGGTACGAAAGAGTTGCCAATGCACACAGACGTGATGTGGATTCGGTGCTTGCGCGCGGTCGCAACCTGCGGCGGGTTTCGGCAAGGCGCGTGAGGACCGTCGCGTCATCGTTGAGACAACTCAGGAACGCGGTGAAGGGACTCGGAGAGTCGGAGTCCCTTTTTTCCTTCTTGAGAAGGATGATTTCACAGATTCAAACACTTGATTACACAGATGGAATTGTGGGCAACCAATCTGTGTAATCATTCGAAAATCTGTGTAATCCGTCATCATGGGGCTGCGCGTGGGATTGACCTATAACGTCAAAAGCGAATACGTGTTCCGGCCCGGCGATCCGCCGGATGCCAACGCCGAGTTCGATCATGAGGACACCATCGGCGTCATCGAAGCGGCCATCGCCGCCGGCGGGCATACCGTGGTGCGCATCGGCAACGCGCGCTCGCTGCTGGAGCGCCACGACCGGCTGGCGGTGGACATCGTCTTCAATATCGCGGAAGGCTACGAAGGCCGCAACCGCGAGTCCCAAGTCCCGATCGTCCTGGAGATGCTGCGCATCCCCTTCGTGGGGGGCGACGGCCTGACCTTGGGATTGACGCTGGATAAGATCATCACCAAAAAGATCCTCCTCGCGGAAGGGATTCCCACCCCGCGCTTCGTCGAGTTGGGGGACGCGGACAAAGCCTGGCAGGTCGATCTGCGCTACCCGCTGATTGTCAAGCCGCGTTACGAGGGGTCCAGCAAAGGATTGCGGGAAGCCTCACTCGTGGACCATGCGGAGGAGCTCAAGCGCCAAGCCCACTGGCTGATTGAGACGTACCGGCAGCCGGCGTTGGTGGAGGAGTTCATCGAGGGGAGGGAGTTCACCGTGGCGATCATCGGCAACGACCCGCCGCAAGCCCAGCCGGTCGTGCAGATCAAGATCGACGGCACGCTCGACCTGGGCCGCCGGTTCTACACCTTCGCCCATATCCGCTCGGGAGCCGACTACGTCTGTCCGGCTCCGATTCCTGAGCGCCTCGCGCGCCAGCTGCAAGCCCTGGCCCTGCAGACCTATCAGGCGGTGGAATGCAAAGATTTCGCCCGGGTCGACCTGCGCGTCGACCGTGAGGGGCGGCCCTACGTGCTGGAGATCAACCCCCTGCCGTCGCTCTCGACCGAGGATGTGTTCATGTTCGTCGCCAAGGAGCGCGGCATCAGCTACGAGGCGATCATCAACGAAGTCTTGGATGCCGCACTGGTGCGCTACGCACTGGACGCCAACGAGGAGGGCGGTGTTCCATCAGCCAGACGGTCGCGCTGACGTACAATCTGAAACGCCCGTGGCACGCGTCCTCTCCGGTGCCGATTGATTTCTACTCGGAATTCGATTCACCGAAGACCGTTGAGGCGATTGCCGACGCGTTGAGAGCGGGCGGGCATCAGGTCCATTGCGTGGAGGCGAATGACGACCTGCCCAAATGGTTTTTGACGCACGAGGTCGACGTCGTCTTCAACATCGCCGAAGGGCTGCACGGGGCCCATCGCGAATCGCAAGTGCCCGCCATCCTGGAATCACTCGGCATCCCGTTCACCGGTTCCGGCAGCCTCACCCTCGCCTTAGCGCTCGATAAAGCCAAGACCAAGCAAGTCCTCACCTACGAAGGCGTTCCCACCCCTTGCTGGCAGCTCTTGGCGACCTCCACAACCCCCCTTGATTCCCGTCTGCGTTTTCCCCTCATCGTCAAACCCAACGGGGAAGGGTCCGCCAAAGGCATTTGGCGGGAGAGCGTGGTGCAGGACGCGCCGGCGTTGCGGCAGCAGGTCGCTCGCATCCATGAGCAGTACCGTCAAGAGGCGCTCGTCGAAGAATTCATCGACGGGACCGAGGTGACGGTGGGCATCCTCGGCGGCCAGGCGCCTGAGGTCTTGCCGATCCTCGAGATTGACTTCTCCTCCTGTCAGCACTCCGGCGAGTTCTTCTATTCCTGGCGCATGAAAGAGTATCAGGGCAACGCGGCGATGGGGCTGAACCCAACCCTCCATTGCCCGGCCCGGATCTCTGCGGAGATGACCGCCAGGATCCAGGAGGTCGCCTTGCGGGCGCACCACGCCCTCGGCTGCCGGGATTTATCGCGGACCGATATTCGGCTCAGCGCCGACGGGGTGCCGTTTGTCTTGGAGGTCAACCCGTTGCCCGGACTCGACCCGACCGAAAGCAACTTTCCCGTCATGACCAACGCGGCAGGGGTTTCATATGACGCCTTGATCAACCGATTGGTTGACCTGGCCTTGATGCGATCGCGCCTGAGGTGGGCTTCGCATCACCTGTCTGACATCCCGGTGCAGACAGGAGACCACAAGCCAAGCGCTCGGACTCAAGAGCCGATGGGCGGCTCCTTGGGTGTGGGCCAGCAGGAGGACGGATCGTGAGCGTGGAAGGGTATCGGCGCATTCCCGTGTGGAAGGATGTCCCTCTCGAGGAGTGGGAGACCTATGGGTGGCAGATGCGCAACCGGATCACGACGGTTGAGCAATTGCGAGAGGTGATCCGCCTGACCCCATCCGAAGAGGCGGCGGTCACGAGAAAGGGGGGCCGGTTCATCATGGGCATCCCCCCCTACTGGGCGGCCTTGATGGATGCGGACGACCCGACGTGTCCGATCCGCCGTCAGGCGGTGCCGACCCAGGACGAATATCACCTCAGCCCGAATGACATGATCGATCCGCTCGCTGAAGACAGCCACATGCCGGTGCCGGGCCTGGTGCACCGGTATCCCGACCGCGTGCTGCTCTTGGTCGTTGAGATTTGCTCGATGTACTGCCGGTTTTGCACCCGCAGCCGGGTGGTCGGCACCAGCGCGGGCTTCAGCCGGGGGGCGAATATCGATGCCGCGCTCGACTATATCCGGGCTCATCGGAAGATCCGAGACGTGCTGATCTCCGGAGGCGATCCGCTCACCCTGTCGGATGAGCGCCTCGATGAGATCCTCGCCAAGCTGAAGGCCATCCCGCACGTGGAGTTTGTCCGCATCGGGACGCGCAACCCGGTGACGCTGCCGTACCGGATCACCGAGTCGCTGTGCCAGGTGCTGAGGAAGCACAAGCCGATCTGGATGAGCGTGCACTTCAACCATCCGAGGGAGGTCACGCCGGCGGTCAAGCGAGCCTGCGGCATGCTGGTGGACAGCGGCGTGCCGCTGGGATCGCAGACGGTCTTGATGAAGGGGATCAATGATCGCCCGGCGATCATGAAGAAACTCGTCCACGAGCTGCTCAAGATCCGCGTGCGGCCCTACTACATCTACCAGTGCGATCCGGTCAAGGGTACGGCGCACTTCCGCACCCAGGTGTCGACCGGGGTGCAGATCATTGAAAAGATCAGGGGCCACACGACGGGCTACGCGGTTCCGACGTTCGTGGTCGATGCCCCGGGCGGAGGCGGCAAGATCCCCTTGATGCCCAACTACGTGGTGTCGTATAAGGAGGGGACGCTCGTCCTGCGCAATTACGCGGGCAAGCTGTATACGTACAAGGAAGAATCCCCCGCGGGTGATCGGGCGGGGGCGGCGGTGCTCGAGCCCTCGTACGCGTTAGTGGACTAGCCCGTTGCGGGGTGTGATGGGTCAACGACAACCCTGCTCCCCTCGCGGGAGCAGGGTTGTGCATTCCGAGAGGCCGTGATGCGCGTGAGTCCTCTGAGGGTGATGCTGGGGGCGTTGATCGTCAGCGCCTCAGGCTGCGGTCCGCCGGCCGATCCCCAGAAGCTACGGGAGGAAGCCCTTCAGGCGGATCCCGGTTTTGCCGAGGTGCTGGAGCTGCGGGATGAACAGGCCAATCGCATCGGCCTGCTGGAGCGGGAATTCGATCTGAAACGCACGCAGGCCGAAGGGCGAATCGCGCAACTGCGCAAGGACGTGAAGGAAGCCCGGCAGCACGTCGAGCAGAAAATCCAGAAAAGCCGGGCGGCGCTGCAGCCTGACATCGATCGGCTCCGATTGGCGCTGTCCATGGCGAATGATGAACGGCAGGCCAAGCGGGCCCAGCGCGCCAGCCTCACGCGTTCCATCGGCCGCCTGAAGAACGCCTTGAAAACCGGCGAGACCGCTGATCGGACGTCGATCGACCGAGAGCTGTATGACTTCCTCCAGGAATCCCAGCGGCTCGATCGAGAAGTGCACACCCTCAACGAACACATCCGCCTTCTGAAAATCAAGCTCCTCCTCCTCCGTTTGTGACTTCCTGTGTTACAATAACGTGCTTCGATGGCGGTGATGCGACCACGTGTGCTGCCAGGCGCGCCGGCCTGCTACTACCAGATTCGCGACGAGGCGGTGGACGTCTCGCGTGTGGCGGAGGCGCTCTTGCCGGCCCACCAGCCGGTTGTCTGGCTGGATAGCGCGCGGCGGAATCCCGCGACGGGACGGTTCTCGATTGTGGGATGGGATCCGTGGCTGACGCTGCGCGCCGAGGCCGGAGAGGTGACGTTGACCACCGCTCAAGCCTCCCTCAGGCATCGCGACCATCCGTTGACCGCCTTACGTCGAGTGCTCGGAGGGTATCGTACCGATCCAGCGCAAGACGACGGCTCACCACCTATTGGACCGGGGCTGCTCGGGGTGCTGAGTTACGAGTTGAATCGCTGGATCGAACGGCTGCCTGAGCCGAAAGCCACCCCCCTGCAGGTGCCCGAGGTGGTGATGTGGGGGATGCGGCAGATGGTCGTGGTGGATCACGCGCTCCGTCGCAGCTGGCTGTTGAGCGTCGTGGATCCGGAGCAGCCGGAGATCCAGGCCGCTCGGGACGCGCGGGCGCGCTTGGAGGAATCCTGGCATCTGCTGGATGTCGTCGAAGTGGCAGATGACTGGATGGCAGGGCGTTGCGCCCGTCGCACAGCGCTTTCGATCGAGCCGACGCTGTCGCAACGGCAATTCGAGGCGATGATCCGTCAGGCGAAAACCTTCATTGCTGCGGGGGAGATCTTTCAAGCCAATCTCGCCCAGGCATTTCGCGCCTCATGGCCAGGAAGCCCCTGGACGCTGTACCGCGCCCTGCGGCAGGTGAATCCCTCGCCGTTTGCCTGTTTGGTGTGCGCTCCGGAGTGGACGATTGTCAGTTGCTCCCCCGAGCGATTGGTCCGCGTGCGGGGAGGCCAGGTGGACACGCGGCCGATCGCCGGGACGCGGCCTCGCGGGGGCACCCCCCAGGAGGACGTCCTCAACAGCATGGAGTTGTTGCTGAGCGACAAGGAACGCGCCGAGCACATCATGCTGGTGGATTTGGAGCGCAACGACCTCGGAAGGGTGTGCCGCGCCGGGTCGGTTGAGGTCGAGGAGCTGATGGCGCTGGAAGAGTACTCGCACGTCATCCATATCGTCTCGAACATCCGAGGGCGCTTGCGTCAAGGGGTGGATCTGGTGGATGTCATCCGGGCGATGTTTCCCGGCGGGACGATCACCGGCTGTCCCAAGGTCCGCTGCATGCAGATCATCCGGGAGCTTGAGCCGTGCGCGCGCGGCTTCTACACGGGCTCCTGCGGCTACCTCGGCTTTGACGGGTCATTGGATTTGAACATCTTGATCCGCACGCTCCTCCTCCAGGCCGGTCAGGTCTCCTTCCACGTGGGGGCCGGCATGGTCGCCGACTCGATCCCTGAGCGGGAATATCATGAAACGCTGGCCAAGGCGGCCGCGTTGATCAAGGCGTTGCAGGCGGTCTCAGCCGGGGTGTCCCGTGATGTCGCGGTTCGTTGAGCCGGCGTCGTGGACGCTGCCCACCCCGGCGAGCGCCTCAGGCTGTTTTGAGACGATGCGGGCCTACCAGGGCAAGATCTTTCGCCTGGAGGCGCATCTGGATCGGTTGTACGCCTCACTGAACTACCTCGGGATCCGCATGCCCCTCACGCCTCGTCAGCTCGCCAAGCGACTGGTGCGCGCGTTGAAGGCGTCCACGCTGCGTGAGGCGGTGGTGCGGATCGCGCTTCTGCCCGACGCAACGCGCGAAGCCTCGACCAGCATCGTCGTGCAGCCCGCCCGTCCCCTGCCGGCGTCGTGGTATCAGCGGGGGATTCGGATTGCGATTGTGCCCACCCGGAAATTCTCGGTGAGTCAGATCGATCCCCAGGCGAAGTTCTCGGCCCGCCTGGGCAGCGTGATGGCCGTGATGGAGGCGCACTTGCGCAAGGTGGATGAGGCGATCTTTCTCGACGGGATGGGCTCCGTGACGGAGAGCACCGCCAGCAATCTCGGGATGATCACGCGCGGGCGTCTGGTGTCGCCGCCGTGTTGGCTGGGCTTGCTGGCCGGGATCACGTGGCAGGCCGTCACGGACGTCGCGCGCGCACGAGGGATGGCGGTGTCTGAATCGCCGCTGACCCGCCACGACCTGTATAACGCCGACGAGGTCTTGTTGTCGAGCACCCTCAAGGAAGTCCTGGCGGTGACCCGCGTGGATGGACGGGTGATCGGAACCGGGAAACCGGGACCCTGCACGAAGCGATTGCATCGGGGATTTCGCGACCTGGTGCGTCACGAGCTTGGGTTGCGATGGTGACGGTCACACGCGCCTTGCTCAGCTGTCACGATAAAGCGGGGCTGGATGTCTTTGCGAAGGGGCTGCGCGGGCTTGGGGTGGAGCTGGTGGCCTCCGGCGGCACGGCGGCCTTTGTGCAGCAGCACGGTCTGCAGGTTGTGACCGTGGAGGCCTTCGCGGGGATTGCTGAGCAGCTCGACGGCCGGGTGAAGACGTTGCATCCTGCGATCCACGCGGGCATTCTCGCCAACCGAGCCGACGCCGCACATCTGCGAGCCGTCGGGACCGAGCGGCTCATCGACCTGGTGGTCGTGAATCTGTATCCCTTCGAAGAGACCACCCGCCGGCCCGAGACGTCCTTGGGGGAGGCGATCGAGGAGATTGACATCGGGGGGGTGGCGCTGCTGCGGGGGGCGGCCAAAAATTTCCAGGGCGTCGCCGCCGTCAGCGATCCGTCCCAATATCCGACGGTGCTGAAGGCGTTGCAGCAAGGGAAGGGCGTCCTCCCTCAAGCGCTCAGTCGGGAGCTGAGCGTCGCGGCGTTCGCCCTCACCAGCCGATACGATGCGTCCATCGCCGCGTTTCTCTCAGGTTCTGACCCCCTGTCACTCCCGTCCTCCATCAGCCTGGCGGTTCATCAGCACCAGGGCCTTCGGTACGGCGAGAACCCCCATCAGCACAGCGCGTGGTATGTGCCGTCCGGGACGCCCCCGCGAGGGCTGACGGCGCTGACGGCGCTGCAGGGCAAAGCGCTCTCGTACAACAACCTCGTGGACGTGGACGCGGTGGTTCGCTGCCTCAGGGAGTTCGAGCGGCCGACGTGTGTCATCGTCAAGCACGCCTCACCGTGCGGGGTCGCCAGCGATGAGACGATTCAGGCCGCGTTTCAACGGGCCCATGACGGGGATGCCGAGTCAGCCTTCGGGGGGATCGTGGGGTTTAACCGTCCACTGGATGTGGAGACGGCGACACGGTTGCAGGCGCTCTTTCTTGAAGTGATCGCCGCGCCGTCCATTCCCGACGCCGTGCGATCCGTCTTCGCCGAGAAACCCAACCTCCGCCTCATCGAGCTGGCGCCGTCCGCACCCTCGCCGTCGCTCGAATGGCGCAGCATCGAGGGCGGATGGCTGGTGCAGACGCCGGACCGGGCCCTCGTCGATCCCTCGGCGCTTCGCGTGGTGACCAAGGTCAAGCCGACGGCATCCCAGCAATGCGATGCGCTCTTCGCCTGGGCCTGCGTCAAGCACGTGAAGTCGAATGCCGTCGTCCTCGCCAACCGGTTAACCACGGTGGGCATCGGGCAGGGGCAACCCAGCCGGGTGCGGGCGGTCCGGCTGGCGATTCAGCATGCCGGGGTCAAGTGCCGTGGCGCCGCGATGGCCTCCGACGGGTTCTTCCCGTTCCCGGACAGCGTGACCCTGGCGGCGCAGGCCGGGGTCCGGATGGTCATTCAACCGGGCGGGTCGCTCAAGGATGCCGAGGTGATCGCGGCGGCGGATCACGCGGGCGTCGCCATGGTGTTCACCGGCACGCGACATTTCCGGCACTAACATGGACCTCGAAGCCCTGTGGGATAAAGCCCTCAAAGAGACGGAAATCCTCAGGGCGCGCCTGCCGGATCTGGCGACGTTCGAGGCCACCACCCTGCCGTACATCTTTCTGGCCGAATCGTCGGTCAATGCCGGCGATACGGTGGTGCGGAAAGGCCACGTCCTGGTTGAACGGCCGTCGCTGATCCTGCCCTCCGCGCAGTTCCAGGGCTTTGAATTCGAACACGAGCACCACTTCAACGATGAGACGGTGCTCAACTTCTTGCTGGTTCGGGGGGTGCGGTTTCCCTCCCTGCGGTACCGCCATGAATTCTCCTCGCTCGATCTGCGGGAAAGCTCGCTGAAAGACGCCATCACCCATTACGTCGATTCACTCGCGCGGGGGGAAGACATTCACACCGGGCTGGTGGTGGGTCCTGAGGAGGTGTGGCAGTTTTCCATTCTCATTCTGGTGGCAGGCCTGCTGGTGCGATCGGCGGAGGGCGATCTCAAACGGTTGTTTGAGGAGTGGCGCAAGCGCCAAAGCAGCTAAACAGACATCAGACCTCAGACATCAGGAAAAACATTTTTGCTGAAGTCTGGAGTCTGAAATCTGATACATGACATACGACGAGGCGATCGCGTGCCTGGGGACGCTGACGAATTATGAGCGGGCGCATGAGCCGGAGGCCATGCGGGCCGTGCCGCTTTCGCGGATGCGGTGGGTATGCGAGCAGCTCGGGTCTCCCCAGCGGACCTTTCGATCCGTCCTGGTGGCCGGCACCAACGCGAAAGGGTCGATTTGCGCGATGATCTATGCGATGCTGCGTTGCGCAGGTCTGCGGGTTGGGTTGTATACCTCCCCGCATCTTGCGGATGTCCGCGAGCGCATTCGGGTGAGCGGCGATCCCTCGACGCCCCCGCCTGCTGGCGGGGTGGCTCAGGAGGGCGAGGACTGGATCAGCCCCGAGGAGCTTGCGATGCTGATCGAGCGGCTGCAGCCGGTCATCGAAGCCTCGAAGACCCATGCCGAGGGTCCGGTGACGTATTTTGAGGTGATCACCGCGGCCGCCCTTCTGCATTTCGCCAAGCGGCGGGTGCGCATCGGAGTGCTGGAGGTGGGCTTAGGCGGACGTTTGGATGCCACCAACGTGGTCGAGCAAGATGTCAGCGTCTTCGGCCCCATCGGCTTCGATCACATGGATGTCTTGGGCCAAGAGCTTGAGGCGATCGCGAAGGAAAAGGCGGGGATCGTGTCAAAGGAGGACGCGCCGCGTGGCCGCTCCGCGCGCGCCGTCGTGATCAGCGCCAGACAGTCGCCTGAAGTCGCCAGGGTTTTGGAGGAAGCCGTCGCCTCGAAGAGTCCGCTCTTCAGCTATGGCCGTGAGCTCACCAGCACCGTCCTGGGCCATGAGCCGGATGGGATGCGCGTGACCGTGCAGGGGCTGCAGGGGACGTATGAAGGGCTTCGTCTGCCCTTGATCGGACGGCATCAAGCCGAGAACGCCGCGCTGGCTGTGGCGTCGGTTGAGGCGCTCGCGGGTGACGGCGCGGCGCATGACGTCGTTCGCCGAGGGCTGGCGCAGGTGCGCTGGCCTGGTCGATGCGAGGTCATCCGGGGAGAGCCGCTGGTGGTGCTGGATGGCGCGCACAACCCTCAGGCGGTGTTCGCCCTGCGCCACACGCTGGACGAGCTGTGGCCCACGCGCCCCGTCGATCTCCTGGTCGGGATGTCGAGCGATAAGTCAACGCAAGCTATCGGCGAGCATCTGGGCTCGCGCGCCGCGTCAATCGTGTGCACGAAAAGCCCCCATCCGCGGGCGGCTGATCCCGCAGAGCTGGCGCGGCAATTGGCTGCCTATCATCAACGGATCGAGATCGTGGAGGATCCGGTTGACGCCTACACGTATCTGGTCAACCGAGCGGGGCCGGAGGGGATGGTCGTCATCACCGGCTCGCTCTTTCTGGTGGGTGCGCTGAGGGAGGTCATCGCCCGATGCCCATTGTGACCGTCGAGTGGCTGGAAGGCCGAACGCCTCAGCACAAGGCCCGCCTCAGCGAGGCGATCACCACGGCCTTGATGGGGATTGTTGGGGTCTCGAAGGAGCAGGTGTGGATCGTCTTCCGCGATGTGAAACGCTCAGATTGGGCCATGGCCGGCAAGTTACTCCGGAAAGCCACACGAGAGTGACTAGTGACCAGTGATTAGTGACCAGTGAAGACATGATGTACTCGTCACCAGTCACTGGTTAGTCTGGTGCGTTGAGGTAGTCCACGTAATCCGCCACCCCGAAGAGCTCTTCCTTAACCGCGCGAATCCGATCCGGAATAAACGGGTGCGTCATCCCGTAGTGGGGACGGGTCGCTCCCCGAGGGAGGAAGCGCGGGCGCTCGCTGAACCGGACCTCATGCAGGCGTTCCAGGAAACGCAGCGCTCCATGGGGATCGAACCCCGCCGTCCGAAGGTACCGCCCCGCAAGCCGGTCGGCCTCCAATTCATCCTGGCGGGCATACGAGAGTTGCGCGGCCTGCATCGCGATCCCCACCCCGCGCACGGCTCGTGAGTCGCGAGCCGCGAGCATCGAAGCCAGGTGGACGAGCTGTGCGCCCAGCCCCGTCTCGTAGCGTTTGACCGAGTGGCGCGCCGCGATGTGGGCGATCTCATGGGCGATGACCGAAGCCAATTCATCGTCGGATTCCGTCTTGCCGATCAACCCCTCGTTGACGAAGACGTATCCCCCGGGGAGGGAAAACGCGTTCACCTCAGGATCCGCCACCACCGCGAAATGATAGACCAGCTCCTTCCGGTCGCACGCCTCGGCCAGCCGCCTGCCGATTGAGCGGACCCGTTCCTGGACGTCTTCATCGGCGACGAGGGGGAGTTCCGCCTCGACCTGCGCCGCCAGCTGACGGCCCACCTCGACTTCCTTTTCCGTCGTGGTGAACGTGTATTCCTGCCGGTGGGTGGGGACGCTGTACTGGGTGGTCACGCACCCGCTCAGCGCCAGGGCAGCCACCACAAGCCCTCGGCGAGCGGTCATTGAACAGGCGCAAACTGATCGAGCAATTGGAGGGAGTGCTGGACGGCGCGGATCGCCACGTCAATGAGCAGGACCGTGTAGAGCGCGGTGGCGATCGTCAAGATCCACTTCGTGCGCCGGCTGAATCGAGGGTGTTGCCACACCAGCGGCAGGCCGAAGGGGCCCAAGACGAAAAAGAGCATCCCCAGCACGAACCAGACGTTGTGATACCACTTCATTTAACGGGTTCAAGCTCCGCCATGCATGCACATCAATTCTATTATAGCGAAGATCCCTCGTGCGGGCGTGCGTCGACGTTGTATAATCCTCCATGAAGCTGTCGATTATTATCCCGACCTTCAACGAAGAAGCCACCATCGAACGCCTCATCCGGCGTCTCCTCCAGACCCCCTTCCCGATCCCGTACGAAGTGATCATGGTCGATGATCGGAGCACCGACCGGACCTACGCCATCGAGCGGCGATTGCGCGATCACGCCAGGGGTGTCGCCGTGACCGTCGTGCGCAACCGCGTGAACAAGGGGAAGGGTGCGTGCATCCGGCAAGGGTTGAAGCACGCCAGGGGAGATCTCATCGTGATCCAGGACGGGGATCTCGAGTATCATCCCCGCCAGATCCCAAAACTCCTGCAGCCGATTCTCGACGGCAAAGCCGATGTGGTCTGCGGCAGCCGATTCCTGAGACGCCGGTGGCCGGAGGGGATGGGACTCCTGAGCTTCTGCGCGAATCATGTCCTGACGCTGGCGACCAACATCCTTTACGGCCTGCGGCTGACTGACATGGAGACGTGTTACAAGGTGATGCGGCACGAGCAGCTCAGGTCGCTGCGGTTGCGCTGCAACCGGTTTGAATTCGATCCTGAGGTTATCGCCAAGCTCGCCAAACAGGGGCGTCGATTTCTGGACATTCCCATCGCCTACCACGGTCGCTCCCGCCGGGAAGGGAAGAAAATCCGCCCCAAAGACTTCTTTCTCGCCGTCTGGACCCTCCTGCGCTGCCGGTTCTGGAAGAAGTAATCAGCGCGGCCTAGACCTCGATCAGGGGACGGAGCGGATCCGGCGGGTACCCCTGGCCGTCGAAGCAGGTCGGGGGTCGGTAGGCCGAGGCGACGTCTGAAGGAAGGATCCTTCCCTGATGGGCCAGGGCTTCTTTCACGAACACCGCGTTCGTTCCCGAGCTGTCACAACCAACCAAACAATACCCCTTCTCGGATCCCAGGATCTGTAAGGCCGACAGGCTCGCCCCGTAGTAGCTTGTGATGCCGTCCCATCGAAACGCAGGATCGTAGGGGATCGTCTTGCGTTCGTGAGGGGGGAGGTTCGCGTTGTATTCGATGATGACGACGCGCGGCTCATAGGAGAGGAGCGCCTTCCACACCCAGTAGTCGTTGCCGTCCAGATCAATGGACAACAGATCAAAGGTCCGCGGCACCCCGTAGCGCGCGAAGATCGCTTCGACGTTCTCCGCGGTCACGTGCTCGCGTTTCACTCGACCTTGACGGTCCACGTAGGTCGAGTCGATCCACAGCCCGTTCCAGCCCTTCCACCGGGACAGGTACAGCGTGTTGCACTCCGTGGCATCGCCTGAGCCGAGCTCGACAAAGTACCGAGTGGGGGTGCCGATGACGGACAGGATGGCTTCCAGGATCCCGTCTTCGCCATGCTGCGAGTCGATCCGGCGTTCGTAGCGCGTAAGGTCCGTCAGGGGACGTTTCAAGAGGCCGAGCTCCCACCAGATGCGCAGGCCGTTTCTGGCGTCTCGATACAGCCATCCGAGGCGATTGCTGGCAAAGCCGAGTTTCCTCGGAATCCGTTGCAGACGATACGTCAGCCACTGTCCGGGCGTTCGCATCAGCGGCGGATCAAACCCACAGCTGCCGGTCGAGCGAGCGGTATTGAATGGCTTCGGCGAGGTGGTCAGGCAGGATGGTGTCTTGCGCGGCGAGGTCGGCAATGGTGCGGGCGATTTTCAGGATCTTGTCATAGGCTCTCGCCGAGAACGCAAATTCCTCCATCGCCTGCTTGAGCAACGCCTTCGCCTCCTCCGTCAGCGGGCAGCATCGCTGGATGTCCCGGTGGCGCATCTGGGCGTTGGCGAAGAGGCCGGTTGACCGGAGCCGCCGCCGCTGCCTGGCGCGCGCGGCGAGCACCCGGCGCTTGATCGCCCCCGAGGATTCCCCATCGGCGCCGCGGCTGAGCATCTCGAAGGGAACCGCCGGGATGTCGATGTGCAGGTCGATGCGGTCCAGCAAGGGCCCGGAGATTTTCGCCAGGTACGCGCAGATCTGCGCCTGGGTGCAGCGGCAGCGGTGGCGGGAATCGGTGAGGTAGCCGCATTGGCAGGGGTTCATGGCGGCGACCAACATGCATCGTGAGGGAAACACCGCCGCGCGTTTGGCTCGCGCCACCCGGACCGAGCCATCCTCGAGTGGTTGCCGGAGGCTCTCCAAGACGTCTCGGTGGAATTCCGGCAGCTCATCCAGGAACAGCACCCCGTGATGGGCGAGGGAGATCTCGCCGGGTCGGGGATTCGGCCCGCCGCCGATGAGCGCGATGGCGGAGCT
>Ga0156290_107_pt1 | contig 85411 bp, 87 predicted proteins | sample RifCSPlowO2_12_FD_107938 | JGI IMG/M metagenome (GOLD analysis project Ga0156290, IMG submission 107938) | Omnitrophica WOR_2 bacterium RIFCSPLOWO2_12_FULL_63_16 | reverse complement strand
TGCCAAGCAAACAGCGGGGGGACTATTTGGGCTGCTCCAGTAATGCAGTAACTGTCCCCCGGAATTCCCCAGGATCAGCGTCTCGCGCACCCGCGTCTTCAGCGTCGAGTACTCCGCCAGCGCCGCCTCAGGCATTGACGCCTGCTGACGTTGCGCCATTTCGCGTGTCATTGCGGAGTGCATGGAGTCTGAAGCTCCAGCAATGCTGTTGGCGGAGAGGCGCGCAGATCACGCCATAGTTCCATAGCGCTGGACGTACGATACGGAACATGTCGGCGAAGCGCCTTCTCTAGAGCAAAATTGAGCGGGGGTGGAAGCGTCTCCGCCAATTGACGCGGTTTACCTGCGAGAACCTCTTCCAACGTAAAGGTTGCTTCCTTGGATAATGCAAGTTGAAGGAGAAAAAGCCCAACATGGTAAAGGTCAGTGTGATAGTCCACCGGGCCGAACTCTTCAGGGCGCACCACCTCGGGCGGGAGCATCCATTGAGCACGCGTATTCTTCGCGTCTACCTCATGAAAGAACTTGGCTACTCCCAAGTCCGCCACCTTGAACTGAATCGCCTTCGCATCAGAGGGCATCTCATCTTTGACAAAGGCCGTGAACACATTGCCCGGGTGGATGTCCTGGTGAACGAGGTTATTGATGTGCAGAAAATGGATTGCCTGGAGGAGGCACCGAGCGATGGGCATCAGCCAAATCTTTCCGTCAAAGTTCTTGATGGAAAAGAGGCGAGACGCCGGACAGAAGCAGCGCTCGGTGATGATATAGAACGTGTCGCGATATTCGAAGGCGTCGTAAATGTAGGTTATGTTAGGGTGACGCAGAGCGACTAATTTCGCAAATTCGGCCTCAGCCGATGCTCTAATCTTTTCATAGGGCAGTCCGAGTGGCTTGAGAACCTTGACCGCTAGGTCGTTTCCCCAAACATCATTGCAGGAATAGACGATTCCGAAATGACCATCGCCGATTTTGTCGCCAATGGTATAGGTGTTGTGCGTAAGAAGACTCGTTATGACCTCGCCAGATGTGGGTGGAACAAACGTTTTGGCAGACGGCTGCGTGAACTGGAGTAAAGGTCCCGATGGTGGTGGAGTCTGTGGAACCTCAGGATTATCCATGGCCTTTCAGATGTTACACAGCTATCCCACCGTGACCGGCAGGAGGGTCATGGTGTCGTTGCCGAAAATATCGATCACCTTCACGGCGATGGTGTAACGGCCGGGCTTGGCATAGATGTGCGGAGCCGTGAGCAGCTCCAATTCGCGGTGTTGCCTGGTGCGAAAGCTCTGCCACTCGTTTTCGAAGATGTAGGAACCGGTCCAGCGTTCTTCGAACTCAACGAACTCTCCATCGGGTGGGGTGAAGGCCGATGACTTCGTCTTCGTCCCCATGCTCTTCGCGACTTTGATCATCTCTTTCCGGCTCTGGTAATTAAAGTCCACGGCCCAGTAATCCACCCAATCCGTCCAGCGTTTGGTGAGTACGTCGCGCGTGACGACGCCTTGTTTGTCCTTGCTCACCTTGATGAGCTTGCCCTGCTCGCAGACAACCTCGCTCTTGCCTTCTTTCAGTTCGACGGCGATCGCGTCGATGATCCCCTGAGTGTAGTAGACGGAAAAATCCGTCAACTCAACAGCGAGACGGAGCGCATTCTTCTTGTCATGGCGTGGAGTCGCTTCGATGTAGCTCACGTCATGGAAACGCACCTGGCCCTTCTCGACCGCGTGCTTGTCGAACACTTCCGGCGGGATGGCTTTCGGGGTGAGATCGATGCCCTTCTGCTTCGCCTCGTCGAGCACGGCAGGGAACAGGCCCATCTCAAACTCGAACGCCAGCACGTCCACCCGCGATGCTCTACGCCTGCGGCATTCGGTGATGACTTCCTCAACGAACAGGCGGCCGACCGGTAGGTTGATCGGGCCGACCACGACGAGACGACCGGCCAGCTTACCGTGGAAAAAGCTCTCGCCCTCCAGCGGCTGCGCCTTGTAGGCTCGCAGGATGAGATCGCGGAACTCTCGCTCCTTACGTGCCAGCGCCTCGGCCTTCTTTTTCGCGCTGAGACGGGTGGAAACGTTCAGGTACGCCTGGCGCTCGTAGCGGCCGAGGTTGAGCACCTCAAAGGCGCGGAACCGTTTGCCCGCTGCTTTTAGCTCACGCTGGACTTGGATGAGCCGCTTGCGCGTGGTATGAATAGCGAACTTGCCCAAATCGGAGGCGATCCACTTGCGTCCCAACTTCTCCGCCACCGCCGCGGTTGTGCCGCTGCCGCAGAAGAAGTCGGCCATCAGATCGCCTTCGTTGCTGCTGGCCTTGATGATGCGTTCGAGCAGTTTCTCCGGTTTTTGAGTTGGGTAGCCGAGCACCTCAGAACCTGTCTTTGATGGGAGAATATCGGCCCATACCGACTGAACCCGACGCCCTTGTTCGGCATTCTCATCTTTGTATTGCTTCAAATACGGCGTGCCAGTGGATGAATAGTAGAGTCGGTCGGCCACTTCGAGAGCGTCAATTTTCTCCTGCGAATAGCTCCAGTGACGACCTTTCGGTGGCCTAATTTCCCTGCCACGAAACGATCGAGGCGGCCCATCTCCTGGCGCAGTTATTGGGCCTGCGAAGAAAGCTCTGCCCGTTCCCTCTTCGATTTGGTTGAACCGCGTTTCCAAATGTTCGTCGGAAAGCGGGATGTGAATCGGGTTGAACGTCCACGAATCCGCTTTGCTGAAGTAGAAGATTGAATCGCTAACGACGCCAAACTGGTCAGCATCGTTATGAGCACCGGTTCGCTGCCAAACAATTTCATTTCTGAAATAGTTGGGGCCAAAAACTTCGTTCATCACCAGCCGGATGAATGCATTTACCCGCCAATCACAATGCACGTAGATGCTGCCTTCCTTGTGCAATAGGTCACGCATAAGAATGAGGCGTTCATAAATCATGGCGATGAACGAATCCGCGCCGCGTCCCCAGGTGTCGCGGTAGGCGATTTGTTCGAGAAGGTTCGGTTCTTTGTGGAAGGTCTCGCCGCCGATCTCGATGTCCATGCTGAAGTCCGCGCCCACATCGAAGGGCGGGTCAATGTAGATGAGCTTCAGCCCGCCGGCCTCCTCGATCTGCTCACGCAGCGCGCCGCTTTTGAGCGAGGAGAGGATGAGCTTGTTGTCGCCCCAGATGAGCTTGTTGGTCCAACCCTCAAGTTGCCGGCCGCCAGCGTCGAAGAGATCCTCTTGCTCCTCACGCGCCTCCTTGCGCGGCTCGTCAATGTGCTCCAATGTCTGAAACGGCAGGATGGTCGCGCAGACCTCGCGGGTCTTGCCGCTCCAAACCAGTTCCACCTCGCGCTTGTCTTCGAAGAGCAGAAAGCGGTATTTCTCCGGCAGCGGCTTGCCTTGCTGGATGAGTTGAACCAAATCGCGCTTCTCGGCATCGGTCAGCTCATAGGCGTTTTTTACAGATCGCGACATGGTCAGCGCTCTTGGTATTCGGTGAAACCAGCGACAAGCGACGCGAACGTCTGTGGCGGATTGCGCTCAAAGCTCTCTTGATCCACGTACACGAATCGGTAGCTCGGCCCACCTTCGGCTTGGCTAGCCGCTGTGGCGTCGGCGCACCATTGGCGCAGCCGCGCCATCTTCTGTGGCAGATCCAGCTCCTCGCGCCCTTTGGTTTCCACGATCCAGACCGTGCCGTCTGCCGTTCGAACGATGAAGTCAGGCGTATAGGTGGAAAGATCGCCGTCTGCTTTCACGTAATCGAGCTTGAAACCCACTGCCAAGTAGTTCTTGGCGAAAGTGGAGATATCCGACTCCGACGTGTCATCGAGAAATTTAGCGAATCGTAGCTCAAAGCCGCCGGCGTGCGGCTCGCCTACGATCTTGCTGAAGAGTGACTTCTTCGGCGTCAGGTAGGGACGATGCTCGGTGCGGAACGGGCGTGTCTCGCGTAGCCGAATCCAGTCTTCGATGCGCGAAGAGCCGGTGTCCCGGACGGTCAGCGCATTGATGGCGACCTTAAAACTGTCGAAGAGCATCTTTCCTGCTTCAGGCTCTGAAAGATTGCGTAGAACGACCGGGTTTTCCAGATCCACCGGTGACGACACGAACAGATGTTCGCGCAGGAACGTCTTCACCTTCCCGTACAATACGTCATAGCCGCCAACGAGCCGTAATTCCTTGAGTAGTTGGCGCGTGAAGAAGCCGATGACGGAACGGTAATCGGCTGGACCGGCACCATCGAGCTGGATCGTGTGGTGGATTGCGTCATCGAGCATCGTTTTGAAGACGATTTCTCGGGTCTCTTCCGACGTAAACGGCTTGAGTGGTAACTTGGCGTTGCCAAGTTTGGCTGGATCCAGCCCATCGAGATCTTTAAACTCTCGCTGGAAGCGGCGGGAGAGTTTGGGGATCGTGATATCGAGCGCGTCCACGTCTTTATCAGGATTTTTCGTTTCGACTTCAACCACGAGAGAATCCGGGCGTCCGGTGTCGCCGGATCCCATCGGCCGATATTCAAACTTCACACCTTCGTTTTGGATGGACTCCACGAATTCCATAAAGGCAGGCGTGCCCATGACGGACACGGTTTCTCGCGTATCCGTGCCGAAATACATGCGGCGGAGGCCCCGGCCGAGCGTCTGCTCGGGAAGAATGTTGCTCTTGGAAGCGTACGGGCGCAGGCCGACGATCGTGGTGACATTGCGCACGTCCCAGCCTTCCTTAAGCATGAGGACGGAGACGATAGCCTTGTGGTGATTTTGCCAAGTGTCGATGGAGTTGGCTTCGCCGCGGAGTATCTTCAACTCATCCTCGTTTTTGCCGGAGGCGGCCTCAGAGATTTCGCCGTTGTTCTTGGTATGAATGACGAGGACAGCGCCTTGCAGCTCGGAGCAGATCTTTTCGAGGTAGGCGCCGACTTCGTCGCAGTTGCGAGTATCGTCCACCATCACGAAGAGCACGGCTTTCTTTCCAAGCGGCTCGTGTTCGGCATAGCTCTTGCGCCATTCCTCAACACCGAGTTGCAGATAGTCCGCGTAATGCTCCGTGAAGATGGCGCTCGTGTGCTCGTGAAGTTTTGCGCGGCTAGGCGCGTCCGGTAACACGGGATGTTTGACGACGTTCTGGTGAATCGCCTCGACGAGCGGGTAGTCCGAAACGGTCTGGGCGAAGATGGCGCCACTGTCGTGACGTGGCGTCGCCGTCACATCCACCTGCAGCGCCAGGCGGCAATCTTTCTGTAGCATGCGGTGGTGGATGTCCTGGATGGATTTGAACCACGCCATCTTCGGGTTGTGGATGTGATGCGCCTCATCGTTAAACACGGCGAGTTCCTCGATTTCGCGAACGATCTCGCCGAGGTCGGTCTTACTGTCGGTCGTTTTGCCGACGGGCCTGGCGCCGAATGGTTCGAGGAAATAGTCGCGCAAATCTTCATCTCCGAGCGAAGGTTCCGGCACGTCGCCAACGAAGACGCGGTGGATGTTCGTGAGAAACAGATTGCCCGTGTTTCGCAAGACACGGACGTCGTCCTGGATGTGCAGGGTAAGCTGGAACTCATCGCGCCAGTTGCGCCCGTCGTAGCCGTTGTCCGGGAGAATGGGGTCTTTGAAGAAGATACGAAGGCCATCGAAGTCTGCGCGTAATCGGTCGAGCACGATGATGTTGGGGGCGATGACCAGAAAATTGCGCGCCAGCGTTGAGTCTGGTTCGTGCAGCTTATGGAAGAAGCTCCACGCAATAAGAAGAGAGAGCGCCTTGGTCTTGCCGGCACCGGTGGCCATCTTCACGACATAGCGCGGCCACTCTTCGTCGAACATGCCGGCCGAGACGGCACCGGAGGCGTCGAAGCGCAACAGATCGAACTTGTCCCGTACGCGACGCACATCATGCAGCCAGATGACCGTTTCCACGGCTTCCCGCTGGGCGAAATAGTAGCGGAATGGTGCGAGCGTGCCATCGGCCTGTTCGTAGGGGTGTTCGGTATCAAACCACCACCGCAGCAATGCCCGCGAAGTCGCGGAGGCGTCGGCATAGCCAGCCTCCCGCCACTTGTGCACCTCCGCACGAATGTTGGCGACAAGGGGAGGCAGCAGCTTCTCGTAAGCGGTGCTGCGCAACTCTTCGGAGGCCGGAAACCACCGCTGATCCGGCCGCAGGACCGCGTAGGGTGACGCGGGAAACTCAGGATGAAGCGCCATTACCGTGTGTTGAGTGAGGTCCAGAACCGGTACTCAGCAGTTTCAGAATGTGGTACTCGTGAATCTGGCCCGGCTTCATGTGGCGGTTAATCCAGCGTTCGGAGTCCAAAGTGGAGGTATGTTTTTAATGGTGCCGCCGACGTCTGTCCTTACCGTTCGTCCGCTCTTCTATCCACTGCTCAAACTGATCCTTCCGAAATCGCCAGACGCCGCCAACCTTGAATGCTGGGATTTTCCCCTCGCGGGCTAGTCGCGTCACGGTAAACGGGTGGAGGTTGAGGATCTTGGCGAGGTCATTCGGCGTGAATGTTTCGATGGCCGCTTTCATGGTAGAGCCTCCTTGTGCCAAGGCGGGATGAACTCACAGATTATAACAAATCAAATGGATTTCTGGGGAAATTAGCTTGATTTGGGGTGCGGGGCGAGTGAGGGTGCCAGGCGGGGTTCGACGTCGCTCGCCATAGGTGGGTCCAGTTAGAGGCCTCGGAGAGCCCGGTCCAGCTCACGGCGAGGGATGACGCGGAGGATGAAGAGGGTGTTGGACTCGATCGGGCGATACGCGATACGGTAGGCTCCTACCCGCAAGCGCCAGAACACGCCGTTGAGCCCGCGCAGTTTCTTGCCTTTCGGGGGCGCGTGCAGGAGCTGCCCATGGAGCGCGGGATCCTGTTTCCGAAGGTGTTCCAGGTCACGCGCTGCGTGAGCGGAAAGGCGAACGTCCCACGCGGACTTACCGGCTCCGATGTCGGGCAAGGTAGGCCTCAAGGGAGACGCTGCGCCCCTGAGCGAGGTCACGCTCGGCGGCTCTCAACAGCCGACCGACCCGAGGGCTGTTCGCGAGGATGAAGTCTTCCACCTCGGCGTCGCTGTGCAAGGGGACCACGGCCGCCACCAGTTTGCCGGTTCGCGTGACCAGCACCGGCGCATGCCGGCTCAGGACCCGACGAAAATTCAGACGCACCTCACGGACGGTCACCGTCTCCATACGATCCTCCTCATGTTTCACAATTGTTTCACATTCAGTGTATCCGATTCGAGCGATGTCGTCAATGTCTTGTTGACTTGTCGGATGAGGCGAATGGTCGGGGCGGAGACGGCGCGGAGGATTCGGTCAGGGTTAGGACCAATCGACGTCCTCAAGCTTGGCCCCCTGCCCCTTCTTCAGGCTGTTCCTGGCGGCTTCAATGCGACGGAGGAAGCGGGGATCGCGCTCCAAGCGGTACTCAAACCAGTCGTCCTCGGATTGGAAGCCGATGAGAATCCCCGCCGGTTTCCCGTGCCGCGTAATCACGACCTCTTCGCGTTCCGCCACGTGCAGGTATTTGGACAAGCCATCTTTGACGTCAGACAGCGCAATCCGTCTCATGCCGGCGTCCCCTCCCGTTTCAGCCATTTCGGAGACTCTGACTTGAATTCCGGGGGCACAATACCTATTTCGTGGCGTCGTTTTTTCTGGCGTTTTTCTTGCCCGTAGGGCAAGAAGTACTCTTGGCCTCTCACATGGAGCCAGATGCCATATGCCGAGACGTTCAAGACCTCAACCCTTGAAGTGCTTGTCCCACGCTCTGCCAATCTCATCCTTTCAAAACCTCTGTTGGCTCAGGGCTCGGGGTTCTGGGCTCAGGGTCTCTCGTCGCTGTTGCCCCCAGCCCCAGGGGTTTTGAAACAGGTTCTAGAGAGCGAGCCAGGGGCCGTGGGTACGGAGCCAGGCGCGGCGCAGCGTAAGCTCGGGATGATAGGCGGCGACCAAGGCCCAGAAGCGCGGGGAGTGGTTGCGCTCCTTGAGATGGGCGAGCTCGTGCACGACGACGTAGTCGAGCACGTCAGGCGGGGCCATGATCAGATGGGGGCTAAAGCTGAGTGAGCCGCCCGGCCAGCAACTGCCCCACTTGCGCCGCAGGGCGCGCACGTAGATGCGCGTGGGCGCAAGGCCCATCATGGCGCCCAGGATCTCGGTGCGTTCGGTGAGCGTCTGCACGGCCTGCGTCTTCAGCCAGCGCGTGAGCACGCGCCGCGCACCCTCGATGCCGGGCGTGCGGGTGGCGACGACCAACTGCGAGCCGACTCGCTCGACCTTCCCTGCCCGGCCTGGGATGATGCGCACGGTCAGCAGCTCGCCGCGATAGAACAGCGGCTCGCCATACGGCCAGCGCTTGGGGATGCCGTGCCAGCGGCGCTCCAGACGATCGATCCAGCGCAGGATCCAGCGCTGATGCCGCGCGAGAAACGCATCCACCGCCTCAGGGTGCGCGCCCATCGGCACCGTCACGACGAGCCCGGCGGCGGGGTCCATCCAGCAACTCGGATGCCGGGCTCGGCGGCTCTCGTGCAGGGTGTAGGCAATCGCGCGGCCGCCGAGTGTGGCCAGCGCCTGGCGATAATGCGGGGCTTCGATGTCAGGCAGAGGGGAGGCGAGGACGTTCAGATGCGGGTTCTTTGGGGACGCAATCGCTTGTTAAGGAACGCGGGGCCGGTGACTCGTCTTCCAGCTTGGCCCCCGCTGATTTGCTGCTCTCACGCGAGGGCACATCAACGATGCAGGGGCGTTTTTCCGTTCCCTGCAGGGAACGGAAAAACGGGTGTTCAACGGGCTCGTTGAGCTGAAGCGGATTCTGGAGAGGGTTCGAGCGCTTGGCGCTGCAAGATGCTCCCGGAGTCGTTCCTCTTCAGGCCGAGCCCCCTTTGCCGACGACGTGCTTACGACTTCACGACGTTTGAGGCTTGAGGACCCTTCGGGCCTTGCGTCACCTCGAACTGGACCTTCTGCCCTTCGGAGAGCGATTTGAAACCCTCGCCCTGGATCGCCGAATGATGCACAAACACATCCTTGGATCCGTCGTCCGGGGTCACAAACCCGTACCCCTTCTGGTCGCTGAACCACTTGACTGTCCCTGTTGCCATGACCCAATCACCCCCTTTCGCGGCTTCTTATAGTAAAAAACCGTGGAGCGTCACAGCCCCACGGTTTGCCAAACGCGATGATGCTGAAAACAACTGTATGAGTTTAGCAAGGAACGGCTCCCCGTGTCAACCTAATTCTTGCTGCCTCGCTCATTGTGTCCACGGAATTCCCAACTTCCCAGGGACTTCAAGCTCTGGTGTGCTTCCGAAGAGGCCCGGTTACTGCTGACGACTACCGCTTGCGGTAGGCATCGCGACGGTGTCGCACGCGCGCAATAGTGACGAGCTTCGCCTTGTCATCAATCACGTACAGGATCCGGCAGTCTCCAACCCGCACGCGGTACTCATCCTCTGAGCCTTCGAGTTTGGTGCATCCGTGCGGACGAGGGGTCTGCTCTAACTCCAAAACAGCAGCGTCCACCTTCCTGACCACCTCAGGAGGCAGGTGCCTGAACTCCCGTTGCGCGGCAGGGGCGATCTCAGCGTGGTAGGACACGGCTTACAGTCCAAGCGTCTTGCGAAACGTGCGGTAGGACACCCGCTTGCCAGGCTCGGCCATCGCCTTTTGGATGGCTTCGTGGTCAAGCCCGTCTTCAAGCTTCTGGAGCAGTGCTAGATCGTCCATCGGCACAACCGCAGCCACGTCCTTGCCGCCACGCCGGCAGACCACAATCCGTTCCCCTCGATAGGACACGCGGTTAAGCGTGTCCGCGAAATGCTCTCGTGCCTCAGTCGCCGTCACGCGTACCATCGTTCACCTCCCTATCATCCAATATGTACAAAAGCGCTTGATGTACATCCAGTACTAGTATGCCTGTGTGACCAAGCCCTGTCAAGGTCGTTGACGGAGGTCACCGCGAAGGAGCCCCCACGCACGAATTCCGGGGACACTACCTATTTCGTGACGTCGTTTTTTCTGCGGTGGCCCCACCTGATTGCCTTTCCTCAATCGAGGGCAATCAAAGACGGTGGGGCGTTTTTCTTGCCCTACGGGCAAGAAAAACGGGTGAGCGACGGGACTCGAACCCGCGACCTGCTGGGCCACATCCAGCTGCTCTAACCAACTGAGCTACGCCCACCACGAACAGATAGGAAGAACCAACTTCTCAATCGCTGCTCTAACCTCCGCCCCCTCGTTCAAGACGCTGGGCGGATCCGCCCCTCGGATATCCGCCGGGGCGGAAACTGAGCTACGCCCACCGTGGGAACGGAGTGTGTAATGTTTGATGTGTAAAGTGTAAACACATTACACAAGCCGATAGGTTTTTGACGGAGCCGGTGTGTAGTATCTTACCTGATTCGAGGAGGAGGAGCAACCAAGGCTACTCGGTCGTCGCTGACTCGGTCGTCGGGACTTCGGAGGCGGAAGGGATCTCGGGTGCCGACGGCACCGACGAGGACTCCTGTGGCGGAACCTCGGCGGACGATGGGGACGGTTCGGAGGGTTGGCTGGGCGCGAGGATCTCCAGCGCCTCTTCGACTTGCTGGCTGCCGGCGCTGACGCTGGACATCGCCTCCTCGGTGGCCGGCGTGCTCCCAACCGGAATGGCCTGGCCGCCCAGCCGCACTGGAATGGTGCCGATGCGCCGATCGAGGAGCGGCTTGATGAGGTCGCGCACAATCTCATTGCCCGGAATCAGCGTCAACTCCCATTGATCGAGCCGATCCAAAGGTCCTGCGATCTGCACCTCCCCGCTTAAGACCGGCGGGCTCTCGCCTGCCAGCTGCTTGACGTCCGCCACGGTGCGCCCGAACACCGACAGATCCGCCTCGCTGAGGTGGCCGATCTCAAGCTGCAGCCGCCCGTCAAGCTGATTCGACTTGGAGACGAGATGCGCGGTCGCCTTCAACGCGGCATCATACACGCGCACCTGTAACGGGCCGTTGTCTTCATAGTACGGTTCCAAGGCGGCGAGGGGCAAGGGGGCCAACCGGCACGAGACGTCCAATCCGCGGTCATGTAAATCCACCCACCCAGAACACGAGACCGTCGCGGCCAGTCGGTTCGATCCCCCGACCTGGGCTTGGACGGCGAACGACCGCTGCGCCGATTGGAACGGCCATTCGAAGGGCCCGCCGATGAGCGACAGGCCCGTCACCGCTCCGCGAAACGGCACCGCGGGTTGCTGATCGACAAACACCACTGACCCGTTGAGGACGCGCACGGTCCGGACCATCACCTGCCAGGCCGGCTCAGACGACCGAGAGGCGCCTGGGGCGAGCGCGGCCCACTCACCATGCGGCCACACCACGGTTCCCTCCTTCGTGCGAGCGAAGTGGAAGGACGGTTGCTCCACCTCCACGGCGTCCAGCCAGAGCGTCCGTCGGGGCCAGGACCACCAGCGGGGCCTCAGTGTGATCCGCTCACATCGAAGGCCGGTGGAGGGGGAGTCGGTTGCGACGTGGACGTGGGAGAGTGCCAGCGTAAACGGAAATTGCAGCGTCGAGCGCCCGATCGAAAGGCGGCCGTCGAATGCCTCAGTGAGCTCGCGCGCCACCCAGCGAGGCAGCGCCAGCCAGAGGGCGCCGTAGCAGAGCAGGAGCGGCAGGCCGACCCACACGCTCAGCCGTTCAAACCAAGAGAGGGGTCTTCGCATGCAAAGGAGGTGCGCCTGGAGGGACTCGGCGCCCTCCGTTCGCTTCGCTCACTTCGGGTCGTCCACCCGCCGCTCCTAAGGAAGGCCAGCGCTTCTATTCGTCGCGCTGACGTGAATCAAAAGAAGTCGCGGCTCCCTTCGAGTCCTGCTGAAGTAAGATGCGCCTGGAGGGACTCGAACCCCCAACCCATGGGTTAGAAACCCACTGCTCTGTCCTGTTGAGCTACAGGCGCTTAAAAATTGTGTAATGTGACATGTGTAACGTGTAATGGCACACGCATCAGTTCCGATTCGTTCATTACACATTACACTTCTAACATTACACAACAAGGAATAGTCGGGGCGCTGGGATTCGAACCCAGGACCTCCACGTCCCAAACGTGGCGCTCTAGCCAAGCTGAGCCACGCCCCGAAAGATCAGTGAAGAGTGACTAGTGACTAGTGACTAGTGAAAAGCAAGAAACATGTTTCGTCTTTCGCCAGTCACTAGCCACTAGCCACTAGTTGCCACTGTTTTCGCGTCATTGTAACAGTGAAGCGATATAATGGTAAAGTCTACCATGCAGCGCGTCTCTCGCATGCTCATCCGCACCACCCTGGCGGTGCTCGTGGTGGTCACCGTCGTGTCGGCGGCCTTCAGCGTGTGGCTCGCCACGTGGATTCCCACCAAGGGCAAGGCGTGGTTGGAAGCCCGGCTCGAAGAACGCCTCCCGCTCGATGTGACCATCGGCTCGCTGCGGTATTCCCTGTGGCGGGGATTGGTGTTGAAAGAGGTCAGCGCGTTTGATGAAACCACGCGCACCCTCTGGCTCTATGCCCCGACGGGATCGCTTCAGCTCGGCCTGTGGAAGTCCCTGTGGCTGCGCTCAATCGCCTTTCGCCTGGAGGCCGATCTTCGCGCTCCTGTTCCCACCCACGTCGTGCTCGGAGGATCCTTCCACCCGCGATCTCAGGCGCTGCAGGCGGCGATTCAGATGTCGAAGATCTCCGTGAAGGAGATGATTCCCGAATTGGCGCAACGCCTGCCGGACCAATGGACATCCGGCGATCCTCCGTGGGAGGTGCGCGATCTCAAAGGACTGTTTGCGCTGAACAACCAGCGAGCGGTCATTGAGCGCCTGCAGGGCACGACGTTCTCGTTCCCCTGGCAGCTCGGCGGGACGATCGATGCGCTGGAGACGCCACGCCCCACCGCCGACCTGTTCCTGCAGACCCGCGGCGAGGTGTCGTCCGTGCCTGCCCGCCTGCTCGGCGCCGTCGCCTCTTGGCAACCCGCAGGAACCGTTGAGCTGCAGCTTGTGTGCCGCGGCCCGGTTCGCGACTGGTCCCTGGTGGAGGTGATGGCGCAGGCCGTCATCCGCAACGGCGCCGTCACCGTCCCTCGCTGGCCCAACCGCCTTGAACAGATTGAGGCGCGCCTGCAGTACGATCACCTCGCCAGACAGCTCACCATCGCTTCGCTCTCCGCCGCCACGCAAGGCGCGGCACTCTCGATGCACGGCACCGCGACGTTGACCTCTCCACCAACGGTCAACCTCACGGCCTCCGGGCAGGCGGATTTGGCGTTGGTGCGCTCCGCGCTGCCGGAGGGACACGCGATTCAGCAGGCGGCTGGAACGGTGCAAGCAAGCGCCCGCATCCAGGGCCGTCTCCCCGACGTCCAGTGGCAAGCCGAAGCGAAACTCACGCAGGCGAGCGTGACCATGCAGCCGCTGACGGACCCGCTCCAACATCTGCAAGGGACCATCCGAGGCTCGAATGCCGCCCTCACCACCGACGACCTGACCTTCACCTACAAGCAGGTGCCGGTGCAGGTCCGCGCGACGATGACGGAGTGGCCCGCCGCGCCTCACATTGACGGTGAGCTGAAGGCCCAGGATCTGACGGTGACACTGCTCGCTGTCCGACGTCCGGATCGGCTCGACGTGGAGGCAGGCAGCCGCTTGGTGCTGCGCGGCTCGATGGTCGATGTCCGAGGGGAAATCAGCCCGTTTGAGACCGGCGCGGTGGATCTGATCCTCTCCGGGACGATCGACCCGGCGGATGTGGATCATCTGCCGTGGGTCAATCTGGATCAGCTTCATGACTGGGCTATCCAGGGGGATGTGGGATTTCGGCTGCGGGCCGTGGGGCCGCGCAATGACGTGACGGGCTTGACGTTAGGCGGCTCGCTCCGTGCTCAAGGCTTGCGCATCCGAGGTGTTGCGGTGCAAGAGCTGCACCTGACGATTCAGCAAGCCGATCGGCGGCTGGTCGTCGAATCCTCCCGAACCGTCGTGGCCGGCGGCCTGGTGGTCGGGGAATACTCGCTGAACCATGCCCAGCAGCCGTCCTCATTCTTCCTGAAGGCTGACGTCACGAGTATCGACCTGGCTCAGGTCGCCGCCTCGGTTCCCGCCTGGCAGAACCGAGGAGTCAGCGGCGCGGCATCCGCGCATCTCACGCTCTCCGGCGAAGAGGGCCACGGCGCGTCGGTGCGCGGCGAGGGCTGGATCAACGCGACAGGAGAGCGGCTGGCGAACCTGCCCCTGTTGGACAAAGTCTTGGGGGGCCTCTTCGGCATGCTCGGGGAGCACTTAGGGCTGTCATCGCTGCGACGCGCGGAGATCACCTCGATCGCCGGCCAATGGCGTCTCAGCCAACAACGGTTCGTCACCGAGGATCTCCGGCTGGGAGCGATGGCGGGGACCGAACCGATCGCCCTCTACGTCCGCGGGTCGGTCGGGTTGGACAAGACGCTTGACCTCACCGTCGAGCCGGAGTTGTCGGAGCAGCTCGTCCTAGAGTCGTCCACGACGTCCACTCTGTCGAGCACGGTCTTGCAGGCGATGGGCGGGCTGGAACGGCTGCGGCGCATGATCGGCCGGCACCACATCGGGGGGACGATCGACAAACCGGACTACAAGTTTGAAGTCAGCCTCGACCAGCTCCTCAACCAGCTCCTGCCCCAGCTCTTTTAACTGTCCCAGTCCACAGTTCAAAGTTCGAAGTTCGAAGTGCCGCGCTTCGAACTTCACGCTTCGAACTTCGAGCTCACGTCAGGAGGCGGAGGAGGTGGCGACGCATCGCGCGCGCGGCGTGCCCGCGATGGCTGAGCCGGTTCTTCAACGCCGGCGCTAGCTGCGCGGAGGTTTTTCCAAGCCGCGGCAGGAAAAAGATCGGGTCGTAGCCGAAGCCGCGTCGACCCGCCGGCGCTTCCGCCACGCGCCCCCGCCAGATACCCTCCGTGACAGCCAGGAGGCCGCGCGGGCCGGCGAGCGCTAAGACGCATCGGAACTGCGCGCCTCGCCGAGACGCCGCCACACCGCGCAGCAACCGCAGCACCTTCGCGTTATTGGCCGCGTTGTCGCCGTGCCGTCCGGCAAAGCGCGCGGATCGCACGCCGGGTCCACCGCCCAATGCCTCAACCTCCAGTCCGGAATCATCCGCGAGAGCCAGGCAGTGGGTGAATCGGGCGATCGCTCTGGCTTTCTTGACGGCGTTGCCGCGGAACGTGGAGGCGTCTTCGCGCACCGAAGGCCGCGACGGGTGGTCCTCGAGCGACCGCCATCGCACCTGCGCGAATGCCTTCAGGCGAGGAGCGGCGAGGAGGGTTTTGAGCTCGCGGAATTTCTCGGGATTGCGCGTGGCGATGACGACGTTCACGAGAGCTCGCGGAGGGTGCGGATGCCGAGGGCGCGGCGCTGCAGCGCGATGAGCTGCCGGATGGCGGCTTGACCGAGTCGCAGCAACTGCGTCAGGTCGGCTTGGCGAAAGGGTTGGTGTTCGGCGGTCCCCTGGATCTCGACAAATGCGCCGCGCCCGGTCATGACGAGGTTCATGTCCACGTCGGCCTTCGAATCTTCCGCATAACACAGATCGACGCGCGCCGCGCCTCCCACGATCCCGACGCTGACCGCGCCGACAAAATCTTTGACCGGCATCGACCTCAACGCGCCGGTCTTTCGCAGGGCGCGCAGGCAGTCGATCAGCGCGACGAAGCTGCCGGTGATACTCGCGCACCGTGTGCCGCCGTCAGCCTGCAGGACGTCGCAATCGAGCCAGATCGATCGTTCCCCGAGCCGGGGCAGATCCATCACGGCCCGCAGGCTGCGGCCGATGAGCCGCTGGATCTCGTGCGTGCGGCCGCCGATTTTTCCTCTCGACGACTCGCGGGCGATCCGCTGGTGGCTTGAGCGTGGGAGCATGCCGTACTCGGCCGTCACCCAGCCGGTGCCGGACCCTTTGAGGAAGGAGGGGACCGATTCCTCCACCGTCGCGGCACAGAGCACCTTGGTGTCGCCCCACTCCACCAGGCAGGAACCCTCCGCGTATTTCAGCGCGCGGCGCGTCAGCTTCACGGGACGCACCTGATCGGCTCGACGATGGTCAGGACGCATAGCGGTAGTTGACCCGCTCCACGGATCGGATCGACCGGCCCAGGAACTGCTCCCCAAGCTGCGTGAAATGATCGGCTTCATCCGTCACGAAAAACCGATAGCGGGGCTTGAGGTGCTGATCGCACAAGAGGTCCTGGCCCATCAGCATCCCCCGCACCTCGGCCACCGTCTCCTTGGCCGAGTCGATGAGCGTCACCCCCTCACCCATGACTTGCCCGACGGTCGGCGCCAATAAGGGATAGTGGGTGCAGCCCATGATCAAGGTGTCGATGCCCTGCTGCTTCAGGGGTTCGAGGTACTGCTCGGTGACCAGGCGGCAGACCGCGCCGTTCAACCATCCCGCTTCCACCAACGGGACGAACAGCGGGCAGCTTTGCGACGACACCGTGATGGCGGGGTCGAGGCGGGCGAGCGCCGTCTCGTAGGCCCGGCTCTCGACGGTGGCCCGCGTCCCGATGACCCCCACCCGTTTGTTCCGGGTGCGCCGTGATGCCGCCATGGCGCCGGGACGGATGACGCCGATGATCGGGACTTTGAAGTATTTCCGCAGGGTCGGCAAGGCCCAGGACGAGGAGGTGTTGCAGGCCACGACGATGCACTTCACGTCAAAGCGCAGCAGGAACTCGACGTTCTCCAGGGAGAAGCGCACGATCGTCGATTTCGATTTGGTGCCATAGGGGACGCGGGCCGTGTCGCCGAAATAGACCACCGATTCCGAGGGCAGCTCCTCCACCAGGGCCTTCACGAGCGTCAGGCCCCCGATCCCGGAATCAAACACCCCGATGGGTTTTCGCACCGCGCTCATAGATGACTCGTGTACGCGACGATCCCTTCGGCGATCGCCTTCGCAATGGTCTGCCGGTAGGCGCTGCGGCTGAGCTGCTGCGCTTCCTGGCGATTGCTGACATAACCCACTTCCACCAGGACGGCCGGCATCCACGCCTCCCGCAGGACGACGAATCGCGCGCCGTGGGTCCCGCGGCACCGCACCCCGAGACGAGCCTGCATGGTGCGGCAGATGTGGCGAGCCATGGTCGCGGACTTCCGGCGGCTTCGAGAGAGGACCAGGTCCCACAGGATATGCCGCACGCCGGCGGTGAGCGAGGCGACCTCCTCCGTGTGGACCCTGGGCGGCAGCGCCCCCGTGGCGTCAATCACCGATTGCCTCGGGTAGTACACCTCCACCCCTGAGACGTGACGCCGGTGATTGGCATTCACGTGGATGCTGACGAAGAGGTCGGCTTGCAGGCGATTGGCGAGGGAGGGACGGCGCGATAAGGCGAGAAACTCGTCGCGATCGCGGGTCATGGTCACGGAGAAGCCTGAGGCCGCCAGCTCATCCCGGAGGCGGCGGGCGATGTCGAGGGTGAAGGTTTTCTCCCGCAGGCCGTAGTGGCTGGCGCCCGGATCCTTGCCGCCGTGTCCGGCGTCGATCACGATCGCTCGCACGGGCACCAGGCCGGGGCTGACCAGAGGACGCGAAGCGGTCGCCGTCAGGCGGGGAGCCACTGGAGTCGCCGCGCATCCGGCTGCAACCACCAACAGACCCACCGAGGCCGTGGCGGCCGCGCGGCGCAAGACTTTCTTCATCAAGTTCGAATTTTTTGAGGAGTGAAACTGGGCTGCCCCCGCTGATTTGCTTCACTACGCGAAGCAAATCAAAGATGCGGGGGCATTTTTCCCCGCTATCGGCGGGGAAAAATGGTGGAGGCGGCGGGCATCGCAGCCCGCGTCTTCGAATCGAGAGCGTGGGCCCTCTACATGCGTAGCCGTGCGTTTCCGCTCTCGCCCCGACCCGTCCGCATGGCCGGCCGGCCGGGGCCAGCGACCGAATGCTCCTCGCCCCGCCCCTCGGTCGCCCAAGACGGGACCAGCCTGCTGATGACGTCCACTGAGCCCGCAGGCTGACTCCGCAGACGGCGCACCCGGTGTTAGACGGTTGCGACTTCTACACCGTCAGCGGCCCAGATTCTCTCCAGGTCTCCAACGGTGTTGAATGCCAACGTGTTGGCATTTGTGTTGCTGTCAGGTTTTTCCCCCCGCTGATTTGCCCCGCAATGCGGTGCAAATCAAACCGCGGGGGTGCCTTGCGGCACGAGGCCTCCTGACCACCTCGGCATGCCCCCCACGACTCACAGGTCCGAATCGATGCTGTTCGCCCCCCCGTTATCAATGATCAGACACGGATTACACAGATTATTAACGGATTACACGGATAAATCAGTTCACGCAATCCGTGTCATCGCTTTCTGAAATCTGCGTAATCCTTCTTATCCGCGCTTCTGCCGCAGTCGCAGCGTGCGGTCGAGCTCCCGCTGGCTCTCGCGCTCCCGGATGCGGTCGCGCTTTTCAAATTGGCGCCGTCCCCTTCCGACCGCCAGCTCGACTTTCACCAGCCCGTGCGCTTGATACAACCGGAGCGGCACGAGGGTCACGCGTTTCTGCGACAGCAGCCCCTGCAGCCGTTCGATCTCCCGGCGGTGCAGGAGGAGCTTGCGCGGACGGATCGGATCCACGTTCGCCCGCCCGCCCTGCGCATACGGGCTGACATGCATATTATACAGGAACAGCTCTCCCTCATCAATTCGCGCGAAGCTGTCGTCGACGGTGACCCGGTGCTGCCGGATGGATTTCACCTCGGTGCCCTTCAGCTCCACCCCGGCCTCGGCGGTTTCCAGGATGTCGTAATCCCGCCGGGCCTTGTGGTTCGTGGCGAAGGTCACGGTCGCTTTCGGAGCAGGCTGACCATGCGCCATGATTGCGAGTCGGATTCCAGCGGCCTCGATTCGTCGAAGTCTGAGAACCGTCCGATGATCTCAAAGGCCCCGGAGGCTTGGATCAGCGCGTCAAACTCCTGGGGCATGATCAACCGCGTGCGCGTGCGCTCCCCGTGAATGTCTCTCGAGGCGCCGTCTTCTTCCACCGTCAAGACCAGCTCATCCTCGAACGTCTGGCTCACCGGGTCCACCGAGTCCGGATGCTGGACGTAGAAGACGCGCACCGTCGTCGTCCCGCGGGTCTGCTCCCACTGGTAGACTTCGCTTCCGATCTGATCCCATCGCCGCGGCACCCAGAAGTCGGTGACGTACAGCCCGCCGGGTTGCAGGTGAGATGCCACGCACTCCAGGTGACGGAGGATCTCGTCATTCGTCAGGAGGTAGCGGAAGGTATCCATCAGGCAGATCGCCAGACCGTAGGTGCCCTCCACGGCCATACGCCGGAGGTCTCCCACGGACACGCTCACCTGGAGCTCGGCATTGCGGGCCTCGGCGTTCACGAACTCCACCATTTCGGGCCGCAGGTCGAACCCGGTGACGCGATGCCCCCGCCTGGCCAATTCCAGCAGATGCCGTCCGGCGCCGCAGCCGATGTCCAGCACCGCGGCCGGTTCCGGTCCGACGTGCTTGGCCAGGCAGGCTTCAAGGAAGTCGCACTCGGCCTCGGTATTCCACTGATAGCCGATGGCGTAATACCGGGGGTAGCGGTAGACGCCGCCAGTCAGTGCGTCAGGCTGTGTCATGGGATAGTAAGGATTGTCGGGCAACCGCGGCGTCGAGCACGCGCCCGATCAGATCGCGGTAGGTGAGCCCGAGCTGCTCGGCTATCAAACCCACTGTGCCCTCCGGATCGAACGATGGCAGGGGGTTGATCTCCAGGAAGAACACCTGACCGTGGTCATCAACCCGAAGGTCCACCCGAGCAACGTCACGGCACCCCAAGGCCTCACACATGACGCGGGCCGCTCGACGGGCGTCCTCATCGAGCGATTCCGTCAACACCAGCGTCGCCTCCCACGGTCCGTCCTCGTGGCGATGCACCACATGATAGGACAGCCGGGTGGTGGGATCGAGGGGGCGTTGAATCGCTGGGTAGGCCGTCGGCGGGTCGTTGCCGATAAGCAGCACGGTCAGCTCCCCTCCCGCGATCAGCTCCTCGATCAGCATCGGCTCCGGCCACCGTGCGAACAGCCACGCCAGCCGCCGCCTCAAGGAGGAGGCGTCGCGCACAACCGCCCCGGGATCAATCCCGATGCCGGAACCTTGGTATCGCGGCTTGACGATGACGGGAAACCGGATCGGGAGCCGCGTGGGAAGCTCATCGGGATGACGGAGCGTCAGCCATGGTGGGGTGGAAACGCCTGAGGCGACCGCGAGCCGCTTGCAGGCGACTTTATCGAGCCCCAGCGACAGCGCCAGCGGATCGGAGCCGACATAGGGCACCCCGGAGAGATCCAACAGCGTCGGAACCCAGGCCTCCCGACAGCGGCCGTCAGCCCCCTCGGCGAGGTTGAGCACCAGCTCCACCCCGGCGAGGCGACCGGGGTGTCGGAGCAGCTCGAAGGCGTTTCCCAGGCGCACGACGTCATGGCCGAGGGCGCCCAGCGCGTCACAGACGGCATCGATCGTGCGGGGCGGGTCAAACTCCGCCTGCCGCGCATCAAGGGGATCGGTTTGGAGATCGTACGTCACGCCGATGCGCATTGTCCTCCTCATTATACCTGACGGCGCGCGTTTGACAGCAGCGATGTACCGTCGGTATACTGCCTGACGCTGGGCGAGTGGCGGAACTGGCAGACGCGCAGGTCTCAGAAGCCTGTCCCGAAAGGGGTGGAGGTTCAACTCCTCTCTCGCCCATTTTTTCTCGCAGAGATGCGACGCGGGATGTTGAACCATTTCATCGATTGAATGCGAGGCGGGATTGGTGAAGCAATCCGAGAAACGTGGAACGTAAAACGCGTCACGCCTGACGCGTTCCACGAACCTGTCGGTACTGCTTCGCGAGTTGGACGTACGTCTTGACCCAGCGGCGGATATACATCAGGTCCCGCGGCGTCACCTTCCGAACCACGTGCGCGGGGGCGCCGACCACCAACGTGCGCGGCGGCACGCGCATCCCTTCCAACACCACACTTCCTGCCCCGACGATCGCGCCGGCGCCGACGCGCGCGCCGCTGAGGACGATCGCCCCGATGCCGATCATCGCCCCGCCCTCCACGACGCAGCCGTGGAGATTGGCGTGGTGGCCCACATGGACGCCCTCGCCGATGAGGCAGGGATGGTCATCGTCCACGTGGAGGATGGAGCCATCCTGGATATTGGTCGCCTCGCCGACGACGATGCGGTTGACGTCACCGCGCAGCACGCAGCCGAACCAGATACTGGCGTCCTGCTTGAGCGCCACCCGGCCGATCACATCGGCCCCTGGGGCGATGAAAACGCTCGGATGCACCGTCGGACGATGGCGTTGAAACGGTAGGATCATGTTCCCTCCTCATACTGCTCCAGAATGGCTCGGCGGCGGGCTTCCAGCACCTCGAGGATGCGCGAGGCATCTGCCGGATTCGAGTACCGTCCGGCGGACACCGCAGCCTCCAGGTGCGCGCGGGTGAGCTGGGCGATGCGCCGCGCGATCCAGCGCGCGTCGTCGTCATTCATTTCCTCAAACGCAGGATTCGGCACGTAAGGCTTCCAGCGGCGGGGATCGAGGCGGAATGAAAAGAGCCCCACCGCGGGGCTGAACGCCTGCGCCTGCGTCTCACACGGCGGCCGGTACATCCCCAGCGTCAACAGCTCGGTCGATAAGACGCTCAGATCCACGATATTCGTCCAGCCGGCGCACGGCGACTTCGGTCCCCCGATGCCCGCATCCGCTCCCAGCGACGTTCCGAAATCGATCACGTAGCCGGTGGTCTTGCTCCCATCCCACACGAGCAGGGTGTTGTGGTCTTTCGTGTCGATGTTGTTCACCCAGGCGGAGACCACCTTGAGCGCGCGCACCTCGGCGCAATCCCGGAAGCGTCGGAATCTCGCCGGCCCGACGATGTCTCCCTCCAGGAGACGGCTGGCTGAGACGCGCACCACACCCTGCCGAAGACGCGGCTGGATCAGCGCATCGAGATCCGCGCGGTCAAATGTTTGGCGGCGTCCCCGCACATCTTTTTGCATGGTCCCCTCAGCAACCTGCAACTCCTCAGGACGCACCTCGGCGATCTCATAGCTTGGCACGTGATAACCCAGGACGTAGAGCAGCTTACTCGTTGTGACCTCGGCGCCGGAGAGCAGCTCCGGCGAGTCGACGGGATCGAGCTTGAACAGATACCCGATGCCGCGCGCGTCCTTGACAAAGAATCCCGGCGTTTTACCCTCTGTCTTGGCTTTGGTGATGACACAGGGCGGCTGCGGCAGATCGCCCGGCGGCGTGGGACCCCATCGGACCGCTGCGGCCGTGAGGTGGCCGAGGTCGCGGTTCGTGAAGAACGCGCTGTCCGCGACCTGGCCGTCTTTCAGGTTCACGGCGCGCGCGGGCACTCCGGCGAGTCGGCGTCCCAGCCGCACCACGTTGACGGTATGCTCGATCGGGGTGAAGAGCGTCTCGCGGATGAGATGCCCCCCGATCGACTCCCGATCGACGGCGGGCTTGACGGCGATCCGGCAGGGCGCGGCACCCCATTGGCGCGGCCACCTCGCACACCCACTGGAGGCGACCAGCAGGCACGCGGCGATGAGACAACGGAAGGCTCGGGTCGCTTCCGCTTGCTGATTGCCGATTGCCGATTGCCGATTACGTTGGAGATTCACGTGAGGGTGGTGAGGTGGAGGGCGAACTGCGCGGCGACGGCGACCAGCGGCACGGAGTGCCGGGAGGCTTTCTCCAGCTCCTGGTGCAAGTCCTTCAGCCCCAGCCGCCCGACGGCGCACAGCGTCGTGACGCTGAGCCAATAGTGGTGGTTCCAGATCGCGTCTTGCAGGACGCGGTAGGCCACATCCGCCGTGTAGGCCGTTCGGGGTGATTCGAGGCGGCCGTCGGCCAGGAACCGGTCTTCGTCGAACACGGGTAAGAGGATCGCGCGCATCTGCGGATCGATGAGATTATCGAGCAGCTCGACGGCATCCGCGCGCAGGTGGGTATCGGGCGCGCGCAGCTGATCGTAGATCAAAGAGATATCTTCCGGCCGATACAGCAGCACGAGCAGGCGGAAAATCTGCTCGAGGGCTTCCTCCATCAGCACCCGCAGGAGGGCCGCCACCGGGTCATCGGCGGAGAGCGGGCCTGGGTGCTGCTGCTGGTAGACGCGCGCGACCTGCGCGATGCGCTCGTATTCGTTCACCTCATGCTCGACCTGGCGGCGCAGCTGGGCGCGCGGCACCTGCAGCGACCGGCTGCGCGCGCGCATCTTCACCAGCGACCGCAGCGCCTCGTAGCGCAGGGAGGCGTCTTTCTCGACGATCACCATCCCGCACAGGTAGTCGAACGCTTCCTGGTGGTCGAGCCGGCCCAACTGCGCAATGGCCTGGTGCCGCCACGCCGAGGGCGTCAGGCGATCGTGGATGATCGTCTCGAGCTCGTTGAGATCGGTCAGCTCGGTGAGCCGGGCGTCGGGCTCCATCGCCCCTTCATGATGCGCAAGCTGCCGCAGCAGGGCGCGGGCACGCTCTGGCGCGCCGTCTGCCGTCACGAGCTTGGCCAGTAGCGACAACTTTTCTTGGGGAGGACGGCTGGTCAGGAGGGAGCCCACGAGGTCGCCCTCCTCACGAGGAGGGGACGCCGCAGGCGCCGCTCGGTCCCGCAGGGTCGTCCGGATGGCGGCGGTGTACTCCCGGCGCGCGTGAAAGGCGATGACCAACCACAGCCCGATCAGCGGAAGGGTGACCAGGCTTAAGCCCCGCGGGGTCATCTGCATCATATCCAACAACAGGATGCCCAGGATCGCCGCGAGGCCCTTGCCGAAGCGAAACACCACCATGTCGATGAAGGGTTTGACCTTATAGCGAATCGAGCGGTCAATGGGCAAGTAGAGCATCTCCTTCGCCGTGTTATGCATGGAGTAGTTCAGGGCGTGGTCGTACAGTTCGGTGGACGCGGCGATCCAGAACAGGGGGGCGATGAACAGGGCGCTGCCGCCCAGCAGGAGGCCGCAGGGGAGAATCCACAGCGCGGCTAGCAGCCCCCACCACCGCAGGACCCAGCTCGTCCAGAAGAATTGGATGACGAACGCCACGACGTTGATCGCCCCGAAGAACAGGCTCGTGAAGGTCGTCTTCGCATCCACGCTGGCAAAGTGCTGCTCAATGAACGGGTTGAACTGATAGTAGATGAGGCTCGAGACGACCTTGCTCAACCCCACCACCCCGACCAGCAAGAGGAGGTAGCGCGTTTGGAAGATCAGCCGAAAAAACCCTCCGGGATGGGAGAGGAAGGTCTCGGCCCGCCGAACGGCCAGCGTCTCCCCGGCTCCGAGAGCCGGCTCAGGCAGATACCGCCAGAGACGCTGCACCAGCGCCCAACAGGCGATCAGCAGGACGGCGGAGAGCACCAGGAGGTTGGGCGTCCCGATGACTTGGGCGCCAACCGCGGCGATGGAGGAGCCTGCGATCCCTCCGAGGATACCTCCGGAGCCGATGAAGCCGAAGAGCCGCTTGGCCTCCCGGGGGCGGTAGAGGTCATTGGCCACCAGCCAAAACAACGTCACCACGAGCACGGAGAAGATGTTGACCCACACGTAGAACGCGCCCGAGACCCACGGCTGCGCCAAGTTGAGCAGCCTCCAGAACACGAGCATGGCCGCTGCCACGCTGAGAAACGACAGGGTGACCAATCGCGGTTTGGCGATCCGGTCCACGGCCCGGGCGAAGGACGTCACGATCGGACCCATGAGGATCGCGCAGAGCAGGTCGGCGTAGGGAACCAGCCGAGAGCCGAGATCGTCCAGGACGAGCGAACGGCTGACCGGCTTGATGACGTAGTAGGCGGTGATCACCAGGAAGAAATAGAGGAAGGTCAGCCAGACCTTGCGGCCTTCGCCGGGGCGGATCTGCACGAACCGTTTGGAGAGATACCCGATCGTTCGATGCATCTACGTCCTGAATCCGATGCACGAGATCAGGCGCCCGCACGCCTCGCCCTCTCGGCGCAGCGAATACCAGCGATCCGGTTCGCAGGCCGTGCACTGCCCGCTGTCAAGCACCCGATGCGCCGCAACACCCGCCTCGCGCAGTTGGGCCGCAGCGCAGGCGATGAGATCGCAGGTGCGACGCCCACGCTCCTCCTGCACCCACGGAGCCAACCGGCTCTCGAAGGCCGGCCCGACGTCATAGCAACACGCGCGGATTGATGGACCGATGCCGACCCACAGATCACCGGGGCGGGTGTGGTAGCGTTGCTGCAGGAACCTGATCAGACGACACGGCAGCGCCGCCGCCAATCCCCGCCATCCGGCATGCGCCATCCCCACCACACCCTGAACCGGATCCCACACGAACAGCGGCAGGCAATCGGCGCTGCGGATCGCCAGCCCAAGGCCGAGGGTTTGGGTCACGAGGGCATCGCACCCGGCGATCGGGCGACCGGGCGCTCGGATCCGTTCCACTGACGCGATGCTGGCCCCGTGAACCTGGCCCGCCATCACCATCCCTTGCGGAAAGACCGCGGCCGTCTGGAGGGACTCCAGACTTCCTGTGCGATCGGTCACGCCGGCCCACACCCCTCCGGCCTCCGGGAGGTGGAACCGCCACAGGCCCGGGCGCCAATGCGCGAAGCGGGCTGCCTGCGTGCGCTTAGTTGCCACCGAGAGCATCGGACGATTCCTCCAGGCGATCCACCAACGTCAATCCCATCGAGGACGGATCCACGAGCTGTCCTTGGCTGGACACCTCGAGATGGAGATGCGGCGTGATCAACGGATGCCGGGCATTGCCGGTCTTGCCGACCGTCCCGATGTGCTGCCCTTGACGGACCCCGTCGCCCGTGGCGACCTCAACCGTCTGCAGGTGCGCGTAGAGGCTGCGCAACCCGCGACCATGGTCCAGCTCAAGATAGAGCCCGCGGCCTCGATGGCGGCCGGTCGTGATGACGCGGCCGCTGCGGATCGCCCGAACCGGACTGCCCAGCGGGGCTTCAATATCCACCCCTCGATGCGCGACGTGGCCGCTGCGGGGGGCTCCGAAGTGACCGTCCCCTTTCGCATCCCGCCGAATCACCAGCTGCGCCATCTCGACCGGTGCGACGACCGGGCGCCAACTGATCCGGCCGACCTGCTGCCCCGCCACGACCAGGCCCGCGCCGAGGAGCGCGCCGACCGCCACAGAACGCCCCTGAATCCTCATGTGCCCGGCTGGCATCGTCTCATGGTATCAGGTTCTCAGGTGTGCAGCAGCGCGTTCCGAGGAGCGCGCGCCGCGAGGGCTGAGGAGAGCGACTCGCCGTAGAGTTGCGAAGCCGCCTCACTGACAGCTTCCGGCCACGTGGGGTGCGCGGTGATGGTGCGCGCCAGCTGCCTCGCCGTCAATCCCTGCGACATGGCGAGCACCACCAGATGGATCAGATCCGAGGCGTGCGCGCCCACGATGGTCCCCCCGAGGATCCGGCCGGTCGCCTCTTCGACGATGAGCTTGACGAACCCCTCCGGCTCGTCATCGCAGAGCGCCTTGCCCAGCGCCGCAAAGGCAAACCGGCTCACCCGCGCCGAGCCGGGCGCGCCGGATTCGGTCACGCCCACCTGCGCAATCTCCGGGTCGGTATAGATGCCGCGCGGCACCAGCTGATGATTCAGCGATGCGGGGTGGGACCCGCACAGATTGTCGACCGCCAGCACGCCTTCGGCGCCGGCCAGATGGGCGAGCCCGTGGCCGCGGAGGCAATCGCCGATCGCGGCGACATGCGGCTGCGTCGTCAGGAGGAACTCGTTGACCGCGATCCCCCCCTCCGTGTCGATGCCCAGCGATTCGAGCCCCAACCCGTGGCTGTTCGCGATCATCCCGATGGCGATGAGACACCGCTCGGCGGTGACGGTTGAGCCGTTGGCGAGGGTTGCCGTGAGCCCTGAGGCGGACGGCGCCATCTGCGTGACGGTGGTCCCGACGTGGATCGCCACCCCGCGCGACTGAAGGCTGTGCGCGAGCACGCGAACCGCCTCCGGATCCTCCCCCGGCAGCATCTGGGCCTGTTGTTCCACGAGGGTCACCGGCACGCCGAAACCGGAGAAACACGAGGCGAACTCGCAGCCGATCACCCCGCCGCCGATAATCAACAAGGAAGACGGGAGCGAGGACATGTGCAAGGCGTCCCGATAGGAGAGCCGCGCGACCCCGTCGAATCCCCACGGCCCGGGATGCGGGCGCGAGCCGGTGGCGAGGATGATCTGTTGCACGCAGACGCGTTGGGTCGTCCCGTCGTGTTGAACGCTTAGCGTATGGGCATCGTCGAGCGTGGCCTGGCCGCAGATCATCTCCACGCCCAGACGGCGCAGCAACCCGACCAGACCGTCGCGCAGGGTGGTGACGATCCGCTCATTCCGGGCCATGACCGCGGGATAGTCAACCTGGACGTCCGAGACCTTGAGCCCAAGCCGCGACGCCTGCTGGATGCGGCGCTTCAGCCTCCCGACGGTGATCAGGGCTTTCGTGGGGATGCAGCCGATATTGAGGCAGACCCCTCCCCACTGATCCCGTTCAATGAGCGCGACCTTCAACCCGCGGCGCGCCGCGGTCATGGCCGCCGCGAACCCGCCCGGCCCGCTCCCCACAACGGCAAGATCATACGAACCCCTCATCGATTGACTCCCGCCTTGTGAAATGTGGAATGTGGAAGGATTTCTCATTACACTTTACACATTGAACATTCAACACACCTTCAGTTCACGGGGTGAATGGCTTCGGGCACGTGGAGGGCGCAACGGTTCTTGCCGGCCGCCTTGGCCTTGTAGAGCTGTTCATCCGCGAGGCGCACGAGGGTCTCAGCCTCCATGCGGCGATCCTCGGGATCCCGGCGCACCACGACGCCGACGCTGACCGTCACATTGAGGGGTTTCGCGTGATCTCGGAATGCGTCTTCGACGACCTTGCGAATCCGCTCGGCCACGACCATGGCGCTGGAGGCCCGCACGCCCTCCCCTTCGGCGCCTCCGGTTTCCGGCAGCATCACGATGAACTCCTCCCCTCCATAGCGGCCGACGACGTCGATGGCCCGCACCGATTGCCTGAGGAGGCGGGCGATGGTCTGCAGTACCTTGTCCCCCTGCAGGTGGCCGAGGGTGTCATTGACTAATTTGAAGTTGTCCACGTCAAGCATCAGCAATCCCATCGCGGCGTGATACCGGTCGCACCGCTCGGTCTCTTGGCTCAGCCGCTTCATGAAATACGCGCGATTCGCCAAGCCGGTCAGACGATCCAGGACGGCCAGCTCCCCTTGGATGGCGATGGAGAGCGCCAGGGCCAGCTGCCCCCAGGCCGTCTGGAGAAACGCTTCGTGGGCCTCGTATCCGCGCACCACGTCCGGATGGCAGAAGATCACCAGGCAGCCCAAGACGCTGCGCTCAATCACCAGCGGCACCACCAGCACCGCGGGGGTCTGATCGAATTGCGCGGCGCGCTCAGGCACGAGAAAGGGGAATCCCTCGCGCCAGCTCGCGGCGCGACGCACCTGCTGGGACGCCGTCAGGTTGGTCAAGAATGGGTCAGTAAGATCGAAGTCCGGTTTGGTGAAGCAGGTCTGATCGCATCGAAGGCCCATTTCAAAGCGCAGGCGATCCGTCTCAAAATTCATCAGCCACAACGCGACGGTGCTATCCGCCTGCGGGATGCTCGTCACCTGACTGGCCATCAAGAGGATGTTCTGCACGAGGGTGCGTTTCTCGAGGCTCTGCGTCAACGTGGCGCTCAGGTGGACGAGCTGCTCGTATTGCCGCTTGATGGCCTGTTCCAAGGCGAGCCATTTCACCCGCGATCTCGCGCGGGTGGCGACGATCTGCGAGCCCAGGTACGTCCCCACCACCAGGCATGCCAGAATCGCGACCACCGCCACCAGCAGCGCGGCGACCAGCAGGATCGCCAGGAACGGTTGGAAGGACACCGGGGTCGCCACGCGGGAGGTGACATCCAGGTAGAGGGTGACGAGCCAGTCGGAGACGTGAAAGCGTGAGGCAATGGCTGCCGCGGTCAGCAGCACCAGACACGCCATGACGACCCTGACCATCAGCCGGATCACGCGCATCGCTTCCAATCCTATCCTATTGGCGCCTGCGCTGCAATGGCTTGCCAATGGGTGACCTTTTCGCTACGATACCCCACAACAACCCCGGAGGGACCCATGGCGATCTCGGCTCGGCTGAAGGCGCTGCTCGATGCGCAACACGTCAAATACACCGCGCAATCCCACCCCACCGTCTACACCGCCCAGGAGATCGCCGCCGCGGCGCACGTGCCGGGCCGCCAACTGGCCAAATGCGTCCTGGTGAAAACCGAGAAGGGGGTCGCCGTGGCCGTCCTGCCGGCAATCTTCCGGGTGGACCTGAAGAAGGTCAAGGCCCTGTTGAAGGCCAAGACGCTCCGGTTGGCCAGCGAGTCGGAGATCAAGCAGGCGTTCCCGGACGTCGAGGTGGGCGCGATGTCCCCCTTCGGGAACCTCTACAACATTCCGGTCATCGCTGACAAGAGCCTGGCGGAGGCGGAGGAGATTGCGTGCAACGCCGGCACCCATACGGAGACCGTCACGCTGCGGTACCGGGATTTTGAACGGCTGGCCAAACCGCGGCTGGGAACGTTCGCGCAAGGGATCGCCCGCTCGAGGCCCAGCTCGAAACCAAAGACGTCCACCAAGACGCAGGCGGCTCGCCGCCCGTCAAAGAGATCTCGCAAGCCTGCGACCAGGAAGGCGCCACACCGTTAGTCGATCAGGTGTCGCGTGGAATTGATCCAGAGGATGGATGGAAGGTTGTGGCCGTACTCGACGGCGCTGATCCCCGCGTTGCTCAACACCACCCGCCGTAAGATTTCATCGTAGTCCGACTTCAGCCAGTCCGCGAGCCACGAGGCAATCACCCCGCCGTGCGTCACAATCACCACCGACCCCTCTCGGCCGTTCTCCACAGCCCGGATCCGGTCGAAGGCGTCTCGCACCCGGCGCGTGAACGCCCCGAGCGGTTCGGCGCCGGGGATGGCGACCTGCGACGGCCGGTGGTACCACCGCTGGTAGGCGCCCTCGAATTGCGCGTCAATCTCGTCCGGGGTGAGCCCCTCCCACGCCCCGAGGTGCGATTCGGCTAAGGCGGTTTCCCGACGAGGCGCCAACCCTGTCACCTCGGCGATGGCGTGGGCGGTTTGCGCGCTGCGCTTTAAGTGGCTTGTATAGAGCGCGGTCAGCGCCTCGCCTGACGCGCGTCGCGATGCGAAGAAGTGTCCCACGCGCTTGGCCTGCTCCACCCCGATGGCGTTGAGCTCAAGATCGGCGTGCCCTTGGAGACGATTCTCCCCGTTCCAGAGGGTTTGGGCATGCCGAACCAAGTAGCATCTCATCGCGCGCAAGGCCTCTCCAGCGTGTAATGTTCATTGTGTAATGTGTAATGTGAATACGTGATCCCGTTACACATTACACATTTAACATTGAACAAACGGGAGGGTTTTGGCAAAGGTTACAAGCCGTAGCTCGAGGCCACCTGGGTGAGCACGTCATCCGCCACATAGATGGGGGCGTCGGCCCGCAAGGCGAGGGCGATGGAATCGGAAGGCCGCGCGTCGACTTCTTCGATCTTCTGCTCTTTCGTCTGCAGCACGAGCTTCGCGAAGAACGTGTTGAATTCCAGTTTGTTGATGACCACCCGCGTCAGCTTCGCCCCGAGCTGCTCCAGAGTGTGCTGCAGCAGATCGTGGGTCAACGGACGCGGGGGTTGAATCCCGCTGATCTTCATCTTGATGGCGGTGACCTCCGAGATCCCGATGATGATCGGCAGCACGCGATTGCCCTCGCGCTCCTTGAGCACCACGACCTGTTCGCCGCGGCGTTCGTCGATGCGGATCTTGCTGACCTCCATCAGGACCAGGCCATTCGTCGAACCGGGATCAGTCATTTGCTGTAATGCTATCATGCGCGGAATTGAGATGTCAACTTGACCCCGTCCGCCGAAGAAGGTAGAGTAGATGCCATGAACGTGACACGAACACTGCTCGCGGCGGTCATCATCGTCGAGCTCTGCGCATTCAAAACGGTGAGCGCGGCCGAGGAGCAGACCTCCGCAACCCCCGTGATGTGTCCCATCTGCCGGCAAGCGAACAATCGCCAAGCCCCCTACGCGGAAAAGGCCGGCAGCACCTTGGTCCGCGGGGCCATCAACGCCGCCTTCGGATGGACCGAGCTGCTGGTCCAACCCACCGAGGAAGTCAACCATGGCGGCAACCTCGCGGTCGGGGTCGGCAAAGGGATCGGCTTCGCAATCAAGCGCACCGCCCTGGGATTCGGCGAGCTCCTGACCTTTTGGACCCCGAAGGACAAGGAGGGGAATTTCACCCTCGCCCAGGATTGTCCGGTGTGCTTCTCCGCCACGATCCCTCGTCGCCCGCCCGCAAAACCCGAACCCGCCAAGAAACCCTGACGAGCGCTGATTGACAACAGGCTGCGCGCCAGCTAGGATAGTCTCAGCATTTCGTTGGAGGGTGTTGGGAAGCCCCGTGAAAATCGGGCGCGGACCCGCCGCTGTAATCCTCGTGCACGGCTCTCGCTGAAGGCCACTGTCCCCCCTTCTTGCTTTCGCAAGAAAGCAGGGGGGATGGGAAGGCGCGAGAGTGAGGAAAGTCAGAAGACCGACCCCCCAACGTCTCCTCAACCCTTTCACCACAGACTTCGTGGAGGGAGTCAGGGTGAACCGCCTTATTCTCCTCACCGGCGCCACTCGTTCCGGCAAAAGTCGTCTGGCCGTTGAGTTGGCCCGTCAGTTCGGCCCACGCATCCTCTATCTCGCCACGTGTCGCCCCGCTGATGACGAAATGGCGCGGCGGGTCGCCCGCCATCGACAAGCTCGTCCGCCTTCCTGGCAGACGCTCGAAGTGGCCGAGAACCTGCCCGACGCCATCAGCCGCGTCGATGGCACGCTCGATGGGGTCCTCCTCGACTGTTTGACCCTCTATGTCGCTCGCTTGGTGTCACGCAAGGCCTCGGATGAGGTCATCCTGAAGCAGATCCGCACGCTCTGCGAGACCTTGCGCCGCGCTCCGCTGCCCATGGTGGTGGTGACGAATGAAGTGGGATGGGGAGTGGTCCCGACGAGCCGCTCGGGACGCCGGTTTCGCGACCTCGCAGGACTCGCCAACCAGTTGGTGGCGCAGGCGGCGGATGAGGTGTACCTTGTCATCGCCGGTCTCCCGCTCTGTCTTAAACGACACCCTTCAACCCCTGGCCCTGCTACGCTAAAGCCCTCCTTCGTTCTGCGAACTTCGGAGAGGCTTCTCCGAAGCTTCAGCGAAGGAGAGCTTCGCAGAGGTCTCTCTGAAGCCCTGCTTCGCCGTAGCGAAGCTTCGGCTTCGCAGAGGCGAGCTCAAAGAGCGAAGGAGGAAGTTGCCCATGCCACTCACCGACGCGCCCTTCGTCCGCATTGAGCCGGTCAACGAGGACGCCGAGGCTTCGGCCCAACAGCGTCTGAACCGCCTGACGAAACCGCCTGGCAGCCTCGGACGCTTGGAAGACATCGCCACACAGCTCGCCGGCATCCTCGGCACGGCGAGCCCATCGATTGGGGGCAAGGCCATCATCACCATGGCGGCTGATCACGGCATCGCGGACGAGGGGGTCAGTGCCTATCCGAAGGTCGTCACGCCGCAGATGGTGCTGAACTTCTTGCGGGGTGGGGCCGCGATCAATGTCCTGGCCCGTCTCGTCGGGGCTCAGATGATCGTGGTCGACATGGGCGTCGCTGCCGACTTACCGGCTCATCCGAAGCTGGTCTCCCGTAAGATCGGGTACGGCACGAAGAATATGGCCGTCGGCCCGGCGATGACACGAGCCGAAGCGCATGCGGCGATTCAGGCGGGTCTGGAGATCGTTGGCGAAGCGATCGGCCGGGGGGCGACCGTGATCGGAACGGGCGACATGGGGATCGGCAATACCACCGCCAGCAGCGCGCTCGTCGCCGCCATGACCCAGCAGGATCCGCAGGTGGTGACCGGACGAGGCACCGGGGTGGATGAGGCGACGTATCGGAAGAAGGTGGCGGTGATCCAGCGGGCGCTCGCGATCAACCGCCCCGATCCTGCAGATCCGCTCGAGGTGCTCGCCAAGGTCGGGGGATTTGAGATCGCCGGGCTCGTCGGGGTGATTCTCGGCGGCGCGCAGGCGAGGAAACCGGTCGTCATCGACGGATTCATCTCCGGGGCCTCGGCGCTCATCGCCTCCGCGGTTGAGCCCCGCGTGAATGCGTACCTCATCGCCGCCCACCGCTCACAGGAACCAGGCCATCGAATCGTCCTGGAACGCCTAGGGCTTCGTCCGCTGCTCGAGTTGGACATGCGATTGGGTGAAGGGACTGGCGCCGCCCTTGCGATGCCGATCCTCGAGGCGGCGTGTCATATCCTCAACGACATGGCCACCTTCGACGAAGCCGGGGTGTCGGAGCGCCCGTGATGGAGAGTCTCCGGCTGGCGCTGGGCTGCCTGACGATCTTGCCGGTCGGACCTCGATCGACGCCGAGCGACGTGGCGTTCGGTCGTTCCTGGATCTGGTTTCCGTTGATCGGTCTGCTGATCGGCTCGATCCTCGTCGGGGCGCATCAGGCGCTTGCACGATGGATGCCTCCGATGGCCACCACCGCCCTGCTGCTCGGCCTGTGGGTCCTCATCACCGGCGCGTTGCATCTGGACGGCCTGGCGGATGTGTGCGACGGATTGTACGGTGGCCGTACCCCGATGGATCGGTTGCGCATCATGAAAGATCCGCATCTCGGCACCATGGCGGTCATCGGCGTCAATCTGCAGCTCCTCCTGAAATTCACCATGATCCACAGTCTGGCCCCCTCAGCCCTCGCCCCCTCGCTGCTGTTGGCGCCCTGTGTGGCTCGATACGCCATGGTGGTTCTTGGCACAACCCTTCCCTACGCCCGCACCAATGGAGGCACCGCGGCGTCGTTCGTGCGTCACGCGACACTCCGGTCGCTCCTCATCGCGCTCACCATCGCGCTCACGCTGTCCTGGCTGATCGCACGCCGAGTCGGCCTGGGTCTGTTGGGTCTGGCCAGCGCCGTGGCGTTGCTCTTGCGTGCCCTGTTCTTCCGCACCCTCGGCGGCATCACCGGTGACGCGCTGGGCGCTGCCGGGGAAATCGTGGAATCGGTCGTGCTGTGCTGCGGCGTCATGTGGCTTGGACGATGACCCTCGCGACGCCGACTCGCCAGAGGATTCACGGGGGCGCTGCAGGCGCCTTGTTGGACTTCAGCGTGGACGTGAATCCCTTCGACCCTCCAGAGAGCGTGCGTGCCACGATTCTCTCGAGTCTTGAGGCGATCCGGCGCTACCCCGATCCACAGGCCCAACGCTTGCGTCAGGCCGTCGCCGATGTCCACCACCTCCCGATGGAATCAATTCTGCCGGCGAACGGTTCGGCTGAGCTGATTCCCTTACTCACCCAGGCCCTTCGACCCCGCACGGCCCTGGTCATCGCCCCCACGTTCACCGAGTATGAGTGGGCGCTCGACCAGGTAGGAGCTGACATCCGATATGTGGTCAGCCGGGAAGCCGACGGGTTCTGCTGGCCTGAGACGCTCGAGGGGTGGTTGCCCCCGCTGGATGGGATCGATGTCGTGTGGCTCTGCAATCCGAACAACCCGACGGGGGTGGCGGTCTCCGGCGAACGCCTCCTCGCATTGGCCGCACGATGTGAAGAGACGCGCACGGTCTTGGTCGTAGATGAAGCGTTTGTGGAATGGAGCGAGGCGCCGGAACAGATCAGCGTGGCCGACGCCGTGCCACGCTTCACGCAGCTGATTGTCCTGCGGTCACTGACCAAGCTCTTTGCGATCCCCGGGCTTCGGGTGGGGTACCTGTTGGCTTCACCGACGCTCGTGGAACGGCTTCGAGCCCATCAATCCGCCTGGCCCCTGAACACGTTTGCGATCGACGTGGGCGCGCAGGTGGTCACGGAGACGGCCTATGTCGCTCGCTGTCGGCGGCTCATCAGGCAGGCGGTGGAGCACTGCGCCGCCGGTCTGCGCGGGCTGCCCGGCCTGCGTCCGTTTCCTTCAGATGCCAACTTCATCTTGTGCAAGCTCACCACCTCGTCCCTGAGTTCCTCTGAACTCTGCGCGCGCCTGGCGCAGCAGGGCTGCGCGGTGCGCACCTGTGACGATTTCACCGGCCTTGAGCCGGGTCGCTTCATCCGCATCGGCGTCCGAACGCCTGAGGACAACGCCCGCCTGATCGCGGCCCTTCACAATATCCTGGCCACGGGTGACGCGGCGCGCAGCCACAGCCTCCGCGCGAGTTGTGAGCCGAAGGCGAACTGTTTGAGCCCGGAGGCTGCTGGCGAAGCGACGCGGCAGGACCCGTGGCCAGTAAAAGAATCGCAAAATGCGCGCTAAAGCGATCATGATTCAAGGGACGGGCTCGGACGTCGGTAAGAGCGTCCTCGCAACCGCCTTGTGTCGGATCTTCGCGCAGGACGGCTATCGGGTCGCCCCCTTCAAGGCGCAAAACATGTCCAACAATTCGGACGTGACGCCCGACGGCGGCGAAATCAGCCGCGCGCAGTCGGAGCAAGCCAAAGCCGCCGGCATCGCGCCATCGGTCTTGATGAATCCTATCCTCCTGAAGCCGATGACCGACGTCGGCGCTCAAGTCGTGGTGCTTGGCAAACCCGTCGGCACCATGACCGCGCGTGAGTACCAGGCCTACAAGCCAACGCTGCTCCACGTCATCACGCAGTCGCTTGAGGCATTGCGTCGCCAGACCGACATCCTGGTCATCGAAGGCGCCGGGAGCCCCGCAGAAATTAATCTGAAGGCGGACGACCTCGTCAACATGTGGGTGGCCAAGCAGCTCAATGCGCCGGTTGTGCTCGTCGGTGACATCGACCGCGGCGGCGTGTTCGCCCAGTTGGTGGGCACCATGGAACTCCTTGACGAATCGGAGCGCGAATTGGTACGTGGGTTTGTCATCAACAAATTCCGCGGCGACCCCACGCTCCTGACCTCCGGGCTTCAGTGGTTGGAGGAGAAATATCGACGACCGGTCTTCGGCGTGCTGCCGTATCTGCACGATCTCGACCTTGCCGAGGAAGATTCGCTCCCGCATCGCCCGGCTCAGTTCCCTTCCAACGGCGCCCTGCTTCGTCCCGCCACAGGCGGGACTTCGCAGAGGCGAGCGTTGACCATCCACGTCGTCCGTCTCCCCCGCATGAGCAATTTCACCGACTTCGACGCCCTCAGGAGGGAGCCGGATGTCCATCTGCAATTTCTTGACGCCCCACCGCCGGACGCCGCGCTTCCGGATGCGATCATTTTGCCGGGCACGAAGAGTACGGCGGCCGACTTGTCGTTCGTCCGGCAGCGACAGCTCGATGGCTACCTCCACCGCTGCCGAGAGGCTGGAGGCGAAGTGATCGGGATTTGCGGAGGATTTCAGATGTTGGGGCGACGCCTCCTCGACCCCGACCTCCTCGAAGCCACGACGGCCGAGGTGGAAGGATTGGGGTGGTTGCCGCTCGACACCCGCTTCCATCGGGAGAAAGCTGTCTGCCACGTCCGCGGCATCCATGTGGACAGCGGCTTGCCGGTGGTCGGCTATGAAATCCACATGGGTCGAGGAGAGCCACCCAGGGTGAGGCGTCCAGTCGTGCAGATCACGCAACGATCCAACCAACCCGCTCACGATGAGGACGGTCTTCGTTCCGAGGATGGACGCGTGTGGGGGACGTACCTGCATGGCCTCTTTGAGACGCCGGCGTTCCGTCGATGGTGGCTCAATCGGCTGCGGCAGCGCCGTGGTCTTCCGCCGCTTCCACCCTCGAATGAGGCGCAGTCAGCCCTCGCGTACGATCGTCTCGCGGCCGTCGTCCGAGAGCATCTCAATCTCAAAGCCCTCTACCAGGTGATCGGCTTGGATGGTGCCCGGTGACGTGACCACGTTGGCGCTCGCGTATGCGGCAGACCTTGCGATCGGCGATCCCCCGGCGATGCCGCACCCGATCCGGGGGATGGGCGCCGCCATCGCCTGGGGTGAGCGGATCCTGCGCGCCGTCATGCCGTGGGAGCGAGCGGCGGGGGTCGTATTGGTCAGCGCGGTCGTAGGCGGCAGCACGGTCGCCACCTCGTGGCTCCTCAAGTTCTGCAGCGCGCAATCGCCGTGGGCAGGGTTGGCGATGGCCGCCACGTTGCTGTTCACGTGCCTTTCAATCCGAGACCTGGCCCGTGAAAGCTGGAAGGTCTTCAGCGCTCTTGAAGCTGGCGATGTGCCGTTGGCGCGCCGACGAGTCGCGCGGATCGTCGGACGGGACACGCAGCAGCTTGATCGCGCGGAGATTGTCCGCGCCGCGCTGGAAACGATCGCGGAAAGCACGCTCGATGGCATCCTGGCTCCGCTCTTCTGGTTTGTCATCGGCGGCGTGCCGGGGGCCGTGGCCTATAAAGCGATCAACACCCTGGATTCGATGGTCGGCCATCGCTCCGCCCGCTACATCAGATTCGGATGGGCTGCGGCGAAGCTCGATACGCTGGCCAATTGGTTGCCGGCTCGATGGTCTGCGCCGGTTTTCACCCTGGCGGCGTGGTGGTGTCGGTTTCGCGTGCGGGACAGTTGGAGGGCCGCCTGGGTGCAGCCGGACGGAACCGTGCCCAATGCCGGCATCCCGGAAGGCGCGCTGGCAGGCGCGTTAGGGGTCCGTCTCGGTGGGACCAATTGGTATCAGGGCCAGCCGGTGACCATGCCGTTTCTCGGTGCGCCGAACCAGCCGCTGGAACCGGCGCGCATTCGAGACGCGATCCGACTGATGTACGCGGCCTCATTCGTCGGCTGGGGCATGGCGCTCGGGGCCGTTGCGCTGAAGAGCCTATGGTTCGCCTCCCTCGGATAATCATCGCCGGCACGCACAGCGGCGTCGGGAAGACGACCGTCGCGATGGGGCTGATCGCGGCACTCCGCCGTCAAGGGATGACCGTGCAACCGTTCAAGGTGGGTCCGGATTATCTCGATCCCACGCATCTTGAGCGTGCGGCGCAGCGGCCTGTCCGCAACCTTGACACCTGGCTGCTGTCACCCCGGACCATGCAGGGGGTGTTTCAAGATGCCAGCCGCGCGGCCTCGGTGGCCGTCATTGAAGGGGTCATGGGGATGTTTGACGGGTACGGGGCGACGACAGAGCGCGGGAGCACGGCGGAGGTTGCCAAACTCCTCAAGGCGCCGGTGGTCCTCGTCGTCGACGGCAGCCACATGGCCCGCTCGGTGGGGGCGATCGTCACAGGGTATCGCGAGTTTGATCCTGGCGTCCATCTCGCCGGAGTGATTGTCAACCGAGTCAACGAACGCCACTTTCAGTTGTTGCGCCGCACGCTGCGTCGCGTTCCAGGCGTCGCCGTCCTCGGGTATGTCCCCCACGAGGCGACCATCGCCATCCCCGAACGGCATCTCGGGCTCGTCCCCTCTCAGGAACAAGGGCCACGTGCTGCCACCCTGGATCGGCTCGCCTCCCTCATGCGCGAGACCGTCGATCTGGCTCGAGTCGTCCGTGTAGCCGCCAGCGCCCCGCCCCTAGCTGAGATCGTCGCCCCCTGGAAAGGTTCGCGACGCGCTCAACCCCGCGTGCGGATCGGGATGGCACGGGATCGCGCGTTTCATTTTTATTACCAGGACAACCTCGACGTCCTTGCCGCCTGCGGCGCGGAGCTGATTCCATTCAGCCCATTGGAGGACCTTTACCTGCCCGATGACCTTGATGCCCTCTACCTGGGCGGAGGGTTTCCGGAGGTGTTTGCGCGACAACTGGCGGCGAATCGTCCGCTCCTCCACTCGTTGAAGCGTGCGGTGAGATCCGGCATGCCGACGTATGCCGAATGCGGAGGATTGATGTATTTGGCCCAGCGTCTCGTCGATCTCGAAGGACGGTCCCACCGGATGGTCGGGGTCCTGCCGGGTGCCATCCGGATGACCAAGCGACTGCAACCGTTTGGGTATGCCACCATCATCCCCCGACGATCCACGATCCTGGCGCAGGCCAACGATCGCATCAAGGGGCACGAGTTTCATTACTCCACGTGGGACCACCCGCTGAGGGCTCGTGAAGCCGCCTACACCATCGTGCGCCGGAATGTTCCGCGTCGATTGGAGGGATTCGCCAGGGGGAACCTCCTGGCGTCGTATCTGCACGTCCACTTTCTGACGAATGTGCGATGGGCGCGGAGATTTGTGGCGGCCGCGCATCAATGGCAACAGCAACAACGAAGGAGGAGCCGTCGGGTCGAAATACCCTGACCAATCACGGGAAGCTCGTGGAAATCGAGCGCTGCCCCGCAACTGTAATCCGAGGCATTCCCTTTGCAGAAGCCACTGTCCCCCCTGTTTAGATTTGCGAAGCAAATCTAGGGGGGATGGGAAGGCGCAAAGGTGTCCGGTGAGCCAGGAGACCGATTGGCCGGGAGTCACCGATGTCTTTCCGTGGGGAAAGGAGAACCGATGCACCGCTCGTCAGCGAAGCAATGGGTCCTGGGCATCTTGCTTACTGCTTACTGCTTACTGCTTACTGCCAATCCGGCGTGGACGGAGGAACGGTCTTCCACACCTCGCCTGGAGGAGGTGGTGGTCTCCGCGACACGGTCAGAGGTGCCGCGACTCAAACTCACCAAGTCGGTCAGCGTCGTCACGAGCGAGGACATCCAAGCGCAGCGTGCCGATACGGTCTTGGAAGTCCTGCGCAACGTCCCTGGTGTGTACGTCCGACGAAGCGGCTCGTTCGGACGGACGACGTCCACCGTGATCCGTGGATCAAGTGATGACCAGGTACTGGTGCTCATCGACGGCGTAGAGGCGGCCAGCCCCACCCTGGGATCGTTTAACTTCGCCAATCTGCCGGCGGATTTCATCGAGCGTATCGAAGTGCTGCGAGGTTCTGCCAGCACCTTGTACGGCTCGAAAGCGATCGGCGGCGTCATCAACATCACGACGAAGCGCGGCGAGGGTGCGCCGCGGCTGAGATATCAGCAGGAATTCGGCACGCTGCGGACATGGCGCGAGACACTCTCCACCCAGGGTGAGGTGGGCCCCTTCCGCTATGCGACCGGCGTCACGCGGTTCGATAGTCGGGGTCTCAGTACGGGTGATGACGTCGAGCAAACGCACGTGGCCTTCACCGGCGGGTGGCGCGCCGCGGATGGGCTCGATCTGGACGTGGCGCTGAACCACAACGATTCCCGCGTCGGGATCGACGACGGAGCATTCAGTCCGGAATCGAATCGCGTGATCGAACGGAATCATCTCACGCTCAGCACCACCGCTACGATGACCCCTTCGGAGGGGTGGGAGTCCGAGCTGCGATTCCTCCTTAACGATGACGACACGCTGGACGTCGACCTCGACGATCCCGGAACGACGCAACAGCCTGTGAAGGATCGCATCAACACCACCCGCCTCGGCATGGATTGGGTGAACCGCCTCGACGTCGGGCCGGCCGGTCTGACGACCACCGGTTTCGAGCTGCGTGATGACGAAGCCGAAAGCACGGGATTTGAGAAAACCATCGTCACCTGGGCGTGGTTCCTTCAACACCAATGGGAACCGATTGAGCCGCTCACGCTGCTCGGCGGCGTTCGGCACCTGCGGCACAATGTCTTCGGTCACGAAACCACCGCCGAGACGTCGGCCTCGTACCGGCTTCCTGCAACCGACACGCGGATACGAGGAAGTTTCAGCATGGGCTTCCGCGCGCCGGACCTCAACGACCTGTTCTTTCCAAACTTCGGCAATTCCAACTTAGTTCCCGAGGAGAGCCGAACGTTCGAGCTGGGCCTGGGCCAGGACTGGTTGAACGGGCATCTGCGGACGGAGGTGACGCTGTTTCGCACCGAGGTCGATCAGCTCATTCAAGTGGGCCGGACCGCCAGCGGCGGGTCTGAAGCGCAAAACCTCAACGAAGTGGAAACAGAAGGCTTTGAAGTAGAAACCCGTTGGCAGGCGAGGCCCGGTCTTGATGTCTCCGTGAATTGGACCTATACCGATGCTGAGGAAGAGCCGTCGAAGGAAGAGCTCGTACGCGTCCCCAAGCACCTCGTGGGATTCAACCTGGATTACGATTTCCTCGCGCGCTGGCGCCTCCATATGGACACGATTCTTGTGGACCATCGAGAGGAACAGCGAGCGACGAATCGACGTCATCGGACCAAGGGATACATGAAGGTCGATGCCGCGCTGACCTTTCAGGCAACGGAGCGCCTGAAACTCTACGGCCGCGTGGAAAACCTGTTCGACCGGAAGTACGTAGAGGTCCTGGGCTTTCCGACGGCCGGCACCTTGTTCTTCCTCGGCGGGGAGATCGAGCGATGAAGCGACGTCTGGATTGGCTCATGGTTGGAGGGCTGGTGACCATCGGAGTGACGGACGCTGAAGGACACGTTATAATGACACATGTTCCCGAAGGCACGTATACCATGCGTGTCTGGCACGAAACGCTCGGAGAACACTCCCAACCAATCGAGGTCAAAACAGGGCCGATGCGTGTCACGATCCGTATGAACCGAAGGGGGACAACATGAACCGAGTCGTGGTGGGCTTGACGGTAACCGCAGGCGTCATGGCGGCCTCATTCTCCCATACGCTGGGCATGGCACCGATTCTCGCCGCCCTGCTCTGTGCGGCATGTTTCTTGCGCGGACGGGATGTGCTGGTGATCGGGCTCGGGGCCATGGTGATTCGTGACGCCATGATGGGCTTCAGTCTCTTTACCATCGTCCGGGTGGCGGCGATCCTCAGCGTCATCGGCGTGATCCGAGCGATCCGTGTGAAACCCACGTGGACGGCCTTGCTGCTTGGCTTGGCGCTGACCGCTCCAGTGTATCACCTGGCACTCGCCACAGGTGACTGGCTCACGCAGTTCTGCGCCAAGGCTCCCCACACCCCTGCCGGGTTCGCCGCCACGTTGATGAGCAGCCTCCCGTATATCCAACGATCCGTCGTCAACGAAGCCCTCTTCACCGCGGCGTTCCTCGCACTCTATACGCTCAGCGGCTCAGCCATCCGCCTGCGGTGGCCCATGGCGTTGCCTCAATCGGCGTCCATCAAGTAGCGCATGCGGATCTGTTCGTTCTTTTCGTCGGCGACGGAGTTGCTCAGCGCCTTGGGTCTGAGTCGGTCGGTGGTGGGACGCAGCGAGCATTGTGACTATCCGCCGAGCGTCCGACGCGCCCCTGTCGTCGTGCGCAGCCGCATCGCTTCCTCACGACTCTCCAGCCGCGGCATCCATGACGCGGTGCAGTCCATGCGCCAACGAGGAGAACATCAGTACGACATTGATCGCGCCCTGCTCCGACGCCTCCACCCCGATGTCATCGTCACGCAGGAGCTCTGCAACGTCTGTGCCGCCAGCCACCCGGAGGTGTTGGAAGCCATCCGAACGCTTCCGCGCCAACCTCGCATCATCTCGGTCACGGCTCGCAGGCTCGAGGAGCTGTTCGGCTGTCTTGAGCAGCTGGGGGCCGCCACGGGGCGCGCCACGCAAGCCAAGATCCTCAGCGCGCAACTGCGCCGAGACGTCGAGTCGCTCCAACGGCGTGTGCGTCAAGCCCGTGCGCGGCCTCGTGTCTGGTGCGCGGAGTGGCTCGACCCGCTGATGGCAGCCGGCCATTGGATTCCTGAGATGGTCGAGCTGGCCGGCGGTCAGGACGGACTCGGCAAAGCCGGAGAGGACTCTTCCCGTATCACGTGGGACGATGTCCTTCGGTATAATCCCGAGGTGATCCTCGCGATGCCCTGTTCGTTTTCGATGACCCGCACAGCCAGAGAGTTTCCGCTCCTCACAAGCCGTCCGCGATGGAACACGTTAAGCGCCGTGAAGGCGAAACGCGTGTATGCCATCAACACGGCCTTTTTCCACCGCCAAGGCCCTCGTCTGATCACAGGCCTGCGTCTCATGGCCGCCCTGTTCCATCCTGATCTCTTCCCCAAGCCGCCGACGACTTCCGCGAAAGCGCTCGTGTAAGGAGCCCGCATGGGCTGGATACCTGAAGATCGAGCCCCTCGAGCATACCGCGACACCGCCACAGCCACCCGCAAGGGGCTGATCATCATCTATACCGGCGAGGGCAAGGGCAAGACCACGGCGGCGCTTGGGCTGGCGTTTCGCGCCTTGGGATACAAATGGCGCGTGGCCATCGTCCAGTTCATCAAGGGAAAGTGGAAGACCGGCGAAGACAAGATGTGCGAACAACTCACGGGCCGTCTTGATTGTTTCCGGATGGGCGAAGGTTTTACGTGGATCACGAAAAATTACGATCGGGATGTGGCGACGGCCCGCAAGGCGTGGGTGAAATGTCGTGAGGTGCTCAAGGATGAGCGCTACCGCGTCGTGATCTTCGATGAGTTGAATTACGTGTTAAAGTACAATTTCCTGTCCGTTGACGAAGTCCTCGATGCCCTCAAACACAAACCGCCGCAGACCCACGTCGTGCTCACGGGACGCGACGCGCCCCAGCCGTTGATGGACGCGGCCGATCTCGTGACCGAGATGCGCGAGATCAAGCACCCCTTCCGCGCCGGCCTGAAAGCTCAACCGGGAATTGACTACTAACATGCATCGCACGCTGTCTCGCCAGCTGAGGTCGGGCTGCACGTTCGGCCGGACGCGTCGGCCCGCCCCAGCGAGGCGGGCCTCGCTCGGCGCTCGGGGATCGCTCGTCCTTGACGCTGCGCGTCAAGGACACCATGCCCGCTCACCCCTCGCGACGCCGGCCTCACGTGAGCCCTCCCCGCTGGCTTGGCTCTCCATCACAGGATGAGTGTCTCCTTCCTCCTTGGTCTGGCGAGTGGGGTGGCGATCCTCACGATCACGGCGTACCGACGGGTTTCACCCAGATGGCTCAGGGCCTTGCTGGTCGTCAGCGGTTTGCTGCTCCTGAGTCGCTATATCGCACTCGCCTCGTTCACACCCGAGGAGAGCTGGGTTCGCTGGTGGCGGTTCGTCCGTGGGGTTGGCTTGACCCTTCCCGGCATCTTCGCCGTCGATCAGCTCGTCCGCCATCCCGCCATCACCCCGAAGACGCTGCTACGCTGGTACTCACCCTGGGCCATCGCGTACGGCGTCGCACTCTTGACACCGTGGTGGCAAGGATCGACGTCTGTCTTGATCGGTCTCTTCACCCTCGCGCTCCTGTGGATCTGCTGTCTGATCATCCGCAAACTTCCTGACCGCCGTGTCCGCATCGCCCTCGCCGGCCTGTGCCTCGCCTGTCTGTTGATGAGCTTCTCGGATTGGCTCTTCGCGGAGATGCTCGTCCTGCTGGCCATCTGGAACGCCTTCGAGACCAGCGCTTCTCCTTGACACGCCTCCTCGGGACTCTCACAATAGTGTGAGACTCAGTCTCACCGAAAGGAGGCCCTCATGCCAGTCCAAACGGCTCCCGCAACTGAGCAGACCGTGCTGGTTTCAACTGAATGGGTTGTCCAAAACCTGAAGAATCCCAAGGTTCGCATTGCCGAGGTGGACGTGGATACCAAGGCGTACGCCGAAGGTCATGTCCCCGGCGCAGTGGGATGGGCCTGGGACACTCAGTTGTGCGACACGCTGCGGCGTGACATCATCCCCAAGGACACCTTCGAGCGCCTGATGGGCACATCCGGTATCGACAATCAGACGACGGTCATCCTGTACGGTGACAACAACAACTGGTTTGCCGCGTGGGCGTTCTGGCAGTTGAAGGTGTACGGCCATCAGGATGTCCGGTTGATGAACGGCGGCCGCAAGAAATGGCTGTCGGAAGGCCGTGAGTTGACGACGGAGGCGCCGAAGGTCACCCCTACAACGTACACGGCGAAGCAGCCGGACCTCTCAATCAGGGCGTTCCTGCCTGAGGTGCTGAAGGCCTCCGGCGAGAAGGCCGCGCACCTGGTGGACGTCCGCTCGCCCCAGGAGTTCACTGGCGAGCTGCTCGCACCACCGGGCCTTCCGGAGACGTGCCAGCGAGGCGGCCATATCCCCGGCGCAAAAAATATTCCGTGGGCCAGGGCCTGCAACGACGACGGGACGTTCAAGAGCGCGGAGGATCTGCGCGCGCTCTATGGCGCGGCCGGCATCACCGGGGAGCAACCGGTCATCGCCTACTGCCGCATCGGCGAGCGCTCCAGCCACACCTGGTTTGTTCTGAAGTACCTGCTGGGATATCGCCACGTGAAAAACTACGACGGCAGTTGGACCGAGTGGGGCAACCTCGTCGCCGCGCCGATTGAAAAGCCCTGAGGGATGCCGAAGGTTGAAGAGTACTCCGAACGGAAGACCACGTTAGCGGGATGGGCGGTCACCATCACGACCTACCGACTGGGCTCAACCTACCATACGACGATCGACAACACGGATCCAGGCGCCTGGGTGGTGAAAGCCGAAGGACCGACCAAGGAGGAGGCGGAGGCCAAAGCCCTGAAAGAAGCTCAGGCCCTCCTCGAGAAGGTCACGCGCCAGAAACCCCCGACCGGCTGCACCTCCGTTCCCGGCTTTTAAGCGCTTCACTTCCCCTCCCGCGGGGGCTAGAATACCGGAATTAGGATGTCCCCGCAGCTCTCTGCTTGGCTTCCGCACGTGCATTCCCGCCGCTTCCGTCAAATCCTCATCACCTGTCTGCTCGCCTGCAGCGTCAGTGCAGCGCTCCTGGGATCCGTCATGGTCATGCGCTGGCGCGCGGAGGCTGCCCAGCGCAAAGACACCGGCGTCGTCCTCACGCAGGCGAGCCAACAGCTCCTCCGTGCCTTTCAGAGTCGACGTGGAACCCTGACCCTGTTGCGGGACGCCTTCGACCAGGCCGGCAATCTGTCTGCTGAGGCGCAGAAGGCGCTGGCCGACAGCGCGGTGTCACACACGCGCCACTTGTTGGGGGTGGGATTGTCTCAGTCGGGCCAGCCGCTCGCCTGGCTGAGAACGCCCGCACGCACCGCTCGCGAAGAGCGCGCCCGACTCGCTCGCGCGGTCTCGCAGCGAACCCGAACGGCCCGCAGTTGGCGAGTCCCCTCAACGTTCACCGCTACCATCCCGCCCCGGCGGACCCTGCTGATCATGCTTGAGCCGTTGCCCAACCCCCGACCGAGCCACCAGATGCTGGTGGGGATTTTTGAGGTGGAGCCCCTGCTCAGCGATTTCTTCGAGCTCACACTCCAACAACCCTTCCCCGTGCAACTCCTCGAAGGCGAGCGCGTCTTGTACCAGTCCGCCGGCTGGCAGCGACCCACGGGAGACCGCCGCCCGACCGTCACGGAAGAGACGGTGCGCCTCGACGCCGTTCACTGGGTCTTGCAGATGCAGCCCGGAACCACCCAAACCGCCCGGACTCTCTCGTGGTTCAACGCCTTGTTGCTGACCTTCGGCGGGGTGATCATCATGGCGATTGGCGTGATCATCTGGTTGCTGGCGATGCGAACCCGCCTGCTCCAGCGGGCGGTCAGCCGTCGAACCGCCGCGCTGCGTCGCGCCATGGAGCGGCTCCGACAGCTCGCCACGACGGACGAGCTGACCGGCCTGTCGAACCGGCGCGCGTTTCTGGAACGGTGGCAATTCGAGTATGAGCGCGCGACGCGCTATGGGCGCCCCCTGGAATGTCTCGTGATTGACGTCGATGGATTCAAATCGATCAACGACACCGCCGGGCATCCCATGGGCGATGCCGTGCTCAAACAGGTCGCCCAAGATCTGCAGGTGAGCCTGCGGCAATCCGACGTGCTGGCACGGTTTGGCGGCGATGAATTCATTGTCGCGCTCCCGGAAACCAGCGTCGCGCAAGCCTCACTCGTCGCTGAGAAACTCCGCAAGCTGCGCCTCCGCGGCCCTTGGGAGCGCTTCCCCGGGCTCGGGCCGGTCCGGCTGAGCGTGGGGCTCAGCCATCTGCAACCCCATCTGACGGCCGAGCAGGTCATCCAACAGGCCGATGCGGATATGTACGCCTCCCGCCGGGAGGCGCGCAAGGAATCGACGGATGTTGTGCACGCCAGCTCCTAGAACCGGATATACTCTCTGTAAGAAATGGGCTCACCCAGCACGACGATCTCCAATGGAACCGTTTCGACCGGATGGAGCGCGCACCCCGACGCCTTGACGGCAGGGGAGACCGCCGGGCAGATGGCCGTTGGGCGAATGAAGGGCCATCGTCCACGGTGCGCCGTGGTGCTGGCTTCCTCTTGGTTTGATCAAGCGAAGCTCCTGACGGGACTGCGGCGCGCGTTACCCGACGTGGCCCTCGTCGGAGGCAGCACCGCGGGGGAGATCCTGCCTGAGGGCCCGACCAGCCACCACTGCGTGGTCCTGGCAATCGGCGATGAGGCGTTGGCGGTTTCGACCGGTCTGGGCGAGGCCGCCGATCGCGAGCCCCGTCTGGCCGGCCATGAAGCGGCCTTGCAGGCCCTGCGAGGGTTCGAGGGACGGGCGCGCAGCGGATTCCTGCTGTTTGGCGACGGACTGCTCACCGGCTACACGGAGGTCGTCCGAGGCATCCACGAAGTGCTGGGAACCCACTCCTTGGTGACCGGCGCTCTCACAGCGGATGATTTGCGATTCGCCCAGACCTATCAATACCACAACGATGACGCCGTCAGCCGCAGCGTCGTGGGTCTGCTCATCGGGGGATCCTGCGCCATGGGGGTGGGGCTCGAACACGGGTTTGCGCCGATCAGCCGGATGCTGCGCGCCACCAGCGCGCGCGGCAACCTGCTCCGCGAACTCGACGGAGCGCCGGCGGCTCATGTGTACGAAGAGTACTTGGGTCGCGATCTCATGGAGACCGCCCGTCAGGCAGGCCTGACGCGCCAGCTCATCGCCTATCCACTCGGAATCCAGCTCGAATCTTCAGAGGCGTTTCTGCTTCGGTGCGTCCGACGCATCGAGCCGGACGGCAGCCTGCTGTGCACCGGCGAGATCCCGGCAGGGTCGACGGTCAGGTTGATGATCGGCAACAAAGAGCTGGCTCTCGAAGCCGCCTCCCGCGCGGCGGAACAGGCGCTTCGACCGTTGTCCAAGGTGTCTTTCGTCCTGGTGTTTGATTCGGTGAGCCGTCGCACGCTCCTCGGGTTTGACGCCGCCCAGGACATCCATCGCATCCGAAAGATCGTCGGGCTTGCCACGCCCCTGGTCGGATGCTACACCTACGGCGAGCACGCCCCGCTGCAAGGTGCTGTCCCGCACGGACAGTCGGTCGTTCAGACGGGGGCCGTGCTCGTCCTGGCGGTGGGATCCCCCTGATGAGCAAACCATCCCTGCGAACCGTGCTCTTACTCTCCGCCAGCGTCATCGTCGTGGCGATCCTCACCGCCGAGCTGGATTGGACGATTCGGTTCCCGGCCATCCTGGCGCTCCTCGGATCGATGAGTTACATGACCCTCGCGCTCGACTCCCGCCGGCGTCAAACCACGGAATTGGAGCAGCTGCGCAAGACCTGCGAGCAGCTCGATCAACAGGCGAAGATGATCGTCCGCTCAGACTTGGAGCTGCACCGCACGCAGGAAGCCCTTGACCGGAAGGTGGCGTCACTCCTCGCCCTCCATGAGTTGAGCCAGGGGCTGCGCATCAGCCTTCATCCCGAGGAGGTGTACGGCAAGCTCACCCCAAGCCTTGTGACCAGCTTCGGCTTCTCCAAAGGACTGGCGGGCGTGTATCAGTCCACAGGGATCGTGAGCTGGAAGGCGTTAATCGGGGTCACCGAGGCGCAGGCGCAGCAGATCCAAGGCCATCTCCAGACAAGCGGGTGGCTGGATCGGCTCCTCGCCCGCCCCTCGCCCGTGACGGTGACGGTCGCGCAGCGCCACGAGGCATCGGCCGCCAGGTTCCTGGAACTCCTCGAGAGCTCTTGCCTTGTTGTGGCAGGCATCAAACCTTCCGCCGGGCCCAGCGGGTGTCTCCTCCTCGCTCGAGAAGACCTGGGCACCTCGGCGGAGCAGGGCGACGAAGAACTCGTCGGCATCCTGGCCGCTCAGCTGGCCATCGCCATTGAAGGCTGCGCGTTGTATGAAGAGGCGTGGAGGGCCCGCCAGGGCCTTGAGCGGAGCATCCAGGAACGGACCCAAGAGCTGGAGGAAGCCAACCGCCAACTCACGAGGCTGAATAAAGCCAAGAGCGATTTCGTCTCAGCGGTCTCGCATGAGCTGCGCACGCCCCTGGCCGCCATCAAAGGGTACGCCTCGCTGTTGCGCAGCGGCCAATTCGGCTCCGTGCAACCCGCGCAGACCGAGCGGCTCGCGAAAGTCGAGAAGCACTCGGATACCCTCACCGAGCTCATCAACAATCTCCTCGACATCGCCCGCATCGAATCCGGACGGGTCACCATGGAGTCCCGTCCCCTTGCGACCAAAGAACTCCTGGCCTCGCTGACCGATCTCTTCAAGCTGCAGGCCGATGCCAAGCGCCTCACGCTCTCGATGGACGCCGACGGCGTGGATCACCTCCTCGGCGATCCCACCCATCTGCCGCGCGTGCTCATCAATCTCCTGTCGAACGCGCTCAAGTACACCCCGGCCGGAGGCACGATCACCGTTCGCCTGAGCCGCCGCGACGGCCACATCGTGACCAGCGTGACAGACACCGGCGCGGGCATCGACGCAGTGGAATTGCCCAAGCTCTTCCAAGAATTTTATCGAGCCGCCCACCCGATCAATGAGCAGGTGCGGGGCACGGGGTTAGGCTTGGCGCTGGTCAAACGCATCGTCGAAGCCCATCACGGAAAGATTTGGGTTGAGTCGACACTGGGCCAAGGGACCACGTTCACCTTCACCCTCCCGGAAGAGCCGGCCAGAACGAGCCCCTCATGATCCCCCCACCCGCGCAAACCATTCTGGTGACGGACGACGACCCTGACCTGCGCGACATCCTCCGGTCGGTCCTTGAGCCGGGCGGATTCCAGGTCATCGAAGCGGCAGACGGGCAAGCCGCGCTGGCGCTCGTGCACGACAAACGGCCGGATCTCATCATCCTGGACTGCAACATGCCGCGGATGGACGGCCTGCAGGTCTGCGCGGCTTTGAAACAGGACCTGCTCCTGCGGCACATCCCCATCATCATGCTCACGGGCCGGGGGGAGCTCACTGACAAAGTGCATGGGCTGGACACGGGGGTCGATGATTACCTGGTCAAGCCGTTTGAGCCGCAGGAGCTTCTCGCCCGAGTCCGGATGGTGCTGCGACGCACCTCCCAGGAGCTGGAAGCCAATCCCCTGACGCACCTGCCCGGCAACGTCTCGATCCAGCGGGAGCTGGAAGCCCGGTTATCGCAGGGGCGCGCGCTGGCGGTTTGCTACGCCGACCTGGATCATTTCAAAGTCTTCAACGACCACTACGGCTTTGCCCGTGGGGATGACATCATCCGGCTCACCGCCAAGATTCTTCTCCAGGCGGTCCGAGCGCGTGGCCACCCTGATGATTTTATCGGGCACATCGGCGGCGATGACTTCGTCATGATTACCACCCCTGATCGGGCCGAGGGCGTGTGTCAGCAGGTCATCGAGGAGTTCGATGCCACGATCCCTGGACGCTATGATGAGGCCGATCGCCGGCGAGGGCACCTCATCCACACCGACCGGAAGGGGGCTCCGGTGACGGTCGGGCTGCTGACCATCTCCATCGCCATCGTCAGCAGCGCCTCACAACCGCTCACCCACGTCGGGCAGATTGCGAAGATCGGCGCCGAGCTCAAGGCCTACGCCAAACAGGCTGAGAAAAGCCTCTACGTGACGGAACGTCGGCAGGGCTCGTGAGAGGGACGGTGGGATGCGGCGAACTTACGAGGAGGACGGCAACGCGGCCGCGCGTCGAGGCGCCCTCCGCCGAGCCGGCCGAGGGCGTGGAACGAAGGCAGGCGCCATCCATGACGGTTGAAGGGCGGGAAACGCGCGGGTGATCAGGTCCACCGTCTGCTCAGGCATTCCCTCCAACGCAAATCCCTGTTGATGCCGATGCGTGGCGGCGTCTTGCCGTTTCCACACCAGCCGCGCATCGGATTCGAGCGGCGCCTCGCGCCCCCGCCACGTCAACCGCGCGCGCACCGGCAAGGTGGCAGGACATTCCAAGGCCACGGGCGTTTCCACCCCGAATCCCTTCAAGCTCAGATCCCGCACGCCGCCTCGATAGAGGGGCGCGCCGCTGTAGTCGTCGAGCTCCACGTTGAAGGTCTCGGGACTGATCCGCGGATACGTGCGGCGCTCCCCGTGATTCCGGACCCTCTGCACTTCTTCTTCGAGCGTCGCTCGACGAGTCTGCTCGGTTTCTAATTCAGCCCGCGCGCGCTGGGCGCGTTCTTCAAGCTGGTGGATCTGCTGCTGGAGGGTCTCATGAAGGCGTTCGGCTTCTTCCAGGTGACGCGAGGCCTCGTCTCGCTGTCCCTGCATCTGGGCCATCGCGGTCACCGCCTGGCGATGCTGGGCGTTCAGCTCCTCAAACGACTGCCGCAGTTCTTGCATGGCGGCTTGGAGATGATCGAGCGCCGACCTGGCCTCGCCGAGATACCACTGGCTTTCTTCCCATTGTTTCTTGGCCGCCTCCGCGGCGGTGGCTGCCTGGGCGGCCTGCGCCTGCCACTGCTGCACCTGATGGGTCAGCTCGTCGAGGCGCGATTCCAGCTGCGACGTCTTCACCCGCTCTTCCCCTAAATACCAGCTCGCTTCATTGCGCTGCCGGCGCAACAGATCAAGCTGCTGGCCGTACTGCTCAATCGTGCCTTTCGCCTCCGTCAACTGCTGCGTGAGCCCTTCGAGTTGCGTGGCGTAGGACGCCGTCATCGCCGCCGCTCCGATCAGCTCCACCAGCTGGTCTCGACCCAGGAGGGACACGTGCTGGGCGGCGGCATACCGCTGAGCCGGCATCGTAAAGGCGCCGGGCGCCACCAGCACGCCCTGGTCGACGTGGGCGCCGTGCATCGATCGGACGAACTGCTCAACCGTGGATTTCTCGAAGAGCGCGCCGTTGCCCACGCACAGCAGGGCGGTTTTCTGTCCCTCGCGAATGACCACGCGCATCAGCCCAAGCGGCCCTCCGAGCTCCACCGTATGCAGGGGTTGATACCCTTGCCGCTCAAACGCCTGCCACACCAACTGATCGATGAGCGCAACCGCCGACGGCCATAAGGGGCCTCGAGACGGCAGACGCCTGAGAGCCCACGACCACCTCCGCGATCGCACCACCCGCCATCCCCGGCTTGCCCCGCCGATCACCCCGACGGCAATCAAAACCCACCACCACGTCGTCAAGGGCAACCCAGGCTCCGGGGGGGTTGGGGGGGAAGGGTCGGGGGCGTCAAGACGAGGGGATCCAGCGGGCTTCGCACCGGCCTCGAGGGAGCCACGGCTTGCGGCCATCTGCTCGACCGATGGACGCGGAGGGCTCTGGCGCTCCGACAAGGACGGGGAGGATGTCTGGGCTTGGAACAAGGCGTGCTGCATCGCCGCGAATCGCTCGCTCAGCCTCGAGGGGGCCGACAGCAATTTCACCTCAATGGTCTCGCCGGTCACCGTGGCCGGATGCTCGATCTCGATGAGAATGCGGCCCGGCTCGCTGCGAAGGGCATAGCGATACCGGCCGCGGAGCTGAATCCTGAGACTGCGCAGCCAGCGGGAGGTGGCGGGCTGCGAGGAGGCCAGCGCGTAGTCGGCGACGATTTCCTGCACCGCGCCGTGCTGGAGAACGGAGCGCTCCGGAAGGGTGGCCAGCACGCGCCGGGGCGGGAAGCTGATGATGACCGTCGGCGGGTTTGTTTGAAATCTCGACTGCGCCGCAACCGCCTCACCCGCAGCCAACTGAATGACCAGTCGGGTCGTGGTGGTGGCGGGGGGCGGCGCCTGCTGCGCCGCCCACAACACCTCGGGTGTGGCCAGCAGCGCCACGACGGCAGCCCAGGCCCACCCGACTCTAGGTGCGATTGCCAAGCGACAAGCGACAAGCGACAAGCGACAATTAGAAGGGCTGGACCACATCGTTCACGGCAATCTCGGTGCGTTCCCACTCAGGGAGCAGCGTCGCAGCCGCCGCTTGTTCTTGGACCCGCTCCACGCGCGCTTTGCCCAGGAGCTGATCGCGGCGGTAGATGGAGACGACATCCCCGATGCGGACGTAATCCCATCCCAAATCGAAGACGACAAATTTCCAGTCGGGATGCACCGACAACACCCGTCCTTGGCTGGGATGGGCGGAGGTGGGCTTGGTAACCACCACCTTTTCGAGCTGGACGGTCTGAGGGCTTGTGGAAGCCGATCCCGGGCGGGATTGCAACGCGAGGACGAGTTCCCCTTGGAGGAGATCCATCTGGCGCCGCATCGCCCCCACTTGCTGCTCCAACGCCTCGATGGTGCGCCCTTCCTCGCCTAGGCGAGCCAGCGTGCGTTGCAGCTCGTGATCCTTGGCGGAGAGCTCTTGCGCCAGCCCTTGCAGGCGCTGCTGCTCTTGCGCGAGGGATACCGCGAGCCGCTCGCGCTGGGTCTGCAACTCGGTGACCTGCAAGGCCAACTGTTCCCGGCTTTGCAGCGCCTCCTCATACCGCCGCTCGATCTGCGTGCGCACCGCCACCTCTCCCGCGATCACCGCGGCGAGCCCCACGCCGAAGAGGAGGCGCAAGAAAAAACCCAACGAGAGTTTTCTCGTTGGGCGAGGGCCGGATGAACTGAATAGCTTGCGCACGGTCGGTAACGGTCTAACGCACTGCGTGAAGTCGCAACGGCACTGCTACGCTAACAATTTCCTCGCCACTTGTCAAGATGGAGAACAGATGGAGAACAAAATGGTGGGGACGAGAGGATTTGAACCTCCACCCCTTGCGGGACAGCGCCCTCAACGCTGCGCGTATGCCAGTTCCGCCACGTCCCCGTCTTCGAACTTTGAACTTCGAACTCAGGCGCCTGGTCAGGTGACGGCCCCTTCCGACGCTGAGGACACGAGTCGGGCGTATTTCGCCATCACCCCGGATGTGTACGGTGGTTTCGGCGGTTTCCATCGAGCCCGCCTGCGCGCAAGCTCCGCCGAGGAGAGGCGCGCATCCAGGCGGCGCTTCGTCACATCAAACGCAATCCGATCGCCGTCGCGCAGCAGCGCGATCGGCCCGCCCACCGCCGCCTCAGGCGCCACATGCCCGGCCATCAGCCCATGCGTCGCGCCTGAGAAACGCCCGTCGGTCAGCAACGCGACGGCACGTCCGAGCCCCTCGCCCACAATGGCCGAGGTCACGCCGAGCATCTCCCGCATCCCCGGCCCGCCCTTCGGGCCTTCATACCGCACCACCACCACGTCACCGGCTCGGATGCGGCGCCCGTGGACCGCGCGAAACGCGTCCTCTTCGCAATCGAACACCCGCGCCGGCCCTTCGAACCGCAATGGTTCATGCCCGGTGATTTTCGCCACGCAGCCTTCAGGCGCGAGATTGCCGTGAAGGATCACCAATCCCCCCGTCGGTTGGAGCGGTCGCGAGAGCGGCGCCACCACACGCTGTCCCCGCGTTTCACGCGCTCGCCTGGCTTCCTCACCGATTGTGCGGCCCGTCACCGTCATCGCTCGCGGATGGAGCCGTCCCGCCTCCAACAATCGTTTGGCCACCAACGGGACCCCGCCGGCCCGGTAGAGATCGGTCGCCACAAAACGCCCCCACGGTTTCATGTCGGCCAGCAGCGGGGTTCGGCGGCTGATGCGATCAAAGTCGTCGATGGCGAGTGCGACACCGGCCTCGCGGGCGATGGCGAGCAGATGCAGGACGCTGTTCGTTGATCCGCCGGTCGCCGCGACGGAGGCGATCGCATTCTCCAGCGCCGCGCGGGTCACGATCCGCCGCGGACGCAGGCCGCGCCGCAGCAGGTCCATCGCCAGCCGGCCGACGTCTCGCGCCACCCGATCCTTGCGCGGATCCATCGCCGGCACGCTCGCCGAGCCCATCGGCGAGATCCCCAGCACTTCCATGGCCATGGCCATCGTGTTCGCGGTGAACTGCCCTCCGCAGGCGCCGGGTCCTGGGCAGGCGCGATCCTCCAGCGCGTGCAGCTCGCGCGCGCTCATCCGGCCGGCCGCGCACGCACCCACCGCCTCAAACACGTCCTGGATCGTCACATCCCGCCCGCGGAACCTGCCGGGATCGATGGAGCCGCCATAGAGCATCACCGATGGGAGATTCAGCCGCAGGAGCGCCATGACCGTGCCGGGGATCGTCTTGTCGCAGCCGGACAGCGCCACGACCCCGTCGAACAGGTGGCCGCGCACGACCAGCTCGATCGAGTCGGCGATCACCTCGCGGCTGATGAGCGACGCCTTCATGCCGGCCGTACCCATCGAGACACCGTCGGAGACGGCGATGGTGTTGAACTCAATCGGCGTGCCGCCCGCCGCGCGCACTCCCCGCTTCACCTGCTCGGCCAGCCGCCGCAGGTGCACGTTGCACGGCATCACCTCGATCCAGGTGTTGGCAATCGCGATGAGCGGCCGCCGCAGGTCGGCATCGCGCAGGCCCAGCGCTTTCAGCATGGCGCGGCTGGGCGCGCGGTCCGGCCCGTCCAGCAGGACGCGGCTCTCTCGTCGAAGGTCGTGGGTCATGAGAGGATTATATCAAAATGGAGCGCAGCGTCTGTATTCGCTCATGGAACGTGGCGTCGTCAAGGACCGGTTGCGCCCCGTCAAGAGCCAGGGGATGTTCCAACTCGACCCAGGATTTGCAGCCGGCATACCGATCAATCACCGGGATCGTCTGAGGAGCAGGCAATCGGAAGACGCGGATCACGGCCAGCACCAACGGCTGCTGAGGCTGCCACTTGAGCCGCTGGTCGAGAAAGGTGTCGTGATAGATATGAAAGGGTTCCAACCGCTTGAGGAGCGTTGGATCAGCCGAGGAGAAGGCGTCCACCACGTCCCCGTAGAGGTCAAACCGCACATGCCCCTCAGGCGCGCGGCGCGCCGTCGCTTCCTCGAAGAAGCGCTGGGACGGCTCGCGGAGGAACTTGACCGCTTGATGCTCGAACGTCGGGTAGAACACAAACTGCCGGGCCGCCCACTCAAAGCCGCTGCCCGGTTCGATCAGCCCGCCTTTGCGGATCATCACGAGCTGCTCCCCGCGCTCCATCGCCAGGAGCACCGTGGCCCACTCTTTGAGGGCGATCTGACATGTTGGATTCGGTGGCATTTTCATCATTTCGCTGGCCACGGGTCCTGCCGCCTGCGGGACCCCGCCGTCCATCCTCGTGCCGGGGCGGCCGCTTCGCGGACACCGCCGCTCGGCACTTGCGGGCGGGCGGCGGGGGCCTCCCCTCCGGCGTCGCCCGTGGCCTCTGCTTACCTCGCTCCGACGAGGCGCAAGAAATCCTCCACCGTGGGAAGTCGAAGAAACGGGTTCTGCTGGTTTTCCTGCCCTACCGTCGAGGTCGGTGCCTCCGCGTAGTTGTGGCCCGGATAGACGGCGGTTGAGTCGTCGAGCTTCGACAAGGTGTTCGTCAAGCTGTGGTAGAGGGCGCGGGGGTCTCCTCCCGGTAAATCACACCGCCCGCAGGCACGGATGAAGAGGGTATCCCCCGTCAACAGCCGATCGCCCGCCAGCAGGCACTGCGAACCCGGGGTGTGGCCGGGCGTGTGGATCAGTGTGACCGCCAACGCCCCCACCTGAATCACCTGCCCGGCGTCCACCGGCTTCACCGAGGAAGGGTCGATCTTCAACGCCGTCGCTTCCGCGGCGTGGATGTGGACCGGGATGTCGTGCGTCTGCAGCAAGGCTTCCAAGCCCATGATGTGGTCGAAATGCGAATGCGTCAGGATCACCTTCGTCAGGCGGTAGCCGTCCTCCTGGGCGGAGCGCAGGATCGCGGGCACCTCCCATCCCGGGTCGACCACCGCCGCCTCGTGCGTAGTCGGATCGCCCAGCAGATACACGAAGTTCTGCATGGGTCCCAGCTCTAGTTGCTTCAAGTAGATCGGCTGATTCGCCATCGCGCTGTTACTGTATGGCTCGAGGAGCGGGTTGTCAACCCGTGATCAGACCAGAGACCGGAGACTGGAGACCAGAGACTAAAACACTGAAAGTCTCATGTCTCCTGTCTCATGTCTCCTGTCTCAGGTTTGGTACAATAAGGTGATGACTCTTCCACGGGTCCAGATCAGCGCCGCGGCGATCAAGCGGGTGAAGAACCACGACTGCTGGGTGTTCCGCGATGAGCTCCTCAGCGCAGAGCCTTCCATCCCGGCCGGGGAGCTTGTGGACGTCACCGACCGCAACGGGGCGTTTGTGGCCCGCGCCTTCTACAACGCCCGCTCCCATATCCCGCTGCGGATCGTGAGCCTCCGTCCGGATGAGACGGATGATCCCGCCTGGCTCCGCCACCGGCTCACCCAGGCCATCGCCCAACGGGCCCGCCTCACCCACACAAACGCCAAACGGCTCATGTTCAGCGAAGCGGATCAGTTGCCCGGCTTGATCGTCGATCAATACGCCGAGTATCTCGTCGTGCAACTGCGCAGCGCCGGGATGGATCGGCTCCGCGCCACACTCATCGACCTGCTCCAGGAACTCGTGCGCCCACGCGGCATCCTCGAGCGCAGCGACCAAGCATTCCGCGAGGACGAAGGGCTGCCGAGCACAACCCAACTCCTCGCCGGCGAGGTGCCGCCGCGCATCCCGATCCACGAGGGACCGCTGCAGTTTCTGGTCGACCCGCATCGCGGCTTGAAAACCGGCTTCTACCTCGATCAACGCCCCACCCGAGCCAGGCTGCTGGGGCTCATCGAACCGCACCAGCGGGTCCTCGACGCCTTCAGCTACACCAGCTCCTTAGGGATTGCGGCGGCACACCAAGGGGCGCGCGTGGTGTGCGTGGAGCAGCACGAGCCGTTCATGGACCTGGCGAAAGAGCAGGCACGGCTCAACGGCGTGGAGGATCGCATCGAGTGGATCGCGGGCGATGCGTTCTACTGGCTGCAGGCCCAGGCGCAGGCACACGCCACGTTCGACTGGGTGCTGCTCGATCCACCCTCATTGGCGAAGCAGAAGAGCCAGACGACCAAAGGCCGCCAGGCCCTGCACCATCTCCTGGTCCAGGCGTTGCGGTTGCTCGCCCCCGGCGGCTCGCTGATCGTCAGCATCTGCACCTACCACTTGCTGGATGTGATCGAGGAGATCGTGCGGATCGCCTCAGCCGAGGTCGGCGTGCGGCTTACGGTGCGGGATCGCTGGCTGCAGGCGGAGGATCACCCCTGGATCCTCCATGCGCCAGCCACGCGCTATCTGACGAGCTGGCGCTTCGCTACAAGTCCGTCGCACGCGCGCGACGCACGATGAGAGGCTTCGCCCACCAGCACAAGCCGCTCAAGAGCAGGGTCACCAGGTAGGAGCACAACAGCAGCAAGAGGGTGACCGCCAACCCGACGGACGGCTCGATCCCCTGCCATTCGAGGAGGGTGATCATCGCCACATCCTTCGAGCCGAAGCCCACCATGGAAATCGGAATGATGCGGCCGATGATGCGGCTGAAGGCCATGATCTGACCGGCCAGGAGAAACGGGACGCGCAGCCCCAGCGACCGCAGCACGGCGTCGAGCTGAACGAACAACAGCCCAAACGCCAGCAGGGTCGCCAGGAGCGGAAAGACCAGCTTCGGCGAGACGAGCGCCCGCATCCCGGCCCAAAACTCCGTCATGTCGATCTGCCACGGGGAGAGCTTGCGCCATTTCTTGGCCAGCTTGCGAAGCGACACGACCCAGATCCCGATCCCCGCCGCCAGCACGCAGAGGACCGTCAGGCTGACGACCAGCGCGCGCTGAAGGCCTTGCATGAGGGGAAAGGCGGCCAGCAGCTGCAGCCCCCAGAGGCCGACGCCCACGATGACCACCCAGTGCAGCACCTTCTTCATCACGACGCTGGAGAGCGCGTAGCCGAAGGTGATGCCGGTATTCATCGAGATATAGCCCGCCGCCAGCAGGTCGCCCACATGGCCCGGCGTGACCAGCCCAAGGTATTGGCTCGCGAGGTAAGCCACCAGCGTCCTGGGATACGGCTGCCGGATGCGCTGACGGGCGATGAGCAGCTGCCACACGAGGGCCTCGAGCAGAAGCTGCAGCACGGTGAGCACCATGCACCAGCCCAGCCAGCGCAGGTCGATGCGGGTCAGCTGTGCGCCTTCGCTCCTCGGCAGCCGCAGGAGCAGGATGATAAACGCTACCACCCCGAAGAACCGCAGCCACCATACCAGCGAGCTCCGGACCGGCTTCTGGAACTGAAACGTCAATGCCTGGCTCGATCCCTGCGCCATGAGCGTTCTTCAACAACACAACACGGCAGCCCACCGAAGCGGACTGCCGTGTGTGATAATCCCAAACGAGTGTGGAATCACTGAGGAGGCGTTTCGCCCGATGACTCCGGAGCCGGCACCGCTTCGTCAGAAGCCACAGCCGCTGATTCGGCTTCCGCTTCCGGAGCGGCTTCAGAAGCCACAGTCTCCGCCGCCGGGGCCGAGGCGGCCTCTTCCGTCGTCTGGGCAGGGGCTTCGGCGGGTTGAGCGGCAGGAGCCGCCGGCGCTGTCGCCTCCGCTGAGACGGGTGGCTCGCCTGCAGTCACCTTCACGTTGACGGCATGGCGCTTGGCCGTATTGATGTCGAAATTGTACTCCACCTCAACCGCCAGGCCCTGAGCGAGATCCGCCGCGGTCGCGGCCTGATCCGCGCGGGTGATCTTCGTCTCCTGGCCGAGGTAGATCGGCGTCTCAAAGCCGTAGCGATCTTTCACTTTGAGGAGCGGAGCGGCCGGATCAGCCGTATCAACAGACACGACCTCCCCTTTGATGAGCAGGGTCGGCAAGGCTTTCGAGCCCTCCTGAGCGCCGGCCACGGGAACGATGGTCGTCAGCGCGATCACGCCAACGGCAATCCCACGTGCCACGAGATGGTTCATGCCCGTTCACCTCCTTACCTGGTTGTCATATCACCTGGTAGTATAATCGGATGGTTGGGGTTGTCAACCCCTCCACCCTCACGGCAGGTTTCCAAGAAGTTGCGGATCCCCTTCAACATCACCCCACGCTCCACCCACAGCACCAACCCGCTGGGCACGCGCACCGCCGGCTTCAGCCAGGTCGCCATCTCAACGCGCGTCTGGCCAGGCTCAGCGGCCCGCAGCAGGCACACCCCTCGATAGTCGCCGATGACCTCATGGACCAGCCGGAACCGCACGGCCTCGGGAGGCTCCTGCTCGACCTCGAAGACCAGGCGCAGCTCCTTCCACAGCACCTTGATCTCGATGGCAATCACCCGGCGGTTCTCGCTCTCCTCGATCACCTGCACCGAGCGCACCCCGGGCGTCATCGGCCCCAGGTCCGCGTAGCTGGTCGACAGCCCCCACGTCCGCTGCAGATCGGCGGGGGCCGTGAAGCTGGCACCGGCGAAAATCCCCTCGCCAGCACCCGCCTTCTGCCGCCAGCGGATCGTGTCGGTCCCCACCTCGTAGTCATGCACCCGCTGCTTCGGCCACGGCGCCTCAAGGAAGGCCGTGTCAATTGACCCGGCCTCGACCGAAGCCGCCTGGAGTCCTGCGATGACCAGGCCGATCAGCGGAAGCGCGCGGCGTGGCATGCCACCAAGCGATTACAGAGGCACGCTGAACGGGATAGCCGGGGGCTCGTCATCCCCGTGTGGCTTTGGACCGAGGCGTCCCGGCCGCTGGGGCCCGGAGGCAATCACCGGCCCCTCCCCTTCCACACGAACCCAGCGTCCGCTCATGTACACTTCCTTGACGCGCCGCGGGCGATGGCGTTGAGCCGATCGCGGACGACCGGCGACCGAGCCGGGACTATCCTTGCCGGCGACTGAGCCGGCACTGTCCTCGCCGGCGAGGGAGTGTCGGCGGCCGATGGGCTGCCGACCGAGGGAGTGTCGCCAGCCGCTGGGCTGGCGACCGGGGCGCGAGGATTGAGGCGCGGGTGCAGGGGCTAAGGCAGGGGGAGCGCCGCCGCGCCTGCGGTGCCGTCGCCGATGTCCGCGAGGGTGCCTGGACGCTGCCGGCGCAATCGACGGAGGGGAGACCGGCTCCAGAGGAACCGAAGACGGCGTCGCTTGCGGTCCGGATGCACTGAGGCGAGCCGGCCCGCGCCCGCCACGGCCCCGGCGGCCCCCGCGCCGCTGGTGACGGTGAGCGCCTGCAGGCCTCGGCGCCTCATCGGCAGCTGGACGGAACTCGATCCGGTGGCGCTGCGCCAGCTCGTTCAGGACGTCCGCCGAGGGCGAGGCGCCAAGACGCGAGAGATCGCGGAACCAGGCTTCCAGGCCCGGCGGCGCCGACACCCAGGCGATCTGAAACGCTCCCGTGCCGGTATTGCGCACGCCAGACCACGCGCCGCGGGGCACGTGCAGCATCGCCCCGGGAACGACGTTGAGGATCCGCTCATTCAGGGTCACACGCCCCTGGCCCTTGGAGACGAACAGCACCACATCCCGGTCAAGATGCCTGTGAACGGGCATGTGGGCGCCGGGTAGGAACGTCTGGATGCCGGCGGCGAACGCCGTGCCGGCGGAGGCCGGATCGACCGTGATGATCACCTCACCGGCGGCCGGGGGCCCCAGCTTCACGACCTCGCCGTGCTCCGGTGCGCGCAACGGGTTCATGGATGACCCCTCTCAGCAGGACGATGTGGAACAATCAGAAGAACTGGCTGTCTCTGTCGGACGAGCTGTGAACCTATTGTGAGCCATCGGGAACACTCAGTCAATCTCGGTTCATTGAACGAATCGCTGATTGCCGTGCATCGCAGGTGTACAATAGGGCATCCCGAAGAACGGAGGCGGCCGATGGAGGCGAAGACGACACGGACGACGCGGTGTCCGTCGTGCGGAGAACCGGCGACGGCCGAAGCAAGGTATTGCAGCCACTGTGGACAGGCGCTTCAACAAGCGGTGGCGACGCCTCAGGCTGCCACGTGGTACTCCAACGTGTGGTTCGTCCTCTTCCTCCTGTTCTTTGTCCTCGGCCCATTGGCCCTTCCGTTAGTCTGGAAGCATCCCCGTTTTTCCCGACGCGTGAAGGTGCTCCTGACCGTTGCCATGCTCTTTTACACCCTCCTGCTGATCGAGTTGATTGTCCGCATGGTCAGGGCCGTCACCGAAGCGGTCAATCAGTTCAATTCGACCCTCCCATTTTGATGGGCCGGCCTCAAAAAGAAATGGCTGCCCCGCGTGGAGTCGAACCACGATACCCAGATCCAGAATCTGGTGTGCTACCATTGCACCACAGGGCAACAACGTCAGTGGCTAAGTGACAACGTGGCCAAGCAGCCAGGTTGTTTGAGTCAGTCTCGACTTGGTCACTCGGCCACCGGGCCACTGAGCCACTCTGGTATTGTATCACACCTTCGAGGAGAGGACGGACTGGAGGTGACGCGTCAGGCGCTGGCGGTCCGGGTCATCGATCCACACAAACCGCGCCCCCACCTCATACTGGGTGGATCCCAGCCGGGCGATCTCCCGCAACCACACCACTTCGCCCGTCGCGTGAAAGCGGGCGTTGTGGAAGGGCAGATGCAGCGTCAGCGCGAGGGCGTGGCCCATCTGCAACCGCACGTCCGTCGGAAAGCGCACCCCGCCGACGCTGATATCCTGGGTGAAGCTCTGGGCGGTCTTCAGGGTGAGCGGATCGGGAAACTCGATGAGCACCGGTGTGCTGACACGAACCGACCGACGGCGCTCGTCCATGGTTACCCCGCCAGGTGAGCCGCCGCGTACTCCAGGCGGCCGATGACCTTGGCTTGCCCCACGATGGACATGACCTCAAAGAGCGGCGGGCTGACCGCTCGGCCGGTCACCGCCACGCGGGTTGGATGGATGAGGTCCTTCGCGCCCAGCCCTCGCTGCGCGATCAATGCCCTGGCGGCCTGCTCGACCTGCGGCGTCTCGAAGGAACCAAGCTGTTTGAGGCGGTCTTTGAGGGCGGAGAGGTTCGCCGCGATGCCGTCCCGCCGCAACAACTGCTGCACCGCCTCGTCCTCATACTCGATGGGCTCGACGAACAAGAAGCGATGCTCTTCCTCGAGCTGCGAGAGGGTCTTGAGCCGGTCGCGCAGCAGCCCGGCGATCCGTGACAGCCAGGCGCGATCATAGGTCACAGACACCAAGCCCTTGGCGATCAGCCGCTCGGCGAAGAGATCCGTCAGCCGCTCAACCGTCGCCTGCTTGATGTACTGCCCGTTGAGCCAATCGAGTTTCTGCTGATCAAACTGCGCGGCGGCCTTGCGAACCCGCGCCACGTCAAACAGCTCCACGATCTCCGTCGGAGGGATGCATTCCCGATTGCCGCCCGGCGCCCATCCCAGCAGGGCCAAGTAGTTGACGAACGCCTCGGGCAGGTAGCCCACGTCCCGATAGTCCGCCACCGCCGTCGCGCCGGTGCGTTTGGACAACCGCGCGCGATCCGACCCCACGATGAGCGGGATATGCGCGTACGCCGGCGGGGTCAATCCCAACGCCTGGTAGAGGATGAGCTGCTTGGGGGTGTTGGCGATATGGTCGTCCCCGCGGATGACGTGGGTGATCTGCATGGCCGCGTCATCGACCACGCAGGCGAAGTTGTAGGTCGGCAGGCCGTCGGATTTCATCAGCACGAGCTGCTCAAAGAGCGAGGTATCCACGGTGATGTCTCCGTGGACGAGGTCGCGGAAGGTGACGGTCTGCGGCGCAACCGGAAACACGACCCCGCCGTCTTCGGTCTTCGCCTTGCCCTGAGCGATGAGCTGATCGGCATGCTGCCGATAGAGTGCGAGCCGCTGGCTTTGAAAGGTGGGGCCTTCATCCGCGACGATGCCGAGGTAGTGCAGGCTGGCGAGGATATCCTCGACGAAGGCGGGGTTCGAGCGTTTCTGGTCGGTGTCTTCGATGCGCAGGACGAAGGTGCCCCGATGGTGCTTGGCGTAGAGCCAATTGAACAGGGCGGTTCGGGCGGAGCCGACGTGCAACGTGCCGGTTGGACTCGGAGCAAACCGAACCCTGACACTCATCCAAAATCCAAAATCTCCGCCACAATGCATGGCGCCCACCACAAGGCTTTGGCGGGTCCGCTGTTGTCCGCCAACGCTCTTTGGCGGAGATCCGCCAAGCAGTCTGGAGGACAAAATCTAAAATTCATGGAGAGATCACACGGTTGGATCGGCCAACAACCGTGAGTCTTCGGCGGGGCTCTTGAGCGTATACATCCACGCGGAGATCGTCCGGGCCACGCTGTCTGGATCAAGCTGGCACAGCGCGAGAAGCTGCGCGCGGGTCCCCTGCTCCACAAAGTGATCCGGCAGCCCGATCCGCAACACGGGCACCGGCGACAACCCCATGGCATCCAGCGCCTCGGAGACCGCGCTGCCGAATCCGCCGGCCACCTGGCCCTCTTCAAGAATCACCAAGGCCCCGAGCTGCGTGGCCAGCTGCCGCAGCAGGACCCGGTCGAGCGGTTTGACGAACCGGGCGTTGACCACCGCCGCGTCAATCCCCTGGGCTTTCAGCTTCGTGGAGGCTTCCAGCGCAGGATACACCATGCTGCCCAGGGCGATCAGCGCCACGTCTTTGCCCTCGCACAAGACCTCGGCTTTCCCCAACGAGACCCGAGCGGGCTTCCCCAGCGGCTCCCCGCAGACAATGCCTCCTCGCGCGTACCGGATCGCGACCGGCGCGCTCGAGCTTTCCACGGCCCATCGCAGCATGGCGCGCAGTTCGTCGGGGTCTTTCGGCGACACCACCACCAGGTTGGGGAGGATGCGCAGGTAGCCGATGTCAAACACCCCATGATGGGTGGGCCCGTCTTCGCCGACCAGCCCGCCGCGATCAATCGCCAAGACGACCGGCAGGTTCTGCAAACACAGCTCGTGCATGATCTGATCGTAGGCCCGCTGGAGAAACGTCGAGTAGAGGGCCACCACCGGACGGCGTCCCGCCCGAGCCAGCCCGGCGGCGAGCCCCAGGGCGTGCTGCTCCGCCATCCCCACATCGATATACCGACCGGGAAATTGCCGGCCGAAGGGCGCGAGCCCAGTCCCTTCCGGCATCGCCGCCGTGATCCCGATGATCCGCTCATCGGCCTGGGCGAGCTTCACCAACTCTTCGCTGAACGCCTCCGTGAACGTCAGGGGTTGCGCGTTTGCGCGTTTGCGCGTTTGCGCGTTCGTCTCTTTGTGGGCCAACGCGCCAACGGGCCAACGCGCCAACGGGCTCACCGTCTTGAGCTGTCCCGTCGCCAGGTCGAACGGCTCGATCTTGTGGAACCGCTCCGGGTCGCGCTCCGCCGGCGGGTACCCTTTCCCCTTGATCGTTGAGACATGCAGGAGGATCGGGCCTTTGAGCCGCTTGAGGTTGCGCAGCGTTCGAATCAGCTCGTTGAGGTTATGGCCGTCGATAGGGCCGACGTACCGAAAGCCCAGCTCCTCGAAGAGCAGGCCCGGCACCAGCAGCCCTTTCAGTGATTCTTCGACCTTGTGCCCCAACTGCACCAAGCGGTCACCTTTCGGAAGGCGCGCCACCACGCGCTCAAGCTTCCGGCGAAGGCGGTTATAGAGCGGATCCGTGATGATGCGATTCAGATACCGGCTCAAGCCCCCGACCGGGGCGGCGATGGACATCTTGTTGTCATTCAGGATGACCAAGAGGTTCGGTTTCAGATGGCCGATGTGGTTGAGCGCCTCCAGGGCCATGCCCTCGCCGAGACTCGCATCGCCGATGATGGCGGCCACGTGGTGCTTGCCGCCGGAGCGATCCCGGCCAATCGCCAATCCCATGGCGGTGGACAGGCAGGTGCCGCCGTGGCCGGTCGTGAACAGATCGAATGGGCTTTCCTCTTTGTTGTTGAATCCGGTCAGCCCGCGGAACTGCTTCAAGGTGCGGATCTGCCGACGGCGGCCGGTCACGAGCTTGTGGGCGTAGGCCTGATACCCCATGTCCCACACCAACTGATCGGCCGGCGCCTCAAAGGCCGTATGCAAGGCCAGGCACAACTCCACCGCCCCCAGACTGGAGGCGAGGTGCCCTCCGAGGGTGGAGATCGTGTGCAGCAATTCCTCGCGAATCTCCTGCGCAAGCGCAGAGAGCTGTGCGACCGAGAGCCGCTTCAGATCCGCGGGCGAATCAATCGTCTCCAAGAGGCGCATCACTTAGCTCGCCGTCAACCACGTCGACAATTCACGCAGCAACCACGCCCGCTGGCCGAAGGGCCGCAGGGACCGTTCGCCGGCTGCAATCAAATGCCGTGCGCGCTGATCGACCGCCTCGCGTCCGAGGGCGCGCACCACGCCGTCCCCATCGTGCAGATCGTCTTTCAGTTGGAACGCCAACCCCAGCCGTTGCCCGAAGCCTCGCAAACGCGACAGCGTTGCGGCAGACGCCTGACCCGCCAATCCCCCCGCCACGACACTCGCCGTGATCAACGCCCCCGTCTTTCGCTTGGCAGTTTCTTCCAAAATCTTTACCTTGTCCCTTGTCCCTTGTCCCTTGTCCCCTAAATCAAGGACCTGGCCCCCGATCAATCCCGAGGCCCCGCTGGCTTGCGCGACCGTGCGAAGAATCGACAGGATGTTGGGGGTCCCGTTGCGGCTCAGTAATTCAAACGCCCTGGTCAGCAGCGCATCCCCGACGAGGATCGCCAGCGCCTCCCCGAACTTGCGATGACACGAGGGCCGACCCCGACGCTCATCCGCGTCATCCATGGCGGGCAGATCATCGTGGACCAGCGAATAGGTGTGAATCAGCTCAATCGCGCACGCCGCAGCCAGCGCCTGCTTGGGGTCTCCCCCCGCCGCCTCGCACCCGCCCAGGCACAGCAACGGCCGGAACCGCTTGCCGCTGGACAAGACACAGTACCGCATCGCCTCATCGAGCGGCTTCGGCGAGCCGTCGGCGGGTTGCAGCGACCGCTCAAGCGCCTGATCAATCAGCCGGAGGCGTTGGGCCAGGCGTGCGGTCATCCCACGCCCTGGCAGGGCTCCGCTGACGGCGGAGCCGTCGCCAGCCCCTGTTGCAATCGCGTGTCGTGGGCGACCCCGCCGTTGGCGGGGCTGCTAGGGCGTGGGATCATTCGGCTCCCGCTCTTCCTCAAGCATCTGGTCATCGAACGGTGCTAAGCTCGCTTCGCCCACGTGCGCTTTGACCAAGACCTGCACTTTCTTCTTCGCCTGCTCGAGCCGTTTCAGCAGCACGCGGGCCAGCTTGGTGCCTTCCTCGAACTTCTTGAGCCGCGTTTCGAGATCGAGCTCGGAGGCGTCCAGCTCGCCGACGAGTCTTTCCAGGCGCTTGAGCGCCTCTTCGTACTTAATCTCTTTCGTCTCGGACATGGGTCACCCGGCTGTTCACCGCCCCGCGAGCGAGCCGGGTTTCGAGCTCCTCGCCGGGATGCACGCGCGTCGCATCGGTCAGGACCGAACGCGTGGGCAGATGAAAGGTGATGCTGTAGCCGCGAGCCAACACCGCCAAGGGGCTGAGCGCCTGAAGGCGTCCGGCCAGGGCCGCGAGCCGATGGTCTTCACGATCCAGGGCGTGTCGGATGCGCTGCACCAATTCGTCCTGCAGCGTGCGGACTTGATGCTCGCCGCGGTCCAGTTGATGGAGGGGATGCAGCAATCGCAGGCGGCCGCAGAGCGCATCGAGCCGGCTGACGTAGTCCTCCACCGCCGCCTGGGTCGCGTCCACCAACCGTTCGATGAGGTCCCGGGAGCGGTCGATCAGCTGCTGCTGCGCGTTGACCAGCTCCTTCGCCGCATCCGTCGGGGTGGAGGCCCGCAGGTCGGCCACCCAGTCGGCGATCGTCCAATCGTCTTGGTGCCCCACCGCCGAGATCACCGGAATCGCCGATCGCGCGATCGCCCGCGCGACGAGCTCCTCGTTGAACGCCCACAAATCCTCGATGCTGCCTCCCCCCCGTCCGACAATCAGCACGTCGGCCAAGCGCAAGCGGTTCGCCGACTCGATGCCCTCCGCGATGTCCTGGGCCGCGCCATCACCCTGCACGTTCACCGGGACGATCACCACGTCAAACCACCCGCGGAGCTTGCTGACCATGTCATGGACCGCCGAGCCGGTGGGGGACGTCACCACCCCCACCCGGGATGGCCACGGTGGAATCGGCCGCTTGCGCGCCTCTTCAAACAATCCTTCGGCCTGGAGGCGCTTCTTCAACTGCTCGAAGGCCAACTGCAGCGCCCCGATGCCCTTCGGCTCGACCCGCAACACCTTGAGTTGATATTGGCCGCGGCCTTCATACGTCGTCACCGAACCTAAGCACAAGACTTTCAATCCGTCGGTCAACTTGAATTTGAGATGCTGGTTGGCATGCTTGAAGAATGCGCAGGGGAGCACCAGCCGTTGCCCAAACCGGTCGGTGACCCGCTCATCCACGAGGCTGAAATAGATGTGGCCGGAGGTGTGGTAGGTGCAATTTGAGAGCTCCCCCTCGATCCACAGCGGAAGGGGAAACTCGCGGTCGATGAGCGCGCGAATCCGCGCCACCACCTGGGCGACCGTCAGCGCGCGAGGCGCCGCGGTTACGTGTGCGGCTGACGGGATGGCGAGGGGGGAGGATTCAATGCTCACGGACATCAACCACCGCGTCGTCCAAGACTCGCGTAAGACGCTCCACATGCGTGGCGTGGCCGCTGACCGGGTCAATGTCCACGAGGAGGCCGTGCAGTTGGACGTTCCCCTGGGCGACCTCTGACTTCACGGGGATCCCGGAGAGGAACCGCTCCAAAATCTGCTCGGTTTGGCGTCCAATGACCGAATCATAGGGACCGGTCATGCCGACGTCCGTCAGGAACGCGGTGCCCTTCGGCAGCAGGCGCTCGTCGGCCGTCGGGATGTGCGTGTGCGTCCCAAACACGCAGGACACCTTGCCATCCAAGAACCAGCCCAGGGCGACTTTTTCGCTGGTCGCCTCCGCATGCATGTCGACGATGATCATGGAGGTCGTCAACCGCAGGCGTTCCACCTCACGCTCGGCGGTCCGGAAGGGACAGGCCACCACCGGATCCATGAAGACACGGCCTTGCACGTTCAGCACGCCAACTTTGTGACCGGAGAGCGTGGTGATGACGGTGGCACCGCTGCCCGGAGCCATCTCCGGATAGTTCGCAGGCCGCAACACGCGGTGGTCAAGCTTGAGAAGGTCGAGGGCTTCTTTCTTGCGCCAGACGTGGTTGCCGGAGCTGAGGACGTCCACCCCCGATCGAAAGAGCTCGTCGGCCACCGTCGGGGTCACCCCCGCGCCTCCGGCAGCATTCTCACAGTTGACGAGGACGAAGTCAAGCCCGAGCTCCTCCCGCAGCCGGATGACGAACCGCTCGACGGCGACCCGCCCCGGCCGTCCGATGACATCCCCGATGAGAAGGGCTCGCATGGTCAGCTCGTCGGCTCGTCAGCTCGTCGGCAGTAAGCAGTAAGAGGCCTACTGCTAACGAGCTTACTGCTGTCGAGCTGTCGAGCTGTCGAGCCTCTTGATTGGTTAGCGGGCATACTCGATGGTCCTCGTCTCGCGGATGACGGTGATCTTGATCTGGCCCGGGAATTCGATCGCGCTTTCGACCTTCTTCTTGATTTCCCGCGCCAGGGCGATGGCCTCCAAGTCCGTCACGCGCTCAGGCTGCACCATCACCCGCACCTCGCGGCCGGCTTGGATCGCGTAGGCCTTCGCCACCCCTTTGAACGAATCGCACAGATGCTCCAACGTCTGCAGCCGCTTGACGTACGCTTCCAGGGTGTCCCCCCGCGCGCCGGGACGAGAGCCGCTGATCGAATCCGCCACGATGGTCAGCACGGCGTAGACGGTGGAGGGCACCACGTCTTCGTGATGGGCTTCGATGGAATGGACCACCTCAGGCGGCTCCCCGTAGCGTTTGGCCAGCTCCGCCCCGATCAACGCATGCGGCCCTTCCACCTCGTGGCTGACCGCCTTGCCGATATCGTGCATCAAGGCGCAGCGTTTCGCCATCCGCTGATCCAACCCCAGCTCCGCCGCGATCATCCCGCAGATGAACGCGGATTCTTTCAAGTGCAGCAGGCAGTTCTGCCCGTAGCTGGTACGGTACCGCAGGCGCCCGAGCAGCTTGACCAGCTCGGCATGCATGCCGTGGAGGTTGAGCTCCGCCAGGGCCTTCTCCCCTTCCTGCTGGACGCTCTGGTCGAATTCCCGCTTGACCTTCTCGACGATCTCTTCGATGCGGGCCGGATGGATGCGCCCGTCCGCCATGAGCCGCTCCAGCGCCGCGCGGGCGATCTCGCGGCGCATCAGGTCGAAGGACGACAGCGTCACGACGTCCGGCGTGTCATCGACGATGAGATCCACCCCCGTGGCCAGCTCGAACGCTTTGATGTTGCGCCCTTCGCGGCCGATGATGCGCCCCTTCATCTCCTCGTTGGGGAGCGGCACGGCCGCGGTGGTCGATTCCACGCTGAACTCGGCGGCGCAACGCTGCATCGTCTCCACGAGGACCTTGCGGGCGATTGCCTGGGCGTCCTTCCTGGTCTCCTCCTCGATCCGCTTGATGACCAGCCCCGCTTCGCTGCGGCATTCCTGGTCGATGCGCGAGAGGAGCAGTTGCTTGGCCTGCTCCGAGGTGAGGCTGGCGACCGATTTCAGCTTTTCGTTCTCCTCCGCGATCAGCTGGCTGAGCTGGTCCTCTTTGGTTTTCAGCGCCTGCTCGCGGGTGCCGAGCTGCCGAGCCCGGTCGGTGAGTTCCTTGTCCTTCCGGTCCAGGACGTCGAGCTTGCGGTCGAGCACTTCTTCGCGCTGATGGAGCCGTTTCTCCAATTGCGCGATTTCGTTGCGCCGATCCCGCGTCTCGCCTTCAAAGTCCTTCCGCAGGGTATTGAGGAATTCTTTCGCGTCGAGCTCCCCCTTGTGGAGAACGGTCTTGGCGTCCCGCGCGGCTTGCTCCAAGACCTCTTTGGCGTGCCGCTCGGCGCTGCCGAGTTGCCGACGGCCCACGAGCAGGCGAAGGCCGTAGCCGGCGAGAAACAGTAACCCCCCGACCCCAAGGATCACGAGCACAGCAAGGATAGTCATGGCACCTCACCTCATGAGCACGGATGACACAGATTTCAAGACAGATGACACAGATTGTCTGAGGAATACCCTCTCTGTGGAATCGTTTGAAAATCTGTGTAATCTGTGTTTAAGCGGAGAGGACCGTGTGCACGGTCTGGTCGTGAGGCTGATGCGGCAGGCGATCGAGCAGTTGGAAGGCAAAGCACAATCCCACCGTCTGGGTGGGACGAGGAAGGCGCGCCAGCAACCGGTCGAAGTACCCGTGGCCGTGTCCCAGCCGGTGCCCGGCGCGGTCAAACGCCAGTCCCGGCACCACGACGAGGTCCACGTCCTGGGGTGACACGAACCGGCGTGCGCGCGGGAGAGGCTCCCACACGCCAAAGGCGCCCGGCGCCAGGTCCGCCGGCTGCCGCAGCTCAGACAGCTGCAGCCGCTCCCCGCGCACCACTGGCACCACGACACGCTTCCTGTCTTCAAGCATCTGCTCAATCAGCCGCCACGTCTCAACCTCATACGGTAGTGAGACGTAGCACACGATCGTCTTCGCGCTGCGAAACACCTCCAAGTGACGGAGTGTACGTCGAATCACTGCACTCTTTCGACGTCGATCGTCCTCCTTCTGTTGTTGCAATCGTCGTAGGATCCGATGTCGTAGTGCGGCTTTGGTCATGCGCCGTGAACCTGTTAAATGTGAAAGACATACCGATGCTCAAGTGGCTCGTCCGAGAACGCCTGGGCCTCGTCGCAGAGGTCCTGCAGGGTCACTTCGTCAAGCGATTGGACCAACCGTTCATGGACCAGCCGATGGACCACCTGGGCGATCCGCCGGGCATGGCGAGGATCGTCCTTGTGCTTCCCGTTTTTCGCCTCGGCGCTGCCGTCAAGCGTGCGCACAATCTCTCCGACGCTGATCTGCTGTGGATCCCGAGCCAGCAGATAGCCGCCTTTCGGACCCCGCACGCTGGTCACCACCCCTCCCTGCCTGAGCCGATGCAACAGTTGTTCCAAGTAGGCGACGGAGAGTCTCTGCTGCTTGGCAATCAGGGCGGCAGACACCGGCCCCCCTCCGGCGGCCAGTCCCAGCTCAACCAGAGCCCGCATGCCATAGGTCGATCTCGTGGAGAGCTTCATCAATGAAGACACACGTTACGGAGCCCACTGGGCGACGTAACGTGTATGTCTGAATTGAGCCCCGCGGCTTCGTTTGGCGAAGCCAAACGGCGGGGCTCCCTTATCTCATATTAGTATACGATACCCTACCAATCCTGTCAATTTATGACACCAGGGACGCGCCGCCGTCGATGACGAGGGTCTGCCCGGTGAGGTAATCCGAGGCGCGCGAGGCCAAAAACACCACCAGGCCGTCCAGATCGTCCGGTTCCCCGAAGCGCCGCAGCGGGATGCGCCGCCGCCTCCGGGAGATCCAGGCGCGATCGGCGAACACATCCGCCGTCATGTCGGTGCGAAACGTCCCTGGAGCGATGGCGTTGACGCGGATGCCAGACGGCCCCAATTCCACCGCCATGATGCGGGTCAAATGGATGACCGCCGCTTTCGCTGCGCCATAGGCGGCCCCTTCGGGATGGACCAGGAGACCGGAGGTGGAGCTGATGTTGATCACCGTGCCATCCCGACGGCGCATCATCGATGGCACAACCGCCTGGCTGACGGACACGAGGCTGGTCAGATCGGTCTCAAGGACCCGAGCCCACGTCGCGGGGGCGAGCCGCACGAACGGATCGCCGTCCCAGATGCCGGCGTTATTGACGAGGATGTCAATGCGGTGGAACCGCCGCAGCGCTGCCGTAACGGCGCGCCTGACGGCGCGGCGATCCGTCACGTCCACACGTTGTGACAAGGCGGGGCGACCGACGGCGCGGATGGCTCGCTCAACTCGCTTCAACCGCTCCAGATGTTTCGCCCAGAGGATCACCGAGGCACCCGCGTCGGCCAGCGCCTTCGCCATCGCCGCGCCCAGTCCTCGGCTCGCCCCCGTCACCAGCGCCACCCGACCCACAAGCTCGTGGCAGGGCGAAGCGCGAAGTTCAACGTGGGAAGTTCGAAGTGTTGCAGGGGTCTTCGAACTTCGAACTTCCAACATCGAACTCCGAGTTCGGTTAGCGGATTGCGGGCCCGGCCAACGCTTCGAGGAAGGTTTTCATGAACGTGGGAAGGTCGTCGGGTTTGCGGGAGGTGATGAGGTTGCCGTCGCGCACGACGTCCCGATCGACATAGGAGGCTCCGGCGTTGATGAGATCGTCCTTGATCGCGAAGAAGCCCGTCGCGGTTCTGCCGCGCAGGACATCGGCGGAACACAACACCCATCCGCCGTGGCAGATCGCCGCGATGACCTTGCCCTGCTGGTGCATCGTCTTGACGAACTGCACTACCGCCGGATACCGGCGCAGGAGGTCGGGCGCATAGCCGCCGGGGATCACGACCCCGTCGAATTGGTCCGGGGAGAGGCGATCAATGGTCGCATCGGCCGTGATGGGATAGCCGTATTTGGAGGTGTAGTCTTTCTTGTTGGTGCCGACGACCAGCACCTCGGCCCCCGCTTCGATCAGACGGTAATACGGATACCAGACCTCCTGATCTTGATAGAGGTCTTCCACCAGGATGGCGACGCGCGTGCCGGTGAGATCCATGGTGAGGGTAGCTTAACCCTGAGCGGGTGAGGCGTCAATACTTGGCGCTTGGTGCTTAAGGACAGCCGGTGGAGGGACACTCGCGCCAGGAGAGGAGCTGGACGTCGACGCTCAAGTTGAGCCGTTCGATGGCCCGCATATAGGTCGCTTCGTATTCCACGGTCGCGTTGCCGTTGAGGCGCGCCTCGTCTCCGGCCCAGACTCCGCCGTACACATTCAGCCCGCCCCCGCCGCCATTGATGACAAAATCCCCGGTCGTGTAGATCGCCCCCTCCACGCTGCCGACCCCGTTGATGGTGGTATCCTCCGTCGCCGAGGGGTTGGTCAGGACGTTTCCCACCACCACGAAAAATCCCCCGATCGTCCCGATGTTTCCGTTCAGCACCAGGTCTTCGGTGATGTAGTTGATGTTGGGCATGCAGGTGGAAGGATCAGTGGGATCCGTGGGAGGGCTGTAGCAAAACTCCGTCGGAAAGGCGTCCTGGCCGCGCTGGATCTCCTGAAGCCGATCGCCGTCATAGACATTGCCCTGGCTCATCGCTAAGTCGTAGAGCTGCTGGAACTCGAAGCTGGCCAAGGGATCGGCGTTCGGGTCATAGATCACCTCCCCCTCAACGCCTTCCGTATTCTGCACGGGGTCGTCGTCTCCCGTCCGCACATTCCCGACGACGCTGTAGGCGTTGCCCTTCAACACCACCTCCTCCGCCGCGTAGATCGCGTTGTCGTAAAAATGCGGCGGGATGTTTTGCTGGACGATGGCCTCAAGCTGAGTCGTCAGGTTGGCGTTGCCGGTCACGGTCGCAGCACTGCGGATGATTCGCCTGGCCCCCTCCGGCGTGACGCTCAGTTGATAGCTGCCCTTCGGAAAGGCTGAGGTGGCGGTGGCGGTCCAATTGTAGTCGTCGCGCAGCCGCTTGATCCCGTCATCAATGCCCGCCTCGGCCAGTTGGAAGGCAGACGCTGCGTCACGCGAGCCCCTCGCCTGGGATTGCTCCCACACGCTGCGAGCGAGGAGAATTGAGCCGTAGACCAACGCCATCGTCACGCACAGGTAGCCGATCACCAGCGTCGATCCCCGGTCATTCTGCATGGTACGCTCCCCTCTCCTAAGAGTATACCAGAGAAAGGGTCACGCAAGGAATAGGAGGGTCAGCTTCGCCACGGCCCAGGCGATGGCGCCGCAGACGGGAAAGGTGAGCACCCAGGCGGTCACCATGTTGCGGCTCACCCCCCAGCGCACGGCGGAGAACCGGCGGGTCGCGCCGACCCCCATGATGGCCGTGTTGATGGTGTGGGTCGTGCTGAGCGGAATCCCCAGTCGGGACGCCAACTCGATGGTCAGCGCGGCTCCGGTCTCCGCGGCAAAGCCGTGGACCGGCTCCAGCTTGGTCAACCGCAATCCCATCGTCCTGACGATGCGCCAGCCACCAATGGCGGTGCCGATGCCCATCGTCGTCGCGCACAACAGGATCACCCAGAAGGACACCTGGAATTCAGGGATCACCCCGCCGAGCAGGAGGACAAGCGTGAAGGCCCCGATAAATTTCTGTCCGTCATTGGAGCCGTGGCTGAACGCCATCAACCCCGCCGAGAGCATTTGGAGCTTCCCAAAGAGCCGTCGGATTGACGCCGGCGCGGCCTTGGCCCACAGCCGGTAGATGGATGTCATGAGCACCAGGCCTCCGAAGAACCCCAAGAAGGTTGAAAACAGTAAACCCACTCCGACTTTCTTCCATCCTGAGAGGATCAGTGCTTCCGGGCCAGCGGTCGCCAGCGCCGCGCCGGTGAGGCCTGCGATCAACGCGTGCGATTCGCTGGTGGGCAGGCCGTAGTACCAGGCGAGGGTACTCCAAAAGACAATCCCGATCATCGCCGCGCCCACCGTATAGAGGTTGATCGCATCCGGTTGGACGATCCCTGTGCCGATGGTGGCCGCCACGGCTGTCCCGGACATGGTCCCCAGGGTGTTGAAGACCACCGCCATCAGGAGGGCCCGTGTGGGCGAGAGGACGCGGGTGGACACGACGGTGGCAATCGCGTTGGGCGCATCGGTCCAGCCGTTGACGAACTCCGCCGCCAACACCAGCGCCAGCACAACGAAGAGCAGAGGAGAGAGTTCCATTAGACCCAAGACCCAAGACCCAAGACCCAAGACGTTGACTTGAGTCTTGAGTCTTGCGTCTTGAGTCGCTTTCGACTACGCATTTTTCAGGACGATCCCTTCGATGGTGTTGGCGACGTCCTCGCCCTTATCCGTGGCCGTCTCCAGCAGCTCGTAGAGCTCCCGCCACTTGATGACCGCGATGGGGTCGGGCGATCCGTCAAACAGCGCGGCGAAGGCGTCCCGGAGCAACCGGTCGCCCACGTTTTCCAGCCGGTTGATCTCGATGCAGTGCGGCATGATCTGCTCGTGGCGCATGTGACGCAGCTTCGGGATGACCCGATGGATCTCCTGCGCCTGCTGCTGGATCACCTTGGCGATTTCTTTGGCCGGCGCCATGATCTGCTGGACCTTGAAGAGGATGAACCGCTCGGTGACGGCCTCCATCAGGTCCAGCACGTCATCGAGCGCGGCGACGAGCTGATGGATATCCTCGCGGTCAAAGGGCGTGATGAAGGTCCGGTTGAGCTTCGCCATCAGCTCGTGGGTCAGCTGATCCCCGTCGTGCTCCAACCGCTCCAGCCGCTTGGCATTGGCGGCGAGCGTCTCGAACCGCTCGGTCGCCTCCACCAAGACGCCGGATGCCTCCAGCAGGATCGCAGCCTGCTGCTCGAACAGATCAAAAAACGATTCGTCTTTTGGAATCAGTCGAAAACCCATGCGTCTCCCTCCTTAAAATCTCACGCCCCACTTCGTCCCAACAACGTGGTTGCTGCTCCAGTCGTGACGCCGGCTGCCCAATTGGCTTTGGAGCATGTAGTACGCCTCGACGCTGATCTGGGCTCCAGCCAAGGTGCCGAGCGGAACAGAGACGCCGAGGTAGAGCCGGTTTTGATTCCAGGCCGTTCGCGTGTAGTCATAAAAGAGATCGTCGGCGACGTAGGGGGTGAGTGTGCGGCCGGCAATCGCCGTGCGATAGGCGATTTTCGGCATGACGCGAACTTGCCATTCCTCCTCGCCGGCGCTCCCCTGGATCGTCCGAAGCGCCAGCCGCCCTCGGAGGGACAGATCCCATGATCCGACCGAGGCTTTCGGTGTGACATCCAATTCTCCCGTGTGCTCCTCGAGGGGCTTGCCGGAGGATTCATTGCGGACGAACAAATAATTCAGGCCGAGCTGCAGGGTCTTGAATGGTTTCCAACGAATGCCCTGCCGGTATTCATGGTAGAACAGTTGGCCAGCGTCATCTCGGATGCGAATCTCAGGAAGCCACGCCACCTCCCAGTGCGACCCGAGTCGCTTCACGACCTCCGCGCCGTGCCAGGTCTGGAAATCGTCCTGTGCCTTGCACACAACCGGTAGGACACAGAGACTAAGAATTACCATACTTGCTGGAAGACAAAAGAGGCAAAGGCGCATCGATGGGGTCATTATCAACACCCCCCCCCTCGACCCGCGTGGGGGGGGAGTTATTCGCCAGCGACGTGATGCTTGATTGTTCGACCTTGGACCAGATACACGACGTCCTCGGCGATGTTGGTGGCGTGGTCGGCGATCCGCTCAAGGTGGCGACCGATGAGGATGAGCTCCACCGCCCGCTCGATGCTGCGAGGATCCTGCAGCATGCAGGTGAGCAGTTCGCGGAAGACCTGATCATTCAACCGATCCACCTCGTCGTCTCGCCGACACACGGCTCTCGCCAGCTCGGCATCCCGTTTGACGAAGGCATCGAGGCTGTCTTTCACCATGCCCTGCGCCACGGTGGCCATGCGCGGGATATCGATCAGGGGTTTGAGTAACGGCTCTTTCAGCAACTCCAGGGTGCGTTCCGCGATGTTGACCGCGAGGTCGCCGATCCGCTCCAGATCATTATTGATCTTGAACGCCATCATGATGAACCGTAGATCCGTCGCCTCGGGATGGTAGAGCGCCGTCATCTTGAGACACAGCTCATCGATGTCAATCTCAGCCATGTTAATCGGCTCATCGGAATGAACCACTTGTTGCGCGAGCGGCGCCTCGCGGCTGACCAGCGCGTGAATCGCGCGGCCAATGGACCCTTCGACGAGACTCGCCATCGTCAGGAGTCGTTCCTGGAGATGACGCAGCTCAACATCCAGATGGCGTTCCATCTCACCCGAACCTCCCCGTGATGTAGGCTTCGGTTCGGCTATCCCCTGGCGTCGTAAACAGCTTCTCCGTCGGGCCAAACTCGATCAGCTCGCCCATGAGAAGGAACCCCGTCTCATCCGAGACGCGCGCGGCCTGCTGCATGTTGTGCGTCACGATCACCAGTGTATAGCGCTGCTTCAGCTCGAGCAAGAGTTCCTCGATCTTGCCGGTCGCGATCGGATCCAGCGCCGAGCACGGTTCATCCAACAACAACACCTCAGGCTCAACCGCCAGGGCCCTCGCAATACACAAGCGCTGCTGTTGGCCGCCGGATAACGTCAAGGCGTTCTGACCCAGCTTGTCCTTGACCTCATCCCACAAGGCGGCCTTCCGCAGGCTCTTTTCGACATGATCATCGAGCCGACGGTCGCGGTGGAGCTCCCAAATCCTCGGGCCGTAGGCGACGTTCTCATAGATGGATTTGGGAAAGGGGTTGGGTTTCTGAAACACCATGCCAACCTTCAGCCTGATCGTGAGGGGGTCGATCGCCGGATCATCGAGCTCTCGTCCTTTGAAGAGGATGTGACCGCTCATGCGAAAGCCGGGAATGAGGTCATTGATACGGTTCAAACACCGGATCAGGGTGCTCTTGCCGCAGCCGGAGGGTCCGATGATCGCCGTGATGCGGCGTTCAGGAATGATGAGTGATACCTTCCGGATAACCTGGTGAGTTCCATACCAGCACTCCAGCCCCTGAATCGCAAACACCGACGGACTGTCGTGCGCGGTGGACGGCGGGTTAGAGATAGAGTCGTTTCTGAGCACGCTGGCGTACATAGACGGCGAGACCATTCATGATGAGCAAGACAGCCAGGAGCACCACGATGCCGGCGGCGGCATTGGCATGGAACCCCGGCTGCGGACGCGACACCCAGTTAAAAATCTGGATGGGGAGAGCCGTAAAGGGAGCTAGCAGGCTATCGGGCAAGAAGGCGATGTAGGTGAGCGCCCCCATGGTAATCAACGGAGCCGCCTCGCCGATCGCCCGAGACAACGCCAAGATCGACCCTGTGAGGATGCCTGGCAGAGCTAGGGGGAGCACCTGGTGCCAGATCGTCTGCCAACGGCTTGCCCCCAGGGCATAGGAGGCTTCCCTGATTGACGAGGGCACTGTCCGAAGGGCTTCCCGCGTCGCAATGATGACGATGGGAAGCACCAACAGCGCCATCGTCAGCGCACCCGCCAGCAGGCTGCGACCCAATCCCATCATCCGAACAAACAGCTCCAAGCCCAGCAATCCATAGATGATCGAGGGGACGCCGGCGAGGTTGGCGATATTGACTTCGATCACGCGAGCCAACCAATGCTTCCCCACATACTCCTCCAGATAGAGGGCGGCTCCCACGCCGATCGGCAACGCGCACGCAGCCGTCAAGATCATCAGGTAGATGGTCCCGACCAACGCCGAGGCGATGCCGGCCTGTTCGGGTTTTCGTGAGGGGAAGCTCGTCAGAAACTGCCAGTTCAACCGCCCACCTCCATCCAGGAGGGCATCGACCAGCAAGGCGGTCAGTGTCCCCAACGCGATCACCAAGGCGCCGAGGGCCATCAGCTTGAAGAGGCGCTCCACAATTTTGGAAGGGTGGCGATCAGGCATATTGCTCCCGAAAGCGCTCACGCAACCACAGACTGAACAGATTGAGGAGCAGGGTGCTCAGGAACAACGTCATGCCCACCGCAAAGATGGTGTTGTACTCCAGCGTACCGGTTGGCGTATCTCCGAGGCTGACCTGCACGATGTACGCCGTCATGGTCTCGACCGGGACGAAGGGATTCAACGTGAACCTCGGTTGTTGGCCGGCGGCGATCGCGACGATCATCGTCTCCCCAATCGCTCGCGAGATGGCCAGCAATAACGACGCGGCAATCCCGGAGAACGCTGCAGGGACGACCACCCGCAACGAAACCTGGAGCTTTGACGACCCCAACGCGTAGGCTGCCTCACGCAACCCTTGAGGAACCGCATACATGGCATCTTCACTGAGCGAAGCCACCATTGGGATTATCATGAGGCCCATGACGATCCCCGGGCTGAGGGCGTTGAAGCCGGCAAGCTGCGGAATGAGGCGTTGTAACAAGGGAGTGACGAAGAGAAGGGCAAAGTAGCCATAGACGACGGTCGGGACCCCGGCCAAGATTTCAAGCAGGGGTTTGACCGCCTGGCGAACCCCCTCCTTGGCGAACTCGCTGAGATAGATCGCCGTCAACAATCCCAGCGGCATCGCTACGGCAATGGCGATGGTTGAGGTGAGCATCGTCCCTGCCACCAGCGGCGCAATGCCAAAATGCTTGTTGGCAAACAGGGGGGTCCATTGCGTGTCGGTGAGGAAGCGCCACATCGGCACGTGTCGAAAGAACGCTACCGTCTCGACAATCAGCACGGCCACGATGCCAATGGTCGTGAGGATCGACAGGCCCCCGCAACACGCCAAGCCGATGCTGATGACGCGTTCGCCGATCCGTCTTTTCGTAGCGTGTTGATGCGCGATCTCCACCGGAATCCTTTTTCTCAGTGCTGCGCAAGCAGCGTCTCGATCTTGACACCCACCTGTGCCCCGGTCCCGCCGAAGACGCTCCCGCCCCTTCGCTGCTCAAATCTCGCCAAGGCCAGTTCGTAGGCTTTGTCGGGCAGGCTGATATAGCCGACTTCTTTGACTAACGGCCGCCCTTGAGTGAGATAGAATCCCACGAAGGCTTGAATCTCCGCACGCTCCGCGGACTTGCGGTTGACATAGATGAAGATCGGACGAGCTAGCGGCTGATAGGTCCCCTGTGCGACATGCTCGTAGGTTGGCAGGATGGGACCGTTGCCGTTGGCCGGGTTCTCATCGTCAATCGCCACGAGCTGCAGTCGATCCTTGTTAGCCTCGTAGTACGCCACGCCAAAGAAGCCGAGCGCCAACGGATCGGTCGCGACCCCTTGGACCAGCACGTTGTCATCCTCGCTGGACGTGTAGTCTCCACGACTGGCGCCCCCCCGACCCACGACGGCCTCGGTGAAATAGTCGTAGGTCCCAGAATCGACCCCCGGACCAAACAGGTGGATTTCTTTATCGGGCCAGTCTGGACGGATCTGGCTCCATCGTGTGATGGTGCCCTGAGCAGCCGGCTCCCAGAGTGTCCGCAATTCCTTCACCGTCATGTTGGTCGCCCACGTATTCGAGGGATTGACCATGACCGCGAGACCGTCAAACGCCACCGGCAGTTCGATGTAGGTGATGCCGTTTTTGCCGCACAGCTCCACCTCAGAGGGTTTTATCGGGCGCGAGGCGTTGGAGAGGTCTGTCTCACTTGCACAGAACTTCTTGAACCCTCCCCCCGTGCCTGAAATGCCTACTGTCACCCGCACATCCCGATGTTGCTTCTGGAACTCCTCAGCCACGGCTTCGGTGATGGGATAGACGGTGCTTGAGCCATCCGCCGTGATCAGGCTCGCCGCCCACGCGGCTTGCGTGATGCTGACAACAACTGCCCCCATGATAACCTGCGTCATCCGCTTCATCAGACCCTCCTTGTGTAGCGGTGAGAAGTACATTCCACGTGAGCCCTGTGTAAGGTTTGTGTAAGCCCTAGAATTTCGTCACCCAATCAATCTGGATACGATCTTCCCCGGCTTTCGCGCCGGTCAGCTGGTGCGCGTCGAGGTACTTGACACCGAGTGTCGAGTTCTTCAGCGTCGCCAGCGTCACCCACCAGACGTTGCCGATGCGGTTTGTGCCGCTGCCGCCGAAGTCGGAATCCGCGAACTCGTCGAAGACCGCGTTCTCTTCCAACCGCTCGAAGAAGTACCCGGCTTCCCAGCCGTTCGTCAAGCTCCACGGGGTGGTGGCCTTCCCGATCTTCGCGCCGGCCAGAAAGCCGTCGTTGCCGCTACCGCTTCCGGCGGCGACGTTGCGCACCCAGTCGCCAAAGACCGAAAGCGGATATCCCGCCAGCTTGGACGAGAACTCGACGTTTGGATTCCACTGATTGAAATCCTGCACCAGGGCCGTATTCGTCGACACCTGCGCGCTCGGATCCGTTCCAGCCTTCGCGGAGTTTGCCACGTTCTTGTAGTCGTGGTACGCCACGGCTGCCGTCATCTTGAGGTTCTTGAAAAACTCATCCGCTGCATCAGGGAACGGTTTGAGTGACAATCCGCCCTGGGTGACCCAAAGGCTGGACGGTTCAGTCTCCTCAGTATCGATCGAAAACACGCCGTTGTTGGAGAAGAGCGTCACCGGCCCCAGCTCCTTCGCGAGCTTGGCGGCTGCGCCGTCCCAGCTCAGATCCCCATCCCACACCATTGGTCCGACGGTCCACAGCGGATTCTCCATGATCCCGCCGAGGACGCTGAGCTTGCTGACTCCCGGCACCTCCGGCGTATAGTTGAGATAGGCCAAATCGAGGATGAGCGTCTTCTTGTTAAAGGATGTGTTGAAGCTCTGGTTCGTCGAAATCGGGTCGCTGGTACTGCCGGTCGCGATGCGAAACCCGACGTTCAATTGGTTGTTCACTTTCCCCTCAACGCCGTAGCGAAACCGGATGCGCTGTCGGTGCAGGTCGGTGCCGGTCCCAACACGGTTTCGGATCTCATCCCGAAGTCGAACGTCCCCCTTCCACTGCCAGTTCCGTGCGTGCTCAGGAACGATCTCCGTGGCGAGTTGCTTGTTGGCGGCATCCTTGAACTCCGCCATCTCGCTGCGTAAATCCGACGCCTCCTGCTTGGTCAGCACCCCTTTTTGAACCAGCTTGTCCAATAACACATCCAGTTCGACCGACGCCCACGCTGCCCCGGGAAGGCAGCCTACGGCCAACGCTCCCACAATGATTGCGTGCCTCCAACGCGCCATGACACTTCACCTCCTGTTGTTAGTTCAACCACTCACGCGTGGGGCGGCGGCTCGCCCCCGATAGTTCAACAGCGACTGAAGATTCCGCACCTGGCTACGCAGGGAACCGACGACAACATCCACTTCTCCCATCAGACCCCTCCTTTCGTTCACCTCGGCTCTGCTCATCAAGAGGAAGTGTAGATGGAAGACGTAAGGGTGGTCTGAGGGATGCGTAAGGCTTCGGTAAGGCTTTACGAGGCGAGGGGAATCGTGAGGAAGAACGTCGAGCCCTGCTGCGTCCGACTTTCAACCGAGACGCGGCCGCCGTGGGCTTCCACGATGTGCTTCACGATGGAGAGCCCCAAGCCGGTCCCGCCGAGCTCGCGCGAGCGTGCCTTGTCCACGCGGTAGAACCGCTCGAAGATGCGGGGGAGAGCGTGTTCTGGAATCCCGATGCCTGTGTCAGCCACGGCCACGTTGGCCCAGGCCCCATCGCGGGACGCGGAGAGCGTGATGGAACCTCCGTCCGTGTTGTACTTGATGGCGTTATCGAGGAGGTTGGACAACACCTGCCGCAGCCGATCAGGATCGGCGTTGACCGCCAAGCCGTCCGGCAGCTGCAGGGTGACGGCCAGGCGACGTGCCTTGATGCCAGGGCGAAAGGACACGAGGAGGGATTCGACGAATGGTTGGAGCGCCACAGTTGACCAGTTCAGAGGAATGGCTTGCGACTCGACCTGCGACAAGGCGAGCAGGTCATCGATGAGTCGGGAGAGTCGAGCTGCCTCCTCGTCGAGGAGCTGGACGAACCGCCGATTATTGGCCGGATCGTCGAGCGCGCCCGTCAAGAGCGTTTCAGTCAAACCGCGAATCGAGGTCAGCGGGCTCTTGAGCTCGTGGGAGACGTTGGCGACGAATTCCTTGCGCAACTGCTCATACCGGTAGTGTTCCGTCACATCTTGAAGGACCACCACCATGCAGGCTCCGGTCGTCCCGCAGTCCTGACAGGGCATCCGGTGAACACGAATCTTCCGCTCCCGCGGATGGAACCACGTCACCTCTTTTGTCACCGTGGTCCCATGGCGGAGCCACTCGCGCACAAGTTCCTGGATGTCGTGGTGTCGAATCGTTTCAAAGAGACTGCGGCCGACCACGTGGGAAACGGCAACTTCCAACAAGCGCTCGGCCGCAGGGTTGATGAGCAGCACGCGGCCTTCTCGATCCACCGCGAACACTCCCTCCGTCATACTCTGCACGACGGCGGCGGCCTGATTGCGCTCGGCGGTCAACTGGTCGATCTGCGCGCGCAGCACCGCGGCCCTCCGGTCGGCCTCATGGGTCACCCGTCGCAACGATCCCAACGTGCGACGAGCCTTCCAGACGGCGAGAGCCGCCGCCGAGGCGCACCCAACGGCAAGGCCGACTGCGACGCCGTTAGTCATCAACGACGAGGCGGTAGCCCGCGTTTTTCAAGGTGAGAATTCGAGCTGCGATCGGTTTGAGCTTTTTGCGGAGTTGACTGATGTGCAAGTCCACGGTGCGCGTCTCAATCTCCGTCGCCCGCTCATACCCCCAGGCGCGCTCCAAGAGTTGGTCACGACTGAGGAGGCGCCCCTTGGCCTCAATGAGCACCTTGAAGAGCTCGAATTCCTTCGAGGTCAACTGGATCGGTTTGCCCTTCAGGGACACCAGATGTTTGCCCCAGTCCACTCGGAGCGCATCGAGTTGGAAGACCTCCGGCGTCGGCTGGGTCTGGATCCTTCGGAGCAGCGCCTTGATGCGCGCCACCAGCTCGCGGGGACTAAACGGCTTCGTGACGTAATCATCCGCCCCCATCTCCAGCCCCAGCACCTTGTCGGTTTCATCCGACTTCACCGTCAGCATCACAATGGGGATGTGCCGGGTCTTCTCATCCTGCTTCAAGAGGCGGCAGACCTCCAGCCCGTCAACCTCCGGCAGCATCCAATCCAAGAGGATCGCGTCAGGAAGCTCCCGGCGGGCAAGCTCAAGGGCTTTGGCTCCGTCAGAGGCGACGACGGTGCGGAATCCTTCTCTCTCGAGGTTGTACCTCACCGCCTCGACGATGCTTTTCTCATCGTCGACAATGAGGATTTTGGCTTTCATGGGGGAGGAGATCCCCGCTAACTGAGCGCGTTGATGGTGGCTTCGAGATCGTTGGTTCGCAGGACGAGATGACCGGTCGGTTGGCTGGGCGAGCCGGTGCAGTAGGCGTATTCGATGTTGATGCCGGCGACGGTGAGCTGTTCGGCGATCTTGGCAAGGCTGCCCGGCGTATTGGGCACATCCATGAGGATCACCTGGTGCTCGTGCGCCGCGATCTGCAGTCCTTGCAAGATCCTGGCGGCCTGCTTCGCGTCGCTGACGACGAGCCGCACGACGGCGTCATCGACGGTGTCCGAGATCGACATCGCGAGGATATTGATCTGCTCTTTGGCGAGCGCCTGGCAGGTGCGAGCGAGCGCCCCGGGTCGGTTGTCGAGGAAGATCGAGAGTTGCGCTTCAATCGAAATCATCCCCCCACCTCTGTGAGTTCCGGCCGAGGCGGAACTGTTGCAACACGGATGATGGAACTCTCAGGCACGTCACGCATGATGTCCTCCTGGGTGGTTGCAACCCCTCCAATGGAGGGGCACAGAGGTGATGCCATGAAAGGCTGCGCACCCCCGGCTGCTAGAATAGGCA
>Ga0156290_129_pt1 | contig 85457 bp, 91 predicted proteins | sample RifCSPlowO2_12_FD_107938 | JGI IMG/M metagenome (GOLD analysis project Ga0156290, IMG submission 107938) | Omnitrophica WOR_2 bacterium RIFCSPLOWO2_12_FULL_63_16 | reverse complement strand
CCCAACAGCTCATGCACTTACTTGAGAAACCCATGTCACCTGTAGGTGGCTAAAGTACGACTTTACCCTTACACTTTACACCTTGAACATTACACAAGAACATGCGTCGTCGGGGAAAACTGTTTGTCATCTCAGGCCCCTCGGGGGGAGGCAAGACGACGGTCATCCGCGAGTTGTTGCGGCGCGTACCGAGGCTACACCGGTCCGTTTCCGTCACGACGCGGCCCCGCCGCGCCTCAGAGCGGCACGGCGCGCACTATCAGTTCGTCTCGAAGGAACAATTCACCCGGCTGCGCCGCCAGGGGGCGCTGGCGGAATGGGCCAGGGTCCACCGCGCGTACTACGGCACGCCCGAGACACCGGTCCGTCGGGTTCTGGCGCTCGGCGAAGACGTGATCTTGAGTCTCGATGTGCAGGGCGCTCGGCAGATTCGTCGGCGCTTCGGTCGGCAGGCGGCGCTGATCTTCCTGCGGCCTCCCTCGTTTGACCACTTGAGGCAGCGGCTGCTGAAGCGCCGTACCGAAACGCCCGAAGCCGTTCGACAACGGCTGCACGCGGCGGAGCGTGAAGTGGCCTGCGCGGCGTGGTATGATTATGTGGTCATCAACCACCGACTGCGCGCCGCAGTCGATCACCTCAAAGCCATTGTGACGGCGGAACGTCTGAAGACCGACTCGGGGAGGGAAGATGCCAAGCGTACCCATTGATGAGTTGATGCGGCAGTGCCAGAGCATGTACAAGCTGGTGGTGATCGCCTCCAAGCGGGCCAAGGGGCTCGCGGAGGGCGCGCCGAAATTCGTGGAGATTGATGCCAAGAAGGTGACCTCCATTGCGCTCGAGGAGATCCGCCAGGGGAAGATCTTCTATCGGGACGACGAAGAGCCCCCGGCGAAGGCGAAGGGCAAGAAGCGAACCGCCAAAGCGGGAAAATAAGATTACACAGATTTGAACAGGAGATTGCACAGATGAAAAATAAGACAATCCGTGAAATCATTCTTGAAATCTGTGAAATCAATGATTGAGATTGTGCTCGGGGTGACGGGCTCGATCGGCGCCTACAAGGCCGCCGATCTCGTGCGGCGGTTGCGAGAGCAGGACTGCGCCGTGACGTGCGTGATGACCAAAGAGGCGCGGGAATTCATCGCGCCACTGACCCTTGAGGTCCTGTCGGAGCGGCCGGTCTATACGGATTTGTTCAGCGGCCGCGACCCCCATGTCGTCCACACGAGGCTGGCTGACCAGGCCAAGCTGGTTCTCATCGCGCCCGCGACGGCGAATCTCATCGGCAAGCTCGCCCACGGCATCGCGGATGACCTGTTGACGTGCCTTGTCCTGGCGACGAAGGCCCCGCTGTTGCTCGCACCCGCCATGAACGTCCACATGTACCATCATCCGACCGTCCAGGATAATATCAGGGCCTTGCGAAAGCTGGGGCACCGCTTCATCGGCCCGGCCGTCGGAAGCCTGGCGTGCGGGTATGAAGCGATCGGCCACTTGGCTGAGGTCGACGAGATCGTGAAAGCCGCGCTGCAGCTGGCCGCGCCAGGACGTCAGTCATCCCCACCCGCGCGCTCCTCACAGGCCAAGGCCACACGCCGGCCCTCCCGCGCCCCCAAGCGACGGAGATAGTCGGTATGAGCTCCTCGCTGCGCCGGGCATCTCACCGCAGCCTTCGGATGCTCATCAGCTCAGGACCAACCCGAGAGCCGATCGATGCGGTGCGGTTTCTGTCGAACTATTCGACCGGCTTTCTGGGGGAGTGCCTGGCGCGGGAAGCCGTGCGGCGGGGCCATCGGGTGACGGTGGTCAGCGGCCCGACGGACCGGGCGCCTCTCGCCCGCGCGACCACCATCCAGGTGGAACGTGCCGCGCAGATGCAGCGGGCGCTCCGTCACGCGCTGCCCCGTGCGGATGTCCTCATCATGGCCGCGGCGGTGTGCGACTTTCGTCCGGTTCCAATCGGCGCGACGAAGCTGGCGCGCCGAGGGCGGGTGGCGCTGCGGCTTCAAGCGACTCCGGACATTGTCGCGGGCCTTCCCAGGCGCCGGGGGCAGCTCATCGTCGGGTTTGCGCTTGAAGCCGAACAGGTACGTGAACGGGCGGGTCGGAAGTTGACCGCGAAGCGACTCGACCTGATCGTTGGGCAACGCCTTAATGGGTCGGGCCCGCCATTTGGCCGACACAGGGTTGACGCCATGATCCTGCACCCGTCCGGGCAGGCGAGGGAGCTGGGGCGCATCTCCAAGCCTGCTCTGGCACGAGTGCTGCTTGACGAAATTGAGCAACTTTGGTACGGTCAACAGAGGCAGTCCACGTCGCATGGAACCCGGCGCTTGAGGGGTTTCGGAACACGGATGGGGGCATGATCAACGCACTTCGTCGTCTTCAGGAACCGACTCGCCGCTCCGCGTTTACCCTGATCGAGTTGTTGGTGGTGATCGCCATCATCGGGATCCTGATCGGCTTCCTCGCGCCAGGGGCGATGAAGATGCGCGAGAAGGCGCGGCGCTCCAAATGCCAGAATAACCTCAAGCAAATGTTCTACGCCCTGTCGGCCTATCGGGACGACCACAACGAGCGCTACCCGGACAACCTCGATGAGCTCTATCCGGATTATCTCGACGATCTGGAGGTCTTCAAATGCCCTTCCTCAGCCAGCCCGGTCCCTGCCGGCGCCTCAGCCGGAGACTATGAGGTGAAGACGGGGCTGTCACCGGCCGCCAAATCCACCGAGCCGCTGGCGGAAGACAAAGACGGCAACCATCCCGATGGCGTCAACACAGTTCGTGTTGGCGGCCAGGTCACCTTCCAAGAGAACGGCGAGATCTAATCCTCCCCCGCGATGTAACGCGTTCCGTGGTTGGCGAGTAGCACGCAGGGGCGGCGCCCCCGCGGGCGCGCGCTCGCCGCATTCCTGATTCCATCAAGGGGCGGACTGTCTCTCTGGCGCGGTAGCCAAGTGGTAAGGCGGAGGTCTGCAAAACCTCTATACATCGGTTCGATTCCGATCCGCGCCTTCGCCGGGGTGGCGCAATTGGCTGAGACGCGCGGGACTTAAAATCCTGTGTCCCGAAAGGGATATGTGGGTTCGACTCCCACCCCCGGCACTCAGCGTGTGAATGGAACAATTAAAACGGGCGATTAGCTCAGTCGGTTAGAGCACCACGTTGACATCGTGGGGGTCAGAGGTTCGAGTCCTCTATCGCCCATGCTTTGGCCGCCGTTTCAGGGGACGGCCAAAGCATCCCGAGCGCACGCGAGGGAGTACCGATAAATTCATGGGACACGCAGGAAGCAAGGAAGCGCTCAAGCAGCAAGACGAGAAGCTCTTCGCCTTGCGGCATAGCGCGGCGCATGTCATGGCGCAGGCGGTCAAGCGGCTCTACCCGCAGGTGAAACTCGCCATCGGGCCGCCGATTGAGGACGGGTTCTATTACGACCTCGATCTGCCGATGAAGCTGACGGAGGAGGATCTGCCGAAGGTCGAGGCCGAGATGGCCAAGATCATCCACGAGCACCACCCGTTTCAGCAGTCGTTCATGACGAAATCCGAAGCACTCACGCGGTTCGCTCAACAAGGCGAACGGTTTAAGGTCGAGCTGATCGAGGGCATCGCGGATACCCAAGTGTCGCTCTACACCGACGGGGAATTCGTGGATTTATGCGAAGGCCCCCATGTCGCCTCGACAGGTGAGGTGACGGCGTTCAAGCTGCTGGCCCTCGCCGGCGCGTACTGGCGAGGGGACGAGCACAATCCCCAGCTGCAGCGCATCTACGGGACGGCGTATTTCCACGCGAAGGACCTGGAGGCGCATCTGCAGCGGCTCGAAGAGGCCAAGCGGCGGGATCACCGCAAGCTGGGCAGGGAATTGGGATTGTTCAGCTTTGAAGAGCTCGCCGGGCCCGGGGTGGTGTTCTACCACCCCAAAGGCGCGCGGGTGCGATGGATCATTGAAGATTACATTCGCAGCGTCCACCTGGCGCGCGGCTATCAGCCGGTCGGCACCCCGCATATCTTCCGGACCGACATCTGGAGGCGCTCCGGGCACCTCGAGTACTACCAGGACTACATGTTCCTGTTTGAAGCGGAGAAGCTGCCCTACGGGATCAAGCCGATGAATTGTCCGGGGCATATCCTGATCTTCGCCTCGGGCCTCCACAGCTACCGGGAGCTGCCGATCCGGTTGTTCGAGTTGGGCACGGTGTATCGCAACGAGAAGTCCGGCGTGCTCCACGGTCTGCTGCGCGTGCGCGGGTTCACCCAAGACGACGCTCATATCTTCCTGCGGGAAGATCAACTCGTGGAGGAGATCAACGAGATTTTGGATTTCGCCTTCGAGGTCTTGCGGGCGTTTGGGTTTGCCGAGTACGAGGTCGAGCTCTCCACCCGCCCGGAGAAATTCATCGGCACGCCCTCGTCCTGGGAGCACGCGCAGGACGCCCTCCGCCGCGCCTTGGAGGCCAAGCAGATCCCGTATGTGGTGCGCGAAGGGGAAGGGGCGTTCTACGGCCCGAAGATCGACCTGAAGATCAACGATGCGCTCGGGCGCAGCTGGCAGTGCGGCACGATCCAATGCGACTTCGCCCTGCCGGAACGTTTTGACCTGACGTATGTCGGGCAAGACGGCAAGCCACATCGCGTGGTCATGCTCCATCGGGCGTTGTTGGGGAGCTTCGAGCGTTTCTTCGGCATGCTGCTCGAGCACTACGCAGGCGCCTTGCCCATGTGGCTCTCGCCCGTGCAGGCCGTGGTCATTCCCTTGACCGACCAACAAGGCGCGTATGCGCAGCCACTCGCTGCGCGGTTGCGCGAGGCCGGGTTGCGTGTTGACGTCGATACCCGTAATGAGAAGATGCAGGCGAAGATCCGCGACGCGCAGCTGGCCAAGATTCCGTACATGCTTGTGGTCGGCGCGCGGGAGGCCACGCAGCAGACGGTCGCGGTGCGCCATCGCCGAGACGGCGATGTGGGAGCCATGTCGATCAACCAGGCGATTGATCGGCTGAGCAAGGAAGCTGCCATCGGAGGCACGACGTAACAGAAGGAGGCACGACGATCGAACGACAGTGGCGGGTGAATGAACGGATTCGCATCAGCCAGATCCGCGTCATCGCGGAAGACGGCGAACAGTTGGGGGTGATGACGCCGCAGGATGCCCTGCGGATGGCTCGGGAGCGCGGGCTGGATCTCGTGGAGGTGGCGCCCAATGTCAGCCCCCCCGTGTGCCGGTTTCTGGATTTCAACAAGTTCCGGTACGAGGAACAGCGTCGGGAACGCGAGGCGAGGCGCAAGCACCATCTCCCCAGGCTCAAGGAAGTCAAGTTCAAGCCGCATATCGAAGCGCACGATTATCAGGTCAAGCTCATGCGCCTGAAGCGATTCCTGGCCCGCGGAGACAACGCGAAGGTCACGGTGGTGTTTCGAGGCCGGGAGCTGAGTCACGCTGAGCTGGGACGTCGAATCTTGGCTCGCTTGGTGACGGACCTGACGGCCACCGCGAAAGTGGAGCGAACCCCCATCCTGGAGGGTCGGTTTATGACGATGGTATTCGTGCCAGATCACGAAGCCCTGAGGCGCGCGGCGGGGGCAGCGAAGAAAGCCCAGCCGGGTGCGGCCGGCAAATCTGCGTCGGCGCAGGCGCCGCAATCGTCCGCGCCGCCACCCAGCGTCGAGGTCCAGGCCAAAGGTCCTGAATCAGGGAGCGCCTAACCATGCCGAAGCTCAAAACGCATAAAGGCACTGCGCGCCGCATTCGGATCACCGCCGGCGGGAAACTGCGCCGTTTCCAATCGGGACGACGACATCTGCTGAGACGCAAGCCGGCGAGGAAGATGCGTCGGCTGCGCCGTCAGACGGAAGCCCCGCGGTCCCTGGCGAAGAAATTACGGCAGCTGCTGCCCTACGGGTGACGTCAGTCGTCTTTCGGGCCCGTGGCCCGTTTCGTTGTTCGTGATTCGTAAACCGTCAGCATCGCGTTTGACGAACGACGGGTCCGATATACGACACGGGCTGCGGGTCCGTTGAACGATCGACGCCCAACGAGCGGGTTGATAACAAAAGGAGAGCTCTATGGCACGAGTGAAATGGCAGGTGGCCTCCCGCAGGCGGCGCAAGCGGCTGTTGGCGAAGGCCAAGGGCTACCGCGGGGCTCGCCGCACGCACATCTCCAGCGTGCGCGAGACCGTCATGCGCGCGATGGCGTATGCCACCCGCGACCGCAAGGCGAAGAAGCGGTCGTTCCGCTCCCTCTGGGTCGTGCGGGTGAACGCGGCGGCGAGAGCGCGCGGGCTGACCTACGGGCAGTTGATGGCCGCGACCCGTCGGGCGAACATCGTCCTTAACCGCCAGCAACTCGCCGAGCTGGCGATTCATGACCCGGCCGCCTTTGACCGCGTGGCTTCCACGGCGCTCGGCCGCGAGGTCGGCGGGACGTCTCGTTCGCCTGCCAATGCGGGGGCGATGGCTCCAGCCTGACCGGCAGTGGTACCCCTCGCGATGATCGATCCCGCCCAACTTCAGCAGACGCTCAATCTCCTGGAAGACGCATTCGGGAAAGACCTGCAAGCCCTCCGAGGTGCCCAGGAGCTCGACGCCCTTCGCGCCAAGTATCTTGGGCGCAAAAGCGTCGTCGCAGAGCACCTCAAGCGCCTGCCCGAACTCCCGCCGGATCAGCGGGGGCTCGTCGGCAAAGCGCTCAATACGCTCAAAGAGAGCTTTGAAGCGCGGCTCACCGCTCGGCAACACGCCTTCCGGACTCAGCCGGTGGCTTCCGCGCTTGACGTGACCTTGCCTGGCAGCGCGGTGCCTCGCGGTCGCTTGCATCCGATCACCCAGACGATGGAGGCGATCCTTTCGCTCTTCGTGCCGATGGGGTTTGAGATCATCGAGGGGCCCGAGCTGGAATACGAGTGGTACAATTTTGATGCGCTCAACATTCCCGCCAGCCATCCGTCGCGCGAGTCGTTTGACACCTTTTTCGTCGACTCCAGAAGTCCTGAGCCGAGGCGCGGTCGGTTGCTATTGCGCAGCCACACCTCGCCGGTGCAGGTGCGCGTGATGCAGCGCCGCAAGCCGCCGCTGCGCATCCTCGTCCCAGGCGCGGTGTTTCGTCCAGACCCCCTCGATGCCAGCCACAGCTTCATGTTCCATCAGGTGGAAGGGCTCGTCGTCGATGAGCGCGCGAATTTCTCCGATCTCAAAGGGACCCTGACCGCGTTCGTTGAGCGATTTTTTGGGCCTGCCACAAAGGTTCGGTTCCGTCCCCACTTCTTCCCGTTCACCGAACCCTCTGCCGAGGTCGACATCGCCTGCACGGCCTGTCGAGGTCAAGGCTGCTCGACCTGCGGCAGGAAAGGGTGGCTGGAGATTCTTGGATGCGGGATGGTGCATCCCAACGTCTTCAAGGCCGCCGGTTACGACGCGGTGAAAGTCCAAGGATTCGCTTTTGGCATGGGCGTCGAACGGATCGCAATGCTCAAGTACGGCATCACCGACATCCGCCTCTTCTTCGAGAACGATTTGCGGTTTCTGGAGCAATTCTGACCAATTCCCGACGATGAAAGTTCCTCTCGAGTGGCTGAAGGACTACGTGGCGATCCGGCTTAAACCGGAGACGCTCGCGGACCGGCTGACGATGGCGGGGCTGGAAGTGACCGGTATCGCCATGGTGAATGGCCAGGCGGTGTTCGACATCGAAATCACGCCCAACCGCGCCGATTGCCTCTCGATCATCGGGATCGCGCGGGAGGTGGCGGCGATGACCGGGCAGCGCATCAAACTTCCGCAGCGACAAGCGACAAGCGACAAGCGACAAGCGAGAACCCGTCCTACACTCCGCACTCCGCACTCCGCACTCCGCATTCGGATTGAGGACCGAAAGGGATGCCGCCGGTACATCGGGCGGCTCCTCGCGGGCGTGACGATTGGGCCGTCACCGTCGTGGATGCAGCGTCGGCTGTTGGCCTGCGGCATCCGCCCGATCAACAACGTCGTGGATATCACCAACTACGTCCTGCTGGAATCCGGGCAACCCCTGCACGCGTTTGACTTCGACCGGCTCGCGCAGGGAGTCATCCTCGTGCGCCGCGCCAAGCCGAAGGAAGCGATGACGACGCTCGACGGGGTCGCGCGCACGCTCTCCCCTGACGTGTTGGTGATCGCGGATGCCGCAAGGGCGGTGGCGGTCGCGGGGGTGATGGGCGGGGTGGGCAGTGAAGTGACGCCGAGGACGACGGCGGTCCTGCTCGAAAGCGCATGGTTTGATCCGGTGATCGTCCGGCGGACATCCAGGGCGTTGGGGCTGGCGAGCGAGTCGTCCTACCGGTTTGAGCGAGGGGTCGATCAGGTTGGCGTGGAAACGGCCTCGGCCCGCGCGGCCTCGCTCATCTGTCGGCTGGCCGGCGCAGCGGAGCAGGCGTGCCGCGATGTGGGCGCAAAGCCCCTGGTAAAGCCGGCTATTGTGGTCGATGCGTCTCTGGCCAGCCGGTGGCTCGGGCTGCCGCTCTCGCCGGCGCAGATCCGTTCCTCGTTGGCGCGCCTTGGCTGCCGGGTGAGTTCCTCGGAGTCCAGTCCCTTGCTGCGTGTGGTCCCACCGTCGTTTCGACGCGATCTGATCCACGACGTGGACTGTTTCGAGGAGCTGGCCCGCCTCATCGGCTACGAGCGCATTCCTGCCACCCTTCCGACGGCCATCATGCCCGCCTCCCGAGACGCCCAGAGCCCCCTCTATCGGAACCTGCAGTCAATTCGGTGTCTGGGCGCAAGCCTCGGATTGATGGAAACGGTCACCTGGTCGCTGGTCTCCGAGATGGAGCTGTCTCGCTGCGGGTGGACTGCCGGCGAGGCACTGCGAGTCACCAACCCCCTCAGCCAGGACTACGCGTTCGTGCGGCCATCGATGATCATGGGATTGCTGCGCGCCATCCATCGCAATCTTTCGCAAGGCGCTCAGGGGGTGCGGATCTTTGAACTGGGGTCTGTGGTACAGGCCGGGACGGTTGCGCACGAGCGCGCCTCGCTTGGGATAGCCCTCGCCGGCGCGTGGAGCCGAGATTGGCGGACAAAAGAGACCTGCGATTTCTTCCGGCTTAAGGGGCTCGTGGACGCGCTCATCCAACGGCTCTGTGGTCAACCGGCCACCTGCCGGGCTGCCGACGTCTCATGGGCCGATCCAGCAGAGGCCGCTCGCGTGTTCCTGAAGAGCCGCGCGGTGGGGGCGATCGGGCGACTCTCGCGCCAGGCGGCTTCTGCCTGGGATCTTGACGACGCCGTGTGGCTCGCTGAGTTGGATGTGACCTCGTTGCTGCAAGCCCAGCGGGCCCTCGAGTCGGCGGTCGCGCCCTCTCCGTTTCCCCCGGTGAAACGGGATCTGTCATTGGTCGTCGACAACGCGATCGCTTGTGATCAGGTCGCCTCCACGATCCGCGAGGTCGGGGGAGCGATGGCCCAGCGGGTGGAGCTGATCGACCGCTACACCGGCCGGCAGCTCCCTCCGAACACCTACAGCCTTACCTTCTCCATCGAATACCGTGACCCTGCGCGCACCCTCACCGCGGATGAGGCTGACGACGTCCACCATCGTATCGGTCAGGCGCTCGTCGAGCGCTTCGCGGCTCACCTGAGATGATCGTCATTTGAGTCACGGCAATACTTGACTTTGTGCTCCCTGGCGGAGTACGCTAGGAGTAGAGCCCTGCGCTGCACGTGAGGTTCCAGTCAACGTGAGCCAACACCACGTGACCGGGAATCCGACTTCCGTTGGGGAGTGCAGGCCCCGCCAGGGGCGGGGAAGCGCGAAACCTCCGGAGAGGGTGCCCACCTGTTGAGGGTTGGGTTCATCGTTTGACGGATTCGCCCACGGCAGAGGCGGGGCTTTTTCTTCCTTCCGCATGGACCTCTTCGACTCGCCGACTCAACCGACGTCCTCGACCCAGGAGCCGCTGGCCACCAGGATGCGGCCGCGCGCCCTCGAAGAGTTTGTCGGGCAGGAGCATCTGGTCGGAACCGGCAAGCTGCTTCGTCGAGCGATCGAGGCCGATCGGCTCACCTCGCTGATCCTATACGGCCCTCCGGGCTGCGGCAAGACCGCGTTGGCGACGGTGATCGCCAATCGGACCACCGCCTTGGTTGAGCGGCTCAATGCGACCTCGGCCGGCGTGGCGGAGCTGCGCGACGCGATCGCCCGCGCCAAAGAGCGGCATCGGCTTCAGCGCACGCGCACCATCCTCTTCATCGACGAGATCCATCGCTTCAACAAAATCCAGCAGGATGTCCTCATGCCTGATGTGGAATCCGGCAACCCGGTCCTCATCGGGGCGACGACCTTCAATCCGTTCTTTGCGATCCTGCCGGCGCTGGTGTCGCGGTCGCTGGTGTGCGAGCTTAAGCCGTTGGCCGAATCGGAGGTGCTGACGGCGCTCAAGCGGGCGTTGGCCGATGAGGAGCGCGGGCTCGGCTTGCTCCCGCTCGACGTGGAGGACGGCGCCCTCCGGCATCTCGCGAAGGTCAGCGACGGCGATGCGCGCCGGGCGCTCAACGCGTTGGAGATCGCCGCGCTCACCACCAAACCATCCAACGGCCGCATCCGCCTGACACGGGGAATCATCGAAGAGTCGATTCAAAAAAAGGCCGTGGTGTATGACCGCGACGAGGACGCGCACTACGACACCATTTCCGCGTTTATCAAATCGATGCGAGGCTCCGATCCGGACGCCACGCTCTACTGGCTGGCCAAGATGCTCTACGCCGGCGAGGACCCGCGGTTTCTCGCCAGGCGCATCATGATCTGCGCGGCCGAGGACGTGGGCAACGCCGACCCGCAAGCCTTGGTGGTGTCGACGGCTGCGATGCAGGCGTCGGAATTCGTCGGGCTGCCGGAGGCGCGGATTCCGCTGGCGCAAGCGGCGGTGTACGTGGCTTGCGCGCCGAAGTCCAATGCCGCCTACCTTGGGATTGAACAGGCAACCAAGGATGTGGAGGCCGGACGAACCCTCGACGTTCCGAAACATCTGCAGGACGCCAGCTACAAAGGGGCCAAGAAACTCGGCCGCGGCAAGGGTTACAAATATGCGCACGACTTTCCGGGCCATCACGTGAAGCAGGACTATCTTCCCGAGCGGCGGGTCTACTACGAACCGACCGAGCTTGGATACGAGAAGACGATCAAGGAGAGGCTGGCGCGCCTTCGGAAAGGTTCCGCCTGACGTTGTGTCTGTAGTATCCTATAATTTAAGTAGGATATAAACTGTACAAGCAAATATAGTTATTGATTAAATTTGTCAAATATGGCATCTTGCATGAAGGCGCGACGTTATGTCGCCCTCGCGAGCTCCATAACGTGTGTCGTCATTGAGGAGGAAAGAGCATGGGTTCGGTGTCGGTGCCTGAGTCAGTGCAGTCGGTCATTCAGTCAGGAAGCCTCGAAACCAAGTCAGCCCAAGAGGTCGTTCGGTGGGCGCTTGAGACGTTCGGCAACAAGGTGGCGCTGGCCTCCAGCTTCAGCGCGGAGGATGTGGCGATCATCCACATGATGGTGCAGGTCAACCCGAAGGCGCGAGTCTTTACGCTGGACACCGGACGGCTCAACCAAGAAACGTACGATGTCATGGACAAGATCCGCGAGAAGTGCCAGGTTTCCATCGAAGTGATGTTCCCGAACACGGAAGCGGTAGAGCGCATGGTTCGGGAGAAGGGGCTGAACCTGTTCTACCACGCCATTGAAAACCGCAAGCTCTGCTGTGGCATCCGCAAGGTCGAACCGCTCAATCGCGCCCTCGCCACGGTGGATGCGTGGATGACGGGGCTTCGTCGGGAGCAGGTGGTGACTCGGGCTGCAGTCAAGAAAGTGGACCTTGACGCGGATCACGGCGGGATCGCCAAGATCAACCCGCTGGCCGACTGGACGTGGACTCAGACGATGGAGTACGTCACGAAGCACGGCATCCCGTATAACGCGCTCCACGACCAGGGGTATCCCTCGATCGGCTGCGCCCCGTGCACCCGAGCGATCAAGCCGGGCGAAGATTTCCGCGCCGGGCGATGGTGGTGGGAACGGCCCGAGCAGAAGGAATGCGGCTTGCACGTGAGCAAGCACGGATGAGCACACAGCAATTAGCACCTAGCACACAGCACGCGTTCGCTTGTCTGTGTGCTGTGTGTGGTGTGCTGTGTGCGCGGAATCTCAGATGATTGCCCCGCATGGTGGCACGCTCATCAACCGGATTGTCGAAGGGAAGGAGCGCGACGCACTCCTCGAGAACGCGCCGGCTCTTCCGCGCATTGAGCTGGACGCCTGGGCGATCTCCGACGTCGAGATGATCGGCATCGGTGGGTTCAGCCCGCTTGAGGGATTTATGACGAAGGCCGATTACGAGTCGGTCGTCAACACCCGTCGGCTGGCGAACGGATTGGTCTGGACGATTCCGGTGACGCTGGCGGTTGATGAGGCGACGGCGGGCAGGCTGAAGGCGAAGCACGACGTCTCCCTGACGAGCCACGGGTCTGTGGTGGCGGTGCTGCATCTCGAGGAGCTCTACACGCCGGATAAGCAGGCGGAGGCCGAGGGTGTCTTGAAGACGACCGACGCGGCCCATCCGGGCGTGGCGCGGTTGCGGGCCGTCGGCCCTGTCTATCTCGGTGGGCGCCTCAGCGTTGTGAACCGGCCGAAGGCGACGACGTTTCTTCAGTATCGGCTGGACCCCACCCAGACGCGGCGGATCTTCTCGGAGCGCGGGTGGAAGCGGGTGGTCGCGTTTCAGACGCGCAACCCGATCCACCGGGCGCATGAGTACATCCAGAAATGCGCGCTGGAAATCTGCGACGGGATGCTGCTGCATCCGATCGTCGGAGAGACGAAAGGCGACGACGTGCCGGCGGCGGTCCGCATGAAGAGCTACGAGGCGTTGCTGGCGGGCTACTATCCCAAGGATCGCGTGGTGTTGGCGGTGAACCCCGCCTCGATGCGGTATGGGGGGCCGCGGGAGGCGATCTTCCACGCGCTGATCAGAAAAAATTACGGCTGCACGCATTTTATCGTCGGGCGTGACCACGCGGGGGTTGGGAAATTCTACGGGACCTACGACGCGCAGAAAATCTTTGACGACTTCTCGCCTGAGGAGATCGGGATTGCGCCCCTCTGCTTCGAGAACACCGCGTACTGCACGGTGTGCGGCTCGATGGTCTCTTCGAAGACCTGTCCGCACCCGCCGGAGCAGCACGTGTCATTGAGCGGCACCAAGGTGCGCGAGCTGCTTCAAGCCAGCACGCCGCCACCTCCGGAAGTCTCTCGTCCTGAAGTTGCCTCGGTGTTGATCGAGGCGATGCGGCAGCCCGCCGCGAAGTAGAGCGCTCATGCGCGTCGAACTGCGGCACATCTTCAAATCATTTCCCCACAACGGCTCGAGCCTTGAGGTGTTGCACGATATCAACCTCACGGTCGCCGAAGGGGAGTTTGTCTGTCTGGTTGGCCCTTCGGGCTGCGGGAAGAGCACGATCATTCACCTCGTCGCCGGGTTGGAGCGCCCGACGTCCGGCGACATCCTCGTTGGGGGGCGGCCGGTCACCGGCCCGGACCCAAGCCGCACGGTGGTGTTCCAGGACGCCGCGCTGTTTCCGTGGTTGAACGTGCTGGGCAACGTCGAGTTCGGGTTGCGCATGGCGGGCTTGCCACCGGTGAGGCGACGCGCACGCGCCCTGGAGTACCTCAAGCTCGTGCATCTGTCCCGGTTCACCACGGCGTACCCCCACCAGCTCTCCGGCGGCATGAAGCAGCGGGCGGCGATCGCTCGCGCCCTGGCCCTGCAGCCGGAGATTCTCCTGCTGGATGAGCCCTTCGCCGCGCTGGACGCGCAGACGCGCGCGGTGCTGCAGAATGAGCTGATGGAAATCTGGGAGTTAGCGCGCCCCACGATCCTCTTCGTCACGCATAACGTCCGCGAAGCCACCGGCTTGGCGGACCGCGTGTACGTCATCTCCTCTCGCCCAGGGCAGATCCGAGACGTCCAGGCGATCCACGTCCCTCGACCGCGGCATGCCGAAGACGCCGCGCTCCTGGCGCACCAGCATAAAATCCTCGAGCTGCTGGGAGAGGAAGTCGAGAAAGTGCTACAGGATGAACTCGGTGAGCGGGTGCACTTTCCGGAGGCGCAGCACCCTGTGCCGCCTGAGCAGTCCCGCGGGATGCATAGCTAATGCGTGAACGACCAAGAATCTCCAGGTGGCTGAAGCCGGTGCAGGCCCTCGCGCTGCTGTACCTCTTGTGGGAGGCTACGGCGTTCGCGTTTCCTGCCTGGCCTTCTCCTCGGACGGTGTTCGGCGCGTTGATGGACGATTTTCGCCAACCCGTCTTTCGCGCGGCGCTGGCAGGCAGCGCGTGGCGGATGCTTGTTGGCTACACGCTGGTGATCCTCGTTGGCATCAGCGGGGGGCTGCTGCTCGGCCGGGTGCCGTTGATCGACCAGATCATCGGCAGCTTCGCCGTCGCCATTCACGCGATTCCTGGCGCGGCCTGGGTGCCGTTGTCGATCATTTGGTTCGGGATGACGGAGCGTGCGGTGATCTTCACCATTCTCTTGGGCGCCTCCGGCATCGTGATGGTGAGCACAGATACCGGCATCCGCGAAGTGCCGCCGCTGGTCGCTCGGGCGGCCCGAACATTGGGAGCAAGGGGCACGAAATACTTCTGGTTCGTCGTCGTGCCCTCCGCCATCCCGAAAATCGTTGACGGACTGCGGCTGGCCTGGGCCTTCGGCTGGCGCGCGCTGATGGCCGGGGAGTTACTCACGTCAGTCAGCGGGCTCGGCCAGCTCCTCAGCCAAGTGGCGAAAGCCGGACAGCTCGATCAGCTGCTGGCGATCATGCTGCTGATCGCCTCCATCGGCATCGCCGTTGACGGGTTGGTCTTCAAGCGCCTGGAGCACGCCGTGCGCGTGCGATGGGGCCTTGCCTAATTGCAGCAGACAGCAATGAGCACACAGCAGATAGTACAAAACAACCGTTGCCCTTCTGTGTGCTGTGTGCTGTGTGCTGTGTGCTGATCACGATGGTGCGGATTCCTCGGGGAATGTACGAAGCCATCATCCAGCACTGCCGCAGCCGGTATCCGAAAGAGGCGTGCGGGATCTTGGCAGGAGACGAGAGACACGTCGTGCAGGTCTATCCGATGCGCAACGTTGAGGACAGCCCGGTGGGGTATTCGATGGATCCGAAAGAGCAGTTGCTGGTCGAGAAGCAGATGCGCTCGAAGGGTCAGCGGATGATCGGGATCTTCCATTCCCATACCGCGACCGAGGCGTACCCCTCGCCCGTGGATGTGCGGCTGGCGATCTCGCCGGAGATTTCGTACGTGCTGGTGTCCCTCAAGCAGCCAACGATTCCGGCGATCAAGAGTTACCGGATTGACGGAGCGGCGATCACGGAGGAACCGGTCACGGTTGAATGAGCGAAGTGGTTGGGATCAGCGAGGATGACGGGCATGCAGGACGCTGCGGTGATGACGGTCGATGTGCGGGACATGACCTGCGCCCAGGCGCTGGCGGTCGTCGCGCGCGCGATATCGCACCGAGCGAACGGACAGCGGCTCCACGTCCTCTACAATGCCCAGGACGTCAAACGCGACCTCATGGTCTGGGCGGCTGATCGGGGAGTGAAGATGTCCGAGGCCGGCCCCGATCGATTGCAGGTGCACCGATGACCTCACGCAAAATTGCTGACAGCGTGCTGGAGTTGATCGGCAACACCCCGATGGTCCGTCTGCGGAGGCTGACGGACTCGTCGATGGCGACGATCCTGGCCAAGCTGGAGTCGTGCAATCCAGGGGGCAGTGTGAAGGATCGGATTTGCCTGGGCATGATCGAAGACGCCGAAGCGCGCGGGGCGCTCAAGCCCGGCTCGACGATCGTGGAGCCGACGAGCGGCAATACCGGCATCGGCCTGGCGATGATCGGGGCGGTGAAGGGCTATCGCGTGATCCTGACGATGCCGGAGACCATGAGCGCGGAACGGATCTACATCCTGAAGCGCTTCGGGGCGCAGGTCATCTTGACGCCGGCGGATCAAGGCATGCTGGGTGCGGTGAGAAAAGCCGAGGAGATCGCCAAGCAGACCCCCGGCGCCTTTCTGCCGCAGCAATTTCGAAATCCTTCCAACCCGCAGGTCCATCGGCAGACGACCGCTCAGGAGATCCTCCGGGCGACCGACGGAGCGTTTGACGCCTTCGTGGCGGGGGTGGGGACCGGCGGGACGATCACGGGGGTGGGAGAAGTCTTGAAGAAAAAACGCCCGGCGGTTACCATAATAGCGGTTGAACCGCAGGGTTCTCCCGTGCTCTCCGGAGGGGCTCCGGGCCCCCATATGATTCAGGGCATCGGCGCGGGATTTGTGCCGGAGGTGCTCAACCGAGAGATCATCGATGAAATCCTGCCGGTGTCAGACGAACAGGCGTATGACGCCTCCAGGCGCCTTGCGACCGAGGAGGGCATCTTCGTCGGCGTCTCGGCAGGAGCCGCCTGTTGGGCGGCGTTGCAGGTCGCCAAGCGGTTGGGGCGAGGCAAGACGGTCGTGACCGTGTTTCCGGACACCGGCGAGCGGTACATCAGCATCCAACCATTTTTTGAAAGCTCACGATGAGTTACATGCTCGGACTCAAATGCCGCGAATGCGGCCGCCTCTATCCCAAAGAGGTCATCTTTGTGTGCGAGTACTGCTTTGGGGGCGTGGAGGTCGACTACGACTACGACGCCATCCGCCGCGTCCTGACGAAGGACGCGGTGGCGAGCCGTCCGAAGTCCTTGTGGCGGTACCGGGAACTCTTGCCCATTGAAGGGGAGCCGGCGGTCGGGCTCTTATCCGGCTTCACCCCTTTCTTCCGTTCCGAGCGTTTGGCCCAGCGCCTGGGGGTGGAGGAGCTTTACCTCAAAGACGACTCGGTGTCGCATCCGACCCTCTCCTTCAAGGATCGGGTCGTCTCCGTGGCGCTGACGAGGGCCAAGGAATTCGGCTTCGACACGGTGGCGTGCGCCTCGACCGGCAATCTCGCCAACTCCGTGGCGGCGCTCTCTGCGCGCGCCGGATTGCAGCGCTACATCTTCATCCCTTCCGACCTGGAGATGGGGAAGGTCGTCGGTTCCCTGATCTATCGTCCCACCCTCGTCGCGGTGGAAGGGACCTATGACGATGTCAACCGCCTCTGCGCGGAAATCGGCTCGAAGTACCCCTGGGCGTTCGTCAACATCAACATCCGGCCCTACTACGCGGAAGGCTCCAAGACCTATGGATTCGAGGTGCTGGAGCAGATGGGCTGGCGCGCGCCGCAACATATCATCGTGCCCTGCGCCGGCGGGTCCCTGATCACCAAGATCAACAAGGCGATCAAGGAATTCAAGCTCCTCGGCCTCATCGATCCCGCATCTTCCACCAAGCTCTACGCCGCGCAGGCGGATGGCTGCGCCCCGATTGTGAAGGCGATCAAGGAACGCTCCGATATCGTCAGGCCGGTCAAGCCTCAGACGATCGCCAAGTCGCTGGCGATCGGCAATCCCGCCGACGGCTACTACGCCACCAGGACGGCGCTGGACTCCGGCGGCTTTGGCGAATCCGTCAGCGATGAGGAGATCATCGAGGCGATGAGGCTGCTGGCGGAGACCGAGGGGGTGTTTACCGAGACGGCCGGCGGTGTCACGGTGGCGGTGGCGCGGAAACTCATCGAGCAGGGGGTCATTCCCCGCGATGAGTCGATCGTCGTGTGCATCACTGGCAATGGGCTCAAAACCCAGGAGCCGCTGGTGAGCCGCTTAGGCCAACCGGTTCGGATCAAGCCAAACCTGGCGTCATTTGAATCGACACTCGCGGAACAGCTTGCGGGCCTTTCCACGAAGACACGATAGGAGGAAGGCATGGCAGTCATTGTCCGGATCCCGACTCCACTTCAACGTCTCACCAACGGCCAGGGGGAGGTGCCGTGTGCCGGCTCGACGGTGAACGACCTGCTGGCAGATCTGGAGCGCCGGCACCCTGGGATCAAAGAGCGCATCTGTGATGAGTCGGGCAAGCTGCGACGGTTCGTGAACGTGTTCGTCAACGAAGAGGACATCCGCTTCCTGCAGGGTGACCAGACGGCCGTCAAGGATGGGGATGAGGTCTCCATCATTCCGGCCATCGCCGGCGGGATGGCGGAATATCATCGGTAGCCCCGCACGTTTCGCGGCGCGAAACGAAGACGCGGAGCTCATTGAGGAGGAACCATGGCCCGTAAGCAGGTGACGTTGATTTTCCCGCAGCATCTCATCAAGGAGCCGGTGATCTACACGATGGCGAAAGAGTGCGGGATCATCCCCAACATCCGCCGCGCGAAGGTCACCGAGAGCGTTGGGGAAGTGACCCTGGAGCTCGAAGGGACCGATGAGAATCTCAAGCGAGCGGTCACCTTCCTCGAGAAAAAAGGAGTGAAGGTCGAGCCCGTGGTCGGCGACGTGGTCAGTTAAGTGAAAAAATCCCCTTGACACGAGAGGCCTCGGCCCTGTATACTCCATACCAGTAGTGAGTGTAAAGATGCCGAAGCCCCCGAAACATTCCGAGAGCTTGATGCGCCTTCGCAAGATCGAAGGCCAGATCAAGGGCATCCAGCGGATGCTGGAGGAACGCCGCTACTGCATCGACGTGCTTCAGCAGGTCTCCGCCGCTCGCCGGGCGCTGGACGAAGTCGCGCTGCAGATGATGCGCGGCCATATCAACAGCTGTGTCAGCCACGCCATCCGACACCAGGATGGCGCGGAAAAGGTGGAGGAGCTGATCCACACCCTTCACCGGTTCATTAAATGATCCTTCGACCGCGTCGAACCATGAACCTCCTGCATCGAATCGTGGTGGTGTTCGTCCTCGCCGCCGTCGTGCTGCCGGCCACGGGGATGGCTGCGGTGTGCTGCGGGGCGAGACCCGATTCCCGTCCCCGCCTGGCCTCTGGGTGTTGCTGTGTTGCCGAGTGCTCGCTGCAGGCTGATCCGTGCGACTCGGACGCCTCCCGCGCGAAGGTCGACGTCGCCCCCCTTCGTGACACGGCCCACGCGAGTCCGTTGACCGAAGCCGCATCACCGTCATCGATCACGCCCCGAGTGTCTCTGGCACGCGCCGCAGGCCTCCCCGCGGAGTGTGCCTCACCTCCCAACCGATCCTGCCACGCTGTCTCGCTGCCGCTGCGCCTGTGATTGCTTCCGCTCCTGACGTCGTACGTGTCTCATCAGGAAAGGGGGCAGGTCGCATGCGCGGGTGTTTGTTCCAACGCCAATCAATCGTCTCAATGGCTCTGGCCGGTCTGCTGGTAGTCCAGGCGGGCCTGCCGCCTGTTGTCTTAGCGCAGGTCCCCGTCTCCTCCGAGCCGTCGCTGCAGCTTCCCGACCTGATCACGGAGCTCAAGGCCAAGAACCCGACGCTTCGGGAAGCCCGCACCCGATGGGAGGCGGCCCAAGCCAGAATCCCGCTCTCCAAAGGCTTGCCGGCTCCCCGCGTCGGCGTCGAGTTCGAAGAGATTCCCAAGGGCGGCATCAAGCTGAATCAAGCCACCATCATGTATCAGCTGGTGCAGTCATTGCCGTTTCCCGGCAAGCTCTCCGCGAGGCACCGCGTCGCAGTCGCCGAAGCCCAAGTGGCTGCCGCGGCTTTCAAACAAATCGAATGGGACCTGATCGCACAGCTCAAGGCGGCCTATTATGACGTCTGGTTGCTGGATCGTGAGCACGAGATTGCGCGGGAACAGGTCCTCTGGGTCAATCAAGCCGCGACCGCGGCTCAAGCCCGCTACGCCACCGGCACCGGCGAGCAGGCTGAGCTTCTGCGACTGCAAGCGGAAACGCTGCAGGCCGCTAACGAGGTCGAGGTGCTGGGGAATCGTCGGGCTGCGGCCTCGGCGCATCTCAATCATCTTCTGACCCGCCCGAGCCACGAGCCCGTCGGTTCACCCGCTGACATCCCCTTGCAGCCGCTCACCGTCACGACGGATGAGCTGTGGCTTATCGCTTGGGAGCATCAGCCCGAGCTGCTCGTCATGCGGTATTCCCTCGAACGGGCGGAGGCGGAGTGGCGCCTGCAGAAGCGGGAGTTGTGGCCTGATCTGGAGACGATGGCCGAGTTGAGAAATCCCGCCATGGGGCCGATCGGGCCATGGGACCTGACGCTGGCAATCGTCTTGCCGTTTTGGTTCTGGACCAAGCAGCGCTACGGCGTGAAGGCGGCATTGTATGACAAACAGTCAGTGGAAGCGGCCTACGAGGCGATGCGGTTGGACGTCACGCGGCGCATCCACGAACACTGGCATCAAGCCGTGGCTTCCTATGCGACGGCGCGGCTGAGCCGTGACGGCTTGATCCCGCTGGCGCGCCAAGCGGTGGAGTCGTTGATCGCCGGCTATCAGAGTGGACGGGCCTCGGCGACGGATCTGCTGGAGGCGTTGCGTTGGCTTGCCGAGCAACAGCGCACCTTCGCGCAGCAGCGCATCGCATTGGAGCAGCACGTCGTGATGCTGGAACAAGCCGTCGGCGTGCCCTTGCGCCCGGAACAGGAGACAGGAGACAGGAGACAGGAGACAGGAGACGCGAGTGCCGACCGGGAGACCCTGCCATGACACGACGCACACAACGATTGGTGGTAGGAGGCGTTGGGCTGCTGGTCCTGCTGGGTGCGGTCACATTCGTCATTCGTCATTCGCCACTCGTTATTCGACAATCGATGAGAAAGGCTGTGTATTACTGCCCGATGCACCCGACCTACACCTCCGACCGGCCAGGCGACTGCCCGATCTGCAACATGAAGCTGGTGAAGCGGGAACCGGAGCAAGCACCAAGCAACAACAGCCAAGCTGTGGCGCAGAGGACAAAAGATATCTGCTACTTGCACAACTGTCCGAAGGTGCACGAGGGCAGACCATGTCCGATGACGGTGATTGCCAAGGAAGGCGAGTCGGTCGTCTGCCCGATTTGCGGGACGCATGTCTCGGATGGCAAGGGCGGGGCGCGAAAGGTGTTGTACTGGACCGACCCCATGATCCCGGGCTACAAATCTGACAAACCCGGCAAATCGCCGATGGGCATGGATCTGATTCCGGTCTACGAGGAACGCCGAGTCTCTGGTGAGGCTTCAGCGACGGCGCCTGAAGGCTACGCCACGATCCTGGTGACGCCGCAGAAGCGGCAGTTCATCGGCGTCACGACGGCCCCCGCCGAGCGGCGGACGATCCGCAAGATCATCCGGACAGTGGGGCGAATCGCCAACGACCCGGAGCTGTACCAGGCGCAGCAGGAGTACCTCCAGGCGCTGCGGGCCGTGGAGCAAGCCAAGACGACCGGCGCCTCGCCGGAGATCACTGAGCGAGCCCAACGGCTGGTCGATGCCAGTCACCTGCGCCTGCGCCGGATGGGTTTGAGCCATGAGCTGATCGAGGAGATCGCCACGTGGGAGGGGCCGGATCAAAGCCTGATCTTGGCGGATTCCAGCGGCCGGGTGTGGCTCTACGCTCCGATCTATGAGTTCGAGCTGCCCCTGGTGAAGCTTGGCCAGACCGTCACCATCGAGGTGCCGGCCATTCCCGGAATGAAACTCGATGGGGCGATCAAGTCAATCGACCCGGTGTTGGATCCCGCCACGCGCTCCGCCAGAATCCGGGCGATCCTGACCGATCCGCAGAACATCCTCAAGCCTGAGATGTTCGTGAACGCCTCGATCGCCGTGGCGGCTGGCGAGCGGCTCGCCGTCCCTGAAGAGGCCGTGTTTGACACGGGGACCAAGCAGGTCATCTTTGTCGATAAAGGCGAAGGACTCTTTGAGCCGCGTGATGTGACGGTCGGGGTCAAGGCGGAGGGCTACTACGAGGTCACAAGCGGTGTCGCCGAAGGTGAGATCGTTGTCACCAGCGGCAATTTCCTGATCGACTCCGAGAGTCGCCTGAAAGCCGCGCTGCAAGGGATGAGCGGGGGAGAACACCAGCATGGCCAGTAATCTTCCCCAACCCGAGCCAGCGCGCGCCGTCCCGGAGGAGTCACAGCCGGTCCTGCACCACAGCGGGCTGATCGAGAAGATCATCGAGTGGTCCGCCCACAATAAGTTCGTCGTGCTGATCTTCGCCGTCGTGGCGATGCTGGGGGCCGTCTGGTGCGCCCGCAACATTCCGCTGGATGCGATCCCGGATTTGTCGGACACGCAAGTCATCATCTACTCGCGCTGGGACCGCAGTCCGGACATCATCGAGGACCAGGTCACCTACCCGATCGTCACCGCGATGCTGGGCGCCCCCAACGTCAAGGCTATCCGGGGCTTCTCCGACTTCGGCTTCTCGTACGTGTACGTCATCTTCAAGGACGGGACCGACATCTACTGGGCGCGCAGCCGGACGCTCGAGTACCTGAGCAAGATCATCCCGAAGCTCCCCGAAGGCGTTCGAACCGAGCTCGGGCCGGATGCCACCGGCGTGGGCTGGGTCTTCCAATACGCGCTCGTGGATAAGACCGGGCAGCATAACCTCCAGGAGCTGCGGACATTCCAGGATTGGTATCTCCGGTATCACCTCCAGAGCGTTCCCGGCGTAGCAGAAGTCGCGTCTATCGGCGGCTTCGTGAAGCAGTACCAGATCACGATCGACCCCAACCGGCTCCTCGCCTACAACATGCCGCTGGCCACCGTCGTCGAGGCGATCCGTTCCGGCAACCAGGAAGTCGGTGGTCGGTTGTTGGAGTTCTCCGGGGCCGAGTACATGGTCCGGGGCCGGGGCTATGCGAAGTCGGTGCAGGACCTGGAGAAGATTGTCGTCAGCACGGATCAGAAAGGTACGCCGATTCTGGTGCGGCACCTCGGCACCGTCACCCTGGGGCCTGAGATCCGTCGGGGGCTAGCTGATCTAGATGGGGAAGGCGACACGGTCGGCGGCACCGTGGTGATGCGCTACGGCGAAAATGCGCTGAACGTGATCAACCGGGTCAAGACGAAGATCGACGAGGTGAAGCCGTCGTTCCCGCCTGGGGTGGAGCTCGTGGTCACCTACGACCGCTCCGAGCTGATCAAAGAGTCGATGGCGACGCTGAAAGAACAGCTCATCGAAGAGATGATCGTGGTCAGCCTCGTCATTCTGCTCTTTCTCTGGCACTTTCCCTCGGCGGTTGTGCCGATCGTCTCGATTCCGATCGCGGTGCTGCTGTCGTTTATCCCGCTCTACGGCATGCGGCTGAGCTCGAACATTATGTCGCTGTCAGGGATCGCCATCTCCATCGGGGTATTGGTCGATGGCGCGATCGTTGAAGTCGAGAACGCGTACAAACGCCTGGAACAGTGGGTCGTCGGCGGCCGCAAAGGCGACTTCCATGCCGTCCGCCTGCAAGCGCTCAAAGAAGTCGGCTCCTCCGTCTTCTTCTCGGTGCTGGTCATCGCGGTGGCGTTCCTGCCGATCTTCACCCTGGTGGACCAGGAAGGCCGGCTCTTCAAGCCGCTGGCGTGGGCCAAGACCTTCACGATGATCATGGCCGCCTTCCTGGCGATCACGCTGGATCCGGCGGTGCGGATGCTGTTTGCCCGGATGGAGCCCATCCGGATCCGGTGGCCGTGGCGCCGGCGACAACCCACGCCGAGCCGGAGCGAGGCGATCGCTTCCAACGTCGCCACCGGCCTGTTGGTGGGGACGTATTATGAAGAAGAGAAACACCCGGTCAGCAAGGTCCTCTTCCGCCTCTACGAGCCGGCCTGCCGCTGGATGCTTAAGCACCGCAAGCCAGCCGTCATCTTTGCGGCGGTGCTCTCCGTGTGGGCCGTCATCAACCTGGGCTCGATGATGTTCAGCATGCGGCTGCCCGGCGCCTTGATCCGAGGTTTTGAGTTCATGCCGCCACTCTATGAGGGCACACTCCTCTACATGCCCACGACGCTGCCCGGCATCTCAGTGACCGAAGCCCAGACGCTGCTGCAGAAGCAGGATCAGGTCATCAAGAGCTTCCCGGAGGTCGAGCGCGTCTTCGGCAAGGCCGGCCGAATGGAAAGCTCCACCGACCCAGCGCCATTTTCGATGATGGAGACCACCATTGTGCTCAAGCCGGAACACGAGTGGCGCAAGGTCCGCCGCTGGTATTCGTGGTTGCCAGGGTTCTTGAAATGGCCGTTCCAGAGTTTTTGGCCGGAGCACATCTCCGATGAGCAGCTCATCGAAGAGATGGACCAAGCCCTGCGGATTACGGGCGTGACGAACGCCTGGACCATGCCGATCAAGGCTCGGATCGACATGCTTTCGACCGGGGTGCGGACGCCGATCGGGATCAAGATCCTCGGCTCGGACGTAAAAACGATCGAGGAAACCGGCACACACCTTGAAGCGATCCTGCGGGAAATCCCCGGGACCAGGAGCGTCTTTGCGGAACGGGTGGCGGGTGGCTACTTCGTGGACTTCGAGCTCAACCGGGATGAGCTGGCCCGCTACGGCCTTTCCGTCGCCGAAGTGCAGATGGTGATCATGTCGGCCATCGGGGGCGAGAACATTACCACGACCATTGAGGGCCGCGAGCGCTATCCGGTCAATGTACGCTACTCCCGAGAGTTTCGGGATGACATCGAGAAATTGAAGCGAGTCCTGGTGCCGACCCCGGCGGGCCAACACATTCCGTTGGTACAGCTGGCCGACATCAAGCTCGTCACCGGGCCATCCATGCTGCGCAATGAAAACGGCCTCCTCTCCGGCTACGTCTACGTGGACGTGGCCGGCCGGGACATCGGCGGCTACGTCACTGAGGCGAAGCAAAAGGTGGCGAAGGTGTTGAAGCTGCCCTCCGGCTACGGGCTCATCTGGAGCGGCCAGTACGAGAACATGATCCGGGTCCGGGAACGGATGAAGGTCGTCCTGCCCGTCACCTTGTTCTTGATCATCGTCCTGTTGTACATGAATACCCACTCGTGGGCCAGGACCGGGATCGTGCTGCTCGCCGTGCCCTTCTCCATCGTGGGGGCGGTGCTGCTGTTGTGGGTGTTGAACTACAACGTCTCAACCGCGGTGACCGTGGGCGTCCTCGCCCTGATGGGGCTCGACGCCGAGACCGGCGTGTTTATGCTGCTGTTCCTCGACCTGGCGTACAACGAGTCGGTCCAGAAGGGCAAGATGCGCAACGCACATGATTTGGAGGAAGCGATCATCCACGGCGCGGTCAAGCGGATCCGGCCTAAGATGATGACCGTGATGACGACGTTCATCGGGTTGTTGCCGATCATGTGGTCGATCGGGCGGGGCGCGGACATGATGAAACGCGTGGCAGCCCCGATGGTCGGCGGCCTGGCGACGTCGTTCCTCCTCGAACTGTTGGTATATCCGGCCGTGTATTACCTTTGGAAGTGGAAGTTTGAGATGAAGGAAGGCCGCGCAGGATGGATCACCAAGTCGGTCTAAGTTCCTGTCATCACGCGGACACCTGCCACCGCGAACCGCGACGCTGGTGGCGTGATCCGTGGGTGTGGGTGCCGGTCAGCGGCGTCCTGTTGGAGTTGCTTGGCCTGGCGTGGCCGAACGCTTCCGCGGTGAGCGCCAGCTACACGGGCTACCTGAAGAAGGTTGCGGTCCCGTTCTTGCTGGGGTTGGTGATCGGAGGGATCATCGACCATTTCGTTCCAAAGGCCTACGTCGTCACGCTCCTCTCGGGGCCCCGCAAGCGCGTGATCCTCCGCTCCACGATCCTGGGGTTTCTCGCCTCCAGCTGCAGCCACGGGTGTCTGGCGATTTCTCTGGAGCTGTATCGCAAAGGGGCGTCGATTCCGGCAGTCGTCAGTTTCTTGCTGGCCAGTCCGTGGGCCAGCATGTCGCTCACGCTGCTGTTGATCGGCCTGTTTGGCCCTCGCGCGCTGGTCATCATCGGTGGGGCGCTGGGAATTGCCTGGCTGGCCGGTCTCGTCTTCCAGCAGCTTGACCGGCGCCGGTTGATCGAAGCGAATCCGAACGCGACGGGCGTCTCCACGGAGGTCGCCGTCTGGAGCGATCTGGCAGCCCGAGTGCGCGCCTATCCCTGGACTCGTCGGCAGCTTGTCGAAGACGCGCGAGGCGTCTGGCGTGGGATGATTCCTCTCGGCCGCATGGTGCTCGGATGGGTGCAACTGGGGCTGATGTTCAGCGCCGTCCTCGGGACGCTCGTGCCTCACGAGTTCTTCATGAGGTTTCTGGGGCCGACGGTTGGGGGATTGCTGGCCACCCTGCTGGCGGCGGCGGTCATCGAGGTGTGCTCGGAGGGCACCGCGCCGCTGGCGTTCGAGTTGTATCGCCACACCGGGGCGTTGGGCAACGCGTTTGCGTTTCTCATGGGCGGGGTGGTGACGGATGTGACGGAGCTTGGGGCGATCTGGACGAATGTCGGCCGGCGGACGACCGTGTGGCTTGTCGTGGTGACGTTGCCGTTGGTGGCGGGGTTGGGGTGGGTGTTAAACGCCGTGTTCTAAGGGAGAAGGTCGAAGTTTGAAGTTCAAAGTTCGAAGTGGGAAGGGAAAAAAGGAGGGGAACCATGCGTTGCGTTCAGGTGGTTGTCGTCACGGCGCTGGTGGTTGGAGGGATGGGAGTGGTACGGGCAGAGGAGGGGCATGAGCCTGCGCACGAGCACGCCCATGACCACGGGGCGGTTGCCGCGCACGAGGCCGCGGCCTCCGCTGAGCAGACGTTGACCGGCGAGGTGGTGGACGTGTTCTGCTACCTGAGCCATCCTGCGCAGGGCTTGGGCAAGGACCACGCTGGCTGCGCCAAGAAATGCATCAAAGGCGGATTACCGGTCGCCATCAAAGTGGGCGATCAGCTGTATCTTGCGACGATGGCCGACCACATCGCGGCGAACGAGAAGCTCGCCGAGTTAGCTGCGCAGCAGGTCACGGTGACCGGCACGGTGATGGAGCTGGACGGCCAGCACCTCATCGCCATCTCGAAGATTGAGTCAGCAAACTAGACCAGAGACCGGAGACCTGAGACAAGAGACTAAAAATCTTTACAGTCTCATGTCTCTGGTCTCGTGTCTCACATCTGAAGATGGAAAGTCTCCATCCGCTCCTTGTCCATTTTCCGATCGCGTTGTTGCTGACCGCGGCCGGCCTGGATCTGCTGGCGCTGCTCCTGAAGCGCCCCTCGCTGCATTGCCTCGCACTCTGGAATCTCGCGCTGGGAACGGTTGGGGCCGGGGCGGCAGTGCTCAGCGGGTTGCAGGCTGAGGACGTCGCCAAACATTCCTTCGAGATCTGGCAGGTGATGGAGTTGCATCAGCGTCTGGGGTTCAGCACGCTCGCCTTAGGCGCGATCTCGGTGAGCTGGCGAATCGCGAAGCAGGATCGGTTGACGCCGCGGGCGCGCCTCGTCACGATGTTGCTGGAAACGGCGCTTGTTGGTACGCTGTCCTGGGGCGCATACCTCGGCGGTCGGCTGGTGTATGAGTTGGGGGTCGGCGGAACATTCGGAGCGATTCGATGATAAAGGACAACGCTTGTCAATGAGCACCACGGTGCCTCTGCGCGATCGCCTGTGGGTGAGCGCTGCCATCCTGTGCGTGATGCAGTGGCTGTGTCTTCGGATCTGCCACGTTCCTCTCGCGCAGCCATGGGAAACCTTGCTGCCTGGACTGGGTATCTTCGGCGCCGCGTTTCTCCTGTCGTGGGGCGCTGAGCTGGCGCAGTTGGAAATCCCAGAGTCGTTGGCGCTGGCGTTTCTCGCGCTGATGGCCGTGCTGCCGGAGTATGCGGTGGACATCTACCTGGCGTGGACCGCGGCGCACGATCCCAGCTATACCGCCTTTGCCGCAGCGAATATGACGGGGGGCAACCGCCTCCTCATTGGGCTGGGCTGGCCGGTGGTGTTGCTGTGCTATTGGCTGAAGACCCGCCGCAAAGAGATCACCCTCGACAAAGGGCAGCGGATTGAGCTGGCCACCCTGGTCGTGGCGACTGCGTACGCCTTCTTCATTCCTTTGAAGCGCACCCTGTCGCTGATCGATACGGTGTTGCTCGTCGGACTCTTCGCCATCTACCTCATCCGATCCAGTCAGGCCCACCATGTCGAGCCGGAGCTTGAAGGTCCTCCGAGGCACCTGGCCCGCTTGCCGCGCGCGTGGAGACGTCTGGTGACGGTGGCGTTGTTTCTCATCCCCGGGCTGACCATCTTTCTGGCGGCGGAGCCCTTCGCTGAAGGCTTGCTGGACAGCGCGAGAGGCCTCGGCATTGAGGAGTTCCTCCTCATCCAGTGGCTGGCTCCGCTGGCGTCGGAATCGCCGGAATTCGTTGTGGCGGCACTCTTCGCCTTGCGAGGCAATGCCAGGGCCGGGTTGGGGACGCTGATCTCCTCCAAGGTGAATCAATGGACGCTGTTGATCGGGATGTTACCGCTGGCCTATGCGATCTCAGGCGGGCACGTCGTGCCGATGCCTCTCGACGGCCGGCAGGCGGAAGAAATTTTGTTGACCGCCGCCCAATCGCTGCTCGCCGTGGTGATCCTGGCCAATCTCGGGTTTGGGATCTGGGAAGGCCTGTTGCTGGCGAGCTTGTTTTCGATGCAGCTGCTGATTCCTGACCCGCGGGTTCGGATCGGGTTTTCGATCCTGTATGTCGTGCTGGCGGCGGCCTACCTTGGGAACAAGGCCTACCGCCGCTCCATGCGCGAATTGTTGAAAGGTTTCTGGACTTCTGCGCTATAATAGAACATGTGTTGGGGGCTTGAGCATGGGGCCGAAACCGCGCGGGCGTTCCAAATCGAAAAAGAGTCTCGTCAGGCGCCTCGCCAAGCCACTCCCCAGCCGCCCTCGACTCGTGGCTCGTCGGCGACGGGTCAAGGCCGTTGCCAGCAACCCCTTGTCCGCGCTGCACGCTCCAACGACGCGTCGCGCGGCGAAGCCTTCCCGCCCCTCCATCCCGCTTCCCCGGCCGGCTGAGACGCTGCGCGAACCATTCGCGGTACCGCCTTCACCTGCGCGTGTGGCCTCAGGACTTCGCCCGGCACCGCAACGTCCCGCCCAGCGCGAGCCGTTCGTGATCCCCACCGGCTACGGCGATCATCGCATTGTGTTGATGGTCAAGGATCCCTGGTGGCTGTACGCCTATTGGGAACTCGACCCGTCACAAGAGCGGCAGGTCCGGAGCCGCGTGGTGCCGGATGAGATCGGCGGGATGCAGTCGATCCTACGGGTCTACCATGTGACGGGTCGCCGATTCCCCGAGGAATCGGCCAACGCGTCGTTCGATATCGCCCTGTCCGGCTTGGCCAACAACTGGTACATCCAAGTGGATGCGCCCGGCCATGACTTCGTCGTTGAGATCGGACTGCTGACGACGCGGGGGCGATTTCTCCTGCTGGCGCGCTCCAATCGGGTGACGACCCCTCGCATCGGCCCCTCCGAGCTGATCGATGAGACGCTGAAAGCCCATCTCGCGGGGTCGTTGTCCTCTGCCGGCCTGGTCTCGACCGGCCCGCGCCGGTGAGCGCACACTGATGTCTCACGACCCGCAAGGCTACCTCGCGCTTGTCCTCCATACCCATCTGCCGTTCGTGCGGCATCCTGAGTGTGACGAGTTCCTCGAGGAGCGCTGGCTCTTCGAGGCGATCACCGAAACGTACCTGCCGCTGCTTGAACGTTTCCACCGGCTGGCCGAAGATCAGGTCCCCTTTCGGATCACCATGTCCTTGACCCCGACCTTGCTGGCGATGCTCTCCGATCCGCTGCTCCAGGCGCGCTACCTCCGGCATCTGGAGCGGCTGGTCGAGCTGGCCGACAAGGAGCTCGCGCGCACCAAGGATCAGTCCGAATTCCACGCCCTGGCGCAGTACTATCACCGGCGCTTCACGACGGCCCAACGCCAGTTCACGGAAAGCTACCACGGCAATCTCATCGCGCCGTTTCGCGAGCTCATGGAACGGGGCTACCTTGAGCTGATTACCTCAGCGGCGACCCACGGCTATCTGCCGCTGATGGACATCCAGCCTGCCGCCGTGCGCGCGCAACTGGCGGTCGGTGTCCAGGCCTTCGAGCAGGCGTTTGGCCGACGGCCCGCGGGGATCTGGCTGCCTGAATGCGGGTATCATCCCGGGCATGAAGCGTTCTTGAAGGCATTAGGCATCCAGTATTTCCTCCTCGATGCCCACGGCGCGCTGTTCGGTTCGCCCCGTCCTGCGCATGGGGTGGCCGCGCCGGTGGCGTGCCCTAATGGCGTGGCCGCGTTCGGGCGAGACCTGGAGTCCTCGAAGAGCGTGTGGAGCGCGAAGGAAGGGTACCCCGGCGATGGGGACTATCGCGACTTCTACCGGGACATCGGCTTTGATCTGGAGTACGACTATATCCGGCCCTATCTCAACGGGGACGGCGCGCGCCTGCAGACGGGCTTCAAGTACTACCGCATCACCGGGACGACGGACGACAAGGCCCCGTATGATCCGGCGCGCGCCCTCGAGAAAACCGCCATCCATGCCGGCAATTTTCTGTTCAACCGCGAACGGCAGATCGAGCATTGCGCCTCGCTCATGAATCAGCGGCCGATCGTGGTCAGCCCATACGACGCCGAGCTGTTCGGCCATTGGTGGTTCGAGGGGCCGGACTGGCTGGAGCGGCTCATCCGGAAGGTGCACGACGATCAGAACGTCTTCCGGTTGACCACCCCCTCGGAGTATCTGGCGCGGGAGCCCAGCCGTCAGGTCATCCAGCCGACGATGTCGAGCTGGGGCTATCAGGGGTACAACGAAGTGTGGCTGAACGGCTCCAACGACTGGATCTATCGACACCTGCACAAGATGGTCGACCGGATGGTCGAGATGGCCAATCGGCATCCACAGGCGGACGGGGTGCAGCGTCGCGCGCTCAATCAGATGGCGCGGGAGCTCCTGTTGGCGCAGTCCTCAGACTGGGCGTTCATCCTGAAGACGCAAACCCACACCACCTACGCCTACCGGAGGCTTCGCGACCACCTCGGCCGGTTCAGCCGGTTGTACGACGAGCTCACCCGTCACGAGCTCCATGAACCGTGGCTGGCTGAGCTTGAGGCGGCTGACAACCTTTTCCCCTTCCTCGACTACCGCGTGTATGCGACCGCGAGCAGCGCCTGAGTGATTGACGATTATCGACAATCGTCAATTGAAATTGCCGGCGGTTGCCTGCCATGAAAATCCTCTTTGTCGCATCTGAAGTTTCTCCGTTCGCCAAGACCGGAGGGCTTGCGGATGTGGCGGGGTCGCTCCCCAGAGCCCTCGCGCGGTTGGGGCATGAGGTGCGCCTCATCATGCCGCGCTATCGCGCCGTCGACCCCAAACGGTTTCGGCTGAAGCCACGCCTCCCGCGATTCACGGTTCCCCTGGGATCATCCCGCGTGGACGGCTCGGTGTTCGAGGGCGTCTTGCCGGGGACGAAGATTCCGGCGCACTTCGTGGATCAGCCGGACCTGTTTGACCGCGACGGGCTATACCAGTACGAGGGGAGGGACTTCCCCGACAATCTGGCTCGGTTCAGCTTCTTCAGCCGAGCCGTGCTCGACGCCGTGCCCCGGCTCGGATGGCCACCTGACGTCGTCCATTGTCACGACTGGCAAACCGCGTTGATCATCGCGCATCTTGCGCTTGCGCGCGCCTCAGACCCGTTCTGGCAGTCGGCCGCGTCGGTCTTGACGGTCCACAACCTCGCGTACCAGGGGGTGTTTCCGCAGGCCGGCTGGCCGCTGACCGGGCTGCCCTCCGCCGCGTTCAGTATGGAAGGGTTGGAGTTTTACGGGCAGATCAACTGCTTGAAAGGGGGGCTCGTGCACGCGGATCGTCTCTCAACGGTCAGCCCCACCTACGCGAAGGAGATTCAGACCCCTGCGGGAGGGTGCGGGCTGGACGGGATCTTGGTGACGCGGCGAGGCGCCCTCGTGGGCATTCTGAATGGGATCGACGTGGACGAGTGGAACCCGCAGACCGATCCGCATCTTGCCGCGCGCTACGCCGTGGATCGGCTGGAGGGCAAGGCGACATGCAAGCGCGCCTTGCAGCGTCAACAGCGCCTCCCTGCCCGCCCCGCAGAGACCCGGGCAGGCGGGCCACAACAGCCGGCGCTGCTGATCGGCATGATCCAACGCTTGGTGGAGCAGAAGGGCCTCGATCTGTTCGTCCAAGCCGCCCCGCGCCTCATGACGCTGCCGATCCAGGTGGTGATCCTCGGAGTGGGGGACCCGGCGTATCACCAACAGCTCACCGACCTCGCGCGCCGATTCCCTGATCGGATGGCTGTGACGCTGCGCTTTGCTGGCGATCTGGCCTATCAGATCGAAGCGGGTGCGGATGCGTTCTTGATGCCCTCGCGCTTTGAGCCGTGCGGATTGAACCAGATGTACAGCATGCGCTATGGGACCCTGCCGATCGTCCATCGCACGGGGGGGTTGGCCGATACCGTCGTGGACGCCACGCCGTCGGCGCTGGCTGCGGGCCGTGCAACCGGCTTCATCTTTGAGGACTATTCCGCGGAGGCCCTCGTGGAGGCGGTCGAAGAGGCGGTGGCGTTGTTTGCCAATCGCGCACAGTGGACGCAGGTGATGCGCACCGGGATGCGGCAAGATTTTTCCTGGGACCGCTCGGCGCGGGAATACGTCACGCTCTATGAAACAGCACGAAGCACCAAGCACCCCCGGCCCGCCAAGCGCACTGGCCGGGGCGGGCAAGCCCCAAGGTCTACGCGCTAAGATGATCGTGACCGTGACGCTGAATCCGTCGCTGGACGAGTGGGTGTGGGTCCCTCGCCTTGAGATGGGCAGCCTCAATCGGGCCGTGCGGTTTGAGCGGTACCCGGGAGGCAAGGGGATCAACGTCGCTCGCGGACTGCACCAATTGCGGGTGCAGACGACGGCGGTCGCGTTGGCCGGGGGCAGCGACGGGCAACTCTTGGGTAAGCTGCTCGTTGAGCAAGGGATTGCCTGCCGATTTGTGACGATCCGAGGCACCACCCGCAATAACTATTCCGTTCAATCGTCGGCCCCGCGCGCGATCACGCAGATCAACTCGCCGGGTCCGCAGGTGGCTCGGCGGGACCTTCAACGGCTGGAGCGGCTGGTGCAGCGTCTTGGCGCAGGGAGCCGAGGGGTCGTCTTCTCGGGCAGCCTGCCTCCCGGCGCGCCACCGACGACCTACGCGCGCTTGCTGCGCCTCATCAGGAAGGACCGGGTCGTCACGGTGCTTGACGCCTCCGGTACCTCGTTGCGGCACGGGCTCTCGGCCCGGCCGTGGCTCATCAAACCCAACCGTCACGAAGCCGAAGAATTGCTGGGTGCGACCCTGCGGACCCGGCGCGAGGTCGTGGCGGCGGCGCGCGCATTGGCTCGTCGAGGGCCTCGGTGCGTGATCATCTCGATGGGAGCGGAGGGGGCGGTCTTGGCCAGCGCCGCTCCGGAGACTGCGCTCTTCGCCGCCTCCCCGCGGGTCAAAACCGACTCGCCTGTGGGGTCCGGGGATTCGCTCGTCGCGGGATTTCTCGTCGAGTGGCTGCGCAGCCGATCATGGCCTGAGGCCCTGCGGTGGGGGGTGGCGTGCGGGGCCGCGTGCGCATTGACAGCCGGGACGTCGCTGTTCCGTCGAGCCGACGCCGTTCGGCTCCTGCGCCGTGTGGCGATCGAGGCCGTATAACGCGGGTGGTGGTCAAGTTTTGCAGGGCCTGCCGCTGCGCCATCCCGCCGTCCGTGCTCGCGCCGGGGCGGCCGCTTCGCGGACACCGCCGCTCGGCGCTTGCGCGCGGGCGGCGGGAGCCCTGGCTCCGCGTCACCCGCCAAACTTGACCACTACCACCGCGTCTGAGTGTTTGACGACGGCCGCGAGCTTTTGCTACACTGAGGCTTCGAGACCCTCCTGACGATGAGCTTACCGAAAGTGACGATCCTTGGAGCCGGGCAAGTCGGCGCCACCACGGCTCACCTGCTAGTCTTGAAGGGCCTGGCGGATGTGGTGTTGATTGATGTGGTCGAGGGGCTGGCCGCCGGCAAAGCCTTGGATCTGCTGCAGGCGGCGGCGATCGAAGAACTAGCCGTCTCCGTCACCGGAACCACCGACATGGGAGCGATGGCAGGCAGCCGCCTCGTCGTGATCACGGCCGGCCTGGCTCGTAAACCCGGCATGTCCCGCGACGATCTGTTGGCCGCCAACGCGAACATCGTGGGGCCCCTGGCCGATCAAATTGCCCGTGTGGCCCCGGAGGCCGTCGTGATCGTCGTGACCAACCCCCTCGATGTGATGACCCAGCTCGTCCTCCAGCGCACCGGATTTCCTCGGCAGCGTGTGATGGGCATGGCGGGTATGCTGGATACGGGTCGATTGCGGGCGTTCATCTCGCAGCGTCTCACCGTCAGTCCGTCCGAGGTGCAGGCCGTGGTCCTGGGGTCTCACGGGGATCTGATGGTGTGCCTGACAGACGCCATCAGGGTGCAGGGCGCTCCGCTCAGCCAGCGGCTTTCCTCGCAGGAGATCGATCAGTTGGTGGCTCGGGCCCGCGACGGGGGCGCAGAGATCGTTTCACTCTTGAAAACGTCCAGCGCCTACTATGCCCCGGCCAGCGGGGTGGTCCACATGATCAGCGCCGTGCTGGGTGGCACACGACGGGTGTTGTCGGCGTGTGTCCTGCTGGAGGGTGAATACGGATTGCGAGACGTGTGTATCGGCGTGCCGGTGGAGGTTGGCACCGAGGGGATCGCTCGGGTCGTCGAGCAGCCGCTGTCCCCGCAGGCCCGCGAGGCCCTGCACCGCGCCGCCGACCAGGTTCGCGCCCAAGTCAAGCAGCTCTTGACGCTCAAACCCCGATGAGCCCGACGCCGTCCTCTCCCGCATCGCCGCCAATCCAAAAGGGTCTTGAGGGGGTGGTAGCCTCGGAGACTCGCCTCTCCGACGTGGATGGCGTGGGGTGCCGGCTCATCTATGTCGGCTATTCCATCGATGAGCTCGTGGGTAAGGCGAGCTACGAGGAAGTCGCGTTCTTGCTGCTCAACGGCCACTTGCCCGCTCGCGAGGAATTGCGTGGGTGGACTCAACAACTCGCCAGTCAGCGGGCCCTTCCAGCCGAGGTCCTCCAGGCCATGCAGATGTTGCCTTACGGCGAGCCGATGGCGTACCTGCGCACCGTCATCTCATTGATCGGCTTGGGGGACGCTTCAGCGGAGCGCCTGGACCCGGAGCGCCTGAAAGCCCAGTCGATCAGCCTCGTGGCCAAGACCCCGACGATCATCGCCACGTTTGAACGGCTGCGCAAGAAACAGCCGATGCTCGGGCCGCGCCCTGATTTGGGGCTTGCCGCGAACTTCCTCTATATGTTGACCGGAGACGTGCCGTCCCAGGACGCGGCGGAGGCGATGGATGCGTACTTCGTGCTGCTGGCCGAGCACGGCTTAAACGCCTCCACCTTCGCCGCCCGCACGACCGTGGCGACGCAGAGCGATCTCTACTCAGGCATCACGGCGGCGATTGGCACCCTCAAGGGGCCGCTGCATGGCGCCGCGAACACGAAGGCGATGGAGATGCTGGTGGAGATCGGCTCGCCGGATCGCGTGGAGGCGTATGTCCAGAAGACCTTGCAGGACCACAAGCGCTTTATGGGCTTCGGCCACCGCGTCTACAAAGGGGAAGATCCGCGGGCGAAGCACCTCCGGAAGGTCTCCCAGCATCTGGCGCAGTTGAACGGCGAGACGAGATGGTTTGACATCTCGGAGCGACTGAAAGAGGCCGTGTGGCAGGCGAAGAAGCTCAACATCAACGTCGACTTCTACTCCGCGTCGCTGCTCTATTACCTGCGCATTCCGGCGGAGCTGTTTACGACCCTGTTTGCCTGCGCCCGGATGGCGGGGTGGTGCGCCCATATCATCGAGCAGCTCGCCGATAACCGGCTGATTCGTCCCCTCGCCCTCTACGTCGGCCCCCGCGATTTGAAGTTTGCTCCTATTGACCAGCGTTCGGCCTGACACGTGAAACTCCACGAATATCAAGCCAAGCAGCTCTTCGCCTCGGTGGGTATTCCGATTCCACGAGGGCAAGTCGCCAACACCCCTGAGGAAGCGGAGGCCGCGTACACCGCCCTGTGTCAACCCTCCGTGAACGTCAAGGCGCAGGTGCATGCCGGCGGGCGGGGCAAGGCCGGCGGGGTGCTCGTCGCCGCAAGCGCCGTGCAAGCGGCCGAGCAAGCGAAGCGGCTGTTGGGCACGCGGCTGGTCACCAAGCAAACCGGCCCTCAGGGGCTACCCGTCTCAGCGGTGTTAATTGACGAGCGCGTCGAGATGGCGGCGGAGCGGTATCTCGCCCTCACGATCGATCGGTTCCATGCCCGGCCCCTGCTGCTGGCCAGCGCTAAGGGAGGCATGGATATCGAGGAAGTGGCGGCATCAGAGCCGGGTGCTATTGCGCGGGAGCCCATCGACCTGGCGACCGGCCTGCAGCCTGCGCAGGTCTCGGGTCTCGTGGAGGCCCTCGGGGTGCCCGCCGACCTGGCGGAGACGGCGCGCGGCGTCGTCAAGTCGTTGTGGGAACTGTTCGTGTCTCACGATGCCTCGCTGATTGAAATCAACCCTCTCGTGGTGACGGCTCGGTCGACCGATGGACGCCTCCTGGCCTTGGATGCGAAGGTCATCATCGATGACAACGCGCTCTTCCGCCATCCGGATCTTGCAGCGATGCGGGATTCCACGCAAGAGCATCCGATTGAGTGGAAGGCCGGTCAGATCGGCATCGCCTACGTCGGACTCGAGGGCACCATCGGCTGCCTCGTCAACGGGGCAGGCCTGGCGATGGCGACCAACGACATCATCAAACTCTGCGGTGGCGAGCCGGCCAACTTCCTGGATGTGGGGGGCGGGGCGAACGTTGAGCAGGTCACCAACGCCTTCTCCATCATCCTCGAGGATGCTCGCGTGAAGGCGATCCTGGTCAACATCTTCGGCGGCATCATGCGGTGCGACTGGGTGGCGCAGGGACTGTTGAACGCCACGCGGACGCTGAACGTCCGCGTGCCGATTGTCGTGCGACTCCAAGGAACCAATGTCGAGGAGGGGCGGCGTCTGTTGACGGAAGCCAGGCATCTGAACCTGATCAGCGTTGACGAGCTTGAAGCCGCCGCACAACGGGCGGTGGAGCTTGCACGTCGGTGACAAGTGACATGCGACAAAAAGAACCGTTTTGGATTGACTTGTCACCTATCGCTTGTCGCCTGTCACCGCCTGGGTGAGTGGCGCGAGTAATGAGCATTCTGGTTGGGAAGGACACGCGCGTGTTAGTCCAGGGCATCACCGGCCAGGCCGGGGCCTTCCACACCGAGCGGATGCTCGAATACAAGACGCCGGTTGTGGGAGGCGTCACGCCCGGCAAGGGCGGCACCGCGATCCACGGCGTGCCGGTCTTCAACACCGTCAGAGCGGCGGTGGAGGCGACGGCGGCGAACGCCACCGCAATCTTCGTGCCGGCGAAATACACCTTTGAAGCGATCCAGGAAGCCATTGAGACACGGATTCCCTTGATCGTCGTCATCACCGAAGGCGTGCCGACGCTGGATATGCTCAAGGTCCGCCAGCGCCTGAAGGGGACGTCCATCCGCTTGATCGGCCCCAACTGTCCCGGTCTCATCACGCCGGGGCAGTGTAAAGTCGGGATTATGCCGGGCTATATCCACAAGCCCGGGACGATCGGGGTCCTGTCGCGCAGCGGGACGCTCACCTACGATGCGGTCTATCAGCTCACGCAGGCGGGGCTCGGCCAATCCACTTGCATCGGGATTGGGGGCGACCCTGTGCTCGGATCAAGCTTCGCGGATCTCCTGGCGCTCTTTCAAGCGGATCAGGGGACGGAGGCGGTGGTGTTGATCGGGGAGATCGGGGGCACCGAGGAAGAGGAAGCGACCGCCTACATCCGCGGCCACCTCACTAAACCGGTCTTCGCCTTTGTGGCGGGCCGCATGGCGCCGAAAGAAAAGCGCATGGGGCATGCGGGCGCGATCGTCGCCGGAGGGAAGGGAACCGCCGCGGAGAAGATCGAGGTCCTGCGAGCCTCCGGTGTGACCGTCATCGACAGCCCCGCCGCCATCGGGCGCAGCGTCGCCCAAGCGCTCCGCCGTCCTACCCCCTCGAGTCGATAAGCCGTTGCCCTCATCCATCGGGTGTGGTACCGTAGAGTTGGAGTCGTTGGTGCGCGTTGAAGCACGGGAGGTTTCCATGCGTGATCGAGTCGAGCGAGTCATCAATCGGATTCGGCCGGCGGTGCAGATGGACGGTGGGGATATCGAGCTGGTCGATGTGACCGACGGCGTTGTCAAACTGCGGCTGGTCGGCTCCTGCCACGGCTGCCCCTCCTCGATGATGACGCTCAAGGCGGGCATCGAACGGGCCATTCAGGCCGAGGTACCCGAGGTCAAAGCCGTGGAAGCCGTCGAAGAATAACGAACAGCAGCACACAGCACTCAGCAGACAGCACACAGAGTGTGTACAGTAGAAACGCCGGGAATCCTCCCGGCGTTTTTATTTTTCTGTGTGCTGTGTGCTAGGTGCTTATTTGCTGGCTAAGCGCTCGAGCTCCTCCACGTGCTCCTGGCTGTCCTGGAGGACGTGCTCGATCCCCTCATAGAGGATGACCTCATCGTGGGGAATGAGGTTGAGGAGCTTGCGGTAGAACTCGACGGTGTCCCGCTCGTACCTTAGGTTGATCTTCACCGCCTGCAGCGAATCTTTGTGGATTTGAATCGGCCCCACCTTGGTCGTCGGTACGCCCCCCAGCGCAGCGATGCGGTTGCGCAGAATCTCCGCATGCTCCATTTCATCCCCCGCGATTTCCTTGAAGCGGGCGATCAGCCCTTCCGCATACGGCCCCTTCGTGATCGCAGCTTGCGTGAGGTATTGAATTTGGCTGGCGTACTCCATTTCCAGCCCTTCATTCATCAGCTTGATGAGCTTCGTGGTATCGAGCGCCATGCTTTCTCCTTATTGGGTTCAACCCTCTGACACCGCGTGCATGATAGCACGCAAAATACTTCTTGACAACCAAGCTGCAGAGACTTATAGTTTTAATCTATTTGAGACTGAGTCTCAAGTAAGTTTAAACGACCCATGAAGCGATTTGTCCAGGTCGAACAACAGTTGAGGGAGCGTGGGGTGCGCCTCACCGATCAGCGGCGGCTAGTCGTGCGCCGGGCGGTCTCCTACCTCCATTTCACCGCGGAGGAGCTGGTCAAAGACGTGCAATCGATTGATCGGTCGGTGGCGCGCGGCACGGTCTACCGGACGCTGGCGCTAATGCATCAGGCCGGCGTGGTGGAGAAGCACGACTTCCGTTACGGGCCGCCGAATTACGAGGTGACGTTCGGCAAGGCGCACCACGATCATCTGATGTGCGTACAGTGCGGGGAAATCATCGAGTTCCAGGAGCCCCGGTGGGAGCGCCTGCAAGAAGAGGTCGTCAAGCGGTACGGCTACCAGTTGCTGTCCCACACGCATAAGCTCTACGGCCTGTGCGCGACGTGCCAGCGCATCGATCCGAAGCGCGCCCCCAAGCACCCCCATCTTCACGTTGAGGAGGTCGTCGCATAACCATGGTTGCAGGACAGCCATCTGCAGAGGTGATGGGGAAGATTGCGGAGGCGATCCGGAACGTGCGCTTCGGATCCGTCCAGATCGTCATCCACGATTCGCAGGTCGTGCAGATTGAGAAAGCGGAAAAGTTTCGGTTTCGCGTGTCATCGGCTCGGACCGACCGGACCTCCGGAGGCGCCGGCATGTGCCAGGGGGGAGAATGTCATGAAGCGGTTGGTCCTGTGGATTGCGGTTAGTCTCGCGGTCATGCCAACGGCGCGGGCGGCGGATGTTCAGTCATCCGAGAAGCCCCGCTTGGAGGAAGTGGTGGTGTCGGCGGAGCAGATCGAGGGGCCTTTTCTCCCTGATGTGGTAGGGACCGCTATCCACGCGGGCAAGAAAACTTCGGTGATCGACCTACAAGAGATCCCGACGATCGTGAACAACAACTATCGTCAGGTCTTAGCGAAAACGCCGAGCTTGTTGCTCAGCGAGGAGACGACCCCGCTGGTGAGCATCGGCTACCGCGGCCTGGCGCCGGATCGCGCGCAGTTCATGCAGGTGCTCAAGGACGGCGTGCCGATCGTGGCCGATCTCTTCGGCTACCCCGAAGCCTACTACACACCACCCTTCCAAACCGTCGACCGCATCGAGTTCATCCACGGTGGGGCCTCGCTGTTGTACGGGCCGCAGCCGGGCGGGGCGCTGAACTTCGTCACGAAAGCCCCAGCGGCCGACACGAGGCTTTCGGCCTACACTGAGCATCTCTTTGGCGATGACGAGTTGTTCTCCACCTACACCTCGCTGACCGGCTCTGTTGAACCGCTGGGCTTCTACGCCTATCTCCATGAACGGGAGGGCAACGGGTTCCGCCAGACGAACAGCGATTTTGAGGTCCTGGGAGGAGGTCTCAAGGTGACGCTCGGGCAAGCCACCGACTCACGTCTGACCATGACCTACGATGAGTATCACGAGGAGCATGGCGAGCCGGGTGGCCTCACGAAAGCTGAGGCGGACAGCGAGGGTCGCGATCTCACCCACCGCTTCGGTGATCGGTTCCGCCTGGAACGCTATGCCGGCACCATGGCGTATCAGCGCGATCTGGATGAGCAGAGCCAGGTGGACGTCAAGCTGTTCGGCGGCCACTACCGGCGCTACAGCAAGCGCCAGCGAAGCGGAGGTTTTGGCACCAACCCGACTGGCACCACCAACGATATTCAGGAGCAGGATTTCTACACGGTGGGGCTGGAGCCGCGGATCCGGCACACCTACGATGCCTTCGGCCAGTCCGGCCAGACGCTGACCGCCGGGGCGCTTGTGTACCTGTCCAGCTCTCCGAAGGAGGATCAGCGTGGTGACACGATCTACGCGGACACCGGCAGCCTGCGTAACCGCAGCGACCGCGAGATGCAGCACCTGTCGCTGTTTGCCGAGCAGTTGTTTCGATTCGACAAGTTTTCGCTCACCCCAGGCGCGCGGCTGGAACACATCTGGCAGGGGATCAACGAAACGGTCAATGCCGACAAGCACGCCGCCGGTACCGCCTTCGGCGATGTGGAGGAGTTCGATTTCGTGCCGCTCTTCGGCATCGGCGCGGCGTACGACGCCACGCCGACCGTCACACTCTACTCCAACTTCTCGCAGAGCTACCGGCCCAAGCTCTTCGCCCAGGCCGTGCCCACCGGCACCAACCAGGTGGTGAACAACGACCTGGAGGAAGGCAAGGGCTGGACGTTCGATGTCGGCGCCAGAGGACACGGCGATGTCTTCACGTGGGATGCCAGCTTTTTTTCCCTGCGGTTCGACGATCAGATCGGCACCTCCGGAAACACCATCGAGAATGTCGGCGATGCGCTGCACCAAGGGCTGGAGCTCTCCACGGAGGTTGATGTGCTGGCGGCGGCGGATCGCTACGCCCTCGTCGATGGCGCCACGCGCCTGGGCTCGCTGCGGCCGTTCTTCAACCTGATGCTGCTCGATGCCAAGTTCGTCGACGGTCCTCAGGACAACAAGACCCCGCAGTACGCGCCGCAATACACTGTGCGGCTCGGGTTGCAGTACGCGTTCGGCGAGCGGGTCAAGGCGAATCTGAGCAGCCTGTTGGTGGATGACCATTTCGGCGATGACGCCAATACCACGAATCAAACCGTCCCGTCCTATAAAGTGTGGGACCTGACGGGCGAGGTGAAGGTGTGGAAAGACTTCGTGACACTGTTCGGCGGAATCAATAACCTGTCCGATGAGCGCTACTACGCCCGCGTGACCAGCGGGGGCATCGACCCGGCGCCGGAGCGCAACATCTACGGCGGCGTGCGCGTCGGGGTAAAGTTTTGAAAGTTTCGTGGATCGACGATCGGACCTATGGTTCGTTTCGTAGGAGGAGTGGAGATGATTCAATGGTTTCTCAAAGGCGGGCCCGTCATGTGGCCGCTGCTGCTGTGTTCCATCATCGCCGTGGCGGTGGCCATTGAGCGCGTGCTGTTCTGGGTGAAGGAGCACACGGCGCAGGACACCTCGCTCATCCACAAGCTGTTGCACCTGACGGAACGGGGGCTGTTCGAGGAGGCCAAGGTCAACGCGTGCGCCTCGCGCGACGCCGTGGCGCGCGTGCTGTGCAACGGGCTCAGCCACCATCACTTTTCGCTCGAGGGCGCGCTGGAGGTGACGGTCCAGGCGGAGGTGAAACGGATGAAGCGGTATCTGGGGGTGCTCGATACCATCATCACCGTGGCCCCGCTGTTGGGAATCTTCGGAACCGTCACAGGCATCCTGGTGGCCTTCGGCGCGCTGGAAGGCCGCATACCCGATCCGAAGATTGTGGCGTCGGGGATCGCTCAGGCGGTTATCACCACCGTCGCAGGGTTGGCCATCGCCATTCCGACCGTGATCGCCTACAACTACTTCTGCGCGAAAGTCGAGGACGCCGCCGGACGCATTGCGACCCACGTGACGAACTTCCAAATCCTCTATCAAAAGGGGAAAGCCAGAGCCGCCAATGCTGGTGAAGCCGTTTACCGCTAAGCGCCCGCGGGTGGAGATGGTCCCGTTGATCGACTGCTTTTTCCTCCTGCTGACGTTTTTCATCTTCGGAGTGTTTTCCATGACGATGCAGCAGGGCCTGCTGGTCGACTTGCCAACCGCTCAGACCGCGACCTCGACGAAAGAGCTGACGGTGACAGTCTCCTTGACTCCTGATGGCGGGCTGTTTCTGAACCAGCAGCCGATGACGCTCGACGCGTTGGCGTCGTCGCTGCGGCAGACCGCCGGCACCGAGCCGCAGACCGTCGTGAGCCTGAACGCGGACCGGGCCGTCGCGCACGGGCGGGTGATCGAGGTGTTGGATGCGGTGCGGCAGGCTGGTCTGCAACGGGTGTCGTTTCAAGCCGAGCCGAAGGACTAACCACAGATTACACGGATTTCAACAGTCGATTTCACAGATGAGAACATGACGAGGGAATTGCAGCTAGCGTTGAGTCTGTCAATCGGAGCTCATGCCGCCGTGTTCCTTGGCATTCCCATGAGCAGCCGGGTCGAGTTCGACGTGGAACGAGCCCCAACCAGCGTGGAAATCGTGCTCGTGGCCCCGCAGACTTCCACGACGAGGGTGGAAACGCCTGTGCCGCCTCCCCAGGCGGAGGCTCCCTCAATGAGGAGCGAACCCCAAGAACCAAGTCCGCGCACCATCGTGACGCCGGAGCAGAAGGGGGCGCTGACCGAGGTGCTGCCGCACTATCTGCGCAACCCAGCGCCGGTCTATCCCACCCTCGCCCGCGAGCGAGGCGAGCAAGGCACGGTGATCCTTGAAGTGGAGGTGTTGGCCTCAGGGGCGTGCGGGCAGATTCGCATTCCGAGTTCCTCAGGTTCCCATCTCCTCGACGACGCCGCGCGTGGGGCCATTGCGAGCTGGCGCTTCAAGCCGGCCGTTCGTGTCGGCGTTCCGGTGACGGTCTGGGTGGAGATTCCCGTGACGTTTCGATTGGAGGAGGCCCACTGACGTCCATGGATGCCACAGTGCTCGGTCTGGGGCTTCTGGCGGGAGGAACGATTGTCTTGGGGTTGCCAATCGCCCGGCTGCGACATGTCAGCACCAAAACCCGCGCGCTCCTCAATGCGATGTCAACCGGCATCCTCATCTTCCTCTTGGTGGAGATCACGGGTCACCTCATCGAAGAGGTCGAGGAGCTCGTCGAAGAAGCCGTCGAGCACGGCACGACGCTGGCTCCGGCGTTCGGGGCGGGAAGCGTCTTTGCGTTGGGGTTTGCGTTAGGGTTATTGGGACTGGTGTATTTCGAGCGTCGCTATCTCGGCACGGCGAAGGATCAAGACGGCATCACGCCGAAGCGCAAGGCGCAGCAGCTGGCGATGATGATCGCCGTGGGCTTAGGGTTGCACAACCTCAGCGAAGGGCTGGCCATCGGGCAGGGGTACGTCGGCGGCGCCGTGCAGCTGGCGTGGCTGATGGCTATCGGCTTCGCCCTGCACAATGCCACCGAAGGCTTCGGGATCGCCGCCCCGCTGTCCGGCCATCGGGTGAGCTGGCGATTCCTGATGCTGACCGCCCTAGTGGCCGGCGGGCCGACGTTTCTCGGGACGCTGATCGGGGGATGGTGGGTCAACAAACCCTTTGAGATGTTCTGCCTCGCCCTCGCCTCCGGAACCATCCTCTATATTGTCGGCGAGCTGCTGCATCTTGGCCGCCAGCTCAAGGAAGAAGCGGTCGTCGGCATCGGCCTGCTGGTCGGCTTCTTTGTGGCCATGGCCACCGAGTTCGTCCTGATCGTCGCCAAGCGGTAGACGTCAGACGCTTTCTCTCTCTTTCCCCGCACAAGAAGTGTTTGACACCGCTTCCCTTAGTGAGGCTGCAGCTCCACCAGTTTGTCTTCCAGCGTCCTCCGTAGGGCGAGCCGTACGCTCTCGTCTGGAATACGTTCGATCATCGTCCCAAGCTCCATGGCGCGATTGAGCGTAAGCTCAGGCTGATCCCGATCGAGCGTCATCCCGAGGATTTCTTGACGGATGTCGTCCTCAGGCAGCGGAGAAGCTTGCTCTCGCCGGACCAGCGCGTTGAAGTGCTCTCGCTCTTCACCCGTCAGCCCGATCTCCTCCTCGGACAGTGCCGAAGCCTCGAGCGCTTCTATGCGTTCCGAGGACAGATCGCCAAGCTGGATGAGCCGCTCCTCGAGCAGCTCGCTGAGTTGGCTGTTGACATAGACGTCTGATTGCTGGCTGATGCGCTGGACAAGCCACGGAACGATCTGCTGACGCTCCATCGGCGTCATGTCATCAAGCACGACGATTGTCCGACGGAGGGCCGAGGCTGCGACAATGGCCTCGGATGGTCCACTGCCCCCGCCAGGCCCCCCTCCTTCCTGCGTCGCCTCAGCGGTCGATGTGAGACCACACAAGACGGTGCACAGCAACACGACAGGAATTCTGCGCATGGCTGGTACCTTACCGTGGACGCCTTAGAGAACCAGCACTCGCATCTGAGAGATTACAATACCCCCTCGCGAATCTTTTCCCTTGATGAGGACTTGGTAGACCGCTCCTCGCTGGCCGCTGGAAGGGTAGAGTGTGACCTGGTAAACGATTTCGCTGGAGGAGAGTCGCAGAAGAACCTTCCGTGTCCCCTCAGGCAGGCCATCGATCCTCAGCGCGTCTTCGGTGATGGGCAGATCCCCATCACGGTCAGTGAGTGCCACGGAGAATCCCGTCAACTTGTAGACAGGCGCGACGATGTCGCTGACTGGGCTGAGGATGGGCGTTGAGTTGGAGTACCCAGTCCTCAGGGGCAGGGTCACGGACGTGGTGTTGTTGAGCTCGTCCGTTGCCGTATAGGTGATGTGGTAAATCCCGGGCGTGAATATTGCTGGTACTTTGAAAGTCAGCGCCGCTTCTCCAGGACCCGGGGTGAGAGTAGGCGTAACCGGAGCTCCCACCGCCGTAAGGGTCACCTTGCCCGTAGGACAACCCCAGAACTTGTCTCGGGCGACGACCGCGAACGTTGTGCCGACGTCCCGAACGTCCTGTGTGCTGACGGTCGAGAACAGGGGGGGCTCATGGTGGCAGTCAGCCCACACGTGGGCTGGTAGGGCACTCAGCGTCAGACTCGCGGTGAAGATCGTTGCGTATATGCGGTTCATCTTTTTTCGTTACCCCTCTTTTTTATTTAGGCTGTGAGATTCGAGCTCCTGCTGCGACCCAACGCGCCACATCTCGACGCTGTCTCACCTCCTTTCATGGATCCTAAAACAAAAACCGGGTTGCCATTCGGCAACCCGGCTGTCCTTCCGCGAAGGATCCGTGGTGTTGCCCCACATGTTTCGCTTCGCGAAACAGACTTGTGGGGCCCCGCAGGCTTGCTTTGCGAAGCAAAGCATGCGGGGCGTCCCCACGTTACCGTGGGTTTGCCTTTGTCGAGGTCTTACTGAAACCATGCCTGATCGTGGGGGGGGTCGTCAAGAGGCAGAAAATTACGCACGGTTCAGCACGACTAAAGAATTTTCAGCGTTTCTCACGCGCCGCTCCTGCAGGGTTGGTTGCATTCTCCGTCGAGGAACGGTATGATAGCCCCGTGGACTTCTCTCAGGTGCTCAACACCCTCTTGACCGAGTTCGACCGCCACCAGATCCGCTACGCGGCGGTCGGCGGCTTTGCCATGGGGGTGTTGGGAGCGCCGCGCGGAACGCAGGATTTGGATTTTTTGGTTCATCATGAGGATCTCGGTCAGCTCCATCAGCTCATGACGACGCTGGGCTATCAACGAGCGGCGGTCACGGAGAACGTGTCTCACTATGCCCATCCTGATCCCGTCTGGGGCGGCGTGGACATCCTCCATGGGTTTCGATCGCCGTCGCTGGCGATCTTGCAACGCGTGAAGAGTCGTCCCATCTTTTCAGGGGCGCTGCAGATCCGCAGCGTCGATCCGGAAGATGTGATCGGCTTCAAGGTCCAAGCGATGGCCAATAACCCTAAGCGACGCAACCGGGAGCTGGTCGACATCGAGACGTTGATGGAGCTCTACGGCAGCCGTCTGGATTGGTCGCGGATTCAGGAGTACTTCGAGCTGTTCGAAATGGGGGAAGAAGGCCACGCGCTTCGAACGCGGTTTGATCATGCTCAGTGACGAAGAAAAACGCGAGTTGAAGGCCATGGCGCACGACCCCAAGGTGCGTGAGGAGTTCGAGATGCTCCGCAAAGCAGCCCTGCGATTTGGCCAAGACTGCCCCATTGACGTCTACGTGTCGTTCCTGGACTGCCTCCCCAGGATTCAGGCGGTTCCTCCTCTGCCTCATCCCTTCCCGATCTACACCAACGTTCGCTTGTAATTCCCTCCGTCTGGCACGTGGGTGTTATAATATCAATTTGTCTCCGATGCCGACCCTGCGGGTGGCCTTGGTCCAACTGAATGCGACCGTGGGTGATCTGACCGGCAATTGCCGTCAGGTCGCCGAGGGGATCCTGCACGCCAAAGCCTGGCGGGCCGATGTCGTGGTGCTGCCTGAGCTGGCGATCACCGGCTATCCCCCCGAGGATCTGCTCCTCAAACCGACTTTCGTGGAAGACAACCTGCGCGCCGTGCGTCGGCTCTGCCCCCTGACGGGGGGGCTCGTGGCGCTCGTGGGATTCGTGGATCGGGATGCCCGCGGGCGCTTGTTCAATGCGGCCGGGGTGCTGGCCGACGGACGGCACCGCGCCACCTACCACAAGCGGTGTCTCCCCAACTACGGGGTGTTTGACGAGCGGCGTTACTTCAGTCCCGGCGCGCGGCCGTTGTTGGTGGACCTCCACGGGATGCGGCTCGGGATCTCGATCTGCGAGGATCTCTGGGAGCCATTCCCCGCGCAGGCGCTTCACCGCGCAGGCGCCTCCCTCATGGTCAATCTCTCGGCCAGCCCCTATCACGCCGGCAAATCCCGGGAGCGCCAACAGCTCTTCTCGCAGCGGGCCAAGGCTAATCGGATGAGCGTGGCCTACTGCAATCTTGTGGGCGGACAGGACGAGCTGGTGTTTGACGGGGGCAGTCTCGTGCTGGACGCGGGGGGACGGTTGCTGGCACGCGCTCGCCAATTTCACGAGGACCTCCTGGTCGTCGATCTCGGCCTGCCCGTTGCGTCCCGCCACCCTTCCCATCGAGCGGCCAAGGTGTCGGTCGCTGGTCAACCAACGCCACGTCCTCCTATGAAGCCCCGACCTTCCGAGTGGCTTGATCCGCTGGCCGAAGTGTACGCGGCGCTCGTGTTGGGCACGCGGGACTACGTGCGCAAGAACGGATTTGAAACGGTCGTCCTGGGACTCTCCGGCGGGATCGATTCCAGCCTGACCGCCGCCATCGCCGTGGATGCGCTCGGCAAGGAGCAGGTGGTGGGCGTGGGCATGCCGTCGCGCTTTTCCTCGCCGGCCACCCAATACGACGCCAGGCGGCTCGCACGGACCTTACGGATCCGGTTTGAGGAGGTCTCGATCGAGCCCTGTTTCCAGGCCTACCTGCAGACGCTGAAGGGGCTCTTTGGGGCTCGTCCGGTTGATGTGACCGAGCAGAACCTGCAAGCCCGCATCCGCGGCAACCTCTTGATGGCGCTGTCCAACAAATTCGGGTGGCTGGTCCTGACGACGGGCAATAAAAGCGAGATGGCCACCGGCTACTCGACGCTGTACGGGGACATGGCCGGAGGATTCGCCGTGATCAAAGACGTCCCCAAAACCCTCGTGTACCAGCTGGCCCGCTTCCGCAACCGAGGCGGCACCCTCCTCGCGCCGATTCCTGAGAGCGTGTTCGAGCGCGCCCCGACCGCCGAGCTCGCCCAGAACCAAACGGACCAAGACAGCCTGCCGCCCTACGACGTGCTCGATCGCATCGTGAAAGCCTATGTCGAAGAGGATCGGGGCATTCAGGAGATGATCCGGCGCAACGGCTTGGAGGCTGATGTGGTCCGCGCGGTTGTGCGCATGGTGGACCGCAGCGAATACAAGCGCCGGCAGGGGCCTCCCGGCATCAAGATCACCCCGCGGGCCTTCGGCAAGGACCGCCGGATGCCCATCACCAACCGCTACCAAGAAAGCTGATGACGAGCACGCAGCAGTTAGCACACAGCACACAGAGCACCAGCTCGCGCCGGACGGATGCTGTCTGCTGTCTGCTGTGTGCTGTGTGCTGATCTCGATGTATCGCGTCCTGTTCATCACCGATAACGCCGAGGAGCGCAAGCTGCTCAAATCCTGCCTGTTGGAGCAGGGGCATGCCGTTTCGATGGTGACCTCGCGCCAGTTGGCGTCCGCCGATTTCGCCTCGCCCAAGACCGATGTGATCCTTATGGATCTGGAGGAGACGCAGACGGACGTCCACCATCTCTGCCGGCTCATCCGGAAGGATCGGGTGCTCAAGACCCTGCCGTTGGTGGCCCTTGTGACTGAGGAGCAGCTCGGGCACCTCAACTATAGTGACGGCGTCGATGACTACCTGACGCTTCCCCTGACCGACAAACGCCTCCTGGAGCGCTTGCGGTTTCTCATGTGGAAGTCCAGCCGCGTGGAGCCGACCAACGGCTTGAAGATCGGAGCGTTGGCCATCAATTTCGAGAGCTATGAGGTCCACGCCCACGGGCAGCGGGTCGCGCTGACGCATCAGGAGTTTGAGCTGCTGAAGTTCCTCGCGACCCACCCGGGGCGCGTCTTCACGCGGGATGCCCTGCTCGATCAGGTCTGGGGCTATGAATCGTACGCCGGCACCCGCACCGTCGATGTCCACGTCCGCCGCCTGCGCGTCAAGATCGAGCGGCGCGGCGTGCGCTACATCGAAACCCTCCGCCACGTCGGCTACAAATTCGTGGTTCCGGCCTAGTTACCCCGATTTAACCCTCCCGTGATCTGTCGGTAACCTGCCTCCGTTACCCTCCTTTCCATGATGACGGCTCCGCTTATCATCCAGCAGGGAGCGCTCACCATCGACATGGAGCGCTACCTGGTGTCGGTGCGAGGCCAACCCGTGCCGATGAGCTACCGGGAATATGCCGTGCTCGTGTATCTGGCTACACACGCCGGATATGTCGTCACGACCCGCCGGTTAGTCGAAGAAGGTCTCGGTCGCCATGATGTGGGGGGGATCGGGGTTGTTGGGGAGCTCATCCGCTCCCTCAAGGGGCGCCTCGAACTCAACGGGGAACGGCTCATCGAGCAAGTGCCTGGGGAGGGGTATCGGTTCCTGCCTCAAGTTACATCGATTTAACATGCGCGTCGTGTGCCTGTAACGCGCCTGAGTATCCTGAGAGCCTATGAGCACGAGGTTCCGCCATGAAGAAAATCGAGTGCATCATTCGTCCCGACAAGCTCGCGAGCGTCGAACAGGCCTTGCGCCATGCCTGGGTCGGCGGGATGACGATCAGCGAAGTCAAAGGGTTTGGTCACCAGCGCAAGCCGGCAACCACCAAGGTCAAGATTGAACTCTACGCGATGGAGCTTGAGGTGGACACGCTCGTCAAGACCATCCAACAAGCGGCGTACACCGGCAAGACCGGGGACGGCAAGATCGCGGTGCTACCGCTGGATAACGTGATGCGCATCCGCACCAAAGAAGAAGGCGCGGCAGCCTTAGTATGACCATGAAGCGCTCACTAGCCCGTCGTTGGTCATTTAGCTTACTGCTTAGTGCTTACTGCTTAGTGCTGACTGCTGATTCATCGTGGGCGGCCAATGTGTCTGTAGCCACCGCCACCCCAAGCGAGACCGACGCCATCCCGGCGAAGGCCGTCGAAGTTCCCCATCAATGCTTCCCGAAGTTTGCCAAAGCGAATCTGGTCAGGCGTCCCAAGAAGTCAGGTCAGCAGCTCGCGAGGAAGTCACCACCTCACAACAAGGAGGAGGAACGATGAAGGGCTTGTCAGCACGTCGTTGGCCGATTGGCTTTGTGCTTGGTGCTTGGTGCTTGGTGCTTGGGGCTGCTCCGGTGGGGGCTGACGAAGCCGACACAGCGGCCTTGAAAGCGGACATTGAAGTCCTGAAGCAGCGATTGGCCCAGCTGGAATCGCAAGTCGGCGGCGGCACGTTCACGGGCGGGACGGGTCTTGGCGAAAAAGCCGGTCTGCCCACGTTGGAGCTGCCCAGTGGCCTGCAGGGGTTGGCCATGAGCGGGTATGCGGATGTGTCCTACGTCTTTAACTTCGCGGAGCCGAGCCCCAACTCAACCACCGGGGTCGCCTCGGGCACACGGCTGAATCGCGGCCGGGTGTTTGACAACGAGCCCAACGGTTTCACCCCGCACGCGTTTAAGCTCGTGCTTGAGAAACCGTTATCAGATGCCATGCCGTTTGGGTTTCGCACCGATCTGTTCTTCGGCGATGACGCCTCCGTCATCAAGTCGGCCGGACTGGGGGCCGCTGGAGAAGATATCGATGTCCAGCAGCTCTACGTGACGGCTCATGCGCCGGTCGGCGACGGGATTGATTTCAAGATCGGGAAGTTCGTGACCTTGCTAGGGGCCGAGGTGATCGAAAGCCCGGCCAACTGGAACTTTTCCCGGTCGCTCCTCTTCGGTTATGCGATTCCCTTCACCCACACCGGCGTGCTGGCCTCCTACCCGCTTGGGGAATGGGGCTCAACGACCTTGGGAGTCGTCAACGGCTGGGATATCGTGGATGACAACAACAAAGCCAAGACGTTGCTGGGCAACCTCACCCTGACGCCGCTTGAGGGCGTCACGCTGTCCTTCAACGGCATCCACGGAGCCGAGCAAGCCGGTGACAGCAACGACAAGCGTACGGTCATCGACTTGGTGGCGACCTACCAGGCGACGGACAAGCTGACCCTGATGGCCAACTACGACTACGGCCATGAGAGCGCTGTGGCTCCGGCCGGCACGAGCGAAGCGGGAATCAACTGGACCGGCTTGGCGCTCTATGCCAAGTATGACTTCACCCCCACCTGGTCGCTGGCGGGTCGGTGGGAATGGTTCGATGACAAGGACAACGTCCGCACCGGCTTCACCAGCTTCGGCGGCGGCACGCCCCCGGACATCGATTTCCAGGAGTGGACGCTCACCAGCCAGTGGAAGCTCTACGAGCATGTGTTGGCTCGGCTGGAATATCGCCATGACTTCGCCGACCAGCGGGTGTTCTTCCACGACACCGATGGCTTCTCCAGCTACCAGGACACCGTGGCAGCCGAGGTCATTTACCACTTCTAAACAGAGTGAGTAAGCAGTGAGTGAGAGCTTGTTGACGAGGAGGAAAACATGGATCCAAAAGTGATGGCGGATACGATGTGGACGCTCGTCACCGCGATGCTGGTGTTCTTCATGAACCTCGGCTTCGCGTGTGTCGAGACGGGCTTCTGCCGGGTGAAGAACTCAACGAACATCCTGTCCAAGAACTTCATCGTGTTTGCAGTCTCCACAATCGGCTTCTGGGTGCTGGGGTACGGGTTGATGTTCGGCAACGGCACCCCGTTTCTAGGTACAGAAGGATTGCTGCTGCTTGGGGGAGCGGATAACAGCCCGGCGACCGGCGAAGCGTACAAAGGCGTGTATGCCTCGCTGAACTGGACCGGCGTGCCACTGCTGGCCAAGTTCTTCTTTCAGCTGGTGTTCTGTGGGACGGCGGCGACGATTGTCTCAGGATGTGTCGCAGAACGGATCAAGTACTTCTCGTTCATTGCGTTCAGCTTTGTGATCACGATGTTGATCTACCCCATCATCGGCCACTGGATTTGGGGTGGCGGCTGGTTGGCGGGAAAGGGATTTCTCGACTTCGCGGGGTCGACCCAGGTGCACTCCATCGGCGGATGGGCGGGCTTAGCCGGCATCTTGGCCTTAGGGCCGCGGTATGGGAAATACAATAAGGATGGTTCGGCGAATCCGATTCCAGGACATAACCTCTCGCTGGGGTTGATCGGGTGTTTCGTCCTGTGGTTGGGGTGGTTTGGATTTAACCCGGGCTCCACGATGGCGGCTGATGTGGAGGCGATCTCCCGCATCTGCATCACCACGAACACCGCCGCCGCTGCCGCCATGCTGTCAGCGACGGTTCTCTCCACGATGTTGCTGGGCAAGCCGGACCTGGGGATGACCATCAACGGCTGTCTGGCCGGCCTGGTGGCGATTACCGCTCCCTGTGCCTTCGTCAGCGTGATGAGCTCGGCGATTATCGGCGTCATCGCCGGGGTCCTGGTCGTGTTAGCCGTCATCGGCTTCGATAAGGTCAAGGTCGATGATCCGGTTGGCGCCTTGGCTGTTCACCTCTGCAATGGAGTCTTTGGGACCCTCTGCGTCGGATTGTTTGCGGAATCCCAGTGGACTCCTGGTCAGGCGGCTGGTCTGTTCTTCGGAGGCGGCCTGAAGCAGTTGATGATTCAACTCCAGGGGATCGGAGCGGTCGCGCTCTTTGCGTTTCTCACCTCGTACGCGGCGTGGTGGTTGCTGAAAGTCACCATGGGGATTCGGGTGAGCATCCAGGAAGAAATCGAAGGGTTGGACATCGGGGAACATGGACAGACGACCTACCCGGAGTTCGTGACACGCAAGCCGGCGTACTCCTACGTCAGGATCGCCGAGCGGATCGCGGAGTGAGGAGACGATGAAAAGAATCGAAGCCATTATTCGACCGGACAAAGTGGAAGACGTCCGCCGCGCCCTCGGGAAAGCCGGCTATCCCGGGATGACCGTCAGCGAGGTCGAAGGCCACGGGAAGCAGAAAGGCGTAACGCAACAGTGGCGCGGGGAATCGTACCGCGTGGACCTGTTGCCGAAGGCCAAGCTGGATCTGGTCGTCAGTGACGGCGACGCAGAGCGGATCATCCAGACCATCGCCTCCTCAGCCAAGACAGGGGCTGTCGGGGACGGGAAGATCTTCGTGTCGGATGTCCGAGACGTGTACCGGATCCGTACCGGGGAGCGGGGGGAAGGCGCCCTGTAAGACCAATGCGGAATGACGAATGCGGAGTGCGGAATGTCAACGTAGGCGTTCCGAATTCCCACTTCCGCATTCCGAATTGAGAGTGCGCTTGACCGCAGGAAGGTCTTTGCTATACTAGGAGGACCGTCCTTCCCGGGGACGGCCGTTTGAGGCACTGGAACATTCCAGAGATCCCATGACAAGGAGGTCAAACTATGCCTAGAGGGACGCTTGCTGCTCGTCGACGGATCGCCGTAGCCGCCAGCCGCCCGAGGGTGCGGGCGGAGGCGTCCACCAACTCCCGCCCGGCGAATATCACCGAGGACGCGGTGAAGCGCGTGTGGGAGGTCATCCGCAAGCACAAGATCACCGTCGTCGATTTGAAGTTCAACGACCTGCCCGGGTTGTGGCAGCACTTCTCTATCCCGGTCGAGGAAGTCGCCCAGAGCGCGAGGGAAGGGATCTGGGTCGACGGCATCGGGTTCGACGGCTCCTCCATCCGAGGCTTCCAGAAGATCCAAGAATCCGACATGAATCTGTTCGCTGACCCGACCACCGCGGTCTTGGATCCGGTGTGTGAGACGCCAACCCTCAGCCTCATCTGCGACATCTACGACCCGCTCACCAGGCAGCCCTACAGTCGTGATCCCCGCTACATCGCCAAGAAAGCCGAGGCGTACCTGAAGAAGACCGGCATCGCGGATGTGAGCTACTGGGGGCCGGAGCCGGAGTTCTTCATCTTCGATGACATCCGCTTCGACTCGACGGAAAACGCCAGCTACTATTTCGTCGACTCCATCGAAGGGGACTGGAACACCGGGCGGGATGAAAAGCCGAACCTCGGGTACAAACCCCGCTACAAGGAAGGCTACTTCCCGGTTCCTCCGCACGATATCTTCCAGGACATCCGCAGCGAAATCATGAGCAAGGCGCGCGCGGTCGGGGTGCCGGTCGAGAAGCACCATCACGAGGTGGCCACCGCCGGCCAAGCCGAGATCGACATGCGCTACTCGACGCTGACCAAGATGGCCGATCACCTGTTGATGCTCAAGTACATTACGAAGAACGTCGCCCGCCGGCACAACAAGGTCGCGACGTACATGCCCAAACCGCTGTTCGGCGACAACGGCTCCGGGATGCACACCCACCAGAGCCTGACGAAGCAGGATCGGAACCTCTTCTTCGAGAAGGGCGGCTACGCCAACATCAGCCAGATGTGCAAGTGGTATATCGGCGGGCTGCTCAAGCACGCCCCCGCCATCCTGGCCTTCGCGGCCCCGACGACCAACTCCTACAAGCGGTTGGTCCCAGGCTACGAGGCGCCGGTGAACCTGGCCTACTCGGCTCGGAACCGCTCCGCCATCTGCCGCATTCCGGTCTATGTCGAGTATCCCAAGTCCAAGCGGGTGGAGTTCCGCGCGCCGGACCCGTCCTGCAATCCCTACACGACCTTCGCCGCGATGCTGATGGCGGGGCTCGACGGGATTCAGAACCGCCTCGATCCGGGCAAGCCGGTGGATGAGAATATCTACGAGATGTCGGCCGATCGGGCCCCGAAGCAGGTGCCCGGGTCGCTCGATGAGTCGCTCGACGCGCTCGAGCGCGACCACGAGTTCTTGCTCAAGGGCGGCGTGTTCACCAAAGACGTCATCGACGTGTGGGTGGAATTCAAGCGGCAGGAGATCGACAAGGTCCGCCTGCGGCCGCATCCGTACGAATTCTACCTCTATTTTGACGCGTAAGCATCCCGCCCGTTGGCGGGGTGAGATTGGAAAGACGGGGCAAGAGGCTTGCCCCGTCTTTCTGCTCATGCTACCCTGAACCACCGTCCGCATGACCCAACTGCTCGTCATCCAACATGTTCCTCATGAACGGCTGGGCAGCTTTGAAGGCTGTCTTACAGAGGCCGGCTGTCGGCTTTTGACCGTGGCGATGGCCGAGGCCGCTCCTCCGACGCTCAATGGCATCGATGGGTTGATCGTCATGGGGGGACCGCAGAGCGTGTATGACCAAGATCGCCACCCCTGGATGGCGATCGAATTGGCCCTGTTGCGCGAGGCGTTGCGCAAGGGGCTGCCGATCCTTGGGGTGTGCCTTGGGGCTCAGATGCTGGCGGCCGCGCTGGGGGCGAGGGTGACGAAAAATCCTCAGAAAGAAATCGGCTGGTATCCGGTGATGCGGGAGCCTGGCGCCGACGGTGATCCATTGTTCGAGGCCTTCGGCTCCACCGAGACGGTGTTCCAATGGCATGGGGACACCTGTGCGCTGCCCAAGGACGCGATCCGATTGGCCAGCTCACCGCTGTGCATGGAGCAAGCGTTCCGGTATCGCGATAACGTCTACGGCCTGCAATTCCACGTGGAAGTGACCGAACCGATGATCCGCGCGTGGATGCGCACGCCCGTGAACCGCGCGGAACTGGACAGCCTGCACGGTGTGATTGATCCCATGGCCATCCGGCGCCAGACCCAACACCATGTCGGGCGGTTGCAGCAGCTCTCCCGGCACGTCGCCGAAACGTTCTGCCGCCTGCTCACAACCCTGACAGACGCGCCGCATGGCTGACCCTCACAGTATCGACTTCTCTGAACCGCCGTCGCGGAAGGTGCCGGTGCTGGATCGTGGGAATCTCCACCGCGTCCTCAACACCCCCCAGCTCTTCGCCCTCGGCTACGGGGACGTGGGATCCTCCATCTACTATGCCCTCGGGGTGACGACGCTCTACGCGTTGGGCGCCACCCCCTTAGCCCTGGCGCTAGCCGGCATCGTCTTTTTCTGCACCGTGCTGTCGTACGCCGAGCTGTCCACCGCCATGCCGGAGTCCGGCGGCTCCTGCAGCTTCGCGCGGCACGCGTTTAACGATCTGCTCTCGTTCATCGCCGGTTGGGCGCTGCTGTTGGACTATATCGTGACCATCGCGATTTCCGCCTATTCCATCGGCCCGTATCTGAGCAACGTCCTGCCCGTGCTCAAGACCTCGATCGGCCACGTGCCCTTCACCCTGGCGATCCTCGGCATCCTGCTGGCCTTAAACGTCCTGGGCATCAAGGAATCCACGCGCGTCTCCCTGCTGCTGTGCGTCTTTGATATCGCCACCCAGCTCGTCATTATCACCATCGGGTTCGTGGTCTTGATGCAGCTGGCGAACCCGGAGTTGTTCCTCACGCATCTGAAGCAGCTGTGGTCCCACATGCAGGTGGGGTTGGCCGGCTCGGCCTGGTCTCCGACGTGGGGGCAGTTCTGGAAGGGGGTCGGCATGGCGATGGTCGCCTACATCGGCATCGAGGCGATCTCGCAGTTGGCGGGGGAAGCGCGCCACCCCAACCGCACGATCCCGCGGGCGATGTTCTGGACGATGGGCACGCTCTTCCTGTTGTACTTCGGCATCGCCGCCATCGCCTTGACCGCCATGACCCCGCAGGAGCTAACCACCGGCTACCTTGAAGATCCCTTGGCGGGCATCGCCGCCTCGATGCCGTTTGGGAGGCAGTACCTGGCGCCCTGGGTCGGGTTGTTGGGAGCGACGATCCTGTTCGTCGCGGCCAACGCGGGTTTGATCGGTGCCTCGCGGTTGACCTTCTCGATGAGCGAGCACTTCACCCTCCCGTGGTCTCGGTTCTTCTACCGCCTGCACCCGCGCTTCAAGACGCCGTACGTGACCCTGATCTTTTTCACCGTCATCGCGGGCGTCGTCGTGCTGTGGGCCCGGAACCTGACGCACATCGCGGAACTGTACAATTTCGGGGCGATGCTCTCCTTCGCGCTGGCCCACCTGTCGTTGTTGGGGCTGCGCATCCGTCAACCCAGCCTCCCGCGGCCGTTCAAGATCGGCTGGAATCTCCGGTTCGGCCGCTACGAGTTGCCGGTGAGCTCCTTGATCGGTCTGCTGGGGACGACCGCCGTCTGGATCGACGTAATTCTCACGAAACCCGCGGGACGAAATCTGGGGTTCCTGTGGATGGGGGTGGGGGTGACGTTGTACTTGTGGTATCGGCGGCAACAGAAATTGCCCGCCACGGCGCGGGTGGAGCTCGAGAAGCTGACGTTACCGGGGTACCAGGAGATTCCGATCAAGAAGATCTTGGTGCCGACGGCGGATGCCTCGGTCAACGAGACCGTCCAATTTGCCGCCAAGCTGGCAAAGCTGCACGGCGCCCATCTGACCGCGTTGTCGGTGATCGAGATTCCCCCGTCGTTGCCCCTCGAGACGTTTTTCCCCGAGAAGCTGACGGTGGCGGACTCCATCATCCAACAGGCGCAAGCCATTGGGCGAGAGTACGAAATCCCCGTGGAGGCGCAGATCAAGCAATCGCGATTTGCCGGGGAGACAATCGTCGAGCTGGCGAAAGAGAACGACTACGATCTGATCATCATGAAAGATAAACCCCGCATCCTGGCCGCCGCCCCCGGGCGTTCCACCTTTGGCACGACGGTGGAATACGTCATGAAGAACGCGCCCTGCCGGGTGTGGCTGATGACCGGCAAATCCTGACCATCGGCTCGACAGCTCGTCAGCTCGACGGCAGTAAGCAATAAGCAGTAAGTTTTTTCCTACTGCTGACGAGCTGATTGCCGACGAGCCGACGAGTTAACGGGGAAGTTCTGAGAGGATGGCGCGGGCGGTGCGTTCCACGGCGCCCTGGGGCCCGAGCGCCTCGCGGACCTTCCGCAATTCCTGCCGCATCGCCTCCCGGTGCTGAGCCTGCCGTAAGAGTCCCACGATCTCCTGCGCGATCCGCGCAGGCCTCGCCCGATGCTGCACATACTCGGGCACGACCTCCTTGCCGGCGATCACATTGACCATCGCGATGTGCGGGACGCGGATGACCGCGCGCGCCGCCAGATACGTCGGCCAGGAGGTCCGATACACCACGACCATCGGGACCTCCATCAACGCCGCTTCGAGGGTCGCGGTGCCTGAAGCGATCAACGCGACCTCCATGGCAGGAAGGCATTCCGCCATCGGTCGCTCCGACACCATGAGATCGGTGGCACGGGGTGTGGCCAGCGGTTCAAGGAGCCCTGGCGGGATACCGGGGACGGTCGGCACGAGGAACTGCGCCCCGGGCATGCGCCAGGCGATGCGCGAAGCCGCGTCGAGGAAGACCGGCAGGTGGCGCCGGATCTCTTGCGCCCGGGAGCCCGGCAGCAGCCCCACCGTCATCCGCCAGGGATTGAGACCCAACGCAGCCATTGCCTGCTCGCGAGGCCTCGAGGAGGCGCGCGTCTCAACCCCGCCCTGAAGGGCGGGGTCAACGAGCGGATGGCCCACCCAAGTAACCGGGATGCCGAGACGCTGATAGAATGCCTCCTCGAACCGAAACAGCACCAGCATCCGGTCCACGTACCGTCGGATCCACCGCAGCCGAAATCGGCCCCACGCCCACAGCTGGGGGCTGATGTAATACACCACGCGGCAGCCCGCTCGTTTCGCCAAGGGTGCGACAACCGGCAGGTTAAAATCCCCGAAATCGACCAAGATGACCAGGTCAGGCTTGCGGCGGCGGAACAGCTCGCGCAGCAGGGCCTTGGCGCGTGCGAAGCGTTGGAGGTGGCGCAGCGCATCGAAGGGGCCGATCGAGGCGGTTGGGGTCAGGTCGTCCAGCAGCGCCACCCCGGCCCGACGCATCTGGGGGCCGCCGAGCCCGGTGAAGGAGCAATCGCTGCGAAGGCGTTTGAGGACGTCGACGACAGCAGCCGCTCGGGCGTCGCCGGAGGGGTCACCGGCGACGAGGCAGATGGATGGCATGTTCGATGCGCAAGGCCAGCGCGAGGGCCTCGCGGGCCTCTTCGCCGGAGACGACCGGGCGTCGGTTGGTGCGCACGGCCTTCAGGAACGATGCCAGCTCCTCGTCGAGGGGCGGGCGGGGACTGATGGGCAGGGCTTGCCGATGGATCGTGCGGCCGACCTTTCTGGCCATCTCGACGACTTGATGGTGGGTATCGACCGACAGGTAGCAGTCCTCTTGAAACACGCGCAGGCGCCGGATGGTCTCGTCACTGATGCGGCTGGCCGTGAGATTGGCCACGCAGCCTGACGCGAAGGTCAGCCGGACGTTGGCGATATCCTCGCTCGGCGAGAGGACCGCGACCCCCACCGCCTCGATACGGATCGGCTGCGACCCCACCAGCGCGAGGATCAGGTCCAGGTCATGGATCATCACATCCAGGACGACGCTGACATCCAACCCGCGGAAGGGATAGGGCGAGAGCCGATGCGCTTCGATGAACCGCGGGTGGGTGAGATACGCCTTGGCGGTTTGGATCGCGGTGTTGAATCGCTCGATATGGCCCACCTGCAGGATCACCCTTCGGCGTCGGGCCAGGGCCAGCAGGTGATCGGCTTGCGTGAGGTTGGTGGCAATGGGCTTTTCGATGAGGACGTGGATGCCCGCCTCAAGCAGGGGAGCGGCCACCGCGTCATGGGCGCTCGTGGGAACCGCCACGCTCACCGCATCCACCGCCCCCAGGAGCTCTGCCGCCTCGCGCACGGCCAGGCACCGGAGGTGCGCGGCCACCCCCTTGGCCCGCGCCTGGTTGAGGTCGCACACGGCCACCAACCGGGCGTTGGGCAGCTTGGCGTACACCTGGGCGTGGAGGGAGCCGACGTGGCCCACCCCCACCACCCCCACTCGAATCGGATGAGTTGACATGGCCGTATCTCGCGGCTCGTTTCTCGGGCCCGTGGCCCATTTCGTCGTTCGTCATTTCCGACACGGGCGACGGGTCCGACCGACGACAAACGAGCTGTTCGAGTCTAACAGACGGCGTTGCCAGCCGTCAACTTCCGTGGTATAATCTCCCGTTTATGCGAGCCTACTTTCGACTCTTCCAATTCATCAAACCCCATCTCGGCGTCTTTGGGGTGGCCGTCCTGTGCATGGTCGGCTCCACCATCCTCAATGGCGTCCAGGTGGGGGCGTTCATCCCCCTGATCGACCGGGTGGCGAACGACCGCCTGCTGCCCACCCTGGCGTGGTTCCCGGGCTGGCTGAACGGGCTCATCCTGTGGTTTAACAGCCTGCCCCAGCGGACTCTCGTGAACCTCTTCGCGGTGGCCATCCCCTTACTGTTCCTGTTCAAAAGCCTCTTGGAGTTCCTGCAGACGTTCTTCATGAGCGACGCCTCCCAGCGGGTCGTCCGGGACCTGCGCCAGAAGATGTTTGACAAGTTCACCGCGCTGTCGCTCGATTACCACCACCGGCAGCCCGCCGGCTCGACGATGTCGCGGATCATGTATGACACGGGGATCGTCCAAAACTCGCTCATCGAGGGGCTCACGGATCTGGTGTACCAGCCGTTCCAGATCGCCGTGTACCTCGCCATCGTCCTGCGCATCAACTGGGCCTTGGCCCTCATGACCTTTGCGGTGATTCCGCTGATTGCGCTGATCACCCTCTGGATCGGCCGGCTCCTCAAGAAGTACTCCCGGCAGGCCCAGGTGGTCATGGGGCAGCTGCATTCCACCATCCTCGAATCCATCACGGGAATTCAGGTCGTTCAGGCGTTCCAGATGGAACATGACGCTCGGGTGAAGTTCGCCTCGACGAATGAGCGCTCCTACCGGATCAACCGCAAGATCCAAAAGCGGATGAATCTCCTCACCCCCATGACGGATTTCCTGGGGGCCGTCGGCGCGTCGTTCGTCTTCTGGTACGGCTGCCGGCAGGTGCTGGCGGGCACCATGACCCTGGGGACCTTCACCGCGTTTTTCGCGGCGATGATGTTCTTGATTCGGCCGTTCAAGCGGTTGGCCAAGCTCCACAGCGTCAATCAGCAGACCGTCGCGGCCGCCCTGCGGATCTTCGAAATCCTCGACGTGGAGCCGACCATCACGGAGCACCCCAAGGCCAAGACCCTGCCGATGTTTCGGCACGAGATCACGTACGACAAGGTGTCGTTCCAGTATGACAACCAGCCGGTCCTGCGCGGGGTGTCCCTCACGATCCCTCGCGCGGAGATCATCGCGCTGGTGGGCCCCAGCGGAGGCGGCAAGACGACGCTCGCCAACTTGTTGCCGCGCTTCTTCGATCCCACCTCGGGGCGGGTGCTCCTCGACGGCGTGGATCTGCGCCACGTGACGCTGGCCTCCCTACGCGGCCAGATTGGGTTGGTCACCCAGGAGACCACGCTCTTCAACGACACGGTGCGGGCCAACCTGGCGGTGGGCAACCCCTCCGCCAGCCTCTCCGAGATGGTGGAGGCGGCGAAAGTGGCCAATGCGCACGCCTTCATCAGCCGGATGCCGAAGGGGTATGACACCGTTGTGGGGGAGCGCGGGAGCCTGCTCTCCGGCGGGGAACGCCAGCGGCTGGCGATTGCGCGCGCGGTGTTGAAGAACCCGCCGATCTTGATTCTCGATGAAGCGACCAGCCAACTCGACGCCGCCTCCGAGCATCTCATCACCGAGGCCTTGGAGCGGGTCTGTCAGGAGCGCACGGTGGTGCTGATCGCCCATCGGCTGTCCACCGTGCGCCTGGCCCATCGGATCGTGGTGATCCAGGAGGGCCGTATTGTAGAGCAAGGCAGCCATGAGGAGCTGCTGAAGACGAGCGCGTTGTACCGGCGGTTCTGCGAGCTGCAGCTGATGCATCCGACTGCGAAGCTCGGAGAGTCCCATCACATGCCCCGTGATCTCTAACCGGGGTGCGTGAGGATCATCCATCGGAGCGCGCACGGAACACAAGGACACATCGCCCATGCCCACCTCACCGCTCACGCAGCAGTTGCTGGAGGCCGGCGTCCATTTCGGCCACCAGACCAAACGCTGGAATCCGAAGATGAAGCCGTTCATCTTCGGCAGCCGTTCGGGGATCTACATCATCGACCTGGAGAAGACCGAGCAGTTCTTGTTGCGCGCCGGCGAGGCGCTGGAAGGGTGGGCTTCCAAGGGCGACCTGATCCTCCTGGTGGGGACGAAGAAGCAGGCCAAGCGCCTCGTGGAAGAGGCGGCGCTGCGCTGCGGGATGCCGTATGTGACCTCCCGATGGCTGGGAGGCACCTTGACCAACTTCGCGGTGATCAAACGCAACATCGAGCGGCTGCTGCTGCTTCGCCGGCAGCGCGAGGAAGGGTATTTCGAGCGGCTGTCGAAGAAAGAAGCCAAGCGGCTGATGCAAGAGCTGACGAAGCTCGAGGAGCGCTACGCCGGCCTGGCCACGATGGACCGCCTGCCGGCGTGCGTGTACATCATTGATCCCAAGCGCGAGCAGAACGCCGTGCGGGAAGCCAACCGGCTGCGGATTCCGATCGTGGCGATTTGCGACACCAACGCCGATCCGGAGCTCATCAGCTACCCCATTCCAGGGAACGACGACGCCATCCGATCCATTCGCCTCATCACCACCTACGCGGCGGATCGCATCGAGGCAGCCCGTCACCAAGCCGGCATGGTGACGCCGTTGTCCGCCTCCGCATCCGACGCCACGGACGAGGAGCCGGATCCAGAGCCTGCGTCCGAGCCGACTCCCTGACGCGATGGGTATTTCCGTTGAGGCGATCAAAAACCTGCGCGAGAAAACCGGCGCGCCGATCGGCGATGTGAAGTCCGCCTTGGAAACCTGCCGGGGCGATGAAGCCAAGGCCATCGACTACCTGAAGCGCAAGGGCTTCGAAGCGGCCAAAACACGTCAGGGGCGTGCCGCGAAACTGGGCCGCGTCGAGGCCTACGTCCACCACGACGGGCGCGTCGGGGCGCTCGTCGAGGTCAACTGCGAAACGGATTTTGTCGCGCGGCTGCCGGAGTTTCAGCAGCTCTGTCGTGACCTGGGAATGCAAATCGCCTCCCAACAGCCCGAGACCCTCCAGGTCTTGCTCGAACAACCCTTCATCAAAGACCAGGGACAGACGATCGGCCAGTACGTCAGCAGCCTGGTGGCCAAGACGGGCGAGAATATCGTAGTCAAGCGGTTCGTGCGATTCGGCCTCGGGGAGGCACGCTGATGCCCTCAGCGACTCCCAAACGGCAGCGGGGCGCACCGCGGACGGCCGGCGCATCGCCCACGTATCGGCGCATCGTCTTGAAGCTCAGCGGGGAAGCCCTCCAGGGCAAGCTGGGATTCGGGATTGACGCGGGGGTGCTGAACGCCCTCGCGCGCCAGGTCAAAGAGGTCAAAGACTTGGGGGTCGAGGTGACGGTGGTCGTCGGAGGCGGGAACATTTTCCGGGGGCTCTCCACCTCCTCGGCGACGGGGATGGAGCGGGCCACGGCCGATTACATGGGGATGCTGGCCACCGCGATCAACGGCTTAGCACTCCAGGATGCGCTCGAACGGCTCAAGGTGCCCACCCGCGTGCAGACGGCCATCGAGATCGCCAAGATCGCCGAGCCCTACATCCGCCGCCGCGCGATCCGCCATCTGGAAAAAGGGCGCGTGGTGATCTTCGTCGGAGGGATCGGCAGCCCCTTCTTCACGACGGATACCACCGCCGCCTTGCGGGCCATCGAGATCGGGGCCGGGGTCGTGCTCAAGGCGACCAACGTGGACGGCGTCTACTCGGCGGATCCGGCGCGCAACCCGGGCGCCAAACGCTTCTCACGCCTGTCCTTCACCGAAGTCCTCAAGCGCAACCTGAAGGTGATGGATGCCACCGCCGTCAGCCTCTGTCGGGAGAACCGCGTGCCGATCATCGTGTTCAACCTGCATCGCCCCGGCAACATCCGCCGGGCGGTTTGCGGCGAGCCGGTCGGCACCATCGTCGACAACCGATGACCACCACCGCGACCCCTCAGCTTCAGAAGCTCGTGAAGGACACCGAAGACAAGATGAAGAAATCGCTCGAGGCGGCCACACGCCAGTTGGGCGAGATGCGGGGCGGACGGGCCAACCCGACGCTGGTGGAGCACCTCACCGTGTCCTATTACGGTGCGCCCACCCCCCTCAAGCAGCTTGCGGCGATTACCGCGCCGGAGCCCCGGATGCTCGTGGTGCAGGCGTGGGATGCGGGCGTGGTGCTCGAGATCGAGAAAGCCATCCTACAGTCCAACCTCGGCATCAGCCCGCAGGTCGACGGCAAGCTCATCCGTCTACCCATTCCTCCGCTCACCGTGGAGCGCCGCCAGCAACTGACGAAGCTGCTCCACCAGATGGCGGAAGAAGGCCGCATCACCGTTCGCACGATTCGCCGAGACGCCAACGAGGTGGTCAAGAAGCTCAAGGGAGAGAAGCAAATTTCTGAGGACGACGCCTTCAAGACCCAGGACGCGATCCAGAAGCTGACCGACCGATTCATCGGCCAGATCGACACCCTCCTCAAGTCCAAAGAGCACGACCTCCTCACCGTCTAGCCTTCCGGTTCTTCCTTACCAAGCCATCAGCCGTCAGCTCGATTGCTGTTTTCCCCGTCGAGGGCTCTGTTATAATAGCTTGCCGTTCTTTTACAATGTGGGCCGCTAGCTCATCAGGCAGAGCAAGGGCCTTTTAAGCCCTGGGTGCTGGGTTCGAGTCCCAGGCGGCCCATTCGCCTTTTCGCCGATGGCGAAAAGGCGAAAGTGACACGTGACAAGCGACAAGTGACAAGTTGGTGGAACCTCACTATCTGCTGACTGCTGACGAGCCTAGCGCGGATGGCTGTTCCTCCGAGCATCAAGAAAATCTCTGACACCGTGTGGGAGATCCCCACGTCCTACAAGCCGGGGATGCGGGTGCCCGCGCGCCTCTACGCCACCGCGAAGCTCCTGCGCGAGATGGACGACGGCGTCATCGACCAGGTGACGAACGTGGCCATGCTGCCCGGCATCGTGCGGTACGCCTTCTGCATGCCCGACGGCCACTGGGGCTACGGATTTCCGATCGGTGGTGTGGCTCCCATGGATGCCGAGGAAGGGGTCATTTCCCCAGGCGGAATCGGGTTCGATATCAACTGCGGCATGCGGTTGGTCGTCACGAACCTGACGTATGATGACGTCAAGCCCCACCTTAAGCGATTGGTGGATCGGCTCTTCGAGCGTGTCCCGGCAGGGGTGGGCTGTACAGGATTTCTGAACGTCCCGCAGCGGGAGTTCCGAGACGTCGTCGAGCAAGGCGCTCGCTGGTGCGTGAAGAAAGGGCTCGGCTGGGAAGAGGATCTGGAGCGCACCGAGGAGCGCGGGTGTATGGCCGGCGCGGATGCCGGGAAGATCAGTCAAAAGGCCGTCGAGCGAGGCTGCGACCAGATCGGGACGCTCGGATCAGGCAATCACTACCTCGAAATCCAAGTCGCCAAACCGGAGCACGTTTTTGACCACGAGATCGCGAAAGTCTTTGGCATCACGATTCCCCATCAGGTCGTGGTGATGTTTCACTGCGGTTCGCGCGGGTTTGGCCATCAGGTGGCGACGGATTACTTGCAGCGCTTTCTCCGGGCGATGCCGACGTACCACCTCAGCGTGCCGGACCGGGAGCTCGCCTGCGCGCCGTTTCGTTCGCCCGAAGGGCAAGACTATTTCGCCGCCATGCAGTGCGCCATCAACATGTCGTTTGCCAACCGGCAGGTCATCCTGCATCGCATTCGCGAGGTCTTCTCGGAGGTGCTCGGCCGAACACCCGAAGCGCTTGGCATGCGCATGGTGTACGATGTGACGCACAACACGGCCAAGCTCGAGCGCTACGTGGTCGAGGGAACCGCACGGCAGCTCCTAATTCATCGGAAGGGCGCCACACGCGCCTTCGCGCCAGGAGCGGACGACCTGCCGGAGGCGTATCGGCAGACCGGCCAGCCGGTCATTATCGGCGGCAGCATGGAGACCGGGTCGTATGTGCTCGTCGGGGTGCCCAGCGGAGAACAGACGTTCTTTAGCACCGCCCACGGCAGCGGGCGGACGATGAGCCGCGTCAAAGCCAAGAGGATTTACAACGGAAGACAGCTCCTGCAGCAGATGGAAGCGAAGGGGATTTATGTGCGCAGCGCCTCTTACGCGGGGCTCGCAGAGGAAGCCGGCGGGGCATATAAGGATATCGATGAAGTGATCGAGACCACCGAGCTGGCAGGGATCAGCAAGCGCGTGGCGCGGTTCACCCCAATCGGCAACGTCAAAGGCTGAGCGCCTCTGACGCCGACGGCTTCATGCGTGCGAGCGGGCGTCATGCCCTATGAGTTTTTGGAGGAGGTGGCCATTGCCGATGTGGCCTTCCGAGCCACCGGCCAAAGTCTGGAGGAGCTCTTGACCTCGGCGGCGGATGCGACCATGAACGCCATGGTCGATGATCTGGGGACGATCGATCGCACGACCACGAAATCCATCCATGTGGAAGACGAGGCCGAAGATCTGCTGCTGGTCAATTTCCTCCAGGAGTTGATTTATTACAAGGACGCCGAGCGCCTGCTCCTGCGTCCCGACAGGCTCCGCGTGGAGCGACATGGTCGTTGCCTCGTGCTGGATGCGGTCGTCTCAGGAGAACCGGTCAACCCCAAGAGACATGCGTTGAAGGTGGACGTGAAAGCGGTGACCTTCCACCGGCTTCGGGTCGAGCACACCCCCAGGGGGTGGGAAGCGATGGTCGTGCTGGATGTCTAGGGATCAGCATGTTGGACTTGAGATTACTGCGTGAACAACCGGAAGTCATCCGCGAGGCCATCAGGCGTCGAGGCCTGACGCTGTCGCTTGATGCGCTCCTTGAATTGGAGCAGACCCGTCGGACCCTGATCGGCACCATCGAAGGAGCTCGGCAGGCGCTGAAGCGCGGCTCGGAGGAGTTCGCGCGCCAGAAAACCAAAGGACTTGCCGCACCGCCTGCCACGCTGAAGCAGCTCTCGGATCAGATCGCCCAGGACGAACAGCAGCTGAGAGCTGTTGAGGAAGAGATCGTTTCCAAGCTGTCGTATGTGCCCAACATCCCGCATGAGTCCGTCCCCTCGGGCGATGCGAGTCACAATCAGGTCGTGCGCACGCACGGCACCCCTTCGACGTTCAGCTTTTCGCCGAAAACCCACATGGAGTTGGGAGCGGCCCTCGGACTGCTGGATCTTGAGCGGGCGGCCAAAATCGCCGGGTCGCATTTCCCGTTGTTCATCGATCGAGGCGCGAGGCTGGTGCGGGTGTTGATCCAATGGATGCTCGATGTGCAGACCAAGGAACACGGCTACACCGAGGTCTGGCCGCCGGCGTTGGTCAATCGCGCCTCGATGTTCGGCACCGGGCAGCTCCCGAAGTTCGAGGAGGATATGTACCGGCTCAAGGATGACGACCTCTTCTTGATTCCCACCGCGGAGGTCCCGGTCACGAATCTGCACCGAGACGACATCCTTGAGGAAGAGCGGCTCCCGCTGAAGTATACGGCGTACACCCCGTGTTTCCGGCGGGAGGCGGGATCGTACGGGAAAGACACCAAGGGGCTCATCCGCGTCCATCAGTTCGACAAGGTGGAGCTGGTGAAGCTTGCGACCCCTGAGACGTCCTACGAAGAGCACGAACGATTGGTGCGGGATGCCGAGGTGATCTTGCAGCGTCTGGGATTGCACTATCGGGTCGTCTGTTTGGCATCAGGCGATCTGGGGTTTGCCGCGGCGAAATGTTACGACCTGGAAGCATGGGCGCCGGGCCTTGCGCAGTACCTGGAGGTGTCGAGTTGCAGCAACTTTGAGGCGTTTCAAGCGCGGCGGGCGAGCATCCGGTATCGCCAGCGCGGCTCAAAGAAACTCGCCTACGTCCATACGCTCAACGGCTCCGGTGTGGCGCTGGCTCGGACGCTGATTGTCCTCCTGGAAACGCACCAGCAGGCCGACGGGCACATCCGCATCCCTGAGCCTTTACGGCCGTACCTCGATGGGCAAAATCAAATCTAAGGTCTCCGAGTGGGTCTCGCGCCTCATCAAGGGGCTGATGGTGGTGATCCTGCTGCCCGTGGTCATCGGGCTCTTGCAGGGCATGCGCGAGCAGTTGGGGCTCATCAGCACATCGGCCGGCAGCGCCCGCCAGTGGATTGAATGGGGGTTGGCCGCCTACGTGGGCATCCATGTGGTGTTGTATCGGCCGGTGGCGCTGTTTCGCGCAAGCCACGCGCTCTTCTCGGCGATGGCGGTGTGGCTCTTCGGCGGGCAGGTCGCCAGCACCGAGCAGCCCCAGAAAGCGTCCCCCACGGGTCGTACGACCAAGCGCGAGCCGTCGGAAAAAGGCCAGCGCCGCCCGCAGGGATCGGTCCTCGTGGCGTTCAGCCCCTACGTGGTGCCGGTTTACACGGTGCTTTTGTGCCTGGTCGGTTGGGGACTGAGACAGTGGGTGGAGCGCGCGACTCTTGAGGTGCCCTTGTATGTGGCCATCGGGATGTCGCTCGCGTTCCACTGGCTCATGACGGCCGATGAGCTGCAGGAGCAGCGTCGAGCCTGGCACATGGAGACCTATCTGCTGGCCGTGAGCTTGGTCTTCGGCGTGACCCTCGTGGTCACAGCGGCGTGCCTGCCGCTGGTGGCCCCGGAGCTCTCCTTTGTCCAGATGCTCGGCACCGGCCTGACGCAGGCGCAGGCGATCTACACGACGTTCATTCAGCGATTGTTTTTGTAGGAATGGGGAATGTGGAGGAGTGGCTCGAGCGGCCTAAGGCGGCGGTCTTGAAAACCGTTGTCCACGCAAGTGGACCGCAGGTTCGAATCCTGCCTCCTCCGTTTAGGACAGGTTGCGTAGGAGAGGTATCCAAGTGGTTGACGGAGCCGCTCTCGAAAAGCGGTAGGCCCGCAAGGGTCTCGTGGGTTCGAATCCCACCCTCTCCGCCACATGCGTGTCAATCATCGGGGTGGTGTAATGTTCCACGTTACACAGGAGGAAGGCTTTTTCCGCTAAAATGGAGAGGTGTCCGAGTGGCCGAAGGACCACGACCGGAAATCGTGTAGCCACCCACAAGGTGGCTCGTGGGTTCGAATCCCACCCTCTCCGTGTCTGAGCAATCGATGAGCGACCCAACCGTGCAATTTACAGACGCCAAGTGGATGGGGCTGAGCGAGAAGCTCCTCGACCGCCTCCGGGGCAAGATGACGCTGATCCAAGACCAGCAGGAGCGGCATGCGCTGGCCGCGGACGCCTTGGATGATGTGTCGGGCGAGTTAGGCGATGAGCTGCGGGTGCGTTTGGCCGACGAGCCAACCCGGAAGGCCTTCTTGCGCGCCTTCATCTCCTACGAGCTCATTGAGGAGTTCCTCCAAGATCCCCTCGTGGAAGATATCATGATCAACTCAACCGAATCGATCTTCGTGCACAAGACCGGGCAGGGACTGGTCAAGACCGAGAAGCGGTTTCCCAACAACCGGGCCCTCGAGATGTTTGTCAACAAGCTGATCGTCTTCGGGGGCCGCGCGGAGTTGTCGCAGATCAACGATGTGGAGCTCTCGGAGGTCCGCGGGCGGGTGAACATCGTCCGCTCGCCGTTCGGCCCCCAGGTAACGATCACTCGCGCGAAGGAGCGGGCGCTGAGCATCATCGAGCTCATCGACAAGGGGCTGTGTACCTACGAGCTAGCGGCCCAGCTCTGGATCTACGTGGAGGGGCTGTCGATCCGTCCGGCGAATCTGCTGATCTCAGGGGAACCAGGCGCCGGGAAGACGACCTTGCTCAACGCGCTGCTGAGTTTTGTGCCCTGGTCCCACCGGATGGTGGTGATCGAAGATACCCTGGAGCTCAACACCAAATTCCTCGAGGCCTGTTCGCGACTCGAGAGCTCCGGCAGCCTCACCATGGAGGCCCTGGTGAAGAACAGCCTCCGGATGCGGCCCGACCGCATCATCATCGGCGAGGTCCGGGGGCGGGAAGCGCGCGACCTCATGACCGCCATCAATCTGGGCAAGTACTGCATGGGCACCCTCCATGCCTCCACCGCCCGCGAGACGCTGCTGCGGTTGCAGAATGAGCCCATGAACGCCCCCGAGACGCTCACGAACCTAGTGGATGTGTTGATCGTCCTGAAGCGGCTGAATCTCTGGGGGCAGATCACCCGCGTCGTCGGCGAGGTGGTGGAAACATCCGGGATGGAAAAGAACGTGGTGTTGCTCTCACCGGTTTGGACCTATGACAGCGCGCGCCATCGAGCCGTGGAGACGTCCCCCAGCAGCGCCTATCGTGATCGTCTGGCGCAAGCCTCGGGGTTTTTGGCCTCGCACATCATCGCCGAAACCGTCCGCCGGGCGAACATCTTGCGGCTCCTGCATACCAAGCTGCGGGTGAGTGATGTCCATGAGGTGACGAAGTTCTGCCAGCTTTACGTCGCCGATCCGGACAAAGCCATCGAGCAGCTTGGCGTCACGGCGAAAGAACTTGAAAGAAAGTCATCCTAGCATTTCTTCCACTAAGCGACGACGCGCCCATAGCTCAATTGGATAGAGCGTCGGCCTGCGGAGCCGAAGGTTAGTGGTTCGATCCCACTTGGGCGCATTTCATTTGAGCCTTATGGCCACAAAACTCGATGAGCAGTACATTCGGGAGGCGCTGAAAGAGGCGCAGGATGCCTTGAAAGCGCGCGAGAAACCCGTCGGGGCGGTGGTCGTCCAGCGGTCCCGCGTGATCGGCCGCGCGCATCACCAGACGAAAGCCCTGCGGGATCCCACCGCGCACGCCGCGATCATCGCCATCACCCAGGCGGCGAACACCGTCGAGTCTGAGCAACTGGCCAACGCCACGCTGTACGTCACGCAAGAGCCGTGCTGCATGTGTGTGGGGGCGATGCTGCTTGGCGGGATCAATCGTCTGGTGTTCGGGGCCGATGACGTGAAGCAGGGCGCCTGCGGTTCGGCGATTGATCTGCCGGCCAATGAACGGCTGAACCGCAAGCTGACCGTAACGAGAGGCGTGTTGGCCGGCGACTGCGCCGCCATCTTACGCAAATCGACCGTCGGATCTCGAGCCTAATGCGTGGGAGAGGTAGCCAAGTGGTCGACGGCGGCGGTTTGCTAAACCGCTGTACGGGGGAAACCCCGTACCGAGGGTTCGAATCCCTCCCTCTCCGCCACATGCTCCGTGATCGCTACGTGTGTGTAATGTTCAATGTGGAATGTGGAACATTACACAGGACTGTAGCGCTTGCATGAGTTATATTCCGCTCGCCCGCAAGTACCGGCCGCAGACGCTTGAGGAGCTCATCGGCCAAGCCCATGTGACCGACACCCTCAGCCGGGCGATCGCCTCCAAGCGGATCGGCCAGGCCTATCTCTTCGCGGGGCAGCGCGGGGTGGGGAAGACCTCCGCGGCGAGGATCCTCGCGAAGAGCCTCAACTGCGCGAAGGGCCCGACGCCGAAACCCTGCCAAACCTGCACGAGCTGCCGGCAGATCACCGCCGGCTTAAGCCTCGACGTCATCGAGGTGGACGGGGCTTCCAACCGCGGGATTGACGAAGTCCGCGCCTTGCGGGAGACGGTCAAGTACGCCCCGTCCCACGGCGCGTTTCGCATCTACATCATCGACGAAGTCCACCAGATCACCCACGACGCCTTCAACGCGCTCCTCAAAACCCTCGAAGAGCCTCCGGCGCACGTGAAGTTCATCTTCGCCACCACCGCGCCACACAAAGTCCCTCCAACGATCCTCTCGCGATGCCAGCGATTCGATTTCCGGCGGATCGAGGTCAAGACGATCGTCGAGGTGTTGCAGCGCATGGTCAAGGCTGAGAAGGTCGCCGTCGACGAGGCGGCGCTCTATACCATCGCCCGCGCCGCCGAAGGCAGCCTCCGGGATGCCGAGGTGATCTTGGAGCAAGCGATGAGCTTCTGCGAGGCACGCATTCGTGAAGAAGACGTCGCGCAGTTGCTGGGAGGCCTTGAACAGGATGTCCTGTTCCAATGGGCGCAAGCCGTGCTGGACCGCGATGCCTCGACGGCCGTCACCCTCTTGACCCAACAAGTGAATCTTGGCAAGGACGTCAGCCGCTTGTTGGCTGATCTCCTCATGCACCTGCGGCATCTGCTCGTGGCGACGACGCTCAATAAAGCCGCTGACCGGAAGCGGCTGCTCGCCCAATTGATCGACGTGCCGGAGGACATCCTGAACCGCCTGGAAGCGCAAGCCGCTCGCACCAACGCCCAGGAGCTGCTGATGATGATGCAGGTGCTGACGGGCGCCTATGACGTGGCTCGCCGCAGCCCGTTTGCCCAGGCGGTGGCGGAGCTGGTCCTCATTCAACTGGCGACGAGGGAGTCCTGGGTGTCGCTGGATCAGGCACTCGAACGGCTGGAACAACTGGCGCGCACCCTTCCGCCCTCAGAGGACGAGGAGAACCTTCCACCTCCCCCTGCCGCGACGATCCATCCTGCAGCGATGGCGAGCCCCCTGCCTGCGCCCCCGCCGCTTCCCCCATTCTTGCTTTCGCAAGAAAGCTCGGGGGTGCGGGGGCAGGCAGGCCTCGTGGCGTTCGAAGAAGTGGCGAGTCGATGGGAGGCGTTCCTGGAGCGCCTGGGGAAGCGGAAAATGTCCCTGGCTTCGTACCTGATGGACGCCAAGGTGCTTGGCATCGACGGCGAGAAAATTCAGATCGGCATCCCGTCGGTGGCGCTGCACCAGGAGGTCCTCAGCGAGCCGGAGAACATGCGGGTGATTGCAGGGGTGATGAGCGAGCTCTTCGGTCGCTCGCTGGCCGTGACGTACGCGACCCTGCCGGATCTCCCCTCCCCACCGCCCGCACCCAAGGCTGAGGCGATCAGCGCAGCGAATGCGTCGGCCTCCGCTCCTCCAGCCGCACCCGCTCCCCCCATGCCGCCGATCGTGCAGGAGATCGTGAATCTGTTTGACGCGACGATCGTCAAGCCGCAATCGTCAAGGCCAGCGACGTCTTGAGGCCCGGAATGGCGAACTACGCGCGTTCGTTTTTGCGATTGCTTGAGGCGCTCGAGAGGCTGCCGGGAATCGGGCCGCGGTCGGCGGAACGCATCGCCTTTCATCTGCTGCGCGTTCCCAAGGAACAGGCTCAGCAGCTCGCCCAGTCGATCCGCGAGACGAGGGAAGGGCTGACGTTCTGCGAGGTGTGCTTCAACCTGACCGAATCAGCCCGCTGCGAGATTTGCCAGGACGCCTCGCGGGATCCTTCGATCCTCTGCGTCGTCGAGGAGCCGAAGGACGTGCTGGCCATTGAGAAAACCGGGGTCTTTCGAGGATTGTATCACGTGCTGATGGGGGCCGTGGCTCCGCTGGATGGCATCGGGCCGGAGCTGTTGAAGATCGACGAGCTACGCCGGCGGATTGCGGAGGGGACGGTGCAGGAAGTGGTGATCGCCACCGACGCGGATAAAGACGGCGAAACCACCGCCGCGTATCTCGGGAAGCTGCTCGCGTCTCACGATGGCCTGCGCGTCACCAGGCTGGCGCTGGGCCTTCCGCTCGGCAGCCATCTGGAGTACGCCGACCACGCGACGCTCGCCCGCGCGCTCGAGGGTCGTCGAGCCCTGTAAGCCGTCAGTGACCTGTTGTCCCCCAGACCTTCCGCAGGAATCCCGCACGGCCTGAGCCCTCGTGATACAGTTTGTAGCGAAGCGAGTGCTTCTTGTAGTAGTCCTGGTGGTAGTCCTCGGCGGGGTAGAAGGTTGAGGCGGGAAGGATCTCGGTGACAATTGGACTCTTGAACTTTCCGGAGGCAGCGAGCTGTTGCTTAGAGGCCTCCGCGAGTTGCCGCTGTTGCTCGTCGTGGTAGAAGATCGCCGTGCGGTACTGCGAGCCGTGATCGGCAAATTGCCCGTCGGGCTGGGTCGGATCAACGTTGCGCCAGAGCACCTCAAGTAACTGCTCGTAGCTGATCACAGCACTGTCGTAGCGCACCTCGATCGCCTCGGCATGTCCCGTCGTTCCTGCGGATACTTCCTGGTAGGTCGGATGCTCCTTGGTGCCTCCCGTGTAGCCCGACGTCACGGAGACCACACCCTCCAACTGTTCGAACGGTCCCTCCATGCACCAGAAACATCCGCCGGCAAACACGGCCTTCTGCATCGTGCTCATGGTCTGTGAGCTCTCCTGGGCTGAGGCGGCTTGTGTGAGGAGGAGCAGGAGGCCGGTCATCCGCCCGCTCCTCCGACGCATGTCAGGGAATCAAGACGATGTGGCCGTACGCGGGCGGCTGGAGGACGGCGCGGTGGGCGGAGGCGGCTTGCGCGAGGGGAAATTCTTTGCCGACGATCGGCCGGAGATGACCTTGTTGGAGGCCGCTCACCACAGCCGCGTGGATCTTCCGGTACGCCGCCTTCGTCACGTTACGCAACCGCATCCCGAAGATCGAGCCGGTCGTCCACATCAGCTGGCGCGGGTCGATCTCAACCGTCCCGCGGCAGCCGATCACGACCACGCGACCGTTGAACGCCAGGACCTTCAGATCATCCGCGAGGTTCTCATTCGCCAGCATCTCCAGGATCACGTCCACCCCTCGGCCGCGCGTCAGCCGTTTGATCTCGTCATAGTGTCCTGGATCGTGATGATCCAGGACGACCTGCGCGCCTTGTGCCTTCGCGAGGCGTCGGCCCTCCTCTGATCCTGCGGTGGCGATGATCCGCGCCGCCCTCCCCCGCAGCCATTGAAGCGCCGCCGTGCCCACGCCGCCGCTTCCACCGTGCACCAGCACCGTGTCGCGCCGTTTGAGCTTCGCGCGGAGGAACAACGCCCCGTACGCGGTCACATACGGGATGCCGATTGAGGCGCCTTGCGCGAAGGTCACCGAGTCCGGAAGGGGCTGCACATGCAGCGCCTCGAACAACGCCTGCTCGGCATACGCCCCGCTGAGGCAGCGAGCCCCGTAGACTCGGTCCCCGATCTTTACGTGCAAGACGCCTTCGCCCACGGCCTCGACGAGGCCCCCGGCATCAGCCCCCGGCGTGTACGGCACCTCGGGATGATAGCCATACTGTCCGGCTCGCACGTAGGTGTCGACGGGATTGACCCCCGCCGCCTTGACCCGCACGAGCACTTGTCCCGGCCCTGGCGAGAGCGGGGAAGCCTCCTCCACCCGCATCACCTCCGGTTCGCCAAGTTCCGACACCCGGATTCGCTTCATCGCTCACACGCAAAGACCCCTTTCCGCATGCTCGCAGAAAGGGGTCTCACGGCCATCAACGTTCCGTCACTAACGCGCCGCCACGGCCACTCGCTCGTCCTCAACCTCCGTGGGCGCGTTCGGCATCGTGGAGGGTGCGAGCTCCACCTCCTCGCCCTGGTCACTTGGGCTCGTCACGGGCTCTCTCGTGATGACCGTCGCGGTACCTGTCTCGGCTCGACGGAGCGCGCGCAGATAGCGCAGCATCAGCGCGAGATAGCGGCTATGCTTGCTCACGATCTCCCACAGATAGCGCCCGTAGAAGATCGTCGGATGCTCGCGGGGCAGGCCAGGCCGCCGGTCGTGACGGTATTTCAACCGGAACAGACCGCCTTCAAGCGGGTGGACGTGCTCGATGCGCGCGCACGCATGAAAACAGAACAGCTTCATCATCATCCCCCGCGGCGGGAATCCCCACGCGGTCCCTCGGCGGATCAGCGTTTCGGCGTGCGCCGGCGTGTAATACGCCTCCCAGGCCTGCTGGTAAATCCCCTGCCATGCCTGGCGGGACATCTTCGGGTGCGCCGTCGTGACGTGCGCGAGATCATACCGGTTCATGTCCTCATCCATCGCGACCACCCGATCCGTGAGCGCTCGGTGGTCCTGCGATCCGGGAAGCGGCGTGAGGATGAAGAACTCCAGGAGGTCGATGGGCAGCTCGCGCTGAATCGTCCGGATGTCCCGCAGGATGCTCTCGGGGGTGTCCGCCGGAAACCCCAGGATGTAGCCGGCCAGGGTGAGGGCGCCGACCGCATGCCAGGCGTCCAGCATGGCCCGGTACTTGCCGATGGAATTTTGCCGCTTCTGCGCGCTGAGGAGGGAGTCCGGATTGATGTTCTCCAGCCCGATGAACACGCGGTTCACCCCCGCGCGTCCCGCCTTCTCGATGAAACCCTGGATCTGGTGGCTGAGGGTATCAACCTGGATGATCAGCCTGATCGAGAACCCCTCCACCTCCCGCAGCGCGATCAACCGGTCGAGGATGGGCTCCCACTCCGTGTTCCTGGCGAAATTGTCATCGCTGATGAAGAAATTTGATACGCCCTGCGCGGCGTTGGCCCGCACGATCCGCTCCACGTCATCCGCGCTGCGATGGCGGGATCGGCGCCCCTGCACGTTGATGATGGTGCAGAAGCTGCATTGGAAGGGGCAGCCGCGTCCCGCCTCAAAGCTCGTCTTCGAGCCGGTTCGCCGATGGATGACCTCCGCCGGCAGATAGGGCACCGGGCTGCCCTCCAGGGCCGGCAGGTCCTTCATATAGTTGTACAGCGGGTGCAGCGACTGGCGGAAGGCATCCTGGAGCAGCGCATCCATGCGGCCTTCCAGCTCGCCCGCGAAGAGGGAAATGCCGAGGTCCAGCGCTTCCTGCAGATCCGGGGGAAGGGTCGGCAGCATGGCGAGGCACCCGCTCACGTGGAACCCCCCGATGCACACCTGGAGGCCCTCCGCGCGAAGGCGGCGGGCCACGTCCATCGCCCGGGGATATTGATTGGACTGGACGCCGACCAGCGCGACGAGCCCTCCGCCGTCGGCTGATCGGATCAGGCGGACGATCCGCTCGACCCGGATGCGGGTGTTGGTTTCATCATAGGCATGCAGCCGAATCGCCACATCGCATCCGAGCACGTGGCGACTTGCTGCATCGAGGGCGAGGCCATAGAGGATCGCGAGCGTGTTGGAGGGAATCGAGGAACGCAGCCACTGGATGACGTAGCCGTCGTCATCATAATGCGACGGCTTGATCAGCACCACGTGGAACGTCTTCTTCTTGCCAGAGGTTCCGCGCGCGCTCATCCACCCTCACGGTGTCGAGGAGCGAGCGCGCTCTCGCCGTCTCGCCTCGACGTGATCACTTCGGTCCCGGCCGGTTACCGGCCGCTGCTCTTGCGCTTGGCAAAACACTCCTTGCAGTAGACCGGGCGGTCTCCGCTCGGCTTGAAGGGGACCTCACATTCCTTTTGACACTCGGCGCAGGTGGCTTTGTGCATCTCCCGAGGCCGCCCGCCGAATCCGCCGCCACCGCCGTACCCGCCGCCAAATCCACCCCCACCCTGCTGAAACGCCATCGTTCCCTCTCCTCTGTTCACCCCACCCACCTCAAAGAGACTTCCGACACCCAGCCTCTTTGCCCCTACTATAGCAGAAAGCGGCTCATAATCCGAGCTTTTCCATGGAGCCGGGCGTGGTGGCTCAGCGGGCTGTGACAGCCCACACGATGCCCAGGATGCCCCGGCGGACCATCATGACCGCGATAGCGGCCAGCAGCAGCCCATTGATGCGGGAGATCGCCCTCGTCCCGCCCACGCCCAGGATTCGGATGAGCCAGTCCGCCTTCGCAAACAGCCACCACATGAGCGCCATGTTCAGGAGGAAGGCGAGCATCGTCGGTGCCGCCCCCTGGGTATCGAGCAGGATCAGCATCGTGGTCAGCACAGCCGGGCCGGCGATCAGCGGGGTTCCCAGCGGCACGACCCCCACCTCGTCTTTCGGCCACCGGCCGATCCGCTCAAAGCCGAGCATGATGAGGATCGCCACCACGAGCAAGAGGAGTCCGCCGGCCACCAAGAAGTCCGGGACCGAAATCCCCAGCGTCACGAAGATCCCTTTCCCGATGAACAGAAACGTGGTCACGGCCGCGCTGGCGGTGAGGAGCGAGGCCCGCACCACCTTGCTGCGCTGGGTCTTCGTGAAGCCCTGGGTGAGGGCGATGAAGGTCGTGACGTTGCTGAAGGGCTCAATCGCCACGAAGATGGGAATGAAGGTGAGCGCGAGGGTATGGAGGTCCACGGTGCCAAGCGTCATAGCAACCTTATGACAGCACACATCAGTGTTACGCTAGGAAAGATCGGGGTTCGTACGACGGAAGGCCAGCGCAGCCAGCGCGCCGCCCGCGAGGTTCGCCACCAGGAAGATCCACAGGTTGCCGACTGAGCTCAGCCCCAAGAGGGTGATGCCGATGGCGACCGCTGGGTTGAACGCCCCGCCGGAAATGCCGCCGCCGGCATAGACGGCCGCCACCAGGGCAAAGCCAATGGCCAGGCCAAAGTAGGAGTTCCCCGCGGATTTCTTGGACGTGGTCACGTTCAGCACGACGAACGCCAGCGCAAAGGTGAACAAACACTCCACCAGCAACGCTGGCAGGACCTGGGGTGCCAGCGCGCTCACGTAGCTGCCCCGCTTACACACCCCGACCAGCAGCGCCGCCAGCACCGCGCCGAGGACCTGCGCGCCCATGTAGGACGGGACGTCTTTGGCCTCGCACTTGCCCCGCATCCACACGGCCAGCGTCACCGCCGGGTTGTAGTGCCCGCCGGAGATGGGCCCGCCCGCGTAGACCATCACCATGAGCATCGCGCCGATCGCCATGGGGGCCATGGCGCCGGCTCCGGGCGCGATCACCGTCAACCCAATGACCAGCACCAGGAAGAAGGTTCCGATCAGCTCGACGAGGGCTTTGTGCATGCCGACCTCCGCGTTCAATCACCTGGCGCCCGGCGACCGCCGCACGCCCACGCTGCTGCTGCCTGACCGCATTCTACCACGCCAGCCTCTCACGCAAGAAGCGCATCGCGCGCTCCACGGCCCAGGACGTCGCACGACTTGGCCAGCGGCCGCTGATAAAGCCCGCGTGCCCTCCGGAGCGGGGAAACTCCGCGGTGAGGTGGACATTCCGCGCGATGGCCTCCCGAGGCAAGGCCTCACCGGGGAAGAAGGGATCGTCTTCGGCATTGATGAGGAGGGTGGGCCGCCGGATCGCGCTCAGCCTGCAGACGGAGCTGGAGGCGTGCCAATACGTCCGGCCGTCTTGGAAACCATGCAGCGGGCCGGTGACCACGTGATCAAATTCCGCAAGGGTTCGCACCGCGCCAAGACGCAGGGGATCCACCAAGTCCGGATACCGTGCCAGCTTCGCAACCGTCTTCTGCTTGAGGCTGCTCACCAAATGGCGCATGTAGAGCCGGCTCATGCCGCGTTCCATATAGCGAACCGCAATCCCCAAATCAAAGGGTGTGGAAATCGCGCTGGCCGCACGCACGGCTTGCGGGACCTGCGCGCCGCGTTCGCCCAAATATTTCAGCAAGACATTCCCGCCAAGCGACACCCCGACACACCCCATGGCACGCGTGGGATGCTCCGCGGTCATCCGGTCGATCACCCACCCGAGTTCCTCGCTGTCTCCTCCATGGTAGGCACGGCGCAGCCGGTTTGGTTCACCGCTGCAGGAGCGAAAGTTGATGCCCACCGCCTCCCATCCGACGCGGTGGGCCGCGGCCATCAACCCAAGGACCGGCTTCGATCGTGAGGACCCCTCGAGTCCGTGCAGCACGATCAACGCCGGAGCACGCGCGGTCCCCTCGGCTCGGTCGATGTCCAAGAAATCCCCATCCGGCGTCTCCCATCGCTCCCGCGTGAGCGGCACAGGCGGAGTCGGATGAACCAGCGCTCCCCACAGGGTCTGCGCGTGTCGCCCACGACACCACCAGGCCGGCCGAAACGAGGTGATCATGCAATCCTCAGCACCGCGAATTACCGGTAGTTCTCTACTTGGATGGGAAAGCCGAAGTCTCGCTGCTTCAAGGCCTGGATGACCGCCTGCAACGCATCAATCTGCTTGCCCGCGACGCGCACCGAGTCGCCGTCAATACGGGCTTGGACTTTGATCCCCAGGTCCTTGATCGCCTTCGTGATCGCTCGCGCGTTCTCTGACGACAACCCCTGCTGGAGCGTGGCCTGCTGCTTCATGCTTCCGCCCGGCAACGGCTCCGGGGGATTCCACTGGAAGGCCTTGAGCGGCACCCCCCGCTTGGCCAGCTTGCCCTCCACGACCTCCACCACGCTCCTGAGCTGTGCTTGATGATCGCCCGTCACCTTCAGCACCGCCGGCGACTCCTCGAAGGTGACGCTCGCACTGCTGCCCCGGAAGTCAAATCGGGTCGCGATCTCTTTGTGCGCCTGCTGGATCGCATTGCGCACCTCTTGGAGGTTCACCTTCGAGACGATGTCAACACTATGCTCCGCCGCCATGATGCTATTCTCCCCCAACAGCCTGGACTTCGCCACTGAGAAATGACACGGTCCACTAACGCGTTTCCGTGATTACGATGAGGGCTTCGGTGCGGAGTGATGGGCCTCCACGAACAGCCTCAGCCGATTCAGGAGGCCGATCCGCACCTGCCGAAACGCCTGGAGCCGCTCTTCCTCGCTCCCTTGCACGGCGGTGGGATCCGAGAAACTCCAGTGAAGGCGCACCGGCGCTCCAGGAAACACCGGGCAGGATTCCTTTGCGCTGTCGCACACCGTGATGACGTAGTCGAAGGATTGGCCGGCGAACTCCGTGACCGACTTCGAGCGGTGGCGGGAGATATCGATGCCGATCTCCGCCATGGCCTTGATCGTCAACGGATTGACCGTGGCCGGGTGCGTCCCGGCGCTGTGGACCTCAACAGTTCCTTTCACCAGGTGGCGCAGCAGCCCCTCCGCCATTTGCGACCGGGCACTGTTGCCGGTGCAGAGGATTAAGACGCGTTTCATCATGGCTGCTGTCCGGGAGAAGAAACGCGTGCGGAACCCGAGCGAAACATTCACCAACCAGATCATGACCGGGACCTCAATCAAAGGACCGATGACCGTGGCAAAGGCCGCCTCCGAGTTAATGCCAAAGACGGCGATGGCCACCGCGATCGCCAACTCGAAGTCATTGCTGGCCGCGGTGAGGGCGACCGTCGTTGTCTGCGGATAGTCGCCCCGCAGCATCTTGGCGACGAAGAACGTGATCAGGAACATCACGACGAAATAGAGCGCCAAGGGCACCGCGATCCGGAACACGTCGGAGGGCAACTGGACAATCAGCCCGCCCTTGAGGCTGAACATCACCACAATGGTGAAGAGCAGCGCGGTCAGCGTCAGCGGGCTCATCACGGGGAGGAAGCGTCGCTCATACCACTCGACCCCTCGCAGCCGCAGTCCGACCACGCGGCTGGCCAAGCCGGCCAGGAACGGAATGCCGAGATAGATGAAGACCGTGTTGGCGATCTCGCCCATGCTCACGTCAACCGCCGCCCCCTGGACCCCCACGAGCGGCGGCAGCACGGTGATGAAGATCCACGCGTAGACGCCGTAGAGCAACACTTGGAACGCCGCGTTGAACGCGACCAGTCCGGCCGCCAGGTCCCGATCGCCTTCCGCCAGATCGTTCCAGACCAACACCATGGCGATGCACCGGGCCAGTCCCACCAGAATGAGTCCGACCGCGTAGCCTGGAAGATCGCGCAGCAAGGTGACGGCCAGCGCGAACATCACCACCGGGCCGATCACCCAGTTCATGAACAGCGACAGCGCGAGAATCCGGCCATGCTTGAGTACCGTCCAGAACTTCTCGTACCGCACTTTCGCCAGCGGCGGGTACATCATGAGAATTAAGCCGATGGCAATCGGCAGGTTGGTCGTTCCCACCTGGAAGCGATGCCACCACGCCTCAACGCCGGGGAAGGCCCACCCGAGCCCCACCCCCACGGCCATCGCCAGGAAAATCCACGCCGTCAGCCATCGATCCAGCCACGAGAGCTGCTTTGGGCACGCTGCGTCCATCAGCACCGGATCGCTTTCTCCAGTAAGGCCTGTCGATCCACCTTGAATTGGCCCACCTCATCACCCAAACAGGTTCCGACGCATCCGAGCAAAGCCTGGTGCAGTTTCCCGCCTGGCTTGGCGAGCCGGTAGTTCGCCCGCGCCCCTTCCTCCCAGCTGTCCACCAACCCGGCCCGCTTCAAGTAGGCCAGATGGCGCGAGACGGTCGATTGGGGCAACTTGAGCACGGCGATGAGCTCGCAGACGCAGAGCTGCCGCGCGCGCAGCAGATTGAGGATGCGCAACCGCGTCGGATCGGCGAAGGCTTTGAAAAGCCGGTTGGATTGGAGCAAGGCGTTCGGCGCCATCTATTATATCCGTCTAGACGGATATAATATCGGCCCGACGGGTCCGTGTCAATCTGTTGGGGGATTCGCGCGCCTAGAAAGCCTGAGCCCCTTGCGACATGCTCACCGCAAGGGGCTCAGGTTCGAGTCACGAATGGCTCCCCGGAGTGTCGGCTCGAAGCGCGCTCCTCTGGGATGAAATCCCGATCAGGATCACGCCCGGGCGGTGGAATCACAAGCGGATTGAAGTGCTTACCGCCTAGCGGCTGCGCCCGCTATGGGTAATAGATCCCCCATCCTACTGTCTGATCAGCCCTTCTCGAAGGAGCAGCAGCCCGAAGAGGACGAACAGGACCGTCGCACCGATCTTGATGGCACGCTCAGGCAGCCGCCGCCCCAGTATGGACCCGATCACCACCGCCAGGCCATCGGCTACCACCATGCCAAGAGACGAGCCCAGCCAGACAGGAAGGAAGACGCCTGATTCTGCGGCCAAGACGGCGGTGACCAGCTGCGTCTTATCGCCCATTTCGGCCAGGAAAAACGACACCGCCACCGTGATCAAGGGATGCCCGAACCGTTTCTCTTCCGTACCGCTCAATGCATCACCGCGCGCTGTCCAGAGCCCAAAGCCGATGAACGACACCCCGGCTGCAATCTTGATCCAGTGCACCGGCACCAGCAGCAGCGTGGCCCCGCCCAGTGCCACGGCTAAGGCATGGTTGGCGAGCGTCCCCAGCAACACGCCGCCGAGCACGTGCCGGACGGGCAACCGCGCAGCGAAGGCGAGTGTCAGGAGTTGGGTTTTGTCCCCCATCTCCGCCGCGGTGATAAGGAAGAGTGCCTTCAAGAAGGTTGCCATTGAGTCTCTATGGGTTCCGTCTCCGTTCTCTGGTGGTCGTGCCGTCGAGCAAGATTGCAGTATAAGGCCTGCGAATGGCAGGTGGTGGTTTCAAGCTGGATCGTGCAATGCGCGATCCGGAATCGTTCACGGAGCATCTGCCGAGCCGTCCGCAAGAGCTCGCGGCTGTCGCCGATGGTCATGTCGTTAACCAGGAGTTGGCAGGTCAGCAATCGCAGCGTGGGACTCACCGACCAGATATGCAGATCATGGACATTCTTGACTCCGGGAACGGCGCAGAGCGCGTCCGCCACCTGCCCGGACTGAATCGTGCCTGGCACGTGATCCAGGAGAATGGCGGTACTCTGCTTCAAGATGGATTTTGTCCCGAGTAGCACCGCCACGCCGATGCCAAGACCGATCAGCGAATCCACGGCCGTCCACCCTGTTCGGGCGATGACAAAGCCTCCCACCACCGGCGCGAGAGAGATCGCCGCATCGCCAAGATTGTGAAGGTAGGCGGTTTGGATATTCAGATTGCCGCGGCTCGAGGCCCGCAAGCTCATGGCGACGGCTAGGTTCCCAACCGCCGCCGCCAAGGCCGTCACCAGCATCACGATGCCATGGACCGATTGGGGGCGCATCAGCCGTTGGATCATGTCGGCCATGAGCCAAAGCGTGATGAGGATCAAGGCCGAAGCGTTCACCCAGCCAGCGAGGGCTTCTGTTTTGTGGAATCCGAATGTCTTGGTATGCGACGCGGGGCGGTTTGCAAGGCGGTAGGCCTAGAACGTTAGGATGAGCGTGGCCTCGTCGATGAGGTTATGGAGGGCGTCGCTGAGCAGGCCAAGGCTGTTGGCGTACTGGCCCACAACAAGCTCAACAGCGATCACAAGCGTGTTCAGGGCCAGCGCGATCTTCAGCCGGCCTTCGACAGTGCGCTGAAACTGTGCGGCTTGATTGGTGGATTGCACAACGCTCATCGAAGGTCTTGCTTCAGTGCGCCGTGTGACATCTGGCTGGCCTTTCGCGCGGCGGCGATCGCCTCCTCATAGCGACGCGCTTCCAACGCCTCGTACGCTGTGGAGATCATCGCCTCAGCATCTTGCAAGGCCTGGGGCATCATCGTATCCGGATGCGCACTGCGGGCGGCGATGACTTCGCCCTGGGCCAACCGGATCGCGGTCATCGCATGGCGCGACGTAAGGCCGCCGCGGATGGCCGCAATGGTTGCGACCGTCAGGACGACACCCACCGTTGTGTACCAGATCCAGACGTGGCTGGCGTTCATCATGCGGGCCCTCCTGGTTGACGGGTCGGGTTTGGCGCTTCTGCGACTGGCTTGAAGAGGATGGAGGCCAGGATGGAGATGCCCAGGATGCCAGCCACGACCCCCAACGCGATGCCGATCGGGATCTTGTAGATGTCCGCGATGAGCATTTTGACGCCCACGAAGACGAGGATGGCGGCTAGTCCATAGTGGAGGTGGGTGAAGAGTCGCATCAGCCCGGCCAGGGCGAAGTAGAGTGCCCGCAACCCCAGAATGGCGAAGGCATTCGAGCTGTAGACGATGAACGGGTCCAGGGTGATGCCGAAGATCGCTGGAATCGAATCGACCGCGAAAATCACATCCGTCGTCTCCACCACGAGCAGCACGACAAAGAGCGGCGTTGCCAGAAGCCGGCCCGCTTCCCGGATGAAGAAGCGGCCGCCATCATAGCGGTCCGTCATCGGCATGAACCGGCGAAACAGTTTCAAGACAGGGTTTTTCTCCGGATGGACTTCCTTGTCTTTCTCCAACGCGAGCTTGATGCCGGTCAGGATCAGGAAGGCCCCGAAGACGTAGATGATCCAGTGGAACTGCTTGATCAGGGCCACGCCGGCGAAGATGAAGAAAAACCGCATGACCAGCGCGCCGAAGATGCCCCAGAAGAGGACCTGGTGCTGGTACTGGGCCGGCACGCGGAAGTACGAGAAGATGAGCAGGAAGACGAAGAGGTTGTCCACGCTGAGCGATTTCTCGATCAGGTATCCGGTGAGGAACTCAAGCGCCGGCTCTCTGCCGCGCCAGACGTACAGGCCCAGGTTGAACAACAGGGCGATGGCGATCCAGACGCCGCTCCAGGTGAGCGCTTCTTTGATCGAGATGACGTGGGCATGGCGGTTCACGACGCCCAGGTCGACGTAGAGCATCGCGGCGATCACCGCGCTGAAGATGACCCACAGCATCAAGCCGTTCTCAATCATGACGCCTGCTCTTTCTGTTCACTCAGAACGCCCACACCCGCCAGACGATGACGCCTCCCACGATCCAGAGCACGATCAAGCCACCGACGGCCGCCAGCATCCGCAATCTCGGCAAC
>Ga0156290_104_pt2 | contig 94608 bp, 89 predicted proteins | sample RifCSPlowO2_12_FD_107938 | JGI IMG/M metagenome (GOLD analysis project Ga0156290, IMG submission 107938) | Omnitrophica WOR_2 bacterium RIFCSPLOWO2_12_FULL_63_16 | reverse complement strand
TACTGCGCGCAGGCGTTGGGGCAGCCGGTGATGTGCAGGCGCAGCGGCTCATCGAGCGCGACGCGCTGCTCCAGATACTCCACGATCTCGCGCGAACGCATTTTGGTTTCGGTGATGGCCAGCTTGCAGAACTCGGTGCCGGTGCAGGTGACCATGCTGCGCCGCACCGGGTGGGCATTCATCGACAGCCCCGCCTGGCTCAAGACGTCCAGCGCCCTGGACACGTTGGATTCAGGGACATTGAGCAGCACAAGGTTCTGCCGATTCGTCAGGCGGATCGTGTTCCCGTCGCCGTAGCGCCGGCATATGTCGGCCACGGCCTTCATCTGCTGGGCCGTGATCCGCCCGACCAAGACCGGCGCCCCGATGTAGTAGAGGCCCGGCTGCTTCTGCGCGTGGACCCCCACATGATCGCGATAGACATCCGATGGATCCTGAACGTCTGAAGGGGCGCCGTCCAACTTGCGGCCCAATCGCTCTTCGAGCGCCTGGCGGAACTTCTCGAGACCCCAATCGTGGATGAGGAACTTGAATCGCGCGTGGTGGCGCTTCTGCCGGTACTCCGGCGTCTCGCGCCAGATGTCGGTGATGTGCGTGACGACCTCGAGGGCTTCGTCAGGCTTGACGAAGGCGTTGAGCCGTTTCCCAAGAAACGGCTGGGTGGAGAGGCCGCCGCCGACTCGGAGGTCGAAGCCGAGCTCTGTGGAGCCGTCGGCCTTCCGCTCGATTGCGACGAGCGAGACGCACTGGATCTCAGGATGGACGCACTGCTCGCGGCACCCCGAGACGCTGATCTTGTACTTGCGCGGCAGGTCGGCGTAGTCCGGATTGCCGAGGAAGAAATCGCTGATCTGCTTGGCGATGGGGCTGGCATCGAAGGCCTCGGTGCGGTCGACCCCGGCGACGGGACATCCCACCACGTTGCGCAGAACATCCCCGCACGCGCCCTGCGTGGAGATGCCCACCGACTCCAGCCGCTTGAGGATGCCGAGGGCATCGGCGTAATGAATCCAGTGAAGCTGGAAGTCCTGGCGGGTCGTGAGGTCGGCGAAGCCTTTGTTCTGTTGCTCGGCGATGTCGGCGATGGTCTCCAGTTGCTCGGAGGTCACGAAGCCGTTGGGCTGCTTGGTGCGCAGCATGAAGAAGCCCTTTTCATGCCGATGGGTGTAGAGCCCCAGCCATTTGCACATGAACAGGTCGTCGTCCGTGAGGCTGTCATACCCGTGGGAGGCCGCCCGGTCCAAGGCGCTGCGCACGCCCTCGAAGGGATTGCCGTACCGCTGCTTGACCAGCTCAGCGTTGTTTTCCATGGCGGAAGGAAGATTACGCGGCAACGCGCCGGTGCCAGTCGTCGAGCTCGGGGGTGAAGTATTTGACGCGGGTCTTCTTGTATTCTTTGGTACTGAAGAGGTTTTTGTGAGGGAACGTCCCCGCTTTCGCCTCGATGCGGTTGACCACCTCCATGCACGCAGAGTGCGTGGGGGCGTGAATCATGGTAAAGAGCGGATACGGCCAGTTGGGATACACCGGCCGCCGGTAACAGTGGCTGACTTCCCGAAACCGCGCCATCTGCTCGCCGGCCGCATCGACCTGGGCTTCCGGCACTTGCCAGACGACCATGGCATTCGCGAGAAAGCCGGCGTTGCGGTGGTAGAGAATGGCGGCAAAGCGGCGCATATAGCCGAGCTCCTGCATCCGCGTGGACCAGGCGAAGAGCTCATCCTCAGTCGCGCGAGCTTGCTCGGCCCACACGGCAAAGGGCCGCTCGACCACCGGCAGGTCCTCCTGGGTGATGCGGATGAGGTCGATGTCGCGCGCGGTCAGGGGGGGCTTGTCGGCGAATCGCTTTTTCTCATCATAGATCTCGTCGTCGGCTTCCAATGACGGCGCTTTGCCGGTGAGGTCGAGCTTCACGCCGATTTTGTACAGGCGCAGGGTAGGCAGCCTGATGGTTTCATCCGCCTTCGCCAATCGATGCAGGACGTTGACCGTCTGCTCGAGCGAATCCGACGGTGGGACCGCGACGGTGAACCAGATGTTGAAGGGGTCGTTGCGCTTGTAGTTGTGGCTCACCCCGGGATGCCGATTGACGACCTCAGCCGCCTCATCGACGCGCGCGGAATCGACCTTCATGGCGGCGAGGGTGCTTTGGTAGCCGAGGGTGCGGGTGTCGAAGATCGCGGAGAGCTGCCGGATCACCTTGTTCGTTTTCAGGCGGGCGATGCGCTCGAGGCACGCCGGCTCCGAGATGCCGGCGACAGCACCCAACCGCGCATACGGACGCGACTCAACCGGAAACTTGGACTGGATCTCGGTGAGGAGCGCCTTGTCGATCGTGTCGAAGGCCGGCGCGGTCGTCGCGGTGCTCATTGAGGGCTCGTCTGGCCGACGCTGGCTGGCTCCAACCCGAAGTTGTGAGCGTACAACTGTGCGATCCGCGACAGCTCCTCTTCGGTCAGCGGAGGGCCATCGGAGGCGGAGGCGAATTCGCGCAGCAGCGACTCGTTGTAGATGTTGGGCAGCACCGAGGCGATGGAGGGCTCGGCGAGGATGAACTGGATTGCCGCTTGAGCCAGCGTGCGCCTGGTCCCTTCGGTCAGAAACGCAAGCTGTGTCACCTTCTTCAATCCATCGATCTGCCAGGCTTGTCTTCGATCGTCCGTTGAGACGCGGTGGAAGCGGTGGTCATCCTCGTTAAAGACCGTCTCAGGCTTGACGGTGCCATCCAGCAGGCCGGAGGCGTGCGGCACGCGCACGAGGATGCTGGAGGGCGCGCGGCGGGCCGTCTCGAAGACGCCAAGGCCCAGCATTTGCTCCAACAGGTTGTAGATAATCTGCACGACGTGGACGTGGCGTTGTTCGATGGCGGCTTGGCCTTCCTCGATCTGCCGCTCGGCGATGGCTGGACCGAGGGCGGTACCGTAGGCGCGGATCTTGCCTTCGGTTTTCAATTGTTCGAGGATGGCGAACAGATCGTCGCGCTGGATCGCGTCGATGCGCGGGTTATGTAGTTGGTAGAGGTCGACGTAGGTCGTCTGAAGGCGCTTGAGGCTCTCTTCCAGCGCGAAGCGGATGTAGTCCGGTGTCCAGTTGTGGGGTAACTCCTCGTGACCGCGACGGGAGGTGTTGTGGTAAAAATCGTAGCCGACCTTGGTGCCGATGACGAGCCGATCGCGCTTGCCGCCGAGCGCCTTGGCCAGAATCGTCTCGCCGAGGCCGTTGCCATAGGTGTCGGCGGTGTCGAAAAAGTTGATGCCGGCCTCGAACGCCTGCTGCAGGAGGCGGATGCCGAACGCCTCGTCCTTGATTCCCCACCACGTCGTCGAGACGGTCCACACCCCAAAGCCCACTTCGGAGACACTGATGTCCGTCTTGGCGATGCGTCGGTATTTCATGCGTTAGTCGTAGACCTCGGCGGGGATGCCGGTGCGCTGTGACAGGCGCGCGGCGATCTCCTGCAGCCGAGCCAGCGGTACCTCGTGCGCGCGGGAGTCGGCCGGGGCGCGGTCGATGGTATAGACCTGGACGCTGAGCGGCCGAATTTCCCCGACGAGCCTGATCCACGTTTCGATGTGACCCGGCTGCGTGTTGTCAACCTGGCCCTGGATGAACATGCTCTGGAGGATGATGTCGGGCAGGTTCTTGAGGGCTGCGATCATCGTGTTCCAGGCAACCGAGCCCAGCGGCTGGGTGACGGCGCGCCACATCGCTTCATCGCCGCCGTCACACTTCATGTAGCGCACCTCCAGCGCCCGGAGGGCTCGCGCCACACCCGGTCGATGGGCTTGGGTGGCATCGGAGAGCATCCCGACATCGGCCGTCGGGAAGTACTGGTGGCGAAGGCGTTTCACCTCGTGCACCAGCTCCTCCAGATCCGGATGCAGGGTGGGCTCGCCGTTGCCGGCGAAGGTGATGCAATCGACCGGGATGTGCTGTGTTGCCACGGCCTCAAACCCCTCTTCGATGAGCGGGATGAGTTCCGAGGCTCGCTTCATCCCCCCACCTACGACCTCCGCCGCATTGCGGCGGATCGCGGCCTTGGGCCGCGATTCGCCTGTGGCGAATGGCGCAGGTGGGGAGATGGTCGGTTCGCTGTCTCGGGCTCCCGGCAGCGTCCACCCATACTGGCAATACACGCAGTTCGAGGAGCAGGCTTTTCGGCTCGTCGGCAACGGGTTGATGCCGAGGGAGTTGCCGAGCCGCCGGGAGCGCACCGGACCGTAGACGACGGACTCCTGCAAGGCAATCTGTCGAAGCATGACGGTATTATATCCGACGACGGAGAACGTGTCACTGTGAAGCCGCGAGGAAGCGTGTGAGGTAGGGCAGCAAGGGCGGGTCGGGATGCGCTTCGACGAAGGCTTTGTACTGGCCGCTCAGTTGGCCCAGGGCCCATTCGTAGAGATGCTCGATATGGGTTCGGTCGGAGGGCATGAGGCGGTAGTACGGGTTGTGGGGGGCGAGGTCGTCATACAGCAACTGCGTTTTGAAGGCGTAATACTCGTGCACCAGATGATACTGGTAGTCGGTCGTCCCCCCGTACTGGAGATTGAAAAACAGGCTGTACTTGCTGGACGAGAGCCTCGTCGGTTGATTCTCCTCCAGGGACGAGGGGCGGTCCAAGCCGGCGAAGAGCGGGTCGCGATAGAGCAGGACGTGATTCAGCTCATGCAACACAATCGAGCGCAGAAACGACAATGAGGAAAACGCCGCCGGGCTCACCTTGATGAGGAACGGCGTGCGGGCGCGATCCGCAAACACCGTGTAGGTCGCCAGCGGATGCGCGGAGGACGACTTGCTGCCCGAGAGCTCCCACACGACCCGCGTGAGCAGGAGCCCCCCCGTCGCGCGATACTCCGACGAATTGAAGAAGTAGGCGAAGATCGGATCCGTGCTGATGATCTCATCGAGGATCTCTTCGTACGCCTGCAGCGACTTGGCGCGCAGCAGGTGGTTGCGCTCCAGCTCGTTCTCCAGCACCAACCTCGCCTCGGCATACTGGCGGTATTCCAGGGTGTCATACGTGGCGCGCAGGCGCTCGTGCTCCTTCCGCTTCGCCTCGTCGTCCTGGATTTTTTCCACCGCCTCCAGCTGCTGCCGATACTCCCGGTCGTGGGCGTCGTAGCGACGGTACAACGCCTCGTAATCGATGTGGAACCATTGGTTGATGCGCTGCAGGATGGTGTGCCGGGCGGCGAGGTAGTCCGCCTGCGCCGCCTCGATCCGGCGCGCGAGTTGTAGCGTGACCCCGTCCGACGACAGCCCCGTCTTCTGCGAGGAGGCCCCCACCGCACCCACCGCCAGAGAGAGGCCCGTGCAGAAGCTAAGCGTGGCCCGCAGGACGTGGTTGACGGTGGGCCTCATCGCGAAGGAATCGTTGCAGTTGCCAACGCTGAGGGCGGGAGAGCGACACAAACCTCAGGCCCATACCGTCTCGATAGGGGCTGTCGGGAGCCGCCCGCCAGACCACCTCGACGGGGGCATGGAACCGCCACGGCTTGACGTTCGAGCGGCCGCGCCGAAGCAACGACACGGTCAGCACGCCCGTGTCCCCCAGCTGCTGGGGAAGGGCGCGGGCGCGGAGGGCGGGTTCCTTGAATCTGACGAACGCCCCTCGACGCGAAAGGTTCGACACCGTCACTGGCAGGGGGCTGCCGCGATACCGCAACATCGCATCGCGGCACATGGCCACCCGCGTGGGACGGGTCCACCACCGCAGCTTCGGATTGAGGTACGGCATTTTGAGCGACGAGACCAGGAACCAGACCGCCGCCACCAGCCAACAGGCGGTCACCAGCAGGCTTAAGGGGCTTTCCAGATGAGGGTGCGTGAGGAGAGAATTCGTCTTCGCAATCAGCACGTAGGCGCTTAAGCCCAGGAAGTAGACGAAGGTCCATCGGGAGACGATCCACACCGCCGCCGCCGCGCTCCAGGCCATCCACCATTCATTCACGAAATAGCCTGAGCGGGTCACCTCCAGCATGGTCCGCCACGACCCGCCGGAGAGCATCCACACTTGCAGCAACAACAGCCCCGGAAGGCAGAAGAAGATCGCGGCGATCACCGAAATCGCCAGGGGTTTCTTCTGATAGCCGCGCAAACGTGTGATTATTTGACCAGCTCGCGAGCCGCGGCGAGGGCCCGGTCGTAGTTCGGGTGCGAGGCGACTTCCGACACGTACTCGACGTGACGGACCGTGTCGGTCTGGTCGATGACAAAGATCGAGCGAGCCAGCAGGCGCAGCTCCTTGATCAGACACCCATAGGCCAAGCCGAAGCTCGCCTCGCGATGATCCGAAAAGACTTTCACGCGCTCGATCCCTGCCGCCCCGCACCACCGCTTCTGGGCGAAGGGCAGATCCGCGCTGATCGTCCACACTTCCACGCCACCGGGCAACTGCGAGGCGGCTTCATTGAACCGGCGGGTTTGCGCATCGCACACCGACGTGTCGAGCGACGTCACGACGCTGACGATGCGCACCTTGCCCTTGCCTGAGGCGAGGGTCACCGGCGAGAGATCTTGGCTGAGCACGTGAAAATCCGGGGCTCGATCGCCCACACGAACCTCCGGTCCGAGCAGCGTCACACCGCTGCCTTTGAATGTGACCACCCCCTTGCGCTCCGTCGCCGAGCCTTTCATAGTCGCTACCGTCATGATGACCTCCTGTTTCGGCTATTATACCGTCACGCGACGATCTGCTCCAGGAGCGTTTTCACCGCACACGAACGGTGTTCTGAGTTTCTTCGCCATGGGAGCGTATTGTAGCATCTCCCCACCTATTGTGGAGTACGCCGTTCGCGGACTCGTGCCACATCCTGAGATCCTCGAAAACCTCCCGTGGCACACCCCGCCTCCGGCGGGGTACAATAGGTGGGGGGATCATGTGGGCATGATGACCGACACGCTTGAGCAGGCCTACCGCGCGGTGCAGGAACGTTGCGGGCTCATCGACTGGCCGGCGTGGGGGCTGATTCACGTCGGGGGCGCGGATCGAGCCGGCTTCCTCCACCATCTGCTCTCCAATGACATCAAGGCGCTGCAGCCAGGCGGTGGCTGCGAGGCGGCGCTGCTGACCGCCGCCGGCAAGCTGCTGGCCCCCCTCATCGTCCTGGCGGACTCCGACGCCCACTGGCTGCTCGTCGACCGTGCCCGCCTCGCCACGGTCGTCTCCACCCTGGAGCGCTACCATATCACCGAGGACGTCACGCTCACCGATGTCAGCGCCGACTGGACAGCCTTCGCACTCCAGGGCCCGCAGAGTCCGGCCCTTCTCAAGAACGTCTTCCGACGCGCCTGCGCGCTGTCGAAGCCGTTGGCGCATGGCCTGGTCATTCATCCAGCCCGAGACGGGACGAGTCAACGGGACGTCCTTCGCTACCTTGCGTATCCATTGACCCGCCATCCGGGCGCGCTGCTCATCGTGCCCCCTCGTCTCGCCGAAGCCCTGCGGGATCTCTTGCGACAACACGGCGCCGACGCGGTGGGAAGCGAGACGCTGAACGTCCTCCGCATCGAGGCGGGCATGCCGTGGTACGGCCTCGATATGGATGAGGCGAATCTCCTGCCGGAAACCGGACTGGCGGAGCGGCTGGTCAGCTACACGAAGGGCTGCTACGTCGGACAGGAAGTGATCGCCCGGCTCCAGACGTATGGGTCGGTGAGTCAAGCGCTCATGGGGCTGGCGTGCGAAGGGTCGATCGTCCCTGCGCCGGGCGATGAGATCGTAAAAGAAGGCCAACCGATCGGGCGCGTCACCAGCGCCTGCTTCTCACCCGCGCTGAAGGGCCCGATTGCGCTTGGGCTTGTCAAGCGCCCGCACTATGTGGAGGGGATCCCTATCGAGATTCTCCACGCAGGCCGCGCCATTTCCTCAATCCTCGCCCAGCTTCCATTCGTCCCGCCACATAGTCCATAGACAAACAGCTTCTTTGTCTCTTGCTATGGACTATCGACTGTGGACGATGGACTCGTCACTGCTGCCAGAAGCGGACGAATTCGTGCAGGTGGGAAAGCGTCGCCAGGTTGGCCATGCGGTCGAGGAAGACTTTGCCGGCGAGGTGGTCGCACTCGTGCTGGATGACGCGGGCGAAGAAGCCCTCGGCGTGAAACTTGAGGCGCTCCCCCTTCGGGTTGAAGGCTTCCACGTCCACCCACTCGGCTCGGGGAACCTGCCCGCGCATGTCGTTGACGCTCAGGCAGCCTTCCCAGTCGGCCACCAACTTCTTTGAGGCGGCAACGATGCGCGGGTTCAAGAGGACCGTGAGCGGGATGGCGGGCTTGCCGGGATACCGGCGGTTCTCACCGACTTCGATGACCGCGAGCTGCTTGGAGACACCCACCTGCGGGGCGGCAATCCCCACGCCGTCTTCCTCACGCATCGTCTCGATCATGTCTCGGATGAGCCGCTGCAGCTCAGGCGAGGCGATCGATTCCTTGGGAATCGCCTCGGACGGCTTGCGCAGCGCCGGGTTGCCGAGCTTGGTGACTTTGAGGACCGCCATCAGCCGGAAACGAGGGGGTTGGATGTCGAGCCGCGTTTGACGAGCGGCTCGTACTCCGGGTGGCGCTTCAGATAGGCGCCTGCGATGTAGGAACACGACGGGATCACGGTCAGGCCGTTCGCCTTCGCGTGCTCGAAGGCGGCTTGGCACAGCTGCTCGGCGATCCCGCGCCCGCGGAAGACCTCCGGGACGTAGGTGTGGTACAGATCGAGGCTGCTGCCGGCGCGCCGGTACATCACACACGCCTCGTAGCCCTCCAGCTCGGCGCAGAACCGCCGCGCTGATTCATCGTGTACGATCGAAAGCTCTCGGCTCATGAGAAGTCTATTATAATGAAGATTCCTATGGACGCCATTGGATTGCTGTTGGATCAACTCAGTGAAACGTTGCCGGAGACGCGCTCGCAACTGCGCCGGCTCAAGACCACCGTCGCCTCGCAGACCCGCGCCCCTCTGCTTCGCAACGACGTGCTGCTCTCGCGCTACCGCCTCGACATCGTGCAGGGACGGCGTCGTCGCGACCCTCGCATTGAGCAGCTCCTCACGCTGAACACCATCCGCTCCGAATCCGGCATCGCCACGGTGACCGTCATCACCAAGCCCTATCCTTGTCCGGGACGATGCGTGTATTGCCCGACGGAGGCCCGCGCGCCGAAGAGCTACTTGACGAACGAGCCCGCCATGAGGCGGGCGGTGCGCCATGACTACGACCCGTATCGCCAGATGAGCAGCCGGCTGGAAGCCCTGGAGGAGACGGGGCATGCGACCGACAAGATTGAGCTGATCATCAAAGGCGGGACCTGGTCGTTCTACCCCGAGGACTACCAAGACTGGTTCATCCAGCGCTGTGTTGAGGCCGCCAACGAATTCAAGGGACAAGCGACAAGCGACAAGCAACACGTTCCATGTCCCATGTCTCACGTCCCATGTTCCTTAGAGGAAGCGCAGCGACGGAACGAAACCGCCGCGCATCGGATCGTCGGAATGACCATTGAAACGCGGCCCGACTACATCAGCGAGCAGGAGATCCGGCGGCTCCGGATGTTAGGGGTGACCCGGGTGGAGCTGGGCGTGCAGAGTCTCAACGAACGCGTCTTGGAACTGATCGTGCGAGACCACACCACCCGCGAAGTACGCGAAGCGACCCGGCTGCTGCGGGAGGCGGGCTTCAAGATCGCTTACCATCTCATGCCGAATCTGCCCGGGGCGACCCCTGAGGAGGACCTCGAGACGTTCCGGCAGCTTTTTGCCGATGCCGCCTACCGGCCTGATGCGATGAAGATCTACCCGTGTGTCGTCATCGAATCGGCCGAGCTGTACCGGTGGTGGCAGGAGGGTCGGCATCAGCCCTACGATGAGACAACACTGATTGAGCTGCTCGCCCAGATGAAGGCGATGGTGCCGCCCTACCTGCGGATTGAGCGGGTGATCCGCGACATCCCCTCGACGTCCATTGCGGCCGGCTGCAAGACCACGAACCTCCGCGAAACCGTCTTGCAACGCCTGCGCGAGCGGGGCGTCGCATGCCGGTGCATCCGATGCCGCCAAGTCAGGCAGGACGCGACCGGGTCGTTCGTGCTCAGGCGGCTCGACTATGACGCCGGTAAGGGGCGTGAGGTGTTCCTGAGTTTCGAGGACCCGTCCACGGACCGGTTGGCGGCGTTCCTGCGACTGCACGTCCCTCGCGCACCCGATCATTGGTGGGAGATGCTGCGCGGAGCCGCGCTCATCCGGGAACTTCACACCTACGGGCGCCACCTGGCTCTGCACGACCGTCGGGATGGCGCGGCGCAACATCAAGGATACGGCCGGCGGCTGCTCGCTGAGGCCGAGCGGATTGCCTGGGAGGAAGGCGGATGTCAACGACTCGCCGTCATTGCCGGCATTGGGGCGCGCGAGTACTACCGCCGCTTCGGCTATGAACTGCACGAGACGTACATGGTGAAAGAGCTGAACCGTCAGCACTCAGCACTCAGCACTCAGCACTAAGCAATAAGCCGCAAACAAAAAGCCCAGAGAAATATCTCTGGGCTTGTGTTTTCTCAGTGCTTGGTGCTTGGTGCTTAATTGACCAGCTTGTTCCCGGGCCGCTTCGGCGGGTCGTTCTTCGGCCGTTCGGGCGCGGCGGGGTTGTTCTTCGCCTGGGGGGTGAGGTCTTTGTTGATTTGCGCGTAGGCGGGGTCTTCCGATTCGGAGGCGACGATCGCCCCGACGGGACACTCCGGCAGGCACAGCCCGCAGTTGATACACACCTCCGGATCGATGACCATGAACGGCTCGCCCTTGTGATCGATGGGGTGGATGCACTCGACCGGGCACACCGTCGCGCACACCGCGTACCGCTCGCCGAGACACTTCTCAACAATCACATACGACATGCACGATCCTCCTCAATGAGCCCCCACTGCTTCGTTTTGCTTCGCAGAAACGAAGCAAAACGGTGGGGGCGAATTGAGCCCCGCAGCTTCGATTTGCCCTGAGAAATCGCGGAGCGATTTCCAGGACTCAGTCCCCGAAATGCTTCGCATTTCAGGGGGTGAAACAAATCGGCGGGGCTATATTCCACCACTATTGCAGTACGAGATGTGAATCCGTATCGCGGACCCCCGTCAGCGCTCGAATCGTCGAGAGGACGACAGCGAATTCCTCGTAGGGCTCCGCGTCGACGAAGGCGATGATGTCATGCTCGCCGGTCACTTGGTAGGCCATCTTGACGCCGGCCAGCTTGCTGACCGCCTCTTGGACCTGGCGCTCAGTGCCGGGTGCAACATCAATCATGATGAAGGCTTTGGGCATTGCGAGCAAAGTTTAGCACAAGCAGGCGCAAGGAGCAAGGTGCAAGGTACAAGGGGTCATAACCGTAACCGATAAACGATACGTGGCCGTGGCCATAACCGATTCCCGATCCCTTGTCCCTGGTGCCCATTTGCTCTATTCTACTTCCGATGCGATCATCTGCCGTGTTCCGCTTACTGCTTACGGCTTACTACTTACTGCCTGTTTGTGCAGGGTGCGCATCGTTGGCGTCTTCCCGCGATCTGTACGTCATCGCCGCACCGGTTGAACACCTGCGCGCGACCCCGGGCACCCAACCGCGCTCCGGCGCGCACGATCCGGATCAAGAAACCCAACTGCTCTATGGCGAGCGGGCGCGCCTGCTCAAGACGCAAGGCGCCTTTGCCTACGTCGAAGCGGTGGAACAACTGGAGTGGACGCACGCCAACCGCTGGCAAGGCTATCCCGGATGGCTGCCGTTTGTCTCGCTCCAGCCGCTTGCGTCTTCCCCGCCACCCACCGCGGTGGTCACGACGAAATGGGCGACCGTCTGGACGGACCGGAACGCCACCCGTGCAGGGCTTCAACTGCCCATGGGGAGCCGCCTCAGCGCCATCTCCACGGATGGACCGCTGTGGCCCGTCCGGTTGCTCAGCCCTACAGGCGAGTACCACGGGGCTTCCGGGTGGATCTCGTCTGGAGACGTCACGTTACTCCGTGACCTGCGCCGCCTGCGGGTTGCCGATCGCCGGCAGGCGGTCCTCGCGGCCGCGCACGCCTTGCTCGGCGACCCATACTTTTGGGGAGGGCGCTCCCCCTTTTCACCGTCGAGACCTGAGCGAGTCACCGGCGTCGACTGCTCCGGCCTGGTGAACCTGAGCTACCGAGCGGCCGGCCTTGAGATCCCTCGCGACGCGCACGAGCAGTACCTGCGAGCCCGTCGGGTGACGACACCGAAGCCTGCGGATTTGATCTTCCTCTCAGACCCCCACCAGCCGCAACGCATCAGCCATGTCCTGTTGTACCTTGGCCAGGGGTGGGTGATCGAAGGCCCCGGCACCGGTTTGGCGGTCCATCGAATCGAAGTGGCGAGCCGCCTTGGCCGCCCCATTGACGACCTCCAGGCCGGGCAGCAGGTTGAGGGACGCACGGTCACCTTTGGAGCGTACTTGCCCTGACCGCGCTCGTTGGTCTTGCCCTGATTGTCGCCTCCCTGCTGGCTGCGCAGCGCCTACGGGCCGGCCAACGGGTCTTTCGAGTCCTTCCCATCCCGTTGTGGTGCTATCTCCTCCCGATGCTCGCGGTGGGGTTGGGGTGGTTGCCCGCGAACGCCGCGGCCTATCGTCAGGTCACGGATCACCTGTTGCCTCTCACGCTGGGGCTGTTGCTTCTCGACGTCCATCTGCCGTCGGTCTGGTCGATCGGCCGACGCGGGTTGCTCGCCATGGGGGTGGGCATGACGGGCGTCGTCCTCGGGCTGCCGCTGGTGGCCTTGGGTTTTCGTCAGGCGCTCCCGCCGGATGCCTGGAAAGGGGTGGGCACGCTGGCCGGCACATGGACCGGAGGCAGCATGAATCTACTAGCACTTCGCGGGATCCTTCAGACCCCAGAGCAGATGTTCACCGCGCTCATGCTGACTGATACCGTCATTGCGTATAGCTGGATGGCGTTGCTGATCGCGGTCTCTTCCCGGGCACCCTCCATCGACCGATGGTTGCACGCGACACCGTTGGCCCATGATCCGCCTGCCCGCTCCACGCCGATGTCACCGCGGTGCACGCTGCGAAACGCGGGGTGGTGTCTGGCGTTGGCGCTGGGCGTCACGCTTCTCGCCCGCGGCCTGGCCTCGAGGCTTCCGTCCACGTCCCTGATCGCCTCCGCCAGCGGGTGGACCGTCCTGATCGTCACCACGCTGACCTTGTCAGCGGCGTGCTGGCGCCCGGTCCAGCGACTCGGTCGATGCGCGAACACGCTTGGCGCACCCGCGCTGTATCTCGTGCTGGCCGCGATGGGAGCCCAAGCGACTTTGCAAGGAATCCGCTTTGCCCCGTTGTGGTTGGCAATCGGCACAGCAGGTGCTGTGCTGCATGGATGCCTCATGCTGGCGGCCGGCCGGTGGTTGCGCCTGCCGCTGGGGTTGCTGGCGACGGCATCCCAAGCGAACTTCGGCGGCGTGATCTCAGCGCCCCTCGTCGGTGCCGTCTACCATGAGCGCCTGGTTCCCATCGGCCTGTGCCTGGCTCTCTTGGGCAACGCCCTCGGGACATATCTGGGGTTAGTGGCGGCTTCGCTCAGTCGCTTAGTTTTGGCTTGACAATAGCACGTAACATTGCTCAAAATAACGTAACGTCTTTCTACCTGAAGTGATAAGGAGGTCGCATGCGACTCGACTTCGCGAAGCTCGAGGTGACGTTCGTGCTGGCGTTGGGAATGTTCGCCGGCCCCCTGGCCGCCCAAGAACCTCCTGCTGAAGCACCCGCCGAATCATGGCTGCAACCCTATCCCATCCCGGCCGACCCAGAGTTGGAAGAACAGATCGTGGAGATCCAGCAAGCCTTGAGTGCGATCAACCGGGAGCTTGTCAGACGCAACGAAGCCGTGGAGAAAACCGCTGATGCGGCTGAGAAAACCCGCTTGTACGGTGAACTCGACCTGCTCCGGAAGGAACACCGAAGCCTCGAAGGATTGCTGAACGACCTCGTGGACGAAGCGAAGGCCAGCGAGCGCACCGAAATCGACGAAGCCCTCGCGCGCGCCCGCTGGCTGGAACGCCAGCAGGAACAGTGGTATCAAAAGGAGGAGCAGCTCCGTGACCGACAATAACACGCAGCGAGCCGCGGTGTCCGTCAGTCTTGGACTGGCAGGTCTGCTGGGCATCCTCGCCTTGCCTGCACCGCTCTTCGCGCAAGAGGAGGCGGAAAAACAGGAAGTCCGGGAGCGGGCGGAGCTGCCGCCGCTGACCGCGCAGATCCCGCCGGAAGAAGCCCTCGCCGCGATCAAACGCCGCGCCAAGAAAATCCTGGAAGCCCGCCGGGCCGCGCGGCGCATGAAGTTCTCCGGAGAGCTCTCCGAAGCGTTCGCCTACGAAACGAACCCCGCAACCGCTTCCAGCCACAAAGGCAACGTCTCGGCTGAGACCAGCGCGTACCTCTCCTGGTCGAAGAAACTCACCCCCACCCTCACCTGGCTTGGCACTTACTACGGCAGCTATCTGTTGTATGAAGAGTACCACGCCGGCGATTACACCGATCACACCCTCACGCCGCTGAAGCTGCAGTGGCAACCGGGGCGGATGTGGCGGGTGGAAAGCTGGCTGGATCTGGAGCGCAACCACTACTGGCCTGACGCCGCCGATTCCAGCTACAAGCAGATCAAGTGGACCGGACGCGTCCGGCAAAACCTCTTCAAATCCTGGTATCACCAGGTGCAGTATGAGTGGTTCGGCAGGGACTACGTCCATAAAAAGGCCCGCGACGGAGGCGGGGCGGATACGGCGACGTACCGGAAGGATGCGCGCTACCGGGCTCGGTATAAGGTGGGCACCACCGTCAAGAAGGCGCTGCTCTCGGTCGAAAACGATTTCTACAACAACGACTCCAACGACAATCGGAACAATTACTACGACTACCACGTGTGGAAGATCACCAGCTCACTCAGTGGGAGTGCGACCAAAAAACTGTATCTGAGCGGTAGCTTCGCCTTTGAGCGCAAGAACTACGACGTGCGCCCGGTCTCCGGCATTACCTCCGAAGCCCGCTACGATGACAAGTACACCATGTCGACCTCAGCCAGCTACGACCTCAACGACACCTGGCGGCTGGCCGCCGGCTTGACGTTCGACCACCTCGGCTCCAACGAGCCCACCGGCGAGTACGACAACATGAAGGAGTCGTTCACGGTGACGGCGAAGTTCTAGACACAGATTTCACAGATTTTCAAGACGATTACACAGAAAAAAGAACCCCGACGCTTCCTGCGAAGCGTCGGGGTCGGTGTCTCTGAGAGGCGTATGGCGCTGGTCCCGTCAGTGTGGGGCTGTGCCAATGGGGTGGGTGTGGTCTGCCATGCCATCCCCATTCCCATCCCAGTGCTCCTCCTGATGACCTGGCTCGTTGTGGGTTTCTTTGAGGGTATGGGCATACGTCTGGGCGGCTTCGGTTTTGTTTTCCTGAGTCTGCTGGGCGAGTTCCGTCTGGTTGCTCCAATATTCATGGGTCTCGGTGCTCGGCGTGAACGTCTCGCCGCCACCTGACACCCAACTTCCCTCGCTCGTTTGTGTCCAGGTTTCTCCTCCGCCGTAGACGGTCCCGCCACCCATGTTGGGTTCCCAACCGCCGGTCGAGGGATTGATGCCGTAGTTGGAGCCCTCCACGAAGGTTCCTCCGCCAGCGCTCCAGTCGGTTGTCCCGACGTAAGCCCCGCCACCAGCGTTCCAATCGGTCGTCCCTCCGCCGTAGACGGCCCCACCCATGCCGGGTTCCCAGCCGCCTGTCGCGGGGTTGAACCCGTAGTTGGAGCCGCCCTCCCAGCTTCCACCGCCGTACATCCCTCCGGTATGGCCTTGCTCCATGGCGGTTTGGGCCATCTGAATTTGCTCGGTGGTCATCCCCATCGCCTGCATCTGCTCGACGCTGGGCATCGGTCCCTGGGTCATCCCATCCAAGGTATGGCCGCCGGCTTGAGCTGCCTGGATCTGATCCGCGGTCATCCCCATCGCCTGCATCTGCTCGACGCTGGGCATCCCCCCGGGCCCTCCCATCGGCCCCGGCCCGCTGAACTCATGCGCGGGTCCGCCGAAGGCCACCTGCATCTCGCCGCTTGACCAGCGGGCCATCTCCATCCGGGCCCGCTCCACGAACTCCGGCGGGGCGCCCTGCGCTACCATGTCCGCTTCCCAGCCCTTGAACATCCCCTCGGCATGGGCGACCATCTCGGTCGAAGGGACGTAGTGCTCGCCGGATTGAAACGCGGTCATCTGCCGCTCGCCCTCGCGCATCATCAGCTCGATGCCTTTGGCTCGCTCCGGATCGGTGCTGCGCAACTGCTCCACCTGCCGCTGCATGTCCCCCTGGACGCGCGTGAACTGTTCGCGGGCCGCCTCGCGCACCGCCTCGGGGATGACGGATCGAACATCCACCCCTTCGCGCTGCATGATGGCGACTTCCTGCGCCACCGCCACGCGTTCGCGGATGTCCGTCACGGTCGACTCGGCCACGCTGCGGCAGAGTTGCGCCAGTTCGTGATCTCCGGCGACCTCCGGGTCAGCCATGACCAACGCTTCCACCGCCGCGTTGAGGGCCGGATCAATGTCCGCCAACTGCGCCCACGCCACCGGGGTCGTCTGCATGATGAGTCCGACCATCACCACACCCCGTCCAACCGCTCGACACATATCCCAGCCGTTCATTTTTCCTGCCTCCTGTTTCTCTGTTTCCTGTCTTCCTGTTTCGGTGGTCCCTAATCTCTATTAATACGTCGGCGTCCCGCTTCCGTCCCCTGGGCCCATCGGCGCTTCGTACTCATGCGTCGGGGCCTCGTATTCTTGAGTCGGAGCTTCGTATTCGTGGGTCGGGGCCTCTGGAGCCTCATACTCGTGCGTTGGAGCCTCTGGGGCTTCGTACTCATGAGTTGGGGCTTCATATTCATGGGTCGGGGCTTCGTACTCGTGGGTGGGCGCTTCATACGAGCGCTCGGGTGAGGAGCTACCGAACTCCCGCTCCATCATCTCGCGCTCCATCCCCTCGTGGGACATCTCATGCCCCGACGTCTCGCGCTCGGTCATAAAGCGCTCCATCTGCTCGCGGGCTTCAGGGGCCATGTGCTCCGTCATCGCGCGCTCAAATCCCTCTCCGCGCTGCTCCAATCCCCCGCCCCGTTCAAATTCCGCTTGATACTGCTCGGACATCTCGCGGTACTGCTCGCGGGTGGCGGGGTCGGTGTTCTGACCCTGTTCGGAGCGCTCCCATTGCTGGAAGGCTTCCTGAGGAGACGTCATCTGACGCCCCTCAACGTCATGATCCCCGTCAATCCGCCCAGGCTGGTCGATCCCATATTTCTCAAAGACCTTCTCGGCTTGCTCGCGCAGGGCGCCGTCCTTGGACGGATCGCCGGTGCCTTGCGAGAAAATTTTCTCCAGCTCAGCCTGCGCCTCGGGCGGCAGCGAGCTGCCTCCGGCCGGTCCACCGATCCCACCTCTTCCAATTCCAATCATCTCGGGAAGCAAGACGGACCCATCATCCACACCACGCAGGCTCTCTGTGAAACCAGTGCCACCGGTCTCCCCCTGCCTCGTCCCTGTGGATGACCCGCCGGCCATTTCGCGTTCAAGGGTCTGCATATCTAGCTGGCCGGATTCTAGCATCTCGAGCTGCTCTTCCATTGCGGCGCGCAATTCCGGATCGGCTTCAGCGGAGATGCCTGCGCGGAGGTGCTCGACGCTCAGTTCGGGCGTTTCAGGAGGGATGACTTCAGCGGCTTCCACGGAGGGTTCATCAGCGGCCTGAGCGAACGTCGGAGCCAACAGGAACAGCGCGAACGTGCAGATCCCAACCATCCCCACATGCCTCAGTGACCGCATGCCCATTCCACACCTCCGTGTGCAATAAAAAAACCCCTGACACCCGCGGTGTCAAGGGTCGCAGCAGACGCTCCAGCATCTGATGATTCTGGCAACTGGCTGCCCTACGTAGCGCCCGCTACATGAGGGCCCTCTAGCTTTGCGACCCATGCTTTCGCATGGTGTGCCTCCCCGCCACTATGCTGGCGGGGACCCCACCGGCTTTGATTCGCTTGACGAATCAGGTGGGGTCGAGCAGTCTTGTGAATGGTCTCAAAGAACCGTAACCGAGAGGCGTTCGTTCGGTCTTACTGAGAACGTACCTGATCGATTCATCAACCGTCAAGACCCCCTACAATTTTCTTGCGTCTCGAGTCCCCGTAGGGTTACGCGGCGAGTTGGCGAAAGACCGCGACGACTTTGCCGAGCACCTCGACCGGCTCATCCGGTCCCACGATCATCGGCTCGAGGGTCGGATGCTCAGGCTGCAGCCGAATCTGCTGGCCTTCCTTGTGGAATCGCTTGACCGTGGCCTCCTCGCCCTTCAGGAGTACGGCCGCGATCTCGCCGTTCTCCACAGTCGGCTGCTGGCGCACGATCACGTAGTCCCCTTCGAGGATGCCGGCGCCCTGCATGCTCTCGCCCTTGACCCTGAGAGCGAAGTGGGGAAACGGCGTGCCTTCGGCGCTCACCCCTCCCAGGCGAGAGGCGTCGATCATGAGGTACCCTTCCACGTTGGGTTCGGCCAGGATGGGCGTGCCGGCCGCGATGCGTCCGACGATGGGCACGGACATCACCTGCTCCACGCGGCTGCTCGCCAACCGGATGGCCCGGGCGCTGCGGCTTCGGGTGAGGTGGCCCTTCCTGGCCAGGGCATCCAGATGGGTCGTCACGCCTCGCAGGCTCTTGATGCCGAGGCGCGCCCCGAGCTCCCGGATCGTGGGAGGGTAGCCGTGCTCATGGATCCACTGTTTGATGGCCTCCACGACATGCGCTTGTCGTTGGGTGAGTTTGGTCGCCATGAGCCTTCCTCTTCTATTGTCTAGCTTACGGGAGGCCCGCTGAGTTTTCAAGGGGCCTGGCGGTACTCCTGAAGGACACGGAGGGTGCTTTCAAGTTGGGACTTGATTGACGCGAGCTGGTCGGAGGCGAGCGGGTGCTCAAACAGGTGTTCCAAGACGACGGCCCCTTGCTTGAAGGCCGCCAGCGCCTCAGGCAACCGCTGTGCCTGCAGACGCGATTGCGTCAGCTCCAGCAGCAGGCCGGCGACCCGCAGCGCCGCATCGAGCTGCCGCGGATCGTTGTGGAGGGCGTTGAGGTAGGCGTTCAGGGCGGGCTCGGGTTTCTTCGCGCTGAGGAATCCTCGGCCGAGCCGCATCCAGTACTGCGCCCCCACCTCCGGATCGGCAAACCGCACATCGTGCTCCGGGATAAAGGTTAAATCCCAATGGCGCAGGACCGGGTAGCTATACAGATGAAGGATCACGTCGCGGGGCTCGCCGTTGCGCAGGATCACCACGGAGGCTTTGAAGGCGCGGCCTTTCAGATCTTGGGACGTCCGCGAGAATTCCTCAATCGTCTTGACGGGCGTGTCGTTGACCTGCAGGACGATGTCTTCCGGACGCAGGTCGGCGACGTCGGCTTGCGAGCCTTCCTCCACGCCGATCACGCGCACCCCCTCGGGACTGTCGGCGACGACGACCCCTCGGAAGAGGGAGGGCAGCTGGCCCGCGCGAGCAACGGATAGCACACAGCACACAGCACACAGCACACAGACGGCAGCACCTCGCCATAGCACCTTTTGGCTAAGCCGAGACTTACGTGTCGTGATCTGATAACCCATTCTGTGTGCTGTCTGCTAACTGCTGTCTGCTGTCTTAGAGCATGGTCCGCCCACGGAGCGCGATATCGATGAGCAACAAGACCACCACCAGCGGCACCAGCACGCCTCGCAGCGGGACCTGCACCGTCATCCGCTCCGTGGGTGGCAGGAAGGCAAAATCCGGCACGTCATAGACGCCGCCCGTGGTCTGGGCGATGTGGCGCAACAACGAGTCATCCGGAGGGAGGTGCGGCTGTTCCGCGCGGCGTTCGGCGTGCCCGATCCGGATCCACCGTTTCAGGAACATCTGATCAGATTCGACAACCAACTGATACCAGTCGCTGCTCAGGTGATCCGCCGGCGCGCGCCACTGAAAGCGCCCATGCTGCCCCAGCGCCAAGGGGACGATGAGACTGCCATCGCGCGAGACCAAGGACGCTGAGGGATCGTGCAAGGCCCCTTCGAGCACCACCTGCGCCGGGCCGGCCTGCGTGTCAACCCAGGCAAAGAGCTCCTCGGCCGGGCGGGAGCGCATCGTCCGCTGGATGATCTCGGCCCACACCGCTTCAAACTTGGGCCAGCGCACCCAGTCAGGAGACCAGCGGGTCTGTGCGTCCGACGTGAAGACGGCGACATGCCCCTTGCCAAGCGCCCAATCTGCCAGCAAGGGATGTTGCGCCTCGGGATGAGGAATGACGAGTTCCACGGTCGCTTCGGGTTTTGCCGTGGTGGTCAGATAGCCTTTCAGCGACGGCCATGCCTCCACGTCTTCAAACCAGTCCGAGTGGTCGCTGCGCTGCGCCTGGAAGTAGCCCTCCGCGAAGGGCAGGCGGCCCAGCGCTTTTTCTGTATCGAGCACCACCAACCGCGGCAGATCCTCAAGATTGCGCAAGTGGTAGAACGTTCCGCCGGTTTCTCTCGCCAGCCAGCCCAACAGCTCGGTATTGACCATCGCCGGCCCGATGCCGATGGTGCTGAGGGAAATCTGCTGCTGCGAACACTGCGCCAACTGTTGCTGGTACGCGGGGCGATCGGGAGGCGTCTGCCCGTCCGACAGCAGGATGATGTGCTTCACGGTCGCGCCGGTCATCTCCAGCCGCTCGCGAGCCGCCCGAAGGGCCGGCAGGATGTCCGTGCCGCCGACGGATTTCAATCGCACGAGCTTGTCGATCAAGACGGTGCGAACCCGGTTCGCCTGCTGGACCTCGACAATCACGTAGGGCACGGTGTCAAACGCCAGCACCCCGACCAGATCCTCCGGTGCTAGCTGTTTCACCAGCTCAACCGCCGCCTGCTTGGTGGCCGCAATGCGGGGCCCCATCATCGAGGCGGAGCGATCGATGAGGAGGATGACGCAGACCCGCCGTTTCGCCTCCTGCAATCCCTTGGGCTCAAAGGCCACCGGCAGCAGCGCATCCATGGGTGCTGTCTTGGTCACCTCATCATGCAGCACCCCGCCCAATCCCACCATCACGATGCCTCCCCCAAACCGCTCGGCGTAGTGCCGCAAGGCATCAACCTGGGACTGGTCGATGACAGATTTGGGGATCTGACACAACACCACGGCATCGTAATCCAGCAGCGCGCCGATCTCACGGGGCAGCTCCTCCGGGGTGATCACCGCGAGGTCCATCGCCCGACGTTTCAGGGCTGTCGCGAAGAGCGGGAGCTGCGCGGGCCGCTCCATCACCACCAGCAGCTTGGGAGGACCTTGCACCTCGACGATCACGTGGCGTCGTTCCGGTTCGGAGGCCGGTGGGGTCGCCACCGACACCTCAAGGGCCATCGTCCCCGTTGTGAGGGCCGGCACGGAGACCGAGGCCACCCCCCATCCCGGACGGATCGTCGAGCGGGTGCGAGCGACAGGCAGCCCTCCGAGACTGACCGTCACCTCAACGACGCGGGGCTTCGGTGTGCCGTTGGCGAAGACAAGCTTGAGAGGCACCGACGTGCCCCGCTTGACGACCGAGGGCACCGACAGGCGTTCCCACACCACCCCTGCCGCGACCGTCGAGGGCGGCGCGATCGGATACACCTCAAGTCCGAATCGACGCACGGACGGGAGGAGGCGTTCCACATCGCCGGCCGTCTGGCGCCCGTCGCTCAGCAGCACAAGGCGCGTGCCCGCCCCGACTTGAGAGCCTGTTGGCGGGCCGGGGCGCGCCGGCGAGGAGACCGTGCCCAACACGGCCAACAGGGCGGCTTCCACGTTCGTCTCATTTCGTTGAATCGGAGCGTCCTCCAAGAGCCGGCGTATCCTCGCGGGATCACGCAGCCGTTCGTGCCCTGGAGGGAGGATCGCGCGGCTGTCGCGACCGAACACCAAGACGGCTCGTGACACGTGGGCCGGCCGAATGGCTTCGAGCGAGGCGAGGCGTCTGGCCATCCACTCAGTCTGCGCCGGATCGATGCTCGCGGATTGATCAACAAGGTAGATGAGATGTCTTGGCTGGGTCTGAGTTGTGGAGTACGCCAGGCCTTTCGCGGCCAACACGGCGCACACGATCCCGACGACGCGCAGGATGATCACGGTACCGCGCCGCAGGCCGCTGATTGGGAGTGACCTGCTGAGTCCCAGCACGAAGATCGTGATGCCGAGTATCACGAAGATGGTTGTCAGGTCACTCATGAGGTCTCACGTCTCATGTCTCAGGTCTCACGTCTCATGTCTGCCTTTTCGGCTATACAGCCACCATTCCACGACCAAGATGATGAGCATGAGCCGCAGCAACCAGTGGACCATGGGGTAGCGAGCCGAGGCCTCGGCGTCCGTCGTCGGCTCGGCTGATGGGTCGGCCGACCAGGTGGAGGAGCGCGTCATGGTGTTCGACTCAATCGGATGCACGAAATTCACTGTGCGCTCGATGGCCCGCGGCGGCCCTTCCACGCGATAGCGTCCCGTACGATCCGTCGCCTCATAGCGAAAGATGCCGCCGGGATGGTCACGCCACTCCACGGCGCCATCCGGACGCTCGATCCTGACACGGCCCGGCTCAACGAATCCAAACGTGAGCGGCTCCCCGGTGACGGTAAATCTCCTCGATCCGGCAAGCCAGCGAAGGCTATTGAAAAAGACTAAGGTGAGCGGGACGGAGTTCGGCGTGGCGGTTGGATCAAGGAGGAAGGTCACGCGACGCGTCCCCTGACGTTCCGACGCCAGCACGAGCGGGACCTTGCGATCCTCACTCACCGCCCACAGGACCGGTTCCCCGCTTGCCCCGACCAGCCCCCCCACCGATGATTGTGGTGGGGGGGCCAGCGCGGTGACCACCGATTCCAGCGGCTCAAGGTAGGACGTGATGGGATGCGACGAGTCGATCAGCCAATGGGTCAGGGTGAGTCGTGGTGAACCGGAGGAGTGCTGAGCGATCATCATCGAAGTCGAAGGCCACGAAGCAGCCAGCTCGGCCTGATCGGTGATGAGGATGGAATCTGCGGGCGCGTCGGCCCCGCTTCGCGGGGTCGGCGGGTTGGTCGCATCCATGACATGCCACGCAATCCGTGGACAGGCGTCGAGCCAGCGGCCGATGACCTGCGAGACCTCGGGACGCTCCGAGGCAAGCACGACGGGAATCTGTTGGCCCGCTCCGCCGGAGCGTCCCTCGCGAGCCAGTGAGACGATCAGTTGGTTGTCCACGGCCAAGGCATCCCGAGCGGTTTCGACCCGAATAGTGACCGGTCCTTCGATGCCTCCCGGCAGACTCACCGGAATCGTCTCTCGTTGTTGGGGGAGCAGCGTGAGCGTGTGAGCCACGTCTTGGGCGTCCGGCACGCGCGCCGACAGACGCAGCGGCTGCTCCTCATCAGAGAAATTCTGCACCGTCACCAGCAGACGCGCCGAGGGATGTCCATTGGGTGGTTCGCCGGTCTCGCTGGCCGTGGCCGGCACGCACAAGGGATCCGACAGATCCGCGCCCACGATCGCCACGTTGGGCAGGGCTGAACCAAATGATCGGACCTCCACAGCAGAGTCCGCGTGGAGGGGTGGCGGCTCATCGGTGAGGATGAGGATGGCGTCCGGTTCCCGGCCCACGACGGCCCGTCCGATGCGACCGGCCAGGGCGAGATTGCCACCGACATCCGATGGAGAGAGCCGTTGCACAAGCCCTCGCAGCTGCACCTCGTCGCTGAGTGGTTCCCGCGTCAGCGGCGTGACAGGAGCGGAGGCCACCAGCACCATCCGCTCGTGAGGCTCCTTGCGCGCGATTCGAGTCAACAGCTCCTGCTTGGCGCGCCCAAAGGCGGAGGGTCCTCCGACGCTCGCTTGCATACTGGCCGAGGTGTCGATGATGACGAGGGTCGTGCGTGCCGAATGGCCGACGAGGACCGGTTCCGCTAAAGCCAAGGCCGCCAGGAGCAGGCACGCCAGCTGCAGCCAAAACAGCCAGTTGACCAGCAGACGGGTTCGATGCGTGGGGGCGCGCCGCAGGAGGCGCTCAAACGGGACGAGGCTGGGGATGCGGATCTGCCGGCGGGAGGTGGCATAGCGCCACAACCAGATCAGCGCCGGGATGCTGCAAAGCCACGCGAGGGCCAGCGGTGACAGGAGATGCATCGTGTGACGTCTCTCGACGAACTACGCAACGGGCCACGGGTCCGATGAACGAATCATTCGAGCACGCCGCGGGCGGTCAGGGTCTTCAGCAAAAACGTCTCGAGCGGCTCATCCAGCCGATGCTGGACGAACAGGATCCCGTTGCGCTTGCAGAAGCGATCCAGTTGCTCGTTATGCTCCCCCACCGCCCTGGCGAGTTCATCCGGATGGTAGTTCAGCTCATGCGTGCGGCCGGTTTCGCTGTCCACCAGCACGCCGCCGCGAAACAGATGAGCCGGCTGCAGCTCCTCAGGGCTGAGCACTTGGATCACCCGAATCTCCAGCCGCTTGATCATCAACAGGTGCATCGCGCGAAAGAATTCCGCGGGAGGGGTCAGGCAATCCGAAAGCCACATCACCTGCCCCCCGTGCATCCGCAAGGCCGCCACCGCTCGCCGGGCCCACTCGCCCATCGTCACCTGACCACCAGGCACCACATCCTGGGTGAAGCGTTCGAGCCGGTCGAACGCCACGCGACGAGTGCACCAGGAGGTGGCGGACAGCCCGCCGGGCCGCATCCAGCTCAGACGCACCTGATGCCGTCCCGCCAGACCGATGTAGGCCAGGCACAATCCCAGGTGGGTGGCGCGAGCGAACTTCTCCCGCGTCGGCAGCCCCATGGACGCGGTGGCATCGATCACCACCTCCACCGACAATTCGATCTCTTCCTTATACAGCTTCACGAACAGCCGATCCAACCGCGCGTAGAGGTTCCAATCGATGGAGCGGATGTCATCGCCGGGGGCGTACTGGGCGTAGTCCGCGAACTCGACCGACGAGCCCCGGCGATTGATGGGGAACCGCCCGCCCAATCGGGCGCCCCACTGGATGCGCCGCGCCGCCAGGCGCAAGGTTTCTAAGCGGGAGAGGAAGGCTGGATCAAGCGGTGTGATGGCTGGCATGCGCCGCCTGACGAACCGGCTCCAGCACGTCCCGCAGGACGTCCTGGGCGCTGCGCCGCTCCGCTTCGGCTTCGAAGGAAAGCACGAGCCGGTGGTTCAGGGCGTAGGGGAGGATGTGGTCGACGTCCTCGAAGCTGATGTTGACGCGCCCCCGAACGAGTGCGAGGACCTTCGCGCCCATCAGGATCGCCTGCGCGCCGCGGGGGCTGGCCCCATACCGGATCCACCGCGCAGCAGGGCCCTCCTCGGAACCTTCGTGAGGATGGGTCGCGGACACCAACCGCACCACGTGCGCTTCGATGGCGCGCGCCACCAACACCTCGCGGACCAACTGCCGCGCCTTGAGCATCCACGGCTTCGCCTCAGCGGAGGGCAACACCTCGTTGACGCTGGGCATCTCCGCGGTGGTGGTCTGCCGGATGATCTGTCCCAATTCCTCCGGCGTGGGATAGGTGACGAAGACACGAAAGAGAAACCGATCGAGCTGGGCTTCTGGCAACGGGAACGTGCCCGCCATTTCAATCGGGTTCTGTGTGGCGATGACAAAAAACGGCTCGTCCAGCTTGTTCGTCGTGCCGGCGATGGTAACCTGCCGCTCTTCCATCGCCTCCAGCAGCGCGGACTGAGTCTTGGGGGTGGCCCGGTTGATCTCGTCGGCCAGCAGGATGTGGGTAAACACCGGGCCTTTGGCAAACTCGAAGATCTTGCGTCCGTCGCGGTCCACCACCAACTGGGTGCCGAGGATGTCGGCGGGCATCAGGTCGGGCGTGCACTGCACCCGTGAAAAGGTCAGCCCCAAGGTTTTGGCGAACGACTTGGCCAGGAGGGTCTTGCCGAGCCCCGGCACGCCCTCGAGCAGCACATGGCCTCCGGCAAAGAACGCCACCAGGAACGCCTCGAGGACGTCCGTCTGACCGACGATGACCCGCGAGAGCTCTGACTGGATCGCGTGAAACGTCTTGCGAAATTCCTCGGGTTGCATCGGCAAGGCGGCGCTCATCCCACCCCCTGTTGGTTGGCCGAAGGCCGGTCGCTGTCACAAGACGTTAGCGGAAGTGACAGCGACCATTTCGCCTTCGGAGATAGTCGATAGACAGGATGGCGAAATCCAACAGGGGGTGGGATCATGGTCCTGGCGACTCCTCTGGTTGGGATGATAACCGTTCAAACACCGGTTGATACTCGGGGGGAATGGCGTGCCGTGTGATCGCCTCAGCCTCGAGCGCGTCCGCGGAAAGCTGGGCGTCTTCTTCGAGTTGTTGGGGTGAGGCCTCCCCGACCTCATCCGATGGTTCGCCCACGCCTCCGCCGGGCCGTCGTGACGCAACCTCCTGCTGATCCACCCTCAGCTGCACCGGCAACCGCCGCTGGGACGCATCCGCCTGGGGGGAGAGATCCGCATCGTCATAGAGCTGCGGATCGGTGGAGGTGCCTGGAGGTGGATGCGGGCGGTCGAGGGGTTGCTCCGCAACGCGCGCTTGCAGCGACTGGAGTTCATCGGAGAGCTGTGTGAGGAGCTGTTTGATTTCGCCCTTCAAGGCATCTTGGGCGCGTTGATCCATGGGGGATTGCCCGCCGCTCATCGGCACCTGTGCCCCTGGCGCGGGGGCTTGCGCCGTCTGCTGACGCCCGGTGCCACTGTGTTGGGCTGAGGTCGATGCGGCTTGTGATGGTCCCGTTGGCTGATTCGAGCCTTGCTGATTCGAACCTCGACGACTCGAGTCAGCGGCGGAAGTTCGGCGCTGGGTCTGCTGGTCGGTCTGGCCGTTTTGACGTTGCGCCTGGCTGCGGTCGCGATCGCCGCGCGATCCTTGTGGCGACGACGGCTGCGGCGAGGTTCCGCCTTGCTGGCCCTGGGCCCGCGAATCGCCCCGTTGTTGCTCGCCCGATTGACCTGTCGAAGCGGACTGATTACGCCCCTGATCGGCTTGGCGCTGTTGGGCGGCTGATCCCTCTTGCGATTGTGGCTCCTGCGGTGAGGAAGCCCCGGACGGCTGCGGCTCAGGAGGCTGCGGCGAGGGCGCTTGAGGTTGCGGTGGAGGCGGCGTGAATTTCGCCAACCGGGTCAGCGGGGTGACGGCGCGCGGATACACCAGCAGCATCAGCAGGACCGCCGTCGACAGCGCGGTCCATCGATCCATCACCCGAGGCAGCCGGGATGACGCCGAGGCGATGGCCTGGCGGGTCTCTTCCAAGAGCACAGGATAGAGGGCCGGCGGGTTCGACTCCTGGGCGAGTTCAGCGGCGGTCAGAAGGCGCGCCTCAAGGCCAAGCGCCCGATCCAAATCAAGCGGGAGGTGTGTGGCCGCCAGCCGCTCACGACGAATCCGACTCCACGCCCACCCCCCAACCACCAAGAGCCCCACGCCGCCGACGGCCATGAGCCCTGCGCGGGGCATGGCAGAACCACTGCATCGCCAGAGCAGCGCGCCGAGGCACCCAACGCCCAACAGTCCCGTCACACCCGTGCGAAGCGTCAGACGCCGTCGGTAGGCGCGCAGCAGCTGCTGGACGGATTCGGCGAGTCCTTCTTGCGGGCGGCTCATGACTGGAGGGGCGCTCAGGGTACGGAGCGGACTTCAAAGTGCCCGGCGAGCAGCCGTCCCGCTTCGACGCGTTCATCCACCCACACGCGCGTCGGAGCTCCCACCGGCGGGATCGACGACTCGGAGGTCATTGGGGACGACGGACGCGCGAGCTGGTCGCCCAGTTCAACCCGCTCCCGTTTTTCGCGAACCTGATCCAGCCGTTGTTCAAACACCAATCCCGCGAGTGTGCCCAGCAGCGCCCCAAGCGGCATGCCGAGTCCCGGCGCAAGCGCGGCCCCCGCGATGCTGCCGGCGGTCTGCCCGACTTGCGTCGGAGACATCCCGGCGCAGCCGGTCACGCACAACAACGCCACCATTCCCTTCGCGAGTCGTCGGCGTGTCATCTGGTGTTATGCTACCCGAATTCTCCCTACTTGACAAGCAAGCCCACCCTCTCACCTCCATGCAGTTAATCCGTGTAATCATTTGAAAATCTGTGTAATCTATTGCTCATGTCTGCCGCGATTGAGGTGTCCAATCTCACCAAGCGGTATGGCGCCGTCACCGCGCTCAACCGGATCTCGTTCCAAGTCGAGCGCGGGGAGATCATGGGATTCCTGGGCCCCAACGGGGCCGGCAAGACCACGACCCTGCGCATCCTCACCGGCTTGATCGAGCCCACCGAAGGCCTCGTCCGCGTGGAAGGCATGGACGTCACCAACCACCCGGTGGAGGTCCGGCGGCGCATCGGCTACCTGCCTGAAAACGTCTCGCTGTATCCGGAATTGCGGGTGGAGGAGTACCTCTCTTATCGGGCGGCGATCAAAGGCGTGCCCCGCAGCCAACGACGCCCGCGGCTCGAGGAGGTCGTGCAGCGCTGCGCGTTGGGGGACGTCCGGCGGCGCATCATCGGCCGGCTGTCCAAAGGGTATCGCCAGCGGGTCGGGTTGGCCGACTGCCTTATCGGGCAGCCCTCGATCCTCATCCTCGATGAACCCACCGTCGGGCTGGATCCACACCAGATCCGTCAGACGCGCGAGTTGATCAAGGACGTGGGGCGCCAAACGACCGTGTTGCTCTCGACCCATATCCTGCCTGAGGTGGAGATGATCTGCGATCGGGTGGCGATCATCGACCACGGCGCCATCGTCGCGGTCGACAGCCCGGAGAATCTCCGCCGGGCCATGACCGGCACCCAGGTCGTTCATGTGGAGCTGCGGGGAGACAGTCAGGCCATCGAGCAAGCCGTCGCCCAGGTGCGCAGCATCCCCGGGGTGCAGGCCGAGATCCGGATTCCGCTCGAAGAGGTCTTTATCCGCCTCACCACGAAGGACACTGAGTGAATTTTAGATTGCCGGAAAATCTAAAATCTCCGCCACAGTGCATGGCGGATCCGCCAAGAAGTTTGGCGGACAAAATCTACAATCCAAAATTACATGGGTAACCTCTTAGTACTCACGGCTCGGGAATGGAAGGCGTTCTGGTACTCCCCCGTCGCCTATGTGGTGGGAGGGTGCTTTTTGATCATGCACGGGTGGGTGTTCTGGCTCCTCATGGCCGTCCTCAACGACCCACGGGTCGATCCATCCTGGCGGATGAGCCAATTCTTCTTTGGCGGGACGCTCTTCTACTGGCTGTCGATGCTGGTGATGGCGCCGGTGTTGACCATGCGAACCTTCAGCGAAGAAAAGCGCACGGGCACCATGGAGCTCCTCCTCAGCGCGCCGGTCACCGACGTGCAGGTGGTGCTCGCCAAGTTCCTCGGGGCGTGGCTGTGTTACAGCGCGCTGTGGGCGTCGACGATCCTCTACTTCGCGCTGCTGCGTCGTTACACCCCGCTCGATTGGGGACCCATCCTCACCGGCTATCTCGGCACGTTCCTCCTCGGCGCGGTCTTGATCGCCATCGGCTGCCTCGCCTCCAGCCTGACCCGCAACCAGGTGATCGCCGCCGTCGTGGGGTTTGTCGCGATGCTCCTGCTCTTCTCCGTCGGGTTCCTCGCCGTCTTCGTCACGGATCCCGAGACCGTGAAGCTGGTGAAGTACCTCGCGCTCTTGGAGCACTTTCAGGATTTTTCCAAAGGCATCCTGGATACAAGGCCCCTGGTGTTCTACGTGAGCCTGGGCGCGCTCGCCCTCTTCCTCACGGTGCGCACGATCAGCCACCCCCGTTGGAGGGCCTGAGGGTTATGCGGCGTTGGTTTGCACGGTTGAATCTCGCGGCGACCCTGGCGCTGCTCGGCGTGTTGTTCATCTTGATCAATTTCCTCGCAAGCCGCCGCTACAGCCGCCTGGATCTGACCAGCACCAAGCTGGCGACCCTCTCCGACAAAACGGTTCAGATTCTCAGCCACCTGGCTGAGCCGGTGTCAATCGCCGTCTTCTACCAGCCTCAGTCTCCGCTCTACGGGATGATCGGGGATTTGTTGAAAGAATATGAGCGGCATGCGCCGCAGTTGAAGATCGAGTCCATCGACCCGTATCAGGATCGGGCCCGGGCGGAACAACTCGCGAAACAGTTCGAGATCGACCGGCTGAACGTGCTCATCGTCCACGCGGGCTCGCGGCACAAGTATCTCTCCGATACCGACCTGGCGGACTACGACTACGCGGCCCTGGACTTCGGGGCGGCCCCGACGGTCAAGACCTTCAAGGGGGAGGATGCCATCACCTCAGCCATTGTCAGCGTGACGCAGGCCACCCAACCCTTGATCTGGATCGTCCGCGGGCATGGCGAAGGCGCCCTCGAGAATGAGGAGCCGGAGGGCCTGAGCCATCTCAAGAAAGCGTTTGAGCAAGAGAACATGCGGGTGGAGCCGGTCGAGCTGCTTAAGACACCCGAGGTGCCCCACGAGGTCAATGCCATCGTCATTCCCGGCCCCACGCGGCGCGTGTTGGAACAGGAGGCTCTCATCCTCCAGTCCTACCTCGATCGGGGGGGGCGCGTCTTAGCCCTCCTGGATCCCCTCACAGACAGCGGGTTGGACGGGCTGTGCTCTCGTTGGGGCATCGAGCTGGGGCAGGATATCGTGGTGGACCCCGCCAGGCAATTGCCGTTTGTCTCCGCGGCGAACCTGTTCGTCACCACCTACACCCAGCACCCGGTGGTTGAGCACATGGAAACGTTGATGACGCTCTTTCCTCTGGCGCGTTCCGTGCGGCCGGCCTCCGCCCCTCCGACCGACCTGACCGTGACCCCACTCGCCTTCACGTCAAACCAGGGATGGGGGGAGTCCTCGACCCAGGAGACGACCTTCACGTTCAACGAGGGGGCTGATCTGAAAGGGCCTGTGTCCATCGCGGTGGCGGTGGAACGCGCCACCGCGCCGCTGGCGAGATTGGTCGTCATCGGCGATTCGGACTTCGCCACGAACGCGCAGCTGGCCAATGCCGGCAACCGTGATTTCGTCCTCGCGGCGATGCATTGGCTGGCGGCCCAGGAACAACTGATCGGGATCGGCCCGAAGCCCTTGGAGTCGATGAGGCTGAGCCTCGCCGCCTCGCAGATGACGTACCTCTTCTGGTTCAGCATTGCGGTCTTTCCGGCGTGTGCCTTCGCGGGCGGGGCGGTCATGTGGTGGCTGCGAAGACAGTAATGAAGTGGAAGACCACCCTCCTCCTGTTGCTCCTGACGGTCGGCGTGGGCGCGTACGTCTCCCTCTATGAGCTCAAACAACCCGACCCGGAAGAGCGCAGCCGGCGAGCCCACCAGGTCCTGAACCTTCATCCCGATGACGCCACCGGACTGATCGTCGCCTCCCCGCACGGGAATGTGACGCTTGAACGCACGGCCAACGTCTGGCAGCTCATCAGCCCACCGAATCTCCGAGCCGATGCGTCGCTCATCTCCAGAGTCTTGAACCAGCTCAATCCCTTGGAGGCTGAGCAAGTCCTTCGCCCGACCGCGCAACGTCCTCTGGCCCCGGCGGATTACGGCCTCCAATCACCCGGCGCCACGCTCACCATCCTCACCGCCAACGGGATGACGAAGCTGCTCTTCGGGGATCCCACGGCTGTCGGGGCGACGAGGTACCTTAGCGTGGAAGGCGATCCCGCCATCTTTGTCATCGGCGAGGCGCTCTTTGAGCTGCTGGATCAGCCCCTTGAGGCGTTTCGATCCCATGACCTGGTCGAGGCCACGGCGGCGGAGGTGCGCCGCATCACGGTGGCGTCCCCGGCCTCCTCCTACACCCTCGAGAGAATCTCAGAGCCTTCCTCGCCCTCCCAAGCCGATCGATGGCGGCTCACGCAGCCGGTGGAGGATCTCGCCGACAGCGCCGAGGCCTCCACGATCTTCAGCGCCCTGAGAGGGCTCCGCGCGGAACGGTTTCTCGCGGAGGAGTTCACGGAGGGCGATCGGGCGCGGTTCGGCCTGGAGGCTCCCTATGCGACCATCACCATGGCCGTCAAGGAAGGCTCCCCCCCGCTGGAGCTGGCGATCGGTCAGGTCACGGAAGACAACGACCAGCAGCGCGCTGCCATGCGCTTGGATGAGCCGACGGTCTTGGCGGTGGCGAGCTCGAAGGTTGAGGAGCTCCTGCGCGATCCCCAGGCGCTTCGTTCGCGCGCCTGCTTTGAGTTCTTCGCCAGCCAGGTGCAGACACTACACCTGACATGGGAAGGAACGAGCTGGTCGGTGGAGCGTCAGGACGATCAATGGAAGACGTCAACAGGAGAGGCGCTTGACGGAGCCGCCGTCGAGGAATTTCTCTGGAAGGTCCGCGACCTCAAGCTCACGCGCTTTGTCGACGAACAGGTCGGCAGCCCATCGGCTGCCGACACTCCCTCGGCAGCCCCGCCGATGGCGGGGCCTCGGTCGCTTCAGGACCTCGCGCGGTATGGCCTGGAACCTGCCAAGGGAACCATTCAGGTTTGGCTGGCAGGCGACTCGAATCCGCAGAGGCTCTCGGTCGGCGATACCATCGAGGCGGGAACCACTCGCTATGGCCTGATGACCGGCCGCCGCGCCGTCGTCGAGCTGCCTGAGCCGATCAATGAGATCCTCGCCACCACACCGGACGCGTTCCTCCCCAAGCCTGAACCGGCAGCTGAATCCGCCGGGCCAGCCGCATCCCCCGCCACCCCTTAGCTGCGCAGACGAATCAGGCGGCGGGCCCGCGCCATCCGCTGGAGGGCCGTGGCGTGCGTCAGGACCCCAAGCAGGAGCAGCGTCCACCAGTAGAGATCGTGCCCGCCGGGACGCCACGCAACGAGCTGGCTCGCCACGAGACCGACCCCGAAGACGATTGACCGTTCGCCCCGCTCCATCAGATCGGGCCACTCGGCGTTCGCAATCGGCACTTCCATCGCGGCGCGGGCTTTGGCGTAGCTCGTCAGCAGCGCGCCGATGATCACCACCATGGAGAGCAGCCAATAGCCGGTCACCACCGCCACGCTGAGCACCACGGCGGCTTCCACGTAGCGGTCGCACACGGCGTCCAGATACGCCCCGAACTTCGTGACCCGGCCGCTGGCCCGAGCCACCGCCCCGTCCAGGACATCGAACAGTCCCGCGATCGTCAGCAACCCGCAAAACACCAGGAGATGTTTGGTGAGGAGGACGTAGAGGCAGCTCGCGAAGACGAGGACGAGCCCGGCGAGCGTCACGACCGATGGGCTGACCCCGAGGCGACTCAGCGATTTGGCCAGCGGATCAAAGAAACGGGAGAGGAGCGGCTTATAACGCGCGGTCACCACGGTGGGACTTGATCGCGCTAGGGGGAGGGCGCGATATCCACGATGTTCACTTTGAACAGCAAGGTCTTGCCGGCGAGGGGATGGTTGAGGTCCAAGGTGACCGTGGTGTCGCGGAGCTCTTTGATCCGCGCGCGGAATGGCCGGCCTTCCGGATCCACCCCGCTCAAGCTCATGCCGGCTTCCGGCGTGACCGTGGCGGGGAGCTGCTCGCGGGGGATTTCGACGACGGCCTCGGGATCGACCGGGCCATAGCCTTCCTCCGGGCTCACCGTGATCTCTCTGGCATCACCCACGTGCAGGCCGGCCAACTGGCGCTCCAGCCCCGGGATAATCTGTCCCCGGCCATGGGTGTAGCGAAACGGTTCTCCTGCAGGACTCGCATCGACCGCCTGGCCGTCGGCCGTGAGCGCGTACTCCATCTGAACCGCCATATTCTCCGCAATGGCGAGCCTCTCGGCCGGTTCCTGGGCTGACGGTTCCTCCGCCTCGACGAGCCTGCTGTCCGACACCAACGGAAACCCAAACAACAGGACGAGGGAGGCGAGGACGTTCAGGTTGGCAGGTTTCATGGGGGAGGACTATACGCCCGTCCCAATTGTTTGTCAAGCGCTCCCCAGCGACCACTCGGCTTCGTCGAGCTCTTGAAGTTCTTGCCACACATCTTCACTCGCTTGGGAATCGTCCGTGGGATCCTCCGGCACTTCTTCGACTTCATCGAGCAACTCGAGGGTCTCCTCGATCCAGCGCTCCTCGTCGCCCACTTCAGCGACGACCCGCAGCCCGCGGTGGTGTTGCGTGAGCGTGACACCAATCATCAACGCGGCCACGGCCCCCATCACCAACGCCGGGAGGGGTTGAACCACCCAGCTCGTCAGGCTGGCGAACGACTCGAAGAACGCGGAGCGCTTCGGCTCGGAGGCGCGGCGAATGCGCGTCATGACATGTTTCGTATAGTCTGGCGACGTGGCGTCTGGCATCCGTAGAGGATGTGTCCCGAGCCACCCCGTCAACCAGTCATGAAAGGTGTTGCGGTTCATCGTGTGATCCCTCCGGTCACATAGGGTGTTAAGCGACTGCGCAGGTGCTCGCAGGCCCGAAAGAGATGGGCTTTGACGGTCCCGATCCGGCATCGCATCACCCCCGACGCCTCTTCAATCGACAGGCCCTGCAGGTGATGCAGGACGAACGCCGTGCGCTGTTGCAAAGGCAACGCCCTGACGGCCACGCTCACCTGCCTGGCCAGCTCGTGATCCACGGCCAGCTGGCCGGAGTCTTTTGCCGGGTCCACGACGTCAAAGAGCACGAATCCATCGGCCTCAGGATCCGGCAGCAGACTGATCGCCTGCGGGGTGCGTTGGCGTCGCTTGAGAAAATCTTTGCATTCATTGACGACGATCCGATAGAGCCACGTGGAAAACTTCGCCTCACGCCGAAAGGCCTGGAGATGCTGATAGGCCTTGACGAATCCGTTTTGGGAACAATCCTTCGCATCCTCCCAGTTCCCCACGAGGCCGAAGGCCACCTGCCACGCCGCAGATTGATAGCGGGTGACCAGCTCCGCGTAGCGGTCCACCTCGCCCTCCAGGACCGATTCGATGATCTCGGTATCGGTGGCCATTGGGGTATCGGGACGAGTATAGCATAGCCCGGCTTAGGGACGGCCCCCGCCCCGGCGACCCCCGCCTCGAGATCCCCCGCTCGGAGGACCTTGCCGAACAGCCGGCGCGTGCGGCGCGCGATGCTCGCCTCCTTGCCCCACCCCACCGCGGCCTTCCCCGCGGCCGTGGTCACGCACCCCCTGGTCGCGATGGTCCTCCCGACGGTCCCGGACGTTCTCTCGATGATCCCGTCGATCTTCCCGCCGGTCGATGCGGTCCTCTCGACGGTCGACGTGGTCCTCCCGACGGTCCCGGACGTCCTCCGCCCGATCGCGCACGTCTTCGCGGCGATCCCGCACCCCGCCGTCATGTCGGCGGTCATCGCGGTCTTCACGCCGATCCCATCGGTCTTCCGCCCGATCGCGCACGTCTTCGCGTCGGTCCCCGAGATCTTCCCGGCGGTCCCGACGATCTTCTCGACGATCCGCGCGATCCTCGAGCCGATCGTGGACGTCCTCGTGCGTGTCCCGAAGCCGCTCATGAGCCTTGTGGTGCCGTTGTTCCCTGGCAGGGGCCGGGACGTCCTCCGGCGAACCTTCCAGACGCTCATGGACGCCTTCATGGCGCTGCTCGAGACGCTCATGCGCGCGCTCGTGCGGCCGTTCTCCGTCGGCTCGACGCCGCGCGTCACGCCGTTCCATCAGTTCCTGGTAACGCGCCGGATGCGTGGTTTTCAATTCCTCCAGGCGGTTCTCCACATGCTCGCGGCGCTGCTCCACGAGCCTCTCAAACGCTTCAGGCCGATGCGTCTTCATCCATTCCAGACGCTCCTGCCGTTTGTGCTTGAGCTTCTCGATCGTCCGTCCGTAGGCTTCCGGGTTGGTCTCTTTCAGATGGGCCAAGCGCTCGCGCAGCGCGGTCTTCTTTTCTTGAACCGCTTGCTTGAAGGCTTCCGGGTCCTTCTCTTTCAGTTGGCGCAGCCGCTGGATTTCCTCATGACGCCCCTTGCCCCAATCGTCCTTCACGACCCGCTCAGAGGCTTCTTCTGAGAAGGCGACGGTCGGCAAGACAAGCACCCCAAGCACCGCGATCCACACCAGGGTTCTCTTCATGGTCGTCTCCCCCTTTCTGCCCATTTAGACGACAGGGGACACCAAAAGGTTTACCGGAGGTTTACGGGGAATCGGCGGCGCCTGAGTGAGCCTGAGGCACCGGATGGCGACGGAGGGAATCAATCCGATTGGTGAAATCCGCCCCTTGGGCCCTCACGTGCCCAACGAGCTCGCTATAGCCGTTCGTCTCGAGCCACTCCAGGGCATGGAGGAGATCATCCTGCGCGTAGCCCATGCCTCGAAGGTAGGCGACGGTTTTCGCATCGGCCTGAGGTTCCTGGCCTGCGCTCAGGGCGACTTCCAGCAACGGCCCGCCGAGGTAGTGGCCGTGACCGAGGCCCGGGACAAAGAACCCGCCCGCCTTAAACGCTCCTCGCTGGACGACGTTGATGGCGTTGCGCTGCGCGTAGTGGTGCAACCGGTGATGGGCCACACCATGCGCCACCAGCGCGGCCAAGATCGCCTCATCCGCCTCCTGCACCAGCGGCTCGGCCAGATACACGTGACGTTGCGGCAGCGCCGCCAGCCCGACCGGATGCGAGGATGCCTCCGAGACGCGGAGCCAATAGTGGATCGTCGGATCGCTCGTGTGGGGCAACACCGCCGCCAGGATGCGATCCAAGCGCTCCTGTTGGGGATGACGGCGGATTTCCTTGACGGTCGACGCGCATCCGCTGATGAGCAGCGCCGTCAGCCACCCGCTGACGCTCCCCGCCCACCTCGAGCGTCTCACGTCGCACCCCCGGATGCCGGGAAGAGTGTGGGCAGGTCCTGCTGGACTTGGAGGAAGAGATCCCGAAACGTGTCTTCCATCGTGGCGGCAGGGACCTTGTAGCCCCAGAGGAACGGCATGGCGAAGAAGATCAGATGGCGCCTCAGGCGGTAACGGCCCACCGCCTCATAGCGCTTCAGGGGTTGACCGTCCCGAGAGAGCGTGGCGTCGAGCTCGATGCACCCGGTGGCCGAGGAGGGAATGAGGCCATGCGTCATCCGGCTCAGCGCGTTGAGCGTTTTGTGTCCCCGGAGGGCATGGGTGGCCTCGATCAGGAGTCGCGGAGGGGACGTGGGGGCCTCCGGGGAGGCGAGGCGCAAGAAAGGAAATTCGCCGATCACGTCCTCCAGCTGGTGACGGACTTTGTGCTTGGACCACCACTTGGCCACGGAGGGGTCAGCAGGCTTGTCGAACTCGAGATAGCGGGTATGCAAGACGACAAAGAGGGTTGGGGCTGAGGGTTCCTTCAGGGCGGGCTGCGGTCGCGCAAGGCGGCTGACCAACCCCGGCTCATGCGAGAGGCGCGTCTGCGCGCATCCCGTAAGACTGATGGCGATCGCCAAGCTGATGATGGCGGAAAGCATCAACGGTAGTGTAGCAAAAACGGCGGCGGCTGACTACGAGGGGTAATGGTCTGTTGCAATGGCGCCGTGGCCGCCTAGCGGGAACAGACCGTTGAGATCGCGCTGGGGCCGAAGGGAGCCTTTGAGAACGGCAATATCGGCACCCTGACGCGCCGGGTGTCCGCCAACCAGGTCATGAGCGCCATCCTGCCACCCCGGGGCAAGCCCCTGTCTACGCCGTCGACGCGGCAGGTAGACAAGCCGCCCAGGGTGCCAAGAATACCCAGGGCGGTCGAGTTCCTCTGCAAGGCCCTCGAGTGGCAGGCCCTCCTTGCGTCCGGCCAGGCCAAAAACCAAGCCGACATCGCTCGCCAGGAGGGCATCAGCCGGGTCCGAGTTACGCAGGTCATGTGGATGCTTCGTCTGGCCCCCGAGATCCAGGAGCGCATCCTGGCCATGCCCAAAATGAACCGCCGGCCTGTGGTCAGTGAGCGCGTGCTTCGGCCCATCGCCCACTTGGAAGACGTTATGGATCAGAAAACCCGGTTCCAGGAGTTGATCGGGGAGGTCCGATAGGCGCCCTCAGTGGCCATTCAGGTACACCATCTCCTCCGCAACCCCAAGTGTCAGAAACATCAAGAGATAATCCCGTAGATGGCGGGTGAGGAGGAAGTTCTGCCGGACATGTTCCCGGCCATTTTCACCAAGCCGTTTCGCATAGTCTGGATTGCTGAGGAGCTGCTTGATGGCGTAGGCGGCTCCTTCCACGCTGTGTACCAGCAGGCCGCTGTAGCGATGTTTCACCTGCAGTGGGATACCACCTACGGCTGAGGCCACGACAGGTCGAGCTTTCCACAGCGCCTCGGAGACCGTCAGCCCGAATCCTTCCCGAATAGATTTCTGCACGACCACCGCTGAGGTTCGCTGCAAGGCATTGATTTCGATATTGCTATTCGGCGGCAGCATCAGGAGGTGGATGTCGGGGTTGCCTTTGGCCGCTTCGCGCGCGCGGTTCAACACCTCTTCGCCTTCAGGGTCATCGCTCGCGGGCCCGCCGGCCAACACCAACCGGCATTTGATCGACTTGCGGACCCGTCGGAACGCTTCGATCACCCCCAGGGGGTCTTTGAGGTAGTCAAACCGCGATACCTGCGTGATGATCGGCCGATCCCGAGGAATGCCAAGTCGCTTAAGGATAGCGTCGATTTCTTCAGGGGCTAGATCGCGGTTCTTGTCACTAAGCGGATCGATGGAGGGCGCAATGAGCACCTGCTCCATCGGCATTTGCTGGGCGAAAGCGGAGGATGAGTACACCGCCGCGTCGAATTTGAGGATAAACGGCTGGAGGAATTTCCAGACCCCCTGGTGCGGGCGTGACACATCCACATGGCACCGCCAGATCCAGCGAGAGGTCTGACCTGGACGGCGTTGTTCGACCAAGGTGATGGGTTGCGGATCGTGGATGAACACAATGTCGTCGTCCAGCACCAGACGCTCAGCGTTCTGTCGTCCGACGTCAAGGAACAGCTGAAACATCTCCGGGGCGATTGCCTCTTGCTTGCCGTGCAGCGCATTATGGAATGCTTTGGTCACTCGGTAGAACGGCTCGGAACCCTCGACCACCTCCCACCGCACGCGGAGTCCCAACTCCTCCAACAGCGGCACCATACGGTCGAGGATTTCCGCGACACCGCCGCCCACCCGAGTGGAGTTAACCATCGCCACGCGCTGACCCGCCATACGCTTGCCCAACCCGCGCAACTCCTCAATGGTGCTATCACCCACAATGGGGGCGTAATCAACCAGGCTTGGCATGCGTCGTTCCTTGGCGATCCAATTCCTGTTTCACCAGTGAAAGCACTAATGATCGAAGGGTTTCCAGCGTATGCGCGTAGGGGTCGAGGTTGGCAACATGCTCCGCGAGATCCTTGAGGCCCAGGTGCTCATCCAGCCAGATGGCGAAATCATTGGTGGGCCGTCCGACGCGCAACCGAGCGTCGAAGACATGGAAGTACAGGGAATGGATGCTGACACGTGACAGGGCCTCGGCGAACTCAACTAGTGTGGAAGCCTCGTGCGACGTGGGCATGACGATGCGCACCGACTTGACGAAGAAGAACTCTTCCCCCTCTGAGGCGAATCTCAATGTAGCCGTTGGAGTACTGCTGAGATAGTCCTCGATGGTGCCCACCAGGGCTTCTCGAAGACTCTGGAGGGCGGAGTGCTCCATGATGTCGATGCCAGCCAGCAGTTCTCCCAGCCTTTCCTCGCCGAGCACCCCTGTCACCCAATAGGCGAAATCGTTCGGCGGCTCAGGAGTCAGGTAGTGGTGCGTCAGGAGAAAATAGTGGGTGTGGTAGTAGATGCATCCGTCAGGAACTTTCCGCAGAAGCGCCACCAGCTGCGGCAAGGTGGCTGCGCGCAGCCCGGTCGCCTTCTGCAGCACGAAGCTCGTGTAGAAGCGAAACGGGGTCTTCGCTTCTACCAAGGCGGAGGGCTGGGTCATGGCCCTTTGGAGGATTTCCATTTCTCCCAGAGCATCTCCTCCAGAAACCGCTTCACGAGCCCTTGCGAGCCCAAGCCCAACGCGAGAGCGAACGCCAACCCAAAGGTCGCCATGAGGATGTAGAGAGCCACCTCGATGGTCCTCGTCACCACGTGGAGTTGCTCCAAGGCGACGATGACCGTGACCAACAGCACAATGGTATAGACCGCCTGGCCTGCTAGGTGGCCTTGAGGAAACCCCGCATTGAGACTGGCCGCGCGCACCGTCGCCCCGAGGAACGAGGCCAACAACATCCCGAACAGAAACACCACGATGCTCATAATGATCCGCGGGAGGAATGCGCCGAATTGCGTCAGCCAATCCGCCGCAGCGGCAATGCCCACAAACTGCAGCGCCACCATGACCGACGCCATCATGAGCAGCCAGTAGACGAGTTGGCCCAGGAGCTCCACCACGGTCAGCCGAATCGCTCCTCGGTGGAGCGCCTCGCTGAGCTTCGCCTTCTCTGCGAGTCGCTCGAGCCCGATGGCACGGAGCGCTCGGACCGTCACCATCCGGAACACGTTGGCGACGGTCCAGCCCACCCCAAGGATGAGCAGAGCGCCAAGCACCTTCGGGATGACCAGTTCGAGCTGCGCGAGCAACAGCCGCAACGGATCCACAATCAGATGCGACCAATCCATCATGCACCTCCTTCCGTGGCGTTGAGCGGCTGGCAGGCATGGCAGAGGTCCGCTAACCACTTCTGGACTTCACGCGGGTTTTTCAGCCAATAACGCGCTGCGGTTCGCGTGCTCCGCCGACCCACGAAGATGGAGAGGCCGCCATGATGATTGACGACGTGGAAGGCATCTTCGTCTGTTCGGTCATCCCCAAGGCAGATGACCAAAGTGCTGCGGTTCGCGTGCATTCGCCGCAGCGCCCACCGGATTGCCAGGCCCTTATGCCACCGGATATCGGGACGGATTTCCCAGATCGCCTTGCCGCGGCAGACTCGAACGTGTCGTTTGTCTTCATATGGCTGCATGGCGTTGCGGAAATTCCGCCGCAGCACAGGACGATGCGTGATGCTGACCCGACGGTAGTGCACGGAGAGTGTCAGCTCCTTATCCTCGACCCAGGCACCAGGGATCAGCTCGACGGCGCGTCGCAGCTTCCGGGCGAGCTGTTTCAAGAGCGGGCGGCTGCGGCGAGCTAGCGGATGGAGATAGCGGCCATAGGGCCCCTCGGCTTCCAAGCCGTGATTGCCGATGTAGGAGAGGCCTCTGACGCAGACGCAGCGCTTAAGATCCTGTAGTCGCCTGCCGCTGACGATGCCGACGGACACGCGGGGCGTGTTCCTGAGTTGCTTCAGGAGAGCTCGCGCACGATCCGGCATGCGAGCCTTTGAGGGATGCTCCGCAAGAGGGGCCAGGGTCCCGTCGAAATCCAGAAACAGACAGACGTACCTGGCAGCCTGCAGTTGACGTCGCAGGCGTGGCCACGCGTTGCCAAGTGGCCTCATACGGCTTGGGGTGCAGCCGGCGAAACCTTGGGCTCCCGTGCCGGGCGTAGCCGGGCCAGTTCGCTGACGAGATCGGCGGCCCACCGGTAGATGTTCCGCTCGTGGATCGTCTGACGCATGCGCTCCATCCTGGCTCGTTGCTCGGCTTCACCCATGGTGAGCGCCACATGGATGGCGTCTGCCGTCTGGTCAATATCGTACGGATTTACGATCAGGGCATCGTGCAGCTCACGGGACGCTCCGGTCAGCCCGCTGAGGATCAGCACTCCCTGTCCGTCCGTCCGCGCGGCAATAAACTCCTTGGCGACGAGATTCATGCCATCGTGGAGCGAGGTGACCAAGCAAAGGTTGGCGGCTTGATAGAAGGGCGCGATCTCGGCGTGGCTGTGGTGCTTCTTCAGGAAGATGATCGGTTTCCAGGTGCGGGTCTGAAACCGTCGGTTGATGCGGTCTGCTTCGGCATCCAACTCCGCACCGAGATCATGATACCGCTTGATCAGCGTCCGGCTCGGGGCTCCAAGCTCCACAAAGGTAAATTGGCCCTGGAACTCTTTGTGCTGTTCCAGGAACCGCTCGATGGCCCGGAACCGTTCCCCGATCCCCTTCGTGTAGTCGATCCGGTCCACGCCCACACCCAGGTAGGAGGCGGTGACGCCCAGTCCCTTCAGCAGGTTTTCTCTGATGGTGGAGGTGGCGGGGCGCGCTCCTCCAGTGTATGGCTCGTTCATCTCCTCTGCCGCAATGCTGATTGGAAACGGCTTGACCAGGGTCGTCTGCTCATGCCGATTGACCGCAAACCGCTCCCAGTCGATGCGCGACTCCACGAGACGATCCACCGTATCGAGGAAGTTATTGCAGTGGAACTGAATGTGAAAGCCGAGGAGATCCGCCCCCAACATGCCGTCGAGCAGGTCGCGCGCCCACGGGCAAATGGCGAAGGCTTCCGGGTTCGGCCAGGGGATGTGCCAAAACAGGGCGACCATGGCATCGGGCCGCCTGGCTTTGATGAGCCGGGGCAAGAGGGCAAAATGGTAGTCCTGGATCAGCACACAGGGGTGCTCGGTTCCCTCCAGCTCTTCCAGAACCGCCGCGGCGAACTTGGCGTTGACCCGTTGGTACTCCGCCCAGGCATCGGCTTTGAAGATCGGGCGCGTATGCGCAATATGACACAGCGGCCAGAGTCCTTCATTCGCAAAGCAGTAGTAATACCCATCCTCTTCTTCTTTCGTCAACCAGACGCGCTTCAGCGTGTACGACGGGGTCTCCGGCGGCACCTTGAGCTTGCCGTGCGCATCGGCGGTTTCCCGGTCCGCATCGCCCGACCCGTGGGCGATCCAGGTCCCGCCGCAGGCCCGCAGGATCGGTTCCACCGCCGTCACCAACCCGCTGGCCGGCATTACCCAACGAATCTGCCGGCCCTCGCGGATGTGCACGTATGGTTCCCGATTCGCGACGACGACCAGCGCACGGCCCTGGAGGACGGACCGGACGTGCTCCTTGAGCCGCTCCGCCGTCCAGTGCGATTCCCCGGCATGGCGCAGCTTGGCCTCCTCTTCAGCAGCAGCGCGGGCCACCGTGAGGCTCTTGGCCATATGGGTGACCTCGCGGGCCAATGGTCCAAACAGCTCCCCCTTCGGCAAGGATTCGTGCTCAGAAAGTTCACCGGTTCGCAGGCGCCTGATCCACTCGATGGTCTTCGAGAGAGGCCGCAGGAGGTTCCACTGGACGATGAGGAGGGTGATCAACGAGATCAACAGGACGTGGAAGAGGAGGCGCACAAAGTTTTGACGCCACAGCCCGTTGCGCTGTACGTCGATGTAGCTGGCGTCGTGAACGAGCAGGAGCGCTCCGCCAACCTGACCGGCACGATGGAGCGGCAAGACCTCCAGGTGCCATCGCTGTTGACCCACGACAAGGAACGCGTCTCGCCCCTGGTCCGTCTGTACCGCCTCACGAGCTATCTCCGGCAGTTCCTGAAAGCGAGCCGGAAGGCTGGCCGTGATGGCAAGCGGCTGGCCGTCGCTCGCATACACGACGATCCCCGCCAGGCGTTCGCGGTCTCCAAACCGCTGGACGAGGCGTCGTAATCCCTCCAGATTCTCACTTGCGACAAGCGGCTCAGCCGACTCCTGGAGGCTCTCAGCTAGAACGCTGGCTCGTCGCTCCAACTCCTCTTCGAGACGGACCTGCTCCTGTCGGGCCTGGAAGCCGGTCGAGATAAAGACCACGGCCGCGGCTGCCAGGACAAGTGCAAGAATGAGTCTGAGGGTAATCCGCATGGATGGCTGGCAATCGCCTTCAGTGCGGCATCAGGGACAGCTGCGCCAAGAGCAGCAGGTTGGCAAGCAGGAGTGTTGGGATGGCCACGAGCGCGCCCGCTTTGATCCATTGGACAAACGCGATCTCCCCAAGCTTGCGCCGTTCCAGCACGCCTGCGGCCACGATATTGGCGGTCGATCCGATGAGCGTCAGATTCCCCAGCAGCGTTGAACCAAACAGCATGGCCCACCAGAGCGGAAAGGTCGGTAGCCCCTGCGCAGCCACATCGTTGACGATGGGGACAAACGTCGCCACCGCCAGCACGTTATCCATCACGGCGGTTAAAGCCCCCGAGCTCCAGGCAAAGAGCGTCGTGAGGATCGGGACGCTGCCGCCAGAGAGCGCGACGATGCGCTCAGCCAGCACGCCGGTGACACCGGTCTGCTTCAGTGTCCCGACGGAGGCGAACAGAAAGAGGAAGAACGTCAACGTCCACCAGTCCACCCGCTTCTCGACCAACGGGCGGGCCTGCTCGCCGCTCATCATCAAGGCCGCTCCGGCACCAAGCAGCGCAACGCCCAACAGCATCGTGTTGGCCGGCAAGTGCAGCCAGTACTCGATGGGGTGATGGAGCACGAGTCCCGCCACGACGCCGCCGAAGAGCCAGCCGCTTTGCCGTACGCCTTTCCTCGCCAGCCGATCATCGGCCACGACGTGCTCGATGTGCTCCTCGCCGCGCCGACCCGTCAAGACACCCTGAAGCGCATCAATGTCTTTGGCGAAGATTTTCAAACAGATCGGGATCGTGATGGCCAGGCACAGTGCCGAGATGGGTGTCGCCCAGCGCAGGAAGTCCGAGAACGTCAGGCCGCTGCGCAGCGCAATGATGACGCCGACCGGGTTGCCGACGACGGTGGCACTTGAGCCGACGTTCGTCGCAAAGACGAGCATCATGATGAAGGGAATGGGATTCACGCGGGCGCGGCCGAGCAGGTTGAGCATCGCGGCGGTGATGAAGAGAATCGAGGTCACTTCATCCACGAGTGCCGCGGACACCGCGGCCATCACCATCATCGCCACCATGATCCGTTGGGGATGCGGGCCGACGAGCTTGAGCAGGCGCTCGATGAGATGCTCGAAGAACAGCTTCTCCTCCATGAACCCGATCACCATCATCATGGCTAGAAGAAATGCGATGATGTCCAACCCGGCGAACTCGACGAAGTGCGGGACATCCAACAGCCCGGCAGCCAAGAGGCCCGCGATGCCGAAGCATGCGAACGCCAGTCGCTGGCGCCAGAAGAAGATGGCGCCGTACAGAACCACGCAGAAGCCTCCGACGGCGAGCGTTTGAGTAGCCGTGAGGCCAAGGCGTGCCAGTAGTAGCGGGGTCAGTAAGATGCCAGCGATATACCACAGCCAATCCCGCTTCGCCGATACGAGGTCACCGATCATGGCCCTCTTTCTTATTCTTCCGCTCTTCCTGGCGGCTTTTGATGACTACGTAGGCAACGAAATACAGGAAGCCGCCAACGACAATGAGCACAAACCAATTCGCGGGGTCACGCATCATAATACCTCCTTGATGGGAAGCGCAAAAACAAAAACCGCCATCCAGCGAACGCTAGGTGGCGGCCCGACCACTAGAGGAATCCTCCGGGCAAAGCTGCCCGGACCCTTATCGATACACTCAATTGTCACGCTAATGCTACCAGAAACGATGCGCCTGATCAAGCAAAGCAACACGAGGGGCAATAGTCAGGTGTGACGGGTGACGCGGAGCCAGGGCTCCCGCCGTCCCCACGGCTTCGTTTTGCTTCGCAAAAACGAAGCAAAACGGTGGGGAAGGCGCAGCGGCGGCCCTGCCAAACTTGACCAACACCCTACGAGGAGAGGACGCGATCGTGGGACGAGCCGAAGAGACCTTCGCGTAAGTAGCGGTGGCCGGAATCAGGAAAGATCATGACGATGACGGCAGGGGTGCGCGTGGCTGAGAGGGTTTTGGCCACGCGCAGGCTCGCGGCGAGCGCCGCCCCTGAGGACGGTCCGACGAGCACTCCCTCCTCGTTCGTCAGACGCTGAAGGACGTCGTAGGCTTCCTCCGTGGAGACGAAGACGGTCTCATCGGGCAGCTGCGGATCGTAGATGCCCGGCACGATGGCTGAATCCAAATGCTTGAGCCCTTCCAGCCCGTGCAGGCCGCCAGCCGGCTGGACGGCGATGGCGCGGAGCGTGGGGTTGAATACCTGCAAGCGACGGCTGGTGCCGGTAAACGTGCCGGTCGTCCCGAGCCCCGCGACGAAGTGGGTCACCGCGCGCTTCGTCTGCTCCCAGATCTCCACCGCGGTCGTGTCGTAGTGCGCTTGCCAGTTCGCCGGATTGTTGTACTGGTCCAGGTAGAGGAACTCGCCGGAGTGACTGCGGGCGAGCCGCCGCGCCTCGCGGATCGCCCCATCGGAGCCTTGCATGGGATCGGTCAGCGTCAGCTCGGCTCCGTAGGCGCGCAAGAGCGAGAGGACTTGCGGATTCGCGTTGGTTGGGATGCAGAGCCGCAGACGGTAGCCTTTGGCGGCGCTGATCATGGCGTACGCGATCCCGGTGTTGCCGGAGGTGGCGTCGAGCAGCGTCACGCCTGTATGAATCAGCCCGCGGGCCTCGGCCTCATGGATGATGGAGGCCGCCGCCCGGTCCTTGACTGAACCTCCTGGATTGAACCACTCGGCTTTCGCCAGCAGCGTGACCCCCGGCGTCTCGCGTTCAAGATGCGCGAGGGACAGCAGCGGGGTGCGGCCGATCAGACTCAAGAGAGGCTGCCCGATCGGTTTCCTAGATGTCCGCTGAGTCAACACGTCAGCGCTGGCTTTCAATGTCGCCTCCAGGCCCTTGACCTTCCTCTTCCTCCCACCCGCCGATGCCGAGCGCAATCTTGCAATCCTCGGAGGCCATCGTGCGGGGATCCCAGGGCGGCGTGAAGACGATGTTGACCGCCGCGTTCTTGACCCCAGGCAACGACGCGAGGTTACGCTGAACCATCGCCTTGAGCTGCGGTCCGTACGGGCAGAAGGGCGACGTAAACGTCATCGTCAGCTTCACGTCATCCCCTTCCGGTTGGGGATTGATCTCCGCTCCGTAGATCAATCCCAGATCCACAATCCCCAGATGCAGCTCCGGATCTTCGATCGGCTTGATCGCTTCCATCACCTGCTGCTCAGTGACCGCCATCACATCCTCACCCCGTTCTGAAGTCCCTGCTCCACGATGTTCCATGCAAGCGCCGCGCACTTCACCCGGACAGGAAACTTCCGCACGCCAGCCAGGGACTCCAAGTCGCCCAGATCGACCGACTCATCCGGCGCCTCGCCCCGCATCAACTTTTTCATCGTCTCGATGAGGCGAGCGACTTCCTTCACCGTCTTGCCTTCCAACTGCTCGGCCAGCATCGAGGCGGAGGCCTGGCTGATGGCACAGCCTTTGCCGGTAAATCGCGCGTGTCCGATTTTACCGTCGGCCAGCGTCAGATAAAAGGTGAGCTCGTCCCCGCACAGCGGGTTGGCCCCTTCCGCTTTGATCTGGGCGTTCGGCAGCTCCCCCTTGCGATGCGGATTCTTGAAGTGGTCCAGGATCACGTCCCGATAGAGCTCATCCAGCTGCTCAATCATGGCCGGACTTTCTCTCGCACGCTCGAGGCGGCGCGGGGACGATCAAAGAACTTGCGTGCCACCCCTAACGCATCCACCAACTGGTCCACCTCATCCTGCGTATTATAGAGGTAGAAGCTGGCCCGCGCGGTCGCCGCCACCCCCAGCCGGCGCATCAACGGCTTGGCGCAGTGATGCCCCGCGCGAATGGCGACCCCTTCCATGTCCAGGACGGTGCCCACGTCATGCGGATGCAAGCCCTCGAGATTGAAGGATACCGCCGCCCCGCGCGCAGCCGCGTCCCTCGGCCCGTAGACGGCGATCCGGTCAAGCGACGAAAGCCGCTTGAGGGCATAGGCGGTGAGGGCGATCTCATGGGCGCGCACCTGCTCCATGCCCAGCCGGCTCAGGTACGTCAAGGCCTCCCCGAAGGCAATCACTCCCGCGATGTTCGGCGTGCCGGCCTCAAACTTCCAGGGCACCTCATTCCAGGTCGAGGAGGTCCACTGCACATCCGAGATCATCTCTCCGCCGCCGAGGAAGGGATCCATCGATTCCAAGAGCTCTTCCCTCGCCCACACGACCCCCACCCCGGTCGGCCCCAGCATCTTGTGGGCCGAGAAGACCAAGACGTCGCAGCCCAGCTGCTGGACATTGACCGGCAGATGCGGGACGCCCTGCGCCCCATCGATGACGACAAGGGCGCGATAGCGATGCGCGGCTTCGGCGATCTCCTGGACCGGCACGATGGTCCCCAGGACATTCGACATCAACGTCACCGACACCACTTTGGTACGCGGGCTCAGGAGCTTCGGCAAGACGGTCAGATCGAGTCGACCGTCATCGGTCACCGGCATGAACTTGAGCGTCGCCCCGGTGGCGCTCGCGATGAGCTGCCACGGCACGAGGTTGGAGTGGTGCTCCATTTCGGTCAGCAGGATCTCATCGCCCGCGCGCAGATTTGATCGCCCCCACGCGTTGGCCATGAGGTTGATGCCTTCCGTGGCATTCCGAGTAAACACCACCCCTCGAGCCGAGGGTGCCCCGATGAACTGTGCCGTCTGCTCACGCACCGCTTCGTACGCGGCTGTCGCTTCCTCGGCTAAGGCGTACAGGCCCCGGTGGATGTTCGCGTTGTAGCGGCTGTAGTAGTTGACCAGGGCGTCGATCACCTGCCGAGGTTTTTGCGTCGTGGCCGCGTTGTCCAGGTAGACGAGGGGCTTGCCGTGCATGGTGCGGCTCAGGATCGGAAAATCTCGCCGAATCCGCGTCGTGTCCAGCATTACTGCACGCTCACCTTGACCTCATCCCCTTCGACCCGAACCGGGTACGAACGAATGCCCACCGCAGCGGGCAGACACAGCACCTTGCCCGTGGTCACATCGAATCGCGCGCCGTGCCGCGGGCATTCGATCGCCGTCCCGTCGAGGAAGCCGTCTGCGAGCGGCCCGTCGTCGTGCGTGCACGTATCGTCAATTACCGAGAACCCCGCCTCGGTATGGCACACGAGCACTCGACGGCCAGCGACTTCAACCGGCTTGAACTCACCCACCGGAACCTCATGCACCTTGGCAATCGATATCCACGTCTCTGCCATCAGTTCAATGGAGGCTTCCTTCAATCTCCTGCCTCAACTGTTCTTGCAACGGCGCAAAGGGAATTTGCTGCACGATCGGCTCCACGAATCCCATGACGACGAGCCGTTCCGCCGCCTCGCGCGGGACGCCGCGGCTCATCAGGTAGAACGTCTGCTCTTCATCGATCGGACTGATGGACGCTCCATGCTTGCACTGCACGTCATCCGCGAGGATCTCCAGCATTGGAATCGTCTCGGCCTGGGCGTCGCGGCTGAGCATGAGATTGTGATTGGCCTGATAGGCGTTGGTGTGCTGGGCGCGTTTGGCGATGCGGATCAAGCCGGTGTACACCATGCGGCTCTGGTCCTGCAGGGCCGCCTTCACTTGCAGATCCGAAAAGGTGTGGGCGGCCTGGTGATCTTGCAGGGTATGTTGGTCGATGTGCTGGGTGTGATGCCCGAACACAAATCCATAGAGCCGGCTTTCGGCATGCTCGCCGGTGAATCGCGTGGCGATGTGCGCCTTCGACAAGGCGGCCCCGAGGTTGATGTTGGCCATCGTCAGGTGAGCCCCGCCGGAGAGCGTGGCACGCTGCAACAGAAACTCCCGAGCCGTCGGCGCCCAGCGCTGCAACCGCACGTAGTGGACCGTGGCGTCAGACTCCAGGATCAGCTCGATGCGGCTGTTGACCAGATGTGGCTCTGACGAGCCCGCGGGGATGCTGATGTACTCGTCGATCAGCGTCAGCGAACTGCCCGACCCGACGGTGATGATCGTCATGGGAAAGACCGCCTGTTTCGGCGCCACCGACAGGAGGTGGAGAAGGCGCACCGGCTGCTCGACGCGCACCCCGCCGGGCACCTGGATGAACAGATCATCATGGTGAAACGCGGCGTTCAGGCTGGCGAATTTCTCTTCCGCATCCGTCAGCCCGTTCGATTCCAGGAGTCTCCGCACCACAGCCGGGCTGGACTTGGCGGCGTCAGAGAGCTCCTGAACGTTGACACCGGTGAGTGCGGGCGGCGACAGCCATGAGCCGTTGAGGCGCGCTGCAAGCTGCTCGCCGTCCAACGGCTTCAGCGACCGTGCCACCTGCGGGTGGTCGAGAGGAACGGCTTGCAGCAGCTTCGGTTCGGCTGGGACAAAGCCCTGCGACGGATCGAGCAGCGACACATCGGTGCGACGCCAGACATCGTCGCTCGGATGCGGCCACGGCAGCTCCCGATGGCGCGCAAGCGCCGTCCGCCGCAGCTCTGTCACCCACCCCGGCTCTCTGAGCTGTTTCGCAAGCCGATCAATGGTGACCTCGCTCCACGTCTCCGTCATCAGCACTCAGGCACTCCCCGCCTGCCCCGGGGGCTCGCGCGGCGGGGCAGGCAGGCACCCAGGCACTTGGGCACCGTTTTTATCCGACCGCCCCTTCCATCTCCAATTGCACGAGGCGATTCAGCTCCACGGAATACTCCAGGGGTAGCTCTTTCACGAACGGCTCAATGAAGCCGTTGACGATCATGCTCATCGCTTCCTGCTCGGTGAGGCCGCGGCTCATCGCGTAGAAGAGCTGCTCATCGCCGATCTTGGAGACCGTCGCCTCGTGGCCGATGTGGACCTGCTTCTCGTCGATCTCCATCGTCGGGTAGGTGTCGGAGCGAGACTCTTCATTCAGCAACAGCGCATCGCACCGGACCGTCGACTTGGCGTTGGCCGCTCCGGGATAGACCTTGACCAGCCCGCGGTAGCTCGTGCGCCCGGTCCCCTTGGAAATCGACTTCGAGGTGATGACCGAGGAAGTATCCGGCGCGGCGTGGATCATCTTCGCGCCCGCATCCTGATGCTGCCCGCTGTTGGCAAACGCCACGGAGAGCACCTCGCCATGCGCTCCCGGGCCCATCAGGTAGACCCCGGGGTACTTCATGGTGAGCTTGCTGCCTAAGTTCCCGTCGAGCCATTGCACGGTCGCGCCTTCCTGCGCAATGGCTCGCTTGGTCACGAGGTTGTAGACGTTCTTCGACCAGTTCTGAATCGTGACGTACCGCAGCTTCGCGTGCGGCATCGCGATGAGCTCAACGACCGCTGAGTGCAGCGAATCCGACGAATACGAGGGGGCGGTGCACCCCTCAAAATAGGTCACCTCGGATCCTTCATCGGCGATGATCAGGGTGCGCTCGAACTGCCCCATGTTCTTCGCGTTGATGCGGAAATAGGCCTGCAGCGGCATCGACACCTTGACGCCCTTCGGCACATAAATAAACGAGCCGCCTGACCAGGTCGCCGTATTCAGCGCCGCGAACTTGTTATCGGCGGGCGGGATCACCGTGCCGAAGTACCGCTTGATGATCTCCGGATGCTCCTTGAGACCCGTGTCCATGTCGAGAAAGATCACGCCCTGCTTCTGCAAATCTTCCCGCATGGAATGGTACACCGACTCGGACTCATATTGTGCGCTCACCCCGGCAAGGAATTTCCGCTCGGCCTCGGGAATCCCAAGGCGGTCGAACGTTTCCTTGATTTCAGCCGGGACCTCATCCCACGACGCGCCTGGCTTCTCCGTGGGCTTCAGGTAGTAATAGATATCGGCGAACTTGATGCTGTTCAACAACGCCGTGTTCGCCCAGACCGGCATCGGTTTCGCCAGGAAGGCGCGATACCCCTTCAGGCGCAGGTCCAGCATCCACGCCGGCTCCCCTTTCATGCCGGAGATCTGCCGGACCTTTTGCTCGTCCAGACCGGCCTCCGCCTTAAAGACCGAGTGCTCCGGCACGTGGAAGCCGTAGAGCTTCTCGTACTCGTCGTTGATGGTGACTTGGGGCTTGGCAACTGTCATCGTCCGTCCTCCGTTACGAGGCCACCGGCGTCACCGTCTCCTGATCGCGGAACGTCTCGTAGCCTTTCGCTTCGAGCTCATGGGCCAACTCGGGACCACCGGATCTCGCCACGCGGCCGTTGACGAGCACGTGGACGACATCCGGGGTGAGGTAGTTCAGGATGCGCTGGTAGTGGGTGATGAGCAGGAGCCCCCGCTCAGGCGCGCGCAACGCGTTGATGCCCTCCGCCACGGTTTTCAGTGCGTCGATGTCGAGTCCGGAGTCGGTTTCATCCAGCACCGCAAGCTGGGGCGCGAGGACCGCCATCTGCAAGATCTCCAGCCGCTTCTTTTCCCCTCCGGAGAAGCCGTCGTTGACGTAGCGGCTCATAAACGATTCGGCAATGCCCAGCGCGTTGAGGTTGGCTTTCACAATCTGCCGAAACTCCTTCACCGGAACGTCCTGGCCTCGCACGCCGCGCAGCGCCGCGCGCAGGAAGTTGGCAATCGTCACGCCGGGGATGGCCGTCGGGTACTGAAACGCCAGGAAAATGCCTGCGGCCGCTCGTTCGTTGGGAGGGAGTGCCGCCATGTCCTGTCCGAGGTAGAGAATCTGCCCCGAGGTGACGTGGTACTTCGGATGCCCCATCAGGCAAAACGAGAGCGTGCTTTTTCCGGAGCCGTTGGGTCCCATCAACGCATGGACCTCTCCGGCGTTGACCGTCAGGTTGACGCCCTTGAGGATGGCTTTCCCCTCGACGGAGACGTGCAGATCGCGAACGATCAATAGCGACGGGTTGGTCATCTTTTACCTTCTTTCACGGTCACCACGCCCTGCAAGCGGTCCGCAATGGCCTGCGAGGTATCGTATTCGTTGGCCAGGAGACTCTCGAGCGCCGTCTGGTCCAAGAAGCGTTGAATATAGGTGGTCAGCCCAGACCAGACCGAGCGGATGCCGCAATCCGTGAAGTGCACGCAGGCGCGCTGTTGCCCGGTATACTGGTGGCAGATGCCGTCCGTCGTCTGCACGCCGCCCAGCGCGCGCACCACTTCCCCGAGGGTGACGTGCGCCGGAGGGCGGTTCAAGACGTAGCCGCCTCGTAATCCCCGGACGCTATGCACCAATCCTGAGCGCGAGAGCAGGCGAAGAAGTTTCTCGACGTAGGCGCTGGACAACCCTTCTTTCCCCGCGATATCCCTGACGCGCACCACCTGGCCCTGCGGGGATTTGGCCAGCTGCAACAGACACCGCAATCCGTACTCCTCCTGGGCGGTGATTTTCATGGTTCGACATCCTGAGCGAGTGAAACGAGTCGAAGGATCATCTCACTTTCGAGTATACGATAACATGACTTTTTTGTCAACTATCAAGACAACACGTCACCCCTGGCATTGAGCAGGAGTTGGGAGTCACCGAGAGGTCAGGGCGTTATTTGTCTTTGGGACGGCCATCCACGTAGGCGAGATAAATCTCGCGTTCGAGCCCTGACGCAGATAAGCGTTCCCAGACGACGACATCGCCTGAGAGGTCGGGGGGCGAGGGCATGCGAGCGCCGTCCGCCGTCAGCCGTCGCTCCTGCTGGCCTGGCGGGCGATTCAGGTCGAACAGATAGAGATCGTCTCCTCCGTGGCGCTTGTCAATCCACACGACGCGGGAGCCTGAAATCTTGGGGTGGAGCTGATGGGCAGGATTGGCGGTCAGCCGCATCTCCTGTTGTCCAGCGGGCTTGTCCAAGTCATAGAGGTAGATATCCCAGTTGCCGTTGCGGGAGTCCTGGTAGACGATCTTGCGGCCGGAGATGTCGGGGGCGGCCAGCGTCCCTGAGGTCACCAGGGCTCTCGGCGATCCGCTCCCTCCGCCGATGGCATCGAACTCGTACAGAGAGAGATCGCCGGCAATGACGCTGAGCCCCGGAAAGCGGACTTCCTGACGGGCCGTCCTGAACGCCATGCGATTCCCGTCGAGGGCGAATCCATCCCTCCCATAGGTGTGATTCCCTGCGACCACTTGGCGCCCCCACTGATCCGCCGGTGTCCGGAGATCGGCGCCGTAGAGCCCCTCCAGACGATAGCGCTGGTCCTCCCAGACGATGCGCCGGCCCCCGACGCGCGGGTAGCCTTGGGTGCCAAGGAGGGTCGTGATGCGCAGCTCGCGCCGGGCGGTCAGATCGTAGGCGTACACTTCTAAATCCATCGTCCGGACCACCGGATCGCCGCTGGGGTCCTTGACGTTGCGCCAGTCCACCCAGGCAATGAGGTCGGCGTTGATGTCCGGGGCCTCCTGGTCGTTTGGATCCGTCGTCATCCGGCGCTCCTGCTGGCTCGCCAGGCGATAGCTGTAGATGTCCTTGTTGCCGTGCCGGGTATCCACCCAGACGACCGTGTCTGCCGAGATGCGGGGCGAGGCGCCGGCTGCGAGGCGGCGAGCCGATCCCCCTAACAGCACCTCAAAGGGCAGCGTCTGCCGGTAGCCGTCCGCCTGGATGGTGATCACGCACCCTAACGAGGCGAGCGCATAGGGGAGGGTGCCGATCCGCATCAGAAACGGATTCGATTGGTTGTTCTTCGTCGCCCCGCTCGCCATGCTCCCAAAGGTTGAGGAGCCACTCACGAGCGTCGCCATCGTCGATCCCGAGATGCTCAACGTCGCCGAGACGGCCGCGGTCTCTTTCCAGACGTTTTCGAGATCCACGATGATGCGCATGACCTCGCCGGCCTGCAGGAACCCGTCGCCATCCGCATCTTCCCACCGAACCTTCCGCGCGCGGAAGAAGGGACGCCGGCTGGCGGTCATGGCCTGCGCCAGATTGATGCGGCCGGTGCCCATCAGATCCCGGACGGCCCACGCCTCCGGAGGCAAGGGATCCGCCGTGGCCATGAGCCGGCCCTGGATGTCCGCCGCCGAAGCCAAGCGGTCGGCCGACATGAGCACGGCCGCCGCCCCGGCAACGTGCGGGGTCGACATGGACGTCCCCTGGTTTCTGGCGTAGCCCGGCGCGACGCTTGACGCGCTGGATGTCGCCGGCGGGACGGTCGAGAGAACCGCCACCCCCGGGGCGCTCACGTCGACGACGGAGCCGAGGTTTGAGAACAGGGCTTTCAGATCCGAGGGATCGGTCGCCGCCACCGCCAAGACAGACGGCATGTTCGCCGGGTACAGGTTGCCCGCGTCAGCCCCGTAGTCGTTGCCCGCGGCCGCCACATTCAGGCAGCCCTTCGCGGCCGCGTCGCTGACCGCATCCTGGATGAGCGCCGATGTCCCGGTGCCGCTCCATGAGTGGTTCAGAATCGCCGCTCCGTTGTCAGCCGCGTAGCGAAGGGCGTTGGCCAAGTCGGCGTCGGAGCCGAAGCCCTTCGCGTTGAACGCCTTGATGGCCATCACACTCGCGCGCGGGGCCACCCCGGCGATTCCTTTGCGGTTGTTGGCGAGCGCGGCGATCGTGCCCGCCACGTGGGTGCCGTGCCCGTTGTCGTCCAGAGGGTCGTTGTCGGGGGTCTTCGGGGCGATGCATTCATCGGCCTGGTTGTAGTCCGTGCAGCTCACCGCGTCCCATCCGCGCACGTCGTCCACGAAGCCGTTGCCCTCATCGTCTCGGCCGTTGCGGGGGATTTCGTGCGGGTTCGTCCAGATGTTCGCCGCGAGGTCCTCGTGGTTGTAGTCCACGCCGGTATCGATGACCGCGACGATGATGTCTTTGCCTTGGGCGGTCACCCAGGCCTTATCGGCTTGGATTTTCTTGAGACCCCAGAGGTCCTCGTAGGATTGTTCCCACGCGCCGGTGCTCCAGGTCCCGTTCTGGTCCGGATCGACATAGGGGTCGTTGGGCAGCGTCTGAGGAAAGGCGTTGATCGTCACGAGATAATTCGGGTGGGCGTACTCGACGTGAGGATCAGCCTGGTAGGCTCGGACCGCCTCGACGACGTTGATGGAGTTGGGGACTTCCACGAGGTAGACGTTGGTCAGATCAGGCGCGGCGGGAACGCCGCGAACCACACCCCGCCGCTTGACGAGAATCTTCTCCCGAAGCTGACGCTCCTTGCTCTGGGCTTGGATGGTTGAGAGGTTGTCGCGACTCACAAACACGCTGCGGGCGGTCTTCACGCCGAAGCGCTGGTTGAGGCGGTCAATCGAATCGGAACGATCCGCCAGGGAGGAAGCGAAAGACTGACGGTTCTTGAGGAGGCAGTGGGCGCATTGCGTGAGGGCGCGGGGACCGTCGCTCCTGAATTTGACAATCACCTGGCCGCGGACGTGCCGGGGCGCTGCCTGGGCCCAATCTCTCGCGGGCCAGACCATCAGCAGCGCCGCAAGTACCCCAGTCAGACCGACAATCTTTCGCATGTTGTGAGGAGAGAGTTCCCGTGAGCGTGTTCCAGAGGTGGTACGAAAGAACGATTCAGTCTAGGCAGGACGGTACACGGCTGTCAAGAGGGAGGATTTTACGTAACCTTATGCAACACAATGAATTACTACGTGGATTTAAGGGTCGAGCGTCCGGGGGAGAACGGGGAGAGGTCGAGAGGGGAGCGGCCGTGGAGGATCACGTCTGACAGCAGGACCGCCGTGATGGGGGCGAGCAGGATGCCGTGGCGGAAGTGGCCGGCGGCCAGGTACAAGCCGCCGATGGCGGTCTGCCCTATAATAGGGCGCGTGTCTGTGGAGCAGGGGCGCAGGCCGGCCCAGGCATCGACAAACGCGCAGCGGTCAAGGGCGCTCGTCATCCGACGCAGCCCTCCGAGAATCGCGCGAATGCCCTCCAGGGTCAGATGCTTGCGAAAGCCGACGAACTCGACGGTCGACCCCACGATCAGCCGCCCGTCCCGACGCTGCACCACGTAGGCCTGCTCCGACATCACCGCGCGGCGAAACAGCCCCCGCGGCCCCTGAAAGGCGAGCATCTGTCCACGGGCTGGCACGACCGGCAGCTTGATCGGCGGCGGCTCAACAAGCGAGGCCCAGCTGCCCAAACAGTTGATCGCCACCGGCGCGCGCAAGAGCCCCCGATCCGTTTCAACGCCCTGAAGGGCGCGTCGCTGAATGCGAAGACGCTGAACGCTGGTCTCCTCTAACAACGTCACGCCGTCGCGCTGGCACGTCCGCTGCAGGGCTTCCATCAACCGGACGTTGTCCACCTGCGCTTCAGCGGGAAAGAAGAACCCGCAGCGAAGCCGCCCATCCACTGACGGCTCCCGCCGCCGCACCTCGGCCTCCGACCAGCGCTCGACCGGGACCGCTTTGGCGCGCTGCCAACGCATCCGCGAGGCCATCCGCCGTTCATCCTGGCTCGTCAGGGCGAGATACAGAATGCCCTCGATGGCCAATCCGACGTCGATCCCCGACCGACGCTCCAGATGCTTCACCCACGCCGGATACAGGCGCCGGGCCGCCTGGCAGAGGTCAAACATCACATCGGGACGGGGCAAGTCCATCTGGGCCGACAGGATCCCGGCGGCTGCGCTGGAAGCCTCTCCGCCGATGGCTCCCCGCTCCACCACGGCGACGCGTTGCTGGCGTCGGGCCAGCTCCTCGGCGATGGCGCAGCCGATGATGCCTCCACCCAGCACAACCACATCAAAAGATTTCATCAGGGAAGGACGAGACCCAACCCGATCTCCGAAACCGATACGTGGCCGAGGCCGATACCGAAACCGATTCCTACGAGGTGTCACACGGCGGGACGAGTGCCTTCAGTTGCTTGCGCTTGGAAGGGGTGAGCGCGGATTCGAGTCTGAACGAGGGGTCAGCGTCCTGATCGGCTTTCTTGATCAACAACCACTCCTTGCCGGTTGTGCGAGGCCCCTTCAGTTTGACCATCGCAAAGTCCCCCCGCAGCCGCTGGCCCTCCAGACGGAATTTCAACGACCCGGCCTTGAGCTGAACGGCGGGGTCCGTGCCCCCGAGCACGGTATACGTGCCGCGATCCCAGATGACGACTTCCCCCGCGCCGTATCGGCCTTTCGGGATGATGCCTTCAAACTCGCCATACCCCAACGGGTGATCATCCACCATGACGGCGAGGCGCTTGTCCGCGGGATTCATCGAGGGGCCTTTCGGGATCGCCCACGACTTCAGCACCCCGTCCATCTCCAGACGGAAGTCGAAGTGCAGGCGCGAGGCGTGGTGCTCATGCACCACAAAGACCCCGGAGGGGGACATGCCGCCAAGCTAAGTGAGTGGCCAGTGATTAGTGACCAGTGAAAAGCTCGACGAGAACATGTTTCAAAGGGGTCAAGAAACTTTTGTCCAGATACTTAATACTTGACGAGCGAGAAGACGGGATGGGCACCGAGTTGCCGGCGGCCGCCCAGCGCCGTCAACTCGACGAGAAACGCCACCTCCACGACCTGGGCGCGAAAATGTTCCAGCAGGCTCACCACCGCGCCCATCGTGCCGCCGGTGGCCAAGAGATCGTCGATCAGGACCACGCGCGACCCTTCGGACAGGCCATCGGCGTGCATCTCTAACATTCCCTCGCCATACTCGAGGGTGTAGGTCGCTTTGATCGTCTTGTGCGGCAGCTTGCCGGCTTTACGGACGGGCACCAATCCGATCCCCAGGCGATCCGCCAACGGGGCCCCGAAGATCAACCCGCGCGACTCAATCGCGACAACCGCCTCGAGACGCTGCGAGGCATAGCGGCGCGCGAACTGCTCCATGACTTGATGAAAGACCGCGCCGTTCTGCAGTAAGGGGGTGATGTCCCGAAAGAGGATGCCCTGCTTGGGAAAATCCGGGATGTCGCGGATGTGGCGTTTGAGTTCATCCTCTGTGACGACCGCCGCGCTCATCCTTTGGTCACCATGTGATAGAGGCCTCCGCCCAGCCACCCGACCAGAGGCGGGACCCACAGCGACACGACGATCCGAACCACGGCGACCTGCGCCCCGAGGATCGGCAGCTCCCACACGAGAAAGCGGTTGAGCCCCAGCAGCGCCCAGGCCGCGATGTAGGCGCACACCGGGCCCACCCCGGCACCCTTCGTCAGGAACGAGGCGAGGATCGGAAAATGCGTAAAGGGTCCGCCGGGCGTCAGCGTCCCCGCCAACGTCCCCAGGAACAGGCCCCGCCACCCGGACCCGCGGCCCATCCATTGGACGATCACCTCGCTGGGGAGCAGCACCGTGAGAAACCCTGCCAACGCAAACCCGAGCACGAGATTGGGCAACACGCTGAGGAACAGCTTGCCGCCGCTGGTGAGAGCATCCTGCACGCGGAGCATCCCGCCGCGGTGAAATGCGATGACCGCGCATACCACGACCAGGCTGCCCACGATCACCCAGGAGCGCCACATGGACTGCACGGACGGCGTCATGCGGGACGGAAGAGACCGAGGCTGGCGGTGTAGCCATGGACAAAATTCCTCCCGCCCACCGGACCGATCTCCCCGTTGCAGAAGAAGCCGCCGATCGGCGCCTGCCCACCCACGACTTCCCGAATGGTCTTCAGATCCTGATGCGCCGCTCCGTAAAAGGCTTTGCCGCGCCCGAGGCAATCGAAGACCAGAATCCCTGCGGGGGCTGCCTCGGACCAGGAGCCGGCATGGCGGAGCAGCGTCCGGCGCAGCTCACCGCGCGAGATCGACGGGTCGCGCAGGTGAAACTGGAGGGTCTGCCCGATGGTGACTTCGTCCTCCACCGCAATCGCCCCGCTGGGCGGATCGATGCCCGCCAGATGGCGGATGAGAAAATCCTCCGGATGAAACCGCGGTGTCATCTCGTTGATGCACAGTCCGATGAAAATCGCATGCTGGGCGAGGGCTTGCTCCGTCGAGGAGAGCCCCACGAACACCTCCCGCAGTACCTCTAACGCCTGGCGACCACCCAGCTCCCAGATGACGCGCTCCTCGGCTTTCGTCACCACCAAGGGCTGGCCGATCGGGCGGCAGCCCGGGGCGACGACGGCCTCCAGCCGAAGGTGGCCCGTCAGCGCCACCCCCACCGCCCCGGCGCGGCGCACCTCGGTGTCGTAGAACAGGACGTGGTCGCCGGCTTCCCGACCGCCGCTGGCCAGCCCTCCGATCACAGGGCAGCCGGGAAACGTCGCATTGAATTCCTGCACGATCTTGGAGGTTTCGCAGGTGGCGGGATCGACGAGCAGGACGAAACTGGGACGCGCCTGCGCAGGAATTCCGACCTTGTCCACCCAAAACCCGCCGGCGCTGGAGATGGCGAGTTCGTCAGGGCTGATGACGAAGGGATAGAGCCGCGCTTCGGGCAGATGGGCGGCGAACACCGACACGGCAGGCACGGATTCCACCTCGCGCCCTCCGCCGATGACGCTCTGCCCGCTGCAACCTATAAGGACCGCAGGCCGAAGGTGCTCGTGGACGGCGCGGAGTGCTGCGTCCCAGTCAGCGTGATAGGCCGGTGAGACGAACAGGCACACCCAATGGCAGGGCGACCCGGCCAGTTGCTCGAGGATGTGACGACACGCCTGGTCGACCGCGCTCCGGAGATGGGGGGACTCGCTGACGGCTGAGGCAAATCGCATAGCAATCGCTGAGCAACGCTGATCTATACGCGTGATGAACGCAGATCATGCGAGCGGTCTGCTCCGGTACAGCTTAGAACTGGTTCGCCGGATTGTCAATGGATGGCCACGCGTCGGCAAGAGGGTTCAGGCCGTCGATCCAGGCTGAGGGAATGACGTAGGGAGCCAACGCCTCCGGCGCCATCCGGAACAGGCGCGCATCCATCACCAGCACCACGGAGGATGGCGGCGGCTGAACCCGGTCGAGATCTCCCCACGGTTTCCTCCGAGCAAGACGCCGGTGAAACAACTCGGCGTGGGTCAGCCCGCGGAGCTCTTCGGCGGTCCCGGCGTACAAGCGATCCTGATGTTCCAGGAGCCAGGGCTCGTATTGCCGGTACACCCCGACCGGCAGGCGCAAGAAGATGGTGGCGTGGCGATGCGGGGTTCCGCGCGGAAGGTTGAGGCACGCCTCGAGAACGTTCTCCGTAAGGCTGATGGCCCCATCGACGCAGCGGGTCAGCGCGACGCTCAGGGCATGGGTCGTCTTGATCACCATCCACTGGGTCCCATCGACGGCTCGGCCAGGCAGCGTCCACGGGAACGCCCCGCGAGGCCGCCCGATCGCCCATCCCGCCCCCTCATTGAGGTCTCCGACGAGGTGCTGGATCCAATCGATGAGTTTGTTGGCTCGGACGATGGTTCCGCTGCCTGGGCTGATGGAGCCACCGGTCGCCACCGTATAGCTGACCGTGGCATCGCCCAGGCTGAGCTCTCGGAGCTGGAATGCATCCGCCAGCTCGCCGATTCGCCTGAGCGGACGGGCGTGGCCGAACCGATGCCACGCCCCGCGGATCCCCACAAACACATGTTCGATCAGACGAATCTCAGGACCCGGAATCGGCAGATCAAGGAGCCAATCCGCCAGTCGCACGACCTCCAGCTCCGTCACGTTGGCCGTCGTGTAGAGTGCGCCATGCAGATCCAGCATCCGGTCGTCACGATGCACCGTCAGGCGCGCTTTCGACGGGCACGCGGCGAAGAACCGCTCCTCGAACGACTCCTCTGCTGAGACACCAGGAACACGCAGCACGCAGCAAGCACCAAGCAGCAAGCACCAAGCAGCAAGCAGCAAGTGACAGGTGACAGGCGACAACTCGTCATTCGACATTCGAAAAGATTCCTTCCATCGCCGTCCCATCAAGTGATTCCGGGGGATACTCGATGCCAACCAGGTGAAGAATGGTTGGCATCAGATCAATGATCCGATGCGGGTGCGACGATTGGCCCAGCCGAATGTTCGGCCCGGCCAGGAAGCAGGTCATCCGCATCGCCTCGCGAAGTGGGGCGCCATGATCCGTGCCGGTCTCGCCATCGGTGCGAAACGTCCAGCCGCGGGCGGCGGTAGCGACAAGGTCAGGGTCTCGGCTGTCGGCCAGCTGCGCCACCGGAGGCTTCCAGCTGAAAAACTTCGCGATGCCGACGACCGCGTCGGGATAGTCGGTGCCGGCCGTCACTCGCAACCACTCCTCCGCCGAATGAGCCTCCGCCATCCATTGCGCGACGGGTCGCGGGGAGGCCGCCTCACGGACCGTGGGATCTCGCAGATAGCCGAGCGGATCGTCCTCGGGGAAGGAGGGCTCATACCGATACTGCTCCATGCCGGCCTCGTCCGTCTGCAGATGGATGAGGGCGTCAGGCGCCGAGGCGCGATGCACCAGCACGCGCGCGGCATCGAGTTTCACCAGGACCAGATCCACCCCATCGAACCGGCCCAACGCGTCAACCAGGTTCACCCGGCCCCGGTTGGGCCCAAGGTCGTAGGCCAGCAATTCCTCGAGGGTGTTGCGCCGCCAGGCTCCGGTGTGATACGCCGCCTGAGGCAGAAAGATGGACGCCTGGCCCCACGCCTGATGGTCGACGAACACAAACCGATTCGGATCGAATCCGGGATGCACCCACTCCTGTCCCACGACCCTGACGTTGCAACCAAGCCGGCGATGGACGAACGTCTCCACGAGCCCCGCAGGCCGGCTCGGATGGGTCGTGCCCCCCACGTGTCCATGATCGGAGATGAGAAAGAGGTAGGTCGAGTGACTCCAGCCGACCTGGCGAATCCTGCGCACCATCTTGCCCAGCCACCGATCGAACGCGATCAGGGTGTCCCGCACGTCGCCAAATTGTCCTCGGGGGCTGTGGTGGCTGAGCTTGTCCACCATCGGAAACCACGCCAGGATGACCCGCGCCTCCGGATCGCCGAGCACTTCTTCAATCAGGTACCGCGCGTTGACCTGATCCAGCTCATGCGGGATCCGGTGGATCGCCGTAAACGGCTGCTCGATCGTGTTGAGCGCCCGGTGCAGCCACAAGGGCGGGGGATTCAGCGGCGCGATGGGGAGGACGGTATGCCGATAGCGTGCGCCGAGGTACGTGTCGAGCATGGGAACACCGCGCCGCCGCAAGACCTGATGGGTGTCTTCCGGCGCGAACTTGTCGAGCAAGTCGACGATGCGGGGGCCCTGGCGCGTGCGCCGCGCCAACCACTCGGGAAGCCATTCGCCCGCCTGGCCGGCCGGGAGGCGCGTCGTGCGCTCGAATTGGTTCTGGGACTTGATGCCCGTGCGATCCGGAAAGCGGCCGGTCACCAGCGCCCCGTTGGCCGTCAGGGTGTTCGAGGGAAAGGTGGTGAAGGCCTGCGTGAATTCGAGCCCGCCCTCCAGGAAGACCTGCTGGATGGTGGGCAGGAGCCCCTCCTGCGCCATGGCGCGAACGACATCAGGCCGAAGGCCGTCGACGTAGAACACGATGACCCGCGCGTTCGGAATCGGCCCGGCGGGGGCCACACGACCGACCTCCTCCGCGGAGGCGACGGGATGGAGTGCGGCAAGCAGGACGCCGGCGAGAATTCTGGCACGCATGGGTCGTGGGGTATTATACAATGAAGCGATGAGCCCGCTTGAAGCGCCTCTGCACCCGTTTGCCTACGATCCGTTTCAACAGCGGGCGGTGGAGGTGATCGACCGCGACACCTCGCTGTTCGTCGCCGCGCCGACCGGAGCCGGCAAGACCGTCATCGCCGACTACGTCATCGAGCGCGCCCTGCGTCACCATCAACGGGTCATCTATACCGCGCCGGTCAAGGCCCTGAGCAACCAGAAGTTCCGCGATTTCAGCGCGCGCCACGGCGAGGACGTCGGGATCATGACGGGTGATGTGACCCTGAACCCCAACGCTCCCCTGGTGATCATGACGACGGAAATCTATCGCAACGCCCTGCTGGAACACGCCACCCACTTGCCCCGCTGCGCGTGGGTCATCTTCGACGAGGTCCACTACCTCGATGACCCGGAGCGCGGCACGGTGTGGGAAGAAGCGATCCTCTTTACGCCCTCCCACATTAACCTCCTGGCGCTGAGTGCTACCATCCCCAATGTGGAGGAGCTGGCGACCTGGATCCGGCAGGTCCATCACCGGCCGGTCGAAGTGATCACCGAGGCGAAGCGGCCGGTTCCACTGCACGTCCTGTTTCAATGCCAGAATCGCCTCATCGAAAGCTACAACGCCCTCAAGCACGAGGGGTACCACAACCGGGAGGACTGGGGCCGCCTCCCGACGCCCCCACCCATCCGGTTCTCCAGAGGGCGGAGAGGCTTCCGCCATCGCCGGCAGGCGCCGCGGTCTCGTCGCTCGTGGGACGCGCAGGAGTCGGTTCATCCGAATCGTCTCGATCATCTGATCCAACATCTCAAAGACACCGACCGGCTTCCCTGCATCTTCTTTACGTTCGGGCGCCGCCGCACCGAAGAGCTTGCCTGGGAGGCCTCGCGGCTGCCGCTGATCGCGCCGGAGGAGTCGACGTCCCTGCGCCGGATGTTCCGCGAGCTGTGCGAGCGCTACCAACTCACGCACGACCCGACGGCGCAGGCGATGAGCCAACTGATCGACCGAGGGGTCGCCTACCACCATGCGGGGATGCTGCCCACGGTCAAAGAGGTGGTGGAACGCTGTTTCGTCAGCCGGCTGATCAAGTTCATCGTCACGACGGAAACGTTCGCGCTCGGCATCAACATGCCGGCGCGCAGTGTGGTCATCGACAGCCTGAAGAAACGGATCAACGGGCGGATGGATCTCATCCGCTCCCGCCAGTTCCTCCAGATGGCGGGCCGGGCCGGACGCCGCGGGATGGATGAGGCAGGATTCGCCTACCTGCGGGTGCAGCCGACGATGGTCACCTACCACGACGTCATGCGGGTGATCCGCAGTCAGCCGGAAGTGGTCCAGAGCCGATGGAACACCGCCTACGCCACCCTGCTGAATCTCTACCGGCGGCACGGGCGCGGGCTGTTGTCGATCTTCCTTCAGACCTTCTACGCCTTCCAGACTTCCGGCCGACGGCGCGAGGAGGGCCAAGCGCTCATGGAACGCAAGCTGGATGTCTTGGCACATCTGGGGTACCTCGGTCCTGAGGGACTGACGCCTCGAGGGGAGTTCGCCTCCTGGTTGTATGGCTATGAATTGCTGTTGACCGAGCTGCATGAGCAACGCCATCTCGAACAGCTCGACCCGCCCTCCCTCGCCGTGTTGATGACGGCGGTGGTCTACGAGCCCCGCCCGGGTCTGCGGGCGCCGAAGCCCACCGCGATCAGCCGTCGGCTCGAAGGACTCTGCGAAGAGCCCCTGGGCCGTCTCCATCGGGTGGAACGGCAGTTTCAGATCCGCCCGCTCTCCAAATCGCCCGCGTTTTCACTCGCGCCGGCGGTGGAAGCGTGGTTTCACGGCTCGGCCTTCACGAAGCTGAACCGCCTGTGCGACGTGGACGAGGGGGAGATCGTGCGGTATTTCCGGATGGCGATTCAACTGTTGCGCCAACTCGCCCAAGCCCCGGCCGCCGCAGAGGGTGTGCGGCACAAGGCCGAGGTGGCGTGGTCGCGCCTCAATCGGGATGTCGTGGATGCGGAACAGCAGCTGCGCATGGGCTAGCCACAGGAAAAACGGGACAAGCGACAAGCGACAAGCGACAAGCAGAAAAAGCAGACAGCAAAGACCACGGCTCCATGTTCAACGCGCCAACGCGCCAACCTGAGAACCCGCCGACCCGCGCACCCCGGCACCCAGGCACACTTTTACTTGTCACTTGTCACTTGTCACTTGTCGCTGTCATGGGGTGCGCCGCCCCGCAGTACGCGATCCGTCCCACGCCGGTGCCGGAGGAGTCGGCGTGGGCCGTGGAGTTGGAACGGACGATCAGCGCTCAGCAGGCCCAAGCGCTGGAACGGCAGGACGCGCGCCTGCTTGGATCCGGCGAACGGCTCTGGGGATTCGACGTCCATCGCGTCCTGATGCGCTTAAGCCGCGTGACCGAGCGCCCTGGGTTGCCGTACCACGTGTTCCTGCTGCAGGACCCTGACCCCAACGCCATTTCCTTGGCGGACGGGCGAGTGTACGTGACGAGCGGCATGCTGGATTACCTCTCCTCACGGGGCAGCCGCGAGGAGGAGCTCGCGGCCGTCCTCTCCCACGAGCTGGCGCATACGGTCGCGCAACATCTCGTCAAACGGTATCGCCAGCTGCAGCAGCAGCAACTGCTGCTGGCCGTGGTGGGGGCTGGCACCGCGATCGCCTCGCAACAGGCCGGCGCGTCACTCGGCTCGCTGGCGAACGACGCGGCATCGCTGATCGCCTCGGTCGCCAACAGCGCCTACAGCCAGGACCAAGAACTGGAGGCGGATCAGCTCGGCGTGCGGTACATGGCGCGGGCCGGCTACGATCCCCGCACGACGATTGCCCTCCTGCGGGATTTCGTGCGTTTCGCGCCCGGCGGGATCTTTCTCAGCACGCACCCCGGCTCGGAGCGCCGGGCCCAGGATCTGGAACGGTTTCTCGCCGAGGCCGCACCGGTCACGTCGGCCGCGCCGGCTCCTGCCTCCGTCGAGCAGCAGCGCCAACGTCTCAAAGCCGCCCAGCAGTCCTATCCGGTCGGCTCGCTCAGCTGGAAGAATCTCCAGCGACAGTTGGACGCGCTGGGGTCGCCGTAACGAAGGCGCGGAGGGAGGACGCCGTCGGGTCGAGCAGCCCTCCTTCGGTGATGAAGCGGGTCACGAACGGCGCGGGGGTGAGATCAAAGGCGGGGTTCTTGGCTGGAGAGGCCTCCGGGGTGATGCGCACTCGTTCCAGCCGTCCCTGAGGCGTGAGGCCCGTCACCCAGGTCACCTCATCGGCCGAGCGCTCCTCGATGGGAATCTTCGATCCCTCCGGAATGGACAGATCAAACGTGGAGCGAGGGGCGGCGACGTAGAACGGCACCCCGTGGTGTTTGGCCAGCAGGGCGAGCGTGTAGGTGCCGATCTTGTTGACCACATCCCCGTTCGCGGCAATCCGGTCCGCTCCCACGATCACGCCATCCACCTGGCCGCGCTGGAACAGGGAGCCGGCCGCCGTATCCGCGATGACGGTGTGGTCAATGCCTTCCTGGGCGAGCTCCCACGCGGTCAATTTCGCGCCTTGCGAGCGGGGGCGAGTCTCATTCACGTAGACGAACACGGCCCGTCCCGCTCGATGCGCGTGATAGATGGGGGCCAACGCGCTGCCCCAGTCGACGAACGCCAGCCACCCGGCGTTGCAGTGCGTCATGAGGCGCGCCCCATCGCGCAAGAGCGCCGAGCCCACGCGCCCGATCGTCTCCCCCGCTTTCGCATTCTCATCCGCGAGCTGCTCGGCCACCCGCACCGCGTCGCGACGAGCCGTGGCAGGAGTACCCGCCTGTTGAATCGCTCGGAGCACGTGGTCCACGGCGTAGAACAGATCATGGGCGGTCGGACGGGTTGCACGAATCAGTGAGGCAGCTTCCTCGACGTAGGACAGCAAGGCGTCCTGGGGAGCTTCCAACGCCGCTTGAGCCATCGCATACCCCGCAGCGCCACCGATGGCGCCGGCCCCGCGCACCAGCATCGTCTGAATCGCCCGGGCGGTGTCGCGATGGGTTTGGCAGTCCGCGATCGCAAAGGCGTGCGGCAATCGATGCTGGTCGATCAGCTTGACCGTCGAGCCCTCAAGCCACACCGTCCTGTATTCCTTCCCGTTGACGCGCATGATCCCGTTAGCAGACAGCACACAGCACACAGCAGACAGCAGACAGAATTCGTCTCTGTGTGCTGTGTGCTAACTGCTGTGTGCTCATTCAAGGGGAATCCCGTGCCGCGTGGTATTCTCGCAAATCGTCTTGGGCACCACAAGCTGCAACAGATAATCCGGCCCGCCCGCCTTGGTCCCAAGACCGGAGAGCTTCGCGCCGCCGAAGGGCTGGCGGCCGACGAGGGAGCCGGTGATGGGACGATTCAGATACAGGTTCCCGACCTGGAAGGAATCGATCGCCTCCTTGAGATGCGACGGCGACCTGGAGTAGACGCCGCCGGTCAACCCGTACGCCGTGTCGTTGGCTAACGCGAGACCCTCCGAGAAGCTGCGAACCCGAAACAGGCAGACCACCGGGCCGAACAATTCTTCCTGAGCCAAGGGGCTGCGCGGATCGACCTCGGCACACAGCGCGGGGCCGCAAAAAAATCCCTCCGCGGGCAGGCGCTCAGGAGGAGAGCGATACAGGCACGTGGAGGAGGCGGCGGCCTCGGCAACGGCCGTCGTCACGCGCGTTTTGGCATCGGCGTCGATGAGGGGGCCGAGATCGCAGCGTGGCTCAATCGGGTCGCACACCCGCAGGCCCGCCACGGCCGGGATGAGCCGTTCCACGAGCCGATCGTAGAGGGCCGCGTGCACGATGAGGCGCGAGGCGGCCGAGCATTTTTGCCCCTGATAGCCGAACGCCGAGATGAGGACGCCGTGGATGGCCTCGTCCAGATCGGCGTCTTCATCGACGACGATCGCGTTCTTGCCTCCCATCTCCACGACCGCATGCTTGACGAAGCGCTGCGCGGCGGATGGATTGCCCACCGTCCGGAGAATCGACAGGCCCACCGCTTTCGAGCCGGTGAACATCACCAGCGCGACCCGAGGGTCCTCCACGAGGGCGCGGCCGGTTTCCTCGCCGAGGCCCGGTAGATACTGAAGGACATCCTCCGGCACGCCGGCTTCGTGCAGGAGGCGCACGAAGAAAGACGCGAGGATCGGCGACTGCTCGGCCGGTTTCACGATCACGACGTTGCCGGCCGCCAGGGCGGATGAGGCCATGCCGGCGAGGATCCCGACGGGAAAATTCCACGGGGCGATCACCGCGCACACCCCTCGCGGCACATAGCCGTAGCGATTGGACTCGCCGGGCTGCTGGATGACGGCTTTGCCTTGGGCCAGCTCCAAGGCCCCGGCACGGTAGTAGTCGAGGAAGTCGATCGCCTCCACCACATCCGCATCGGCCTCCCGCCAGGGCTTGCCAACCTCCAGGACTGCCAGCGCCGCAAACCACGCGCGCTGCTGCCGCAGCCGCGCCGCGGCGGATTGCAGGAGCTCCGCTCGGGTCTCCACCGGCGTGCGGGCCCAGCGAGCCTGCGCCCGCAGGGCGCAGGCGATGGCCCGATCCACCTCCTCAGAACGAGCCAGCGCCGCCTGCCCCACGATGTGCGACGGATGGGCGGGGTTCACCGACGGCAGCCACCGGCCGGTGACCACCGGCTGCCCGCCGATCACGCATGGCGCCTTCCATCCGCACTCGCGGCGGACCTGCTCGAGGGTGCTTGCAAACCGGGTGCGCTGCGAGGAGTCTGAAAAATCTGCGAGGGGCTCGTTCTGAAATGCGGTCATTCCAAGTCTTGACGCAGGAACGATTCGTTGGCCGTGTTCTCCAAGATCCGCCGCACCAGGTACGCCATGCCGGGGATCAGCTCTCCCAGCGGGGCGTAGACACGGACGGGGAAACCGAGTTGGCGGATCGCCCCTTGGATCGCATCGCCCATGCCGTAGAGCAGCTGATACTCCACTGCGTCCTTCGATGAGCCCAGCGACTCCGCCACCGCCATCGCATGGGCGATCGACCGGATGTTATGAGAGCCGAGCTCGGGACGCACGAGCTCACGGTGCGAGAGCATCTGCTCGGTCAACCGCTCAAAGGCTTCATCGGTCTGCCGCTTGTTGTGATAGACCGGCAGGAGCCAGCCCCGTTGTTTCGCATAGGCCACTTCGGAATCCCAATACGCCCCTTTGACCAAGCGCACCGACAGGCGCCGTCCGTGATCCCGCAGCCAGGACAGCAGCTCCCCGAACACCTGCGGCGTATCCCGCAGGTACGCCTGCAGGACGATGCCTAACTGCAGCCGTTCCCCAAGGCCCGGCTCCACGAGCAGCCGCCTGGCGAGCTCGAGCGTCAGATCCCGAAGCCGGTACTGCTCCATGTCCAGGGTGATGGCCACGTCATGGTCCACCGCGTCCCTCGCGATGACGCGCAGACGTCTCAGCGCATCCGCCACACTCTCCTCGAAACTCACCGGATCGAAGTGGGCCGACAGGCTGGAGGGCTTGATGGACAGATGCACCAGGGGCCGATCCCCGACGGCGTCCGGCGCATGGAGCCGCCGGCAGGCGGTGCTCAATTCGCTGATGAGGGTCGTATACCTCCGCACCGAGGTGTTGGCTTCGTCGTCGCTCGTGACCTGTTCTCCCAACACGTCGAAGCTGACCAGCACGCCTCGATCCGCCATCCGATGAATCAGGCCGAGGGCATCGTGGAGGTGGGAGCCGGCGATGAATTGCCGTGCCACCTGCTCGACGATATGGCGGACCACCGCCGAGACGGCTGGGGCCGTCAAGAGTCCTGGACGGGACAACGACACGCCGAGCCGGAAGGCCGCCGGCAATCGCAGATGATGGAGCGGGAAGTAGTCGTGGAGGTGGCGCGCCACCGCCTGCGGGGTGGTGAGGCTGGGCAGGCAGTCGATGAACCGAAGGACGCCGGCCTTCAGCTGCGCATCCGAGAGCGACCACGCGAGGACGCGCTTGGTCCACCGATTGAGCGTCGTGAGGTGGTGGTGCTCCCGACGCGCCCTCTCGAGCAGCTCCCGAGCGATCTCCTGCGTCCGGTCTTCCACTGCAAGCCCTGGCGGGGCCAGGGGTGCGTAACTCATCCCCCCACCTGCCTACCCCGCCATTTGGCGGGGCGAAAATTCGGGTGTGGAGAACGCAGCGATATTTTCGCGGCTCGCCTTCGGCGAGCCCAGGGAGGTGGGAGGATCATACCTATGATGATATACTACGTGGAGTGCCGGAGGGAAGGATGATGCCGTCAGAAATTGTCCGGGTCAGCGGTCACATCATCGATTCGCTCATCCTGCCCAAGGTCCTGGATGAGATCATGGACCTGGATGGGACGTTTGAGATCCTGCAGCTGTCCATCGGCAAGCGCAAGGCCGATCCCTCAACCGCCCGCCTGAAAGTCAGCGCACGCTCGCAGCCCGCCCTCCAGACGATCCTGAAGCGCCTCGTTCGCCTTGGGGCGACACCAGAGTTTGCGCCGGATGTGCAATTGGCCCGCGCGCGCAAGGACGGGGTGCTGCCGTCGACGTTTTACTCCACGACCAACCTCCCCACCTTCATCCGGTATCGCGGACGCTGGCGGGCCGTGGAACGCATCGAAATGGACTGCGGGATCGTCGTGGATCCAAGCCGGTCGAGGGCGATCTGCACCCCGATGATCCATGTCAAGCGGGCCGACCTTGTCGTGTGCGGCTCATCCGGCGTGCGGGTCGTTCCGCTTGAGCGCTCCCGCCGTCGGGAGGTGTTCCAATTCATGCACAGCCCGGTCTCCCCTGAGAAGCCCAAAGCTCAGCTGATCGCCGGCGTGGCCCAGGCGATGCGCGAGATGAAACGGGCTCGCCGCAAGATCCTGGTCGTGGCCGGCCCGGCCCTCATCCATACAGGGGGCGGGGCTTTCCTGGAACGGCTGATCCGCGCCGGATGGGTCGATGTGCTGTTTGCCGGCAACGGCCTCGCCACGCATGACATCGAGTCCGCCCTCTTCGGCACGGCGCTGGGGGTGGACCTCAGCCGAGGGACCCAGACCCGTGACGGGCATGACCATCACATGCGGGCCATCAACACGATCCGCGACTGCGGTGGCATCCGCCAGGCGGTGCGCCGGCGGACCGTCACCAAAGGCGTCATGCACGCCTGCGTGGCGCATCGGGTGCCGTATGTGTTGGCGGGATCGATCCGCGACGACGGTCCCTTGCCGGACGTCCTGACCGATGCCCTCATCGCCCAAGATGTGATGCGCCAGCAGGTGCGGGGGGTGGGGTTGGCCTTGATGATCGCCTCCACCCTCCATGCCATCGCCACGGGGAATCTGCTTCCCGCGACGGTCAAGACGGTCTGCGTCGACATCAACCCGGCCGTCGTCACCAAGCTCTCAGACCGCGGCACCTTTCAAGGCATCGGCATCGTCTCCGACGCCGCCTCCTTCCTCCGCGAGCTCTGTGCGGCGCTTCGGTTGTAACCGCGCGTATGCGCCGCAGTCCCTTGCCCCTTGCCCCTTGCCCCTTGCCCCCGTCATTCCTTATGTGTCGTCCCACGCACTACACCATCGCCTATGAGATCAATCCCTGGATGCGCCTCACCAGGCAGACGGTGCAACGGCGCGCCGCGCAACAGTGGGCGCAGCTCCATCGCCTGTTGACACGGCTGGGAAGCTCGGTGCGCCTGCTGCGACCGGTTGCCGGATGGCCGGATCTCGTCTTTACGGCGAACGCGGGCCTGGTCGCCGGAGGCACCTTCATCCGCAGCAACTTCCGCTACCCCGAACGCCAGGGCGAGGAGCCGGTCGTCGAGCGGCATTTCCGGGCGCGCGGGTATCGAGTCGTCACGCTGCCGCGGGGATGCAACTTTGAGGGCGAGGGCGACTCGTTGTGGATCGGTTCGACGTTGCTGCTCGGGTTTCGCTTCCGCTCCGACGCCGCCACGCACGAGCGCCTCAGTCGAGTGCTTGAGCGTGAGGTGTTGCCGGTTGAACTCGTGGACAAGCGGTTCTATCACCTCGACACGTGCTTCTGCCCGCTGTCGACGACCTCAGCGTTGTGGCACCCGAAGGCGTTCGACCGGTACGGACGGAAGGTGATTGAGCGGACGGTGGCTGAGCCGATCGCCGTCACGGGGTTGGATGCGCGAAGGTTTTGCTGCAACACGATTGTCGTCGGCCGTCACCTGGTGATGCCACGCGGCGTCTCCCGGCCGCTGCGACATCGCCTGGCCGATGGCGGGTGGGTGATCCACGAGGTGGACCTGTCGGAGTTTCTCAAGGCCGGCGGGGCCGCGAAGTGCTTGGTGTTACGGTTGGCGTGAAGCGAGCAGGTGATCGATTTTTGCGGCGAGGATGAAATCGTTTTCGGAGAGGCCGCCGATGGCATGGGTCGAGAGCTCGATGGTGAGATGCCGGTAGTGGGTCAGATGCAGATCCGGGTGATGGTCGTCGGCCTCGGCGATCGGCGCGATGCGCTGCATGAGGCGGATGGCATCAAGAAAATTCTTGCAGGTGATGGTTTTGCGGATCGCCTTCCCTGCGACGAGCTCCCACCCTTGCAGGTCTTCTAGTAACGTCTTGGCCGCAGTCGGCGGCAACGGTTCGGTTCCCCCCTCACACGGCTTACATATCCGGTCGGCTAACGGCTCCGTCATGCGGGTCGCCCCAAATCGACGACCAGGTACGGGATCACGGCGTTCGGCAAGGTCAACGTGAACTGCTCGCCTTTTTTCTTCCCCAAGAGGCTCTTCCCTAACGGGGATTCGATGGAGAGCTTGCCGTTCGGCGGGTCCGCTTCTTCGGACCCGACGAGGACGTATCTGAATTCGTCCTTCGTCTGCAGGTCCCTCAGGGTCACCGTGATCCCGATCCGCGCTTCATCGCCGGCCACCTCCAACTCATCGATCAGCTGGACTTGCGTGAGCTTCGCATCCAGGTCGGCCAGCCGCCGGCTGACGTGCTGCAAGCGCTCGCGCGCCGCGTGGTATTCCGCGTTTTCCCGAAGATCGCCGAGCCCGCGTGCCCGCTCGACCTCCTCGAGCAGCTCACGGCGTTGTCGCTGCAGCGCCTTGAGCTCGTCCTGCAGTTTCTTCAGGCCTTCTTTTGTCAGATACGTGTAGCCCATCGTGTTCCAGCCTACCAGAGGGGCGCGGGTTGTCAATGGATGAGGAAGATCGGCACGAGCCGACCTCCGCGCGAGATGTTGACGATCGGCTCCGGGGAGGCGCGCCCCACGAAGGCAACCCCCTGGGGGGTGGCGATGAAGCCGATCGTCACGAACTCATGCGTCAGGCGCGCGACGTCGTCCGGGTCCAGAAAATCGGCCATCGGCAAGGGGGCGACTTCCTGCGCGACCCACCCGTTGGGCTCACTCAACGCCTTCGCGAGGATCTGATCCCAGCCGGAGGCTGAAGCCTCCTTGCCGATGAGGACGTCCTGTCCCCCGTAGGCCCGATTGGGTTTGATGACGAGCTGCTCGCGATGGTCGCGAATGAAGCCGGGTAACTCCACCTCGTGGCCGCTGGGACCTGGGGTCTTGCGCTCGCGGATCAACCGCGTCCAGGGGATCACCGTCCGGTTGGTCCGCCGCTGCGACGGGGTGAAGTAGCGATCGAACTCCGGGTTGGAGAGCAGCTCGCACAGGCTCTTGTGATCAAACTCCCCGGTCAAACCGGAGACGACCTGATTGCGCTGAAAGGCGTGTTGGATGGCGTCGACCTGCCCGCCGTGCTTGTCGATCGAGAGGATCTCGTTAAGGCTGAAATCGCGGTAGAGCACGTCGATGGTCAGGTCGTGGTGGACGATCTCACCGCCCCGCACCTGCAGCTCCCGAGGGTCAACGCACACCGTCTGCAGACCTTGGGTTTGGAGAAAGCGGCTGACGTGCAGCATTTCATCCGCCCCGCCGGGGGTGGTCTCTCGCCGTTCCACGAAGGCCACCACACACGTGGAGCGCCCGATGGCCTTCGCGTGCGCTTCCAGAACCTCCCGAAGCAGCAGGCGGGGATCCGCGGTGGGACGCAGCGTCGGCTCCGGCACCGCAGTCTGCAAAACGGGCAAGACATGCTCGGCGACCAGGGCGTTGGCCACCGGCATGAAGTGCAGGCAGCCGATGCCCACCGCGTTGAACTCCAGGATGCGCAGCGTGCGAGCCCAGTCCGGTTCATCCGCCACGAGGTTCGTGTCGAACCGCTCGAAGACGGTGGAAGGATCCGGAAACCCCTTGGGGGTCAGGCGGGCCAACCACACCCGCTCATCCTCGCTGAATGGCAGGACCTCTTGCAAGGCCTGGTCGTCCAGGTACGTGCGCAGGACGCGGTTCAAGACCCGGCGGATGCGGTTGCCCAGCGCCTGGATGTAGAAGGATTGCGCTCGGGTGAGCAGCCAGGGCAGGAGATGAATCGCCACGGGATGGGCGGTTTTGGCGTCGGAGTAGATGACGATGTCGTCTCGACGGGCGGCGTGCTGAAGTGCGGCGGCCGTCTGACGGCGCCATTCGGGGGATTGATGGCGGAGGGCTTCAAGAAGCTTGGCGTGCCAACGTTCTCGGCGGAATCGTGCCACGCGAGCTTATTTCGTGTACCGAGGTTTCTCCTCAGCAGGCGCAGGGGCCGACGGGGAGATGCCAGCCATCGAATCGCTCGGCGGGTAGACGCCCGCCGCGCCGATCTCTGGCTCGCCCTCAAGCGCGAGCGGCTCAGGCGTGGAGGAGGAGGCCGTGGTGGTCAGGCCGGCTAAGCAGTTCTCGTAGGAGTCGGAGACCGGAAAGCCGTTGAAGCCGGGCACCCAGAAGGTCGTCAAATCAACGCCGCCCGACAGGACCCGTAACCCCAGACAGCCGGCTCCCTTGCCGACGCCGACGAGTGTGCCCACCACCGGCGGGCCATTGCGGGTTTCGTTCACGACATTGACGAGCAGATCGACGAAGGACGTCACCACATTGATCACGCCTCGGCCGATCATCCCGCCCATCTTGCGCCCGTACTGCGAAGATTCCGCCGCCTCGTGGACGGTCGTCCGCATCGCCCACGCATTGGGAATTGCCATCACGAACGCCACGAATGTCACGGCCACCAGTTTACGCATCGATTCACCCTCCCTGTTGCGTTGAGTGTAGCGCGAACGCTTGCGTCTGTCAACGCCGTCGAGCGGCCCGCGCAAGCCGCCAGGCGATGCCCCCGATCATCAGCGCCGGTACCCCCAGCAACGCCGCGATGCTGAAGGCATAGCCACGCACCACGCCGCTTTGGGCGGCGGTACCGCTGGGATCAAAGAGCGCCTCCTTGCACAGCGGGCACGCCCACGCCACCGCAGTGACTAGTGACTGGTGACTAGTGACTAGTGCATAGAGAAAAAACTGCGCCCAGGTACGCGAGGTGATCTTCATCATCACTGGTCACTGATCACTAGTCACTGGTCACTGCTCTTAGAGGTGGTACAGCATCAGGTACACGATCACGCCGGTGACCGAGACGTAGAGCCACAACGGCAGCGCCACGCGCGCGAGACGCTCATGCGCCTTCCAATCCCGCCGGAAGGCCAGGCGCAGCGTCTGGACAACCAGCGGCACGATGACGACGGCTAAGATCGTGTGCGAGATGAGGATCGCGACATAGAGCGGACGCACCCATCCCTCCCCACTAAATCGCGTCACGCCGACCTGCCGATGGTAATTGACGTAGGAGACGAGAAAGGCGGTCGAGACCAGGCACGCCGCGAGCATGCAGAGGATATGGGCAGCGGTCCGCTTGGCACGGATACAAAGATACCCGCCGACGAGCAGGACCGCGCTGGTGGCGTTGAGGCACGCGTTGATCGCCGGAACGACCGACAGCGGCATGGGGTTACTCCCGCACGAGACGCTGCACGTCACGCCGGATGCGCGTCATCGCCTCCGCCTCACCCGCATCGTACGATCCGCGAATCACCCCCTGCCGATCCACCAGGACGAACCGACGGCTGTGCGTGATCGGCTCCTCCACGGTCCCTTCGTAGCTGAGGGCCAGCTGAAAGCCGGCCTGGGAGAGGCGGGTGATCGTCTGCAGGTCGCCGGTGAGAAACCGCCACTGCGCCGGGCGAGCCGCGTGGGAGGCGGCGTATCGCGCGAGGATCTCCGGGGTGTCATGCGCGGGATCCACCGTGAATGACACCAGCACCAGCGAGGGCTCCCCCTGAAACGCCTGCGCCAACCGGCTCATCTGCGCGGTCATCACAGGGCATTGCCCCGCGCAGCGCGTGAAGATGAAATCCGCAATCCAGACGACCCCCTTGAACGTCTCCTGAGAAACCGACCCTCCGGCCTGATCCGTCAGGGTAAATGAGGGGACGCGCCCGTACCGAGGGAGTGCGACGGCTTTCGCGGCGTCCGCGACATACCACAGGAGCCCGACGCCAGACACGACCGCCACCGCCCACACGCTCCACAGCAGCCGGCGCGCGCTACGTTCCATGATTAGAGGAAGGTTTTGTCGACGACCATGATGCCTAAGACCAGCGGCAGGTAGCCGACCGACGCCAGGAACAACCGTTGCGCCCCCCTGTCGGAACCCTTGACCGCGTGTGTCAAGGGCGAGACCGCCTGCCAGGCGGTCCACAGCAACCACGACCCCAGACTTAACGCCGCCAGGACATACAACAAGCCGGCCGCCCCGAGGACGGCGGGAAAGAGACTGGTCACCAGCAGCGCCAACCCGTAGACCACCATCTGACGGGCCGTGCTCTGACCGGTCGGATCCACAACGGACAGCATCCGAAATCCGGCTCGTCGGTAATCGTCCCGATGCACCCAGGCGATCGCGAGGAAATGCGGCAGCTGCCAGAGAAAGAGGATCGCGCACAACACCCACGCCTCGAGACTGAGCGACCCTGACGCGGCCGCCCATCCAATGATCGGCGGCAGGGCGCCGGGGACGGCGCCGATGAGGGTGCACAGCGGGCTGAGCCGTTTCATGGGGGTGTAGACGTTGACGTAGATCACCAGCGTCGTCAAGGCGCACCACGTCGCGAGCGCATTGACGAACAGCCAGAGACACGCAAGCCCTGTGATCGCCATCGTCACGCCGAAGGTGCATGCCTGCCACGGCTGCAAGCGGCCCGTGGGCAGCGGGCGGATTTTGGTGCGCTCCATCAGGGCATCCGCGTCGTGTTCAGCCCACTGATTCAAGGCGTTGGCTCCCGAACCCACCAGCCACGCGCCGATCAGCGTCGGGATGAGTGTCGCGGGGTCCGTGTAGATGGTCGACCCCATCAGGAATCCGACCGCCGTGGTGAGCAGCGCCATCATCGTCACGCGCGGCTTGGTGAGTTCCCAAAACGCCCCGACCCTCGCACGCCATGGAGTTCGAAGTTCGAAGTTCGAAGTTCGCAACACCCCTCGCCACGCTGTGAAGACGAGGACGGAGGCGGAGGCTAGCAAGAGTGCCCCAAGACTTTGATGGGCGGTTGTCATCAACACCGGCTCGCGCTGCCTCCACGCAAACCATCCGAGGGCAAGCTGCACGACCATGCCGAGGATCAACCCCGTGACGAGGCGATGCGCGCTGCGCAGACGGCGCGCCGACCACCAGAGCCACGCGACGAGACTGACGATCGCCGTCGCGCCGACCAGATGCAATGCGAGGGCCTGCCCGGTATGCCGCAGAACCGCCCCGACGATCAGTTGAACCACCATGAGCCCGAACAGGCCAAGACTGCCAAGACGCACCGCACGCGGCCCCAGCACATCCCCTTGAGCACGTAACCATCGGGGATCGAGAACCACCGCCACGCAGACCAGCATGCAGAATACCAGCGGCCCCAGGCACGCGTGCGCCACGGAAATCGACGGCGGCAACATCCACAGCACCGTCAGCCCCCCGAGGACGGCCTGGGCGAACACCGCGGCCAATGCGCCCTCGCCCAACCGCCGAACCCACTGACGAGGCTCGCGCCGCCGCAACCAGATCGCGAGGACAGCGATCAGCAACGCCACGATCCCGGCGATCACGCGATGGGTGTGCTCATAGCGGATGCCGCCCACCATCGGCGGGAACAACGTCCCATAGGACAGCGGCCAGTCCGGCACCGCCAAGCCGGAGTCGGTTGACGTGACGAGGCCGCCGGCGATGAGCAGGAGGAAGGTGGCCGCTGCGGTGAGCTGGGCGAATCGATGCATTTTCTTGGTGCTTGTTGCGTTACTGCGTTAGTGCGTTGGTGCGTTTGCGAGTTAGCGCGTTCAACGCATTAACGCACAAACTCACAAACTCGTTAACAGACTTGTCGCTTGTCGCTTGTCACTTGTCGCTTGTCACTTGTCACTTGGTGCTTGGTTCTGCGGCAGCCAGTCTTGTGATGAACCGGGCACGCTGTATTCGTACGGCCCGTGGTAGACATGCGGGGTGCGTTCGAAATTGCCGTGCGGAGGAGGCGAGGGGGCGGCAGTCCATTCCAGCGTCGTCGCTTCCCACGGATTGGCCGGCGCCTGCTTGCCCTTGAATAGGCTCCAGAAGAAGTTGCCGATGAAGAGGAGCTGCGAGGCGAATAAGAGGAAGGCGCTGAGGCTCATCAGGCGGTTGAGGGGACCCAGGTGCGCGAGGTGCGCGTACTGCGACCAGTCGTAGATTCGGCGCGGCATGCCGTTGATACCTAAGAGAAACATCGGAAACATCACGCCGTTGAAGAAGATCAGGGTGAGCAGCAGGTGGAGCTTGCCCACGCGCTCGGACATCATCCGGCCGAACATCTTCGGGAACCAGTAGGTGAGGCCGGCGAACGCGCCGAAGAGGCTTCCACCAAAGAGGACGTAGTGGAGGTGCCCGACGATGAAGTACGTGTCGTGCACATACATGTCCACCGGCATCGAGGCGAGGAAGATCCCGGTCAAGCCGCCGATCAGGAACATCGCCACGAAAGCGCAGGCATGCGCCATCGGCACGGTCATGCGGATCGAGCCGCGCCAGAGCGTCGCCAGCCAGTTGAAGATTTTGACACCGGTCGGCACCGCGATGACCATCGTCGCGACCATGAAGCTCGTGCCCAGCGCGGGATTCATCCCGCTGACGAACATGTGGTGCGCCCACACGATAAAGCCGAGCACCGCGATGGCGGCGATCGCGTAGACCATCGAATGGTAGCCGAAGAGCGGCTTGCGCGCGAAGGTTGGGAGGATATCCGAGATCATCCCCATCGCCGGCAGGATCATAATGTAGACGGCCGGATGCGAATAGAACCAAAACAGATGCTGCCACAGGATCGGCTGCCCCCCGCTGTGCGCCAAGGCGACGCCGTCCACGATGAGTCCGGAGGGCATGAAAAAGCTGGTGCCCAGCGTCTTATCAAGCAGCAGCATGACGAGGCTCGAGGCCAAGGCGGGGGTGGCGCAGAGCACCATAATCGCGGTGATGAACAGCGCCCAGATCGACATCGGCATGCGGAAGAAGGTCATCCCGGGCGCGCGGTGATTGATGACCGTCGTGATGTAGTTGATCGATCCCATGATGGAGGAGGTGCCAACGAAGAGCAGGCTGACGACCCAGCACGTCTGCCCAGGACCCAGCGTCACGCTTAAGGGGGCATACGACGTCCATCCCGCGGCTGCCGCCCCGCCCTCCAGGAAGAACCCAAGGAACATGATGACAATCGCGGGCCACATCAGCCAGTAGGAGACCATGTTCAGGCGGGGAAAGGCCATGTCCGGCGCGCCGATTTTGAGCGGGATGAGGTAGTTGCCGAACGCCCCGACGAGGATGGGGATGATCCCGAAGAAGATCATGACGGAGCCGTGCATCGTGAAGAGCATGTTGTAGTATTCGGGCACCATCACCCCGCCCGGCATGCCGTTCGGCGCCAGCTGCCCCATCCACGAGAGCGGCTGGGACGGCCAGCCCAGCTGCCAGCGCATCAGCATCGCCAGGGCTCCGCCGATGAGCAGCATCGCCAGGCTCGTGAAGAGGAATTGGATGCCGATGATTTTGTGATCCGTCGAGAAGACGTAGCGTCGAAGCAAAGAGGGCGATTGAGTCATAAGGATTGCTCCACGCGCGTCTGCTCCAGCCACGACTGAAAGGCCTCAGCCGATTCGATGGTGACGTAGCCGCGCATCCGGTAATGCCCGAGGCCGCACAGCTCCGCGCACACCATCTCCACCTGCCCCGGCTTGATCGGCTGCACCCAGAGGCGCCCGGTCAATCCCGGCACCGCATCCAGCTTCATCCGGAACTGCGGCACGAAGAAGCTGTGGATGACGTCTTTGGACTTCAGGTGCACCAGCGCCACCTGGTCGACCGGCAGATGGAGCTGGTTGATCAGCTCCAGATCATCCTCGGTGTGCAATCGCCCGTCAGGCCCCGCGTAGCGCACGTTCCACGCAAACTGCTCCGCGGTGATCTCCACCTCCAGCTGGTGCGCCGGCGGAGTGCCTCGAATGTGGGCCCACACCCGCTGGCTGGCAAACGCCAGGGACGTCACGATGATCGCGGGGATCACCGTCCAGATCACCTCAGCGCTGCGACAGCCGTGGACGTAGGCGGCGCGCGGGTTGGCCGGCTGCCGGTAGCGGATGAGAAACCACAGCAAGGCGCCCTCGACGAGCAGGAAGATGATCCCGGTGATCCACAGGATCACCAGAAACATCTGATCGACCTGGCTGCCGACCGAGGAAAGGTTGTCCGGAAACCACACCCTCGCGGAGCCGGCCCACGCTGGATCAGCACCAAGCACCAAGCAGTACGCAGTAAGCAAAAGTGCTTTGAAATTTCTTACGGCCGACGAGCCGACGAGCCGACGAGCCCAACACATCAATTCATCCACGCGCGTCAGTCGTTACTGCGCCTTGAATTCGAAGGCGACCGAGCCGGTTTCTCCGTCGCCGACCGTCACGGTCTGGGTCTGCTCGCCGTACTTCTCGTGCCACGCCGCCACCGTGTAGGTCCCGGCCGGCAACCCGGCGAGACTGAAGGTGCCCTCATCCCCGGTCACCGCGAAATAGGGATGCGCCACCACTCCGATGTAGGCCGCCATCCAGGGATGCACGTTGCACACGCACTTGACCATGATCTCCGGCGCGGCGAACTGTTTCGAGGTCTTCATCCCTTTGGTGGGTTGGGCGAGGTTGAACGGCTTGCTCTTCGTCGCTTTGCAGTTGACGTTATGCAACGTCGCATCGCTGTTGACGATCGAAAGCTCCTGGCCGACCTGGACGCCGAAGACATGGGGCTCGTACATGCACCCGTGCTGATTCAAGGTCGCCGCCGACGCCGGCGCTGCAAACGATTTCCCTTCCAGACCCTGTTGGACATACACGAAGACGTGCTTGAGCGTGCCGTTGGCGTTCACAACGACTTCCGGCTTGTGGACGGCGTCCGTGTGTTGCAGCGCGCACTGGGGATCCGCGTCCATCTTCACGCGCTCAGCCGCCGGCGGCGCGCCGCTGAAGGCGACGCGCCCGGTGATCGCCGCACTGCCGGACGGCTGGGCTGTGGCCGGATCCTCGGGGGCCTGCGCCAGTTGAAGGGGTCGCGCGGCCGTGTTGGACTTCGCCGAAGCCTCCTGCGGCTTGCCGCCTCCGCAGCCGATGGCCACGACCAGCGCAGCCAGTGTGACGAATTGAGCCCGTGGAGCAGATGCCATGGTCCGTTCCTCCTAGCGAGTTTTGATCACCAACCCGAGTCCAGCCACGAGGACGACGGACGCGATCGCCCAGATCGCCCCGCCGCCTCCCTGCGTCTTGGACGGAGCAGCCTCATGGCCCTGGCCGCGCGTCTTCGGCGGCCGCAGCACCACATCGATCCACATCGACACCGCCCGCTGGCTGGGGTTGCCGCCGTCCCACACGACAAACCCAACCGGCACGATCGCCTGAGCGTCCAGTTGCGCAGCACCAGGCACATCCGTTGGGGCGAGGGGCCGCGTGATCACCACCGTCCATTCCCCGTCGAGGTAGGCCGCGCGGCTTTCCCGAACCGTCCCAGCGATCGTCCCATCGAAGAGGGTACTAAAGTCCTTCGCCACCGCTTCACGCGCCTCTCCCGCAGTCTGTGCAGCACTCCACAGGCACAGATCAAGCGACGGGGTATCGCGAAGCGGCCACGTCTGCAGGCTCACCACATCGCCGCCGAGGCCTTGCGGCAGCAGCGCCACCGCCAGCGCATCGGCCGGAGTCCCTCGGTCGTCGCTTGTGTCGTTCCACATGAGTCGCAGCCCCATCGCCTCCCCATTATGAAGGACCCAGACCGACAACCGCGTCACCGTCTGTGGCGCGTTGATCTGCCCTTGCGTGTCCACGACAGCGCGCAAGCGCGCATCCGCGCGGGGAGCCTCCTGCCAGCGGGGATCGTCCGGATCCTCGGGCAGCGGTCCCTCGAGGCGGCGGGCGTGCGCGATCATCGTCGAGGCGATGTCCCGCTGCAATGACCGGACATAGTACGCCAGCTGCCAGGCGTCGTCCGTCGAGACCGCCTCGGCATACGAGGGCATCGGGGTGCCGTCGATGCCGGTGAGCATGCGCGCGACGATATCCCGCGGACGGTTGCCGCCCCGATAACTCCATCCCTCGGTCAGATCCTTCGGACGCGTCGGCCGTCCCCAGTTATCCACGAGGGTTGCGGCTGACGGCCCGTTGCCACGGCCGCCGAGGCCGTGGCAGGCGGCGCACCCGAGCTTCTCATAGACCGCGTGGCCCTGCGCGTGATCGGCCCGTTTGGGGCCGGGGTCCGTGCCGAGATTCACGGACTCGGGCGGCGCGTCCGTGAACGCCGCGGAGAGGCTTGTGAGGTACGCGACCAACTGCCAGCGCGCCCCCTCATCCAGATGACTCCAGTCCGGCATGCCGGTTCCCGGCAATCCGTTGGTGAGGGTGTTGAAGAGATCCTCATCGGTCGGCGTGGTGCCTGTGGCGGTGGAACGGAATTTGAAGATCCCTTCGGTCAGATCGCGGGGACGTGGGTAGAGACGTTTGGCATCGTACCCATCGCCTCGGCCTTCGACGCCGTGACACCGGGCGCAGTGCTGCTGGTAGGCCGCCCGTCCGACGGCCAGATCGGGCGATGGCCGGTGGCCTGCGATCGTCTCGGCCACGGCCGAGGGCGCAACAAGCACGGCGCTCTCCACGAGAGGGAGGAGGAGCAGCGCCGCTCGATGGACCAGGGATCTCACGGGAACAACCTGATTGGCTGCGCGGCGACACGATGCGATGTCATTCTATCCAAGGAACGGAGGGGCGTCAACGCCGAGGCGGCTTCGAGGAGGAACGTTCGAGCGAATCGACACGCTGCGCCAGCGCGCGGACGTGCTTGAGGAGTTTCGGCAACAGCGAGAGGCTGGCGAGCTCTTTCTTGACCCGGTCGATCGGGCGGGCCGGAAATCCCCACACCACCTCGCCGGCTTTGACATCTTTCGTCACGGGACTCGCCGCGCCGATGCGCGCGTCGTCGCCGATGGTGATGTGATCGACGACCCCGGCTTTCCCGCCGAGCACCGCGCGATTGCCGATGGTGACGCTCCCCGAAAGGCCCACCTGGCCGGTCATGATCACGTCCTCGCCGATTGCGTCGTTGTGCGCGATCTGCACCAGGTTATCGACCTTCGTGCCGCGCTTGATGAGCGTCGAGCCGAACGTCGCGCGGTCCACGCAGACATTGCAGCCCAGCTCCACATCATCTTCGATCACCACATTGCCAAGCTGCGGGATCTTGACGTGGCGCCCTCCCGACCACACGTAGCCGAAGCCGTCACCCCCGATCACCGTCCCGCCGTGGATGATGACGCGATGGCCGATGCGCGTGCCGTAGCGGATCACGACGTTCGGGGCGATGACGCACTCCTCGCCGATGACCACGTCGGAGCCGATGTGCACGCCGGAATCAATCAGCGTGCGCGCGCCGATGCGAGCCCCCGAACGGATCGCGGCATGCTCCCCGATCGCCACCCCCTCGCCCAGGTGAGCCCCAGGGTCAATGACGGCGGTTTCGTGGATGCCGGTGAGGGACGGCGTTGAGGATTGAAACAGGTACATCACCTTGACGAACGCGGCGCGGGGGTTCGCAACCCGCAGGAGGTTTTTCTGGTCGATGGGGGGAAACGCCTTGGAGACGATCACGGCGGAGGCGCGGGTCTGGCGGACCTGCGGGACGTACTTCTCGTGCTCCGCAAACGCCAGCTCCCCAGGCTGCGCGCCGTCCAGGGTGCTGATGCCGGAGATGAGCTCCTCGCCGTTGCCGGCGAGTGTCGCGCCGATCTGCTCTTCAATGGCTCGCAAGGTGTAACCCATCGTCGGTTCCGTACCGTTAGGATAGCACAGCTTGGTCGACGAGACCACGAAAAAACCGTCAGAGGGCCTTGAAGAAGCGCCTGACCTGATCGTGGCTTCCGTAGAGGACGTACTGGATTAGATCCCCGGAGCGCCGATAGATGACTCGCATCTGGATGTCCGAGCGAAACTCGAAGTAGTCATCCCGGAGATGGGTGAGCCCCAAACCCTTCGGCCAGTGGTGGTGTTCCATAGCGGACTGGAATTTCTCGATGGCCTTCAGCAGCTTGGACGCTTGAGCGCGGGAGAGGTGGCGAGAGGTGTCGAGGAAGGACGGCTGATACGCATATCGCATCAGCCACGGCCGAGATGACGCTTCAGGTAACGCAGCGAATCGGCCGCGTTGTCGCAGGTGGCCGCGGGCGTCTCGGCAGCCAGCCGCTCAATCTGCTTCCACTCAACCTCCGTGAAGGGATCGCTAGAGGGCACTGGTTCGATCCGGGTGAGCGCCACACGGCCGCCTTGGACCACAAACCCCACGAGATCGTGCTGTGCCTTCAGATGCAGGGCTTCCCGCACCACCTTAGGGAGGGTGACTTGAGCCTTCGCTCCGACTGGCGAGGTGATGATTTTGGTCGTCATCATTTCTCCTGAATTCTCGGATTTCCAACTATAAACGTACCACGAGACTCTTGGTTCCGTCAAGGCACAAGAGGGCTCAGGCGACATGCCGGAACCCTCTCAATGAAGATCGTCACCCCCACTGGTTTGCCCCGCTTCGCGGGCCAAACCAAAGCCGTGGGGGTACTCATCCAAGCCCCCAAGATCACCACACATCAAAAGCCCCCACCTTTCGATGGGGGCTTGGATGAGTAGCGGGGGTTGGATTTGAACCAACGACCTTCGGGTTATGAGCCCGACGAGCTACCTGGCTGCTCCACCCCGCAGTAATCTCGTGAGGAGGATTATACGGCGTGGCCGACGGCAACGCAAGGAACGTTTATCGGCGGTGGTGGTCACGTTTGGCGGGTGACGCGGAGCCAGGGCTCCCGCCGTCCCCACTGCTTCGTTTTGCTTCGCAAAAACGAAGCAAAACGGTGGGGAAGGCGCAGCGGCAGGCCCTGCCAAACGTGACCATGACCTTATCGGCGGGAGGGATCGGTCAGCGAGTCGGAGGGGATGACGAGCTCGCCCGGCTTGGCGACTTTGAAGGTGGAGCGGATGAGCCCCTCGACGTAGACCGAGTCTTCGGTGAGGCGCTGGTGCTCTTCAGTCAGTGCTCGGTGGAAGGCGTCAAGCCGCTGCAGCCGCCGACGCATGGTATACCGCTTCCAGCTCACATCGACGAGATCCCACACCAGGGGTCCGAACGCCACGGTGACGGCTGCGGTCACCATGAGCATCCAACGTGTTCGTCGAGACATTGTGTTTCTGACCCTCTCCCTCCCGCCAGCTGTGCTCGGGCTGCACGTTCGGCCCCGTGACATGCGAAGCATGTCCGGGACTGAGTCCTGGAAATCGCGTTCGCGCGATTTCTCAGGGCCGGACGCTTCGCTTCGCCCCAGCCCCGCGTGCTTCGCTTTGCGAAGCAAAGCTTGCGGGGCTCGGCGCTCGGGGCTCGCTCGTCCTTGACGCTACGCGTCAAGGACACCGTGCCCGCTCACCCCTCGCGACGCCGGCCTCACATGAGCCCTCGCCGCTGGCTGGGCGCGGCGCGGAAGGACCGAACCGCGCAGCGGCCATAACTGACCGGCGTAGATGGCGCGGCGACCGAGCGCTTCTTCGATGCGGAGCAATTCGTTGTATTTCGCGACGCGTTCGCTGCGGGACAGGGAGCCGGTTTTGATCTGGCCCGCGCTCGTGCCCACCGCCAGATGCGCGATCGTCACATCCTCAGTCTCGCCGGAGCGATGCGAGATGATCACTCCGTAGCGCGCGCGCTTGGCCAGTTGGATCGTCTCCAGGGTCTCCGACAGCGTGCCGATCTGATTCACTTTGATGAGAATCGCGTTGGCGCTTCCCTCGCGGATCCCCCGCTGAAGGCGAGCGGGATTGGTGACGAACAGATCATCCCCGACGATCTGCAGCCGATCGCCCAACCGCTGCGTCAGCCGCTTCCACCCGGTCCAATCATCCTCCCCCAGCCCGTCCTCGATGGAGACGAGGGGATACGCCTTCGCCCATCGCTCGTACATCCCCGTCAGCGCCTCCGCAGGCAGGGCGTCGTTCGGGCGGCTCTTGAACAGCCGATAGGTGCCGCGAAGTCCCGAGCGACCCTGAGCGAGCGCAGCAAGTCGAAGGGGAGTCGAGGGATCATGGCCCCACTCGTTGGCGGCGCAATCCAGGGCGAGCATCACGTGCTTGCCCGGCGTGTAGCCGGCCTGCTCGATGGCCTGCACGAGCAGCCGGATGGCTTCCTCGTTGTCCTTGAGGTTGGGGGCGAATCCCCCCTCATCCCCGACGGCGGTCGTGTGACGCTGCTGCTTGAGGAGCTGTTTTAAGCGCCCGAACACCTCCGAGCCCATGCGCAGGGCCTCGGCGAAGGTGGAAGCCCCAACGGGCATGATCATGAACTCCTGCACGTCGAGGGTGTTGTCGGCATGGGCGCCGCCGTTGATGATGTTCATCTGGGGGATCGGCAACGTCACGGCCTTCGTCCCGCCGAGGGCGCGGTAGAGCGGTTGCCGCCGGCTGGCGGCTGAGGCCTTCGCGCACGCGAGCGAGGCCGCGAGGATCGCATTCGCCCCCAGACGGGCTTTATTGGGAGTGCCGTCGAGCGCGTTGAGGATCTCGTCGATCTGCCCTTGACGAGCCGGGTCCTTGCCTTTCAGCGCGCGGGCGATTGTCGTCTTCAGATGCCTCACCGCCTTGAGGACCCCCTTGCCGCCGTAGCGACGGCGATTGTCGATGTCGCGCAGCTCTAACGCTTCATGGCTGCCCGTTGAGGCGCCGGAGGGCACGGCGGCGCGGCCGATGGATCCGTCGGTCAAGACCACATCCGCTTCAACAGTGGGTTGGCCGCGGGAGTCCAGAATTTCCCGCGCCGTGATGGTCCGAATTCGTGCGGCCATGTGTGAGGCGATTATACCGCCTGGAAACGATCTGCGTCAATCTGCGTCGTACCTCTGCGTGACTCCGCGTTTGTTAAGCGTTTATCAAAGTTTAAGTAACCTTCATTTTTTTCTCGTCTCATTGACAGATTCTTCGTCGGCATGATATAGTTACCCTGCTATGGTCGCGAAACGTCAGCGCTCTTGGCTGCAGCGCATCGCCCTCTTCTTCGAGATGCACTGGGTGAAGATGCTTGTCATCTTCGTCCTGGTGCTGTCGATCGTGTGGCCCATCATGACCTTTGCCAAGATCGATTCCTACCAGCGCACCTACCTGCACGCGCTCATGTCGACGATGATCATCCAGTCGATCATCTACGGGGGCATCTTCGTCGCCATGCTCTTCTGGCTGCACTATGGCGGCGGCAGCTTCAGCAAGATTGCCAAAGGCCGCGTCCGGGGCGATCAGGTCAACGTGAAGTGGGACGAGGTCATCGGCATGGAGGAAGCCAAGCAGGAGGCGTGGGAGGTCGTGGAGCTGCTGCGCGACCACGCGAAGGTCGACCTCATTGGGGGCAAGGTCTTGCGCGGGGTGCTCCTCGTCGGACCGCCGGGATGCGGCAAGACGTATCTCGCCAAAGCCATCGCCACCGAATCGGCGCTGCCCTTCATCTCCGTCTCCGGATCGGAATTCATCGAGGTGTTCGTCGGCACCGGCCCGGCGCGCGTGCGGAAGATTTTCAAGAAAGCCCAGCAATTTGCGCGCGTCGAAGGCGGATGCCTCGTCTTCATCGATGAGCTCGATGCCGTCGGCACCTCGCGGACCTCGGATCTAGGGTTCGGGGCGCAAACCGAGCGCAACAACACCGTCAATGAGCTGCTCGTCCAGATGGATGGGCTCGAGAGCCAGAAGTACAACATCGTCGTCATCGGCGCAACCAACGCCGGCGAGGAGGTGCTGGATCAAGCACTCCTGCGCCCGGGGCGGCTTGACCGCAAGATCTACGTTGATCGGCCGGGGCTTGAGGATCGCGAGAAGCTGTACCGGTTTTACCTCGGCAAGATCAAAATCGACCCTGCGATTGACGTGGCTCGCCTGGCGAGGCGCACGGTCTGGAAATCGGCCGCGGACATCGAGAACATCGTCAAGGAGTCGGCGCTCATCGCCACGCGCAACAAGCGGGAGATGGTCACCTTCAAGGATCTCTCGGATGCGCTTGATCGCATCGAGCTCGGCTTCAAGCGCAAGCGGAGGATGAACGAGGAGGAGCGCCGCCGGATCGCCTACCACGAGGCGGGGCATATCGTCGTCACCTACCTGCTGCATCCGACGGACGACGTGTTCAAAGCCTCCATCATCTCCCGCCGGGACGCGCTGGGGGTCGTCTACCATCAGCCGCGCGAGGAGCTCTTCACCTCCAGCCGCACGCGGATTTTGGCCAACATCAAAGCGGCGCTGGGCGGCTTCGTCGCCGAGAAGCTCAAGTTCGAGTCGACCTCGGATGGAGTCGCGGCGGATTTCCGCAACGCGATGCTGCAGGCTCATCAGATGGTCTGGCGCCTGGGGATGGGCGTCAACGGCTACGTAGGCGATTACGAAGCGCTGCTCAGCTCATGGGCCTTCCGCAGCAGCAGCGCGGGCGACCGCCTCTCCGACCGCACGAAAGAGCACCTGAACGAAGAGACCCACCAGATCCTCTCGCAGTGCGCGAAGGATGTGGAGCAGCTCCTGCGCCAGGAGGACGCGTTGCTTGAGCGATTCGCCCAGGAGCTGCTCAAACGGGAAGAGCTGGAATACGACGACATCGAGGCGGTCTTCGTGGAATTCGGCAAACAGCGAATCTTCCCCGCCGCGCCTTCCCCCTCGATCCTCCCCCCTCCGACTCCTCCCGCCGCCACGTAACACGGGCTGGGGGCTTGCGATGAGCAGAGTGCCGTGGTTGGACGCGTTGATCGGTGTCGGGTTCAGCGTCCTCGTGGCAGGCTGTGATGGGCCGAGCTATCGGAAAGAACACATCCCGGAGGCCATTCAACGCATCTGCGCCGAAGACTACCACCTGCAGGTCTCCGCGAAGCGGGTCGGGAAGACCGTCGCCGCGCACTTGACGCACGCCGGCGTCCTCGCGCAGCAGGACGGCCAAATCCGCTTGTCCCCAACGGCCAATGAGACCTTAGGCAACGTCCTCGAGGCCATCCACCGGGTCGTGCTGAGCTCCGACGATCCGAACGGGTTCTATCTCTTGCTGGTGTCCGACCCCTCGATCCCCGGTGTCTACCTGACGCTGATGCGCTATCTCGACGATGTGCGCCGGGTCCACGCCAACAGCATCACCCCCACGGAGTTCTTCTCGCGCACCATCCTGAACTTGCAGCCGGCCGATCCTCCCCTGATCAATTTGAACCAAGTGACGGTCCGCGACGTCACCTTGGAGCAATTCCTCAGTTGGCAGCTTGCGAAACGGCTTCAAGACCGGTTGGCGGAGCGCTTGCAACGCGAGGGGCCCTCCCAGGTGACGGTTGGACCCTGCGCGGGGTCATTCACCAACGGGGAATTTGCGTTTACCTTAAACGTCCTGCCGAAGGAGGGCGCAACGCTCTCGGCTGAGGTCATCGATCAGGTGTTCCAGGAGGCAACCACGGTGATCGCCCAAGTGCTCTCCGCCTATCGCTTTGAGCAGTTCCAGTCGGTTCGCCTCACCCACCCCTCGACGGGCCGCAACCTCCTCCTGCCCAGACAGCAGCTCGATATCTTCCGCTAAGCCCTTCGGGCTAGTTCGAACTCGTCACGATCACGCGACGCCCGCGCACGCGGACACGGCCGGAGAGCATGAGGGCGATCGCCTTCACATAGAGGCGGTGCTCGACTTGATGGACGCGGGCCAGCAGCATGGCTTGCGTGTCGGCGGGACGAATCGCCACGGCCTCCTGCAGCAGGATCGGGCCGTGATCCACCTGCTCATCCACCAGATGCACGGTCACCCCGGTCACCTTCGCCCCCCAGGCGAGCGCATCGCGGATCGCATGCGCGCCGGGAAACACCGGCAGGAGCGCGGGATGGATGTTCAGGATGCGGGACCGAAAGTGGCGCACGAACCGGGGGGAGAGGATCCGCATGAATCCGGCCAGACAGACGAGCTGCGCCCGGTGCTGATCCAGAATCTCGATCAGGCGGCGGTCAAATCCTTCGCGCGTCGAGAAGTCTCTCGGATTCACGAAGGCCGTGGCGAGGCCTGCGCGCTTTGCGCGGACGAGCGCGACGGCGTTGCGCCGATCCGCGATGACGACGGCCAGCCGAGCGCGCAGGCGTCGCGCGCGAAGGGCGTTGATGATCGCCTGGAGATTGGTCCCTTGGCCGGAGCACAGGACGGCAATGGCTGGCTGTGACATACGATGTCGCACTGAGTCACGCTAGGTCACGTTTGGCAGGGCCTGCCGCTGCGCCATCCCGCCGTCCGTCCTCGTGCCGGGGCGGCCGCTTCGCGGACACCGCCGCTCGGCACTTGCGGGCGGGCGGCGGGAGCCCTGGCTCCGCGTCACCCGCCAAACGTGACCCCGGGAAGGTGCGAGACCGACGAATCAGGTCAGGAGGGTGTCGAGGCGGCTGATCAGCTCTTCCTTCGGTTGCACCCCGACGATGCGATCCGCTTCCCGCCCGCCCTTGAAGATCAACAGCGTCGGGATGTTCATGATCTGATACTGCGCCGCCAGGCTGGGGTGATCGTCCACGTTGAGCTTCCCGAACGTCACCTTGCCCTGGTACTTTCCGGCCAGCTCCTCGATCACCGGCGCGATCATCCGGCAGGGACTGCACCACGCGGCCCACATATCGACCAGCGCCGGGGTGGACGCGTTGAGCACGTGCTGAGCAAAATTCTTGTCTGTCAGTTCAATCACGCCACCAGCCATGATGCCTCCATCGCTCGTTCTGCGTGTTCAATGTTCAACGTGTCCTGTGTCATGGAACGAACGAGTGGTGTTCTTACATGACACATTCCACATGACACACGTATTATAGCGCGTCCGTCAAGAGGCGGCGAAGAAACTGAGTCGCCTGCGCGTAGATGCCTGGGCACTTGCTTTCCCTGGGACCGGCGACATTGAGGACGCGAAGCCGATGCGTCCCGATCCAGCCGCGAATGTCAACGGGATCCGGGTGGGCGCCAAGATCAATCACGAGGTGCGGCTTCCGCAACCGGCTGGCGTCCTCGATGGTCTGCGCCGTCCCTCCCGTGGCCGGGCCCCTTGTGAGGATCAGCGTGCCATCCGCGTCACGGACATTCCAGGTGGTGCGCTGCGCGTACTCCGCTGAGGGCGTTTCCTGCAGCGGGTACCTCGACGGCAACACGCCATCCTCGGCGGTGCGTCCCTTGGGGCACCAGCCTCCGCACGAAAGACCCAGCTCCAGCGCCACATCGAGCGCGGCCCGATCCACGCCGGTCTGTCCTCCGGAGACGACCCGCGAGACCACCATGCCTCAGAGGCGATCACGGGACGCAAAGGCCAGGAGATACAGCGCGGCAGCCAGCCAGAGCAGTGCTCGAATCCCGGTGAGAAACGAGAGGGATTCCAGCAGCCCCCCCACCGCCGCCCCAAGCAGATTGGACCCGAAGGCGAGGGCCGGCTCCCGAGTGCGTTGAAAGGATGTGATGAAGATGACCCCCGCGAAGCCCACCGGCAGATTCAGTACCCCGACGGCCGCGAGCATCCGCCAGACCTCCGGCAGGGCGTTGTAGGCTCGCAGGGGAATGGCGCCCGCCACGAGGATGGCGAGCCACAATCCGACATACATCCAGCGCGGGTTAGGCCGGACGCGCGAGGCGATCCAATTCGCCAGCAGGATCAGCAGGAGGATGGCCGAAATGGTGAGGGCGCTGACGGCCCAGGTCGAGCCGAACAGGAGCGCGGTCTTGCTGATGTTTTGAAACTCCAACAGCAGGAAGGCCGCACCCAGGAAAAAGAAGTGCCAATTGATCGGCTGCCGAACGGGAAGCACCCATCGCCGTCCGACCGCCAACAGCCCCAGCAAGATCCCCGACAGGCACAGATGCAGCGCCGGAATCCGGGGGCGGTCCAAGTAGAGATACGGCCAGTTGTCCGTCGTCAACGTCACAGGCTGCTTCCACCGAACCTGACGGCGCTCGATAAACTGCGCCAGGGGCTGGTCCCGTTGCAGCACCTCGCGGAGCCGGGGCATGTCCCGGCTGGCGACGAACACCACGCCGCCCGGCCCGAACCACCCGTTGCCGAGCACCCGAAAGGCGATCGGCTCCTCCCCAAAGACCCGGTGCAGCAAGCCCGCGATCCGGGCCCCGATGAACGGCCGCTGGGCGTCATCAAAGATCACCGTCATGACCCCCTCATCGGTCAACAGGCCTCTGGCCTCGCGGAAGCTTTCCTCGGTGTAGACGTAATGATCGAGGCGAGTGTTGTTGTAGCTTGAGGAAGGCGCGTGGGCATCCAGCAGTCCGAAGATGACCAGGTCGTAGGGAGCCGTGATGCGCCTGAAGGCGGCGCGGGCATCCGTCAGGCGCACGGTCACCCGAGAGTCCGCGTAAGGAGCTTCCGGATGCAGGCGGCGTCCGATGTCGTAGATCCCGGGATCGATTTCGACGGCCGTCACCCGGCGAGCCCCGTGGCGCAGGGCCCCCGCGACGTCGTTGCCCCCGCCGGCTCCGACGATGAGCGCCGCCTGGGGAGCGCGATCCAGGAATCGATACGGCACGTCATACTGACTGAACGACGCACCCGCCGGATCGACAAAGATCGGCAATCCCTGAAGCCCCTTCCGGGACAGGTCCAGCAGGCCCATGTAGAAGGTGTTATTGACGGCGACCAGATACACGCGGTTCATCCCGGCTCGCGCGGGAATGATTTCCAATTTTTGATACGAAGACCAGATGATCGGCCTCTTCGCCAGGCGAGGGCTGAGAGCCAGGTACCCGATCGCTAACCCTAAGAGTCCCAGGCTGACCCGCGGCATCGTCGAGGGCGGGATCAACAGCCACAACCCCACGGCCGCGACGGCGAACCACACCCACGGCGGAAGCCACCAGCACGAGAGCGCATTCAAGGTCCAGATCCCCAGCAGGCCGGCTGCGACATTGACGGAATACGCCGTGATGCGGTTGGCGGACCCTTCCAGCAGCCCGGCGGTCATGCGTCCCAGGGGGATGAAGGCGAGCGCGATGAGCCCGAAGACCAGCGCGGTGGAACCGAGTCCGATCGCGATGTCCAGCCATAGGTTCGTGGACCAATAGCGGTGCCAGATGTGCATGTCCGTGAAGGCGCTGAGCATGATCGGGGTGTCCCGAAGCGGATGGCGCAGCGCCCCATGGAGGGGGATCGCCAGCGGTAAACTGATCAGGCCGATCAGGGCGCCGAGGGAGAGTGCGGTTGCGGTGAGCGAGGCGCGCGGCTGCGGGAGGGTACAGCCAAGCCCCAGCCCCAGGAAACAGGCGAGCAGGACCAGGTTGTTCACGTAGGCGAAGATCCGAATCTCGGTGGACACCCATCGGATGAGCGCGAGCTCCAGGAAGAGGGAGACGAAGCTCACAAGGAAGAGCCGCCGCGAGGGGTTCTCGTCAAGGCGGGACATCGTCAGGTCATCCTTAGAGTGCCTAACATCATGAGCCCATGGCCAGCGTCAGGACGTTGATGAGCAGCTTCTCGTACTCGGTGACGACCGTGAGGGCGTTGCGGGGAGCGGTCCACCACCGTCCGGCCTCAAACGGGTCATAGGGCGTGGGGTAGGAAAGAATCTCAACGTCGTCACGCTGAAACACGCGCCGGAAAATGTAGCGGGCGCGACGCGAGGCGCTTTTCGAGGTGATCAGCACGAGGCGCTCGGGCAGACGACCGTGAAACACCTGACGGACCTGGCGCGCCTCGTTGATCGTGCCGTGCGCGGGCGCCGGTAACACCACGATCTTGTCGCTGGGAACCCCCATCGCCACCAGGAGGCGCCGGGCCCACTGCTCAGCCGAGGGATCGACCAGGCGAAGGCGGATGAGCTCCGCAAAAATCTCGTCGCCCACCATCTCCCCTTCGATCTTGGCCACCGGCTCCGGAATCACCCAGATGGCGTCCACGATCCCCCGGCGATACAAATCGCGCGCGGCAAACGCCCGAGAGGTCGGCAGGCCCGAGAGGACCACCGCCGCCTCGGCGTGGCTCACGGTATCCTGCACGACGAGCCACGATCCCGCATGAG